>ERZ1673734.109-NODE-109-length-82126-cov-41.883260_pt1 | contig 82126 bp, 77 predicted proteins | sample MGYA00580199_ERZ1673734 | MGnify/ENA primary metagenome ERZ1673734 (study PRJEB41218, sample SAMN15661742) | gut metagenome | host: Homo sapiens | place: Canada: London | collected 2015-08-20/2019-03-30 | study: EMG produced TPA metagenomics assembly of...
GCGCCGATGGTACTGCAATGCAATGCGGGAGAGTAGGTGGCTGCCTTCTTTACTTGAGGTCTTCAGAGTCAAACGACTTTGGAGACCTTTTTTTGTGTCCGTAGGAGGCTACGGCATCCTGCAGGGGGTGCAATGGTCCCCACTGCACCAACCAAGCAATCCCGTTTTAGTTTGGCATTGCTGCCTGTAAAACATCCGTAGCGGAGGTATCCGGCCTCCGCAGCACCAAGTCAAATCCTGGTAGATGCCTTTAAATCCTGGTAGATACAACCTGCATCTTCCAGCCTTTAATCACTTCAAAGCCAATTGGCTGTGCCGCTGCTGTAAGATATGGTAGATTTTTTCTGCAACTCATTTGTAGTTGCAGATATTTAGTATAGTTTGATGTATTCGTATGTATTGCCAACGCTTGTAAGATATTTCTCGAAGTTATGTCGGCTTATTACGACGGTGCCGCGACAGTCGTTGGGATGGAATGACAATGTATCTGCTTGCTGCAGGTTTGCGTCAAGAAACAGATGAACATGATGATCGTTATCGTTAATGAGTCCGAATGGTGAGACGCTGCCCGGTTCTAAGCCCAGATACTTCATCATACGCTCCGGCGAAGCGAACGACAGCTTGCCGCATGAAGGCAGTCCCTTGCTTACAAGCGACTCTTTCAGCAGATGCTCCAGATCGTGAATGGCGAGATCGTGGTCGCAGTTGAAGCATACGAGATAATGGCGGTTGCCTTTGTGGTTGCGGAAGAAGAGGTTCTTGCAGTGAATGCTGCCATCGTCCTTCCACCATCTTTTCGCTTCCTCGATGGTTTTGCCTTCGGGGTGGTTGTAGCAGGTGAATGGGATGTTGTGTTCTGAAAGGTAGTTTAGAACCTTTACTTGTCGTGTAGATATCTGTTCCATAGCTTCAATGTATTTATTTCTTACAAAAATACAACAAATCATGTATAAACAAAAGCTATTCAATAATAAATCTATATCTTTGTATTAGTAAAATCAATAGCATCTATGAATTCAATCAAGCGTTATTTCATCTGGCTACGCCGAATGTCGCACAGTCGTGGTCTCGGGGTGCAGTCGCCGTCGGCATATCGTTTCATACGCTATGTCATCAGCGAGCACTATCCGTATTATGCCTACGATGATTTGCGCAAGAAGTACCCTGCGCTCGATTGGCTGACACGAAAGCGTATGGAGCTCTATTTCCGTCTCTCCAATTTCTGCCGTACTAAGCAGATGGTCGATTATAGCGAGGAGAGCAGTCTGCTTGCCGATTACGTAAAGCATGGATGCTGTGCGACACGAGTGCTTAATGTCTATAATGAGGAGGTCGACGCACTCAATGCACGTCTTATGAGAATCTGTCCGATTGACGGCTGCGACGACTTTCTTGAGATTGCGCTCGCAGAATCGGACCAGGAGTCTGTGTTCGTCGTAGAGGATATCTGCACCAACTCCGTGGCTTCGCGAATGTGGCAGCGCCTTGTAGAGAGTGAGAAGGTGAGTGTGAGCTACGATCTTTATTATTGCGGCATTGCCTTCTTCGATACCGACCGTCACAAGACTAATTACATTGTAAACTTTTAGACTTCACGCCCCATCAGTATATCGACAAGAACCATTAAATAGAACGATGCCTATGAAGCTATACACACGACATGGTGACACGGGACAGACCTCACTTGTAGGCGGCAAGCGTGTGTCGAAGGACGACATACGTATCGCCGTGTGTGGCGACCTTGACGAGCTGAACGCCCATATAGGACTGCTCCTCTCGTTCGGCGTGCCCGAACGAGAATCTGCTGTGCTCATACGCGTACAGCAACTGCTGTTTCATATCGGCGGCGAACTGTCGAATCCCGACTACACGATGAGCTCGCACCTCACAACAGCCGACATCGCACAGCTCGAAAGCTCAATCGACACGCTCCAGCAGCAGACTCCCGAGCCCACCACCTTCGTTCTGCCTGGAGGATGCGCTGCAGCAGCCGAGTCGCACATCTGCCGCACCGTGACACGCCGCGCCGAGCGTAGCATGGTAGCCATGTCGCACCAGTATCGAGTAGACCCGCTCGCGATGCAATATGTAAACCGTCTGTCTGACTATTTCTTTGTTTTGGCTCTCAATTTAAACTTTATTTCATCCATAGAAGAAAAAAAACTCTATATCTCTTGCAAATAACGCAAAATTTACTATTTTTGCAATCGGTTAGAGCAGGGTGGCAATCCATGAAGAACAGTGCCTCGCGGCTCTTAGAAAAAACATATTAAAGTACGACATTTAAAACTTACGACTATGTATTGGACACTTGAATTGGCTTCCAAGTTGGAAGACGCCCCTTGGCCAGCAACTAAAGACGAACTCATCGACTATGCTATGCGTTCTGGCGCTCCGCTCGAAGTGCTTGAGAACCTTCAGGAGATTGAGGACGAGGGTGATGTTTATGAAAGCATCGAGGACTTATGGCCCGACTACCCCACAAAAGAGGACTTCCTCTTTAATGAGGACGAATACTAATCGCTCAAAAAGCTACACAAGCAGCTCAAAGCGTTGAATATAAGCGGTATAGGAATTGTACAACAATATTCCTATACCGCTTTTTCCGTTCTTTTACCGCCAAAGACAGTGCAAGCCGAATGCAATGAAGTTTTCTTCAATTGCTGAGGTGCAGCCTGCCTTATTCAAATAAACTGCTCAAATAAGTATATTTTGAAGAATTAAACCCAAATCGGTCATTAGGATTTCTCTTTGCTGTACGACACAGAGAAATCCTAATGAACGATTTGGGTTTATGCCGGGTATGGTCTGTAACCGTCTCAATTCTTCGGGGAATTCCCTTTCACAAATCTCAAGCATTCTGGCCTGGCATTTCTCCTTGTGTGCCTCCGCCATGTCAAGCTCATCAAGCAATTGTGATATCATGTCAATCTCTGCAAGGCTTACCACGCCTTTGAGTGATGCTGTGATGACATCGGTGCCGTGGTGGTTGATGATGCGCCCATGTATCAGCTTCACCAACTCTTCGTGGTCGGTAATCCCTTGTGAGATGGCTCTCACCACGGCTTTGTAGCTTTTGCTGTCAACATTGGAAACGTAGTTGCTCAGACGTATGTTGCAGCGTTGCAGCACGGCATCAAGTTTGGACAGCTTTCTTACTATCTCCTCGTTGAGGTCGAATATACGACGGTCGTACTGACGCAGCTGTTGGATTATCTCAGGAGGTACGAAGCTGCCGCGTATGAGTTCCTTCATCGTACACTCGGCAATCCACTGCGCATCCTTCACGTCACTCTTGCGACCAGGAAGTTGCTTGATGAAATAAGGGTTGGCAAGATTCAGCTTGAAGTGTGGAGACAACACACGCCATATGGGAATCCAGTAGACGCTGGTGCTCTCCATTGACACCTCAACAACATGGTGATGAAGCATCAGGTCACGCATTTCTTCCAACTGATAAGTTAAAACTCCGAAAACTTTTTCAATAAGTTCTCCAAACTCACTCAAAATACAAAGATAAACGCTATCTTTGTGCACGTCAAGACTACATACTGATTTCATAGGCTTGCATATTTGGGGTTAAAATTCTTCCCAAAAATAAATATAATTTGTGACTTAGAGCACGTTGATGCAAGATTTCAGGTGTGTCGGTCTTGACATTTTAACTCAAGCAGCGAGCACTCGGAGATATTCATTTCTGTTTTTTATCCCAACTGGTTTATAATTCGGAAATTTTATCTAAATTTGCATCATTCCAAATAATGAGGATATTTATAGACAAGACAATATAGTTATGGCAGACAAGAATAAGTCTGCTAAATTAAGGATAGAAAGAATATGGACAGATATACTCGCATACATGCAATAAACAAAGTATTGAAGGAATACTTTGAAGACAATCCAAATCAAGGACCCATTCCAGCGAAAGAGTTTATGGAACTATTTGTAGAGAAAGGTATCTTCAACCAAGATAGCAACGGTGGTTGGCCTATTAGGAAACTTCTTAGAGAACTCGATAGTGAGAATAGGCTTTCAGATATTCCCTATGCTATCGGAGAAATGAAGAGGGAAAACAAAAATTGGTTCTTTGCCAAACCACAGACAAACATCCAAGTTCGTTTAGAACCAATTGATGATAGCAAGTCCACAACGCATATCACAAATGAAACAACTAGTAAGAAGAGAGTTGGTCGCATGGACTCAGATGAGTATTATGTAATTGAACTATGCAACGAGGTTCTTGGCCTAAAAGCGTCTCAGCAGCATCGTTTTGATTTTCTTGTTGGAGATAGCGGTACAAAGCTGCCAGTTGATGCTTACTACGAAGATTTGAATTTGGTTATTGAATACCTGGAAAGTCAGCATACACTATCTACTCCTTTCTTTGACAATAAGAAAACAGTAAGTGGTGTTTCAAGAGGCGAACAAAGACGTTTGTATGACGAACGACGAAGAGTAGAGTTGCCGAAACATGGTATCAACCTTGTGTCGATTAGCTATAACGACTTCGGTACGACAAAACGATTAAAAAGAAATCATAATCTTGACATCGAAGTGGTTCGGACAAAATTAAGTGACTATATCAAAAAGGAAAAATCATAGTATGAATTTGTACCAAGTAGACATCAATACAGAGATAGATGCCATTAGCGTCTTGGTGAATGCTTATGACGAGAACGAGGCTTTAGCCATTGCACAGACTATGTTTGAACAAGGTCTAACAGAATCAATAGGAACGACAATCATTAATGTAGCTGCGTTTCCTGCTTGTTAGCAAAATCTTCCGTTTTAAGAGTCTCTAAAACCAACTGATGGCTGACATCAAAACATTTGCACACAAAAGATTCTGTCTTTTCCAAGCTTAGCTACCAATGGCAGTTGTCGCAACAAAGTTGTCGGAGTTGAAAAGATTGCCTAGCAGTCAATAACGACAATGTTATTCAGGTGCATTTCGTTAAATTATAATGAAATGCACCCTTATATTTCTTCTTGACAGAATACTACGCTAACAGACAACCTTACCTAACTGTATATTTCACGACATATTCCAGATAGATGTCATCGGTATAGCGTAGTTTAATATCTTTCCTGTTTTTCCGACACTTCATTCCGGTTTATCCGATAATGACGATAGTGGACAGAGGCAGAAAAAGATATACCTTTGCATCAGAATAATAAAATACAACAATGGAGAAATATCATATAGGACAAGAGATTCTGAAGGAAGTAAAGGCGAAGTGTCCTTCGGTGGCAGCCTTTGCCAGAGAACTGTGCAAGTCGAACTCTGCTACATACGAGATATTCGGAAAGACAAGTCTCGACACCGACTTGCTGCTGAAAGTATCGAAGCTGCTGGACAGAGACTTCTTCCGCGAATTCTCGGAGAAATGTCTGAACGGAGAAGTAGCGGTGGTAGACAAGCAGACGGCAGAAAACAGCATCTCGCTACTCTTACCAGAAGATAAACTACATACATTATTGCCAAGCCAAACAATGGATGTGGTGGAAGAATATCTTCTGATGCCACGCAAAAAGCCGCTCGTAGTGTTCTACTATGGTGTACGCAGTCGCAACCTCCCCCGTTTTGTATGCAAAAAGGGCGAGGAGATATATGGCGAAGGCATGGTGAGAAGGATAAGGCTCGACCCCGTAGAACTGATGCGTTTTGAGCTTGGCGTGATGTCGCTCGCCAAAATGCCGCAGAAGGTAGTCGTGATAAAATGTACTATGGCAAGAGACTATAACACCCATGTACTCATTGCCGAAATACTGGCGGAGGAGTCGGGAAAGCACGTCGTGCTGCTATGCCTTGACCCTATTCATATTCCAACGCTGCCAAATGGACGAGTGGTGTTGAAGTCGTTCGCCGTATCTACCTTCAACTCCTGGCACCAACGTGCGCACATATTCATAGCAGATGGTATGGAAAAGCGTTTCGCTTACCTCATCGAACTGTTCCAAGCCATCAAAGGCAAGGGATATATGGACAGAATATACGACAGCATAGAGGGCAACGAGAATTGGGCAGACACCTTGAAAGATTTGCTGGAAGAGGCAAAGCAGAATCTCACCACCTTCGAAGACATTGTGTTGGAAGAAAGCAGCGATAAGGACAATCGTCAGGTGGAATATCATCAGGTGAGCACTATTCAGCCTACTGTTAACGACTTGAATCGTCCAGAAGGGATTTCACATATCCGCACCCATCTGCGTTATCGTATGATTAAGGAGACTGGTGAGATTTTCGAGTATGAGCCCATGAGCTTCGACCAAGTGAAGGAAATGATGTTGAAACTTGCGACATAAATAGTATCATATCAATAACAAGATACCTATACCGCTTTTTCCGTTCTTTTACCGCCAAAAAATTGAACATTTGTTTTGTCTTTTAATCCATATTCTGTAATTTTGAGCAACTTTTGCGCATTATACGCAAAAAAACAATAAATAACTATTTATAAAAGTCTATGCCAAACCTATCAAAATCAAAATACATCACTTATTGCCAATGTCCCAAAGCATTGTGGCTGAAGCAGTACAAACCAGAAGAAATGGTTATCGACCCGTTGACGCAGGCACGTTTCGACGCAGGCACGGAAGTGGGCGAACTGGCTAAGCGACTGTTCGGCGATTTCGTGGAGGCAACCACCTACAAGACGGCTGCCGACGGAACACAGCGCCTCGATCTTGGAGCGATGGCTGCAGCCACACAGAAAGCCCTTACAGAAGGTGCTGAGAACATTGCCGAGGCGGCGTTTATATACGACGGATGCTATTGCGCCGTCGACCTGCTGCACAAGACTCCACATGGCTATGCCATCTACGAGGTGAAAAGCAGCACCAACCTGAAGGAGCTGGAAGTGTATGCACAGGATGTGGCATATCAGAAATATGTGCTCACCAACTGCGGACTGAATATCACGGGCACTTATCTTGTGAATATCAACAACGAATATGTGCTCAACGGTGAAATAGACGTGAAAGAGTATTTCCTGATAAACGACATCAGCGAAGCCATTGCCGAAGAATATGCCAAAGTCGCAGTCCAAACCAAGGCAGCAAAGAAGGTGCTTGAAGGCGCAGAACCTAAGCAGCATCTGGCTGAACATTGCCGCAAGCCCTACGCATGTGCGTTCTGGAACTATTGCAGCAACAATATCATCCCTTCACCATCAGTATTCGATCTGTACCGCATGTCTTTCAAGAAGGCGTTGGAACACATGGACGCAGGCCGCTTGTCGCTTGAAGATATGCGACAGGAAAAGCTCACCGACATTCAGCAGCTACAGTTGGAATGCACATTGAACGACACAAATTATATCGACCGCAAAGCCATCGGCGAATTTCTCAAGAAACTCTCATATCCGCTTTATTTCCTCGACTTCGAGACCGAGCAGACCGTGATACCGAAGTATCAGGGTACGCATCCGTATCAGCAAGTCACGTTCCAGTATTCGCTCCATTACATCGAGCATGAAGGTGGCGAACTGAAGCATCGTGAGTTTCTCGGCATATCGGGCGAAGACCCGCGCCGTGCCCTTGCCGAGCAACTCTGCAAGGACATTCCGCTCAACGTCTGCACCACAGCCTACAACAAGGCTTTCGAGTGTACGCGTCTGAAGGAACTGGCAGAGGCATTCCCCGACCTGGCATCGAATCTTCTCAACATCGAATCCCACATTGTGGATCTTCTCGACCCGTTCCGTGCCGGCTATTACTATATGCCTGCCATGAACGGCTCGTTCTCCATCAAGAAGGTGCTCCCGGCATTGTTCCCCGATGATCCCGAACTCGACTACCACAACCTCAGTGGTGGTGTTCAGAACGGCGGCGAGGCAATGAGCATTTATCCTCAGATACAGTTTATGGAGCCGGAAAAGCAAAAGAAGGCTCGTCGGGCATTGCTCGACTACTGCTGCCTCGACACGCTGGCAATGGTGAAGCTGTGGGAGAAGCTGAGGGAAGTGAGTGAAGAATAATACTTTTATATAAATAATATTAACATTTTAATGATATTGAATTATGGCAAATTCAACAAACAACAAAACCTATGCTGTCCTCATAGAGTTTGAGAAATGGTATAAAAAGCAAAACATTAAATATCCTTACGCCTCAGCTCTGAAAAGTGTTCAGAAAGATATTTGCGAATACTTGAAAAATTACCCATGGAACGTAAAAAAGGAGGGATACGAATACGAGGTGTCACAATTCGCAAAGAAAGCTATACTACACCCTACAAAGAGCTATGACTTCATAGAAGCAGTCGACTCTTTACTCAAAGAAGGTGATTATTTATACGCCAGAACCATTGTAGATGGAATGAGCTATATTGCAGAAAATATTAAGAAAGCAATTGGAAAGAACACCTTTAATAATAAGTGCTCAGCCCTAAAGCAATTCCGTAAATACTTAGAGACCGACCTATCTGGTCTTAAAGTTAAAGGTACATACAACAACAATACCTATAGAAATGCTATCAACAAGCCGATGTTGGCAAAGATTGATGGCATTGTAGCTTTGGCTAACGAAATTGGCGAAGATAAATTCATAACATGGGCTATTGAACAGTCTTATTTCTTTGATCCTGATATTGTTGCTGAAAGAATGAATAAACTTATCAAGGACTTGGAAAATGAAAACACTCCTTTACCTGCCCGTAAAACCACCAAAAAAGACAAGGATGCAGAAGAAGGTTACTCCCACTCAAAAATGGGCGGAAACATCTATTATATAGAGGGTAACATAAAAATTCCTGTCACGCTTTCGAAAGACGGTAATGACTTCGTCAGATCTCTCATCTCTAACGAAACCGGATATACTGTTGGAGCAGGCAAAGATAACATCTTCCAGAACTATATCATCTCTCATTTGTGGGGACGAGCATACGACCCTCGCTACTACACCAACTTCTGGAATATTGTACTTGTGCCAGCATGGGCAAACAGTCTTCTTGATAAGAATGGAGAAGAAGGCAGCTTAGCCTCAAAGCTCAAGGCAACCTTCATGGCTATTTCAAAGAAATTGTATATGGCAAAAAGGGAAAACTGGGATGGCTTAAATTGGGATGGCTTAAATATGGAGGAGCCGAATAAACCAAACAACGATGACGGCAGAAAAGGCGATTATAGCATCAAGATATTGTGCAAGAAGGACAATAAGGGTAAATGCAAACCTATAAAAACCATAGCTATAACTCTACGATAATTACATCTTTCCTGATTTTCCGACACCTCATTCCGGTTCTTCCGAATAACTAAACTGGGTGCAAAGGCAAAAAAGCATTACCTTTGCACCCAGTTTTATTCACTTAAGCAAAATAGAGTTATGACAATATAAGTAAAGAATACGAATACTATAGAAGATATGAATACAACACTAACAAAAGAAGATCAAGCAATAATCAAGAAAGCCAGACGCAATAAGTGTTCTGGACCAATCTACAGCGAGGACGGACTTCGCTTGTTGAGAGTACTCGGCAATCCGGAGTTCGTTGAAGTGGAAGATGGTGTGAAGGCAATCTGTGACTATGCATTCCTAGGACTTAACAATCTTCATGATATGGTGTTGCCAGCATCTGTTGTCGACTTGGGCGAAGAAGCGTTTGCAAGCTGCCACGAACTCTTCAAGATAACAATGCCTGGAGTAGAATTTATCGGGAAAGAGTGTTTTGGTCTTTGTGATAATTTAAAGGAAATAGCCTTTCCTGAGACATTGCGCCAGATTAGAGCAGGTGCCTTTGCTTGCTGCAAAGCTTTGGAAGAGATAAATATTCCAAGTCACCTGAATATTATCGACAAGTCTGCATTCAGAAGTTCCGGGCTGAAAAGTCTCAACATCGTGATACGTGATGACTGCGAATGCTGTATTTATGACAAAGCCTTTGCAAGTTGCAAGCATCTGGAGTCTGTATATCTAAACAAGAATGTGAAGATTGTGGAGCGAATGGCGTTTGCCGGCTGCACTTCACTAAAGACGATTGAGTTTGAGCAGCCGTCATTGACATGCTGTGCTGGTGAAATAAACGCAACGATGCTTATCGGCTGCACATCTCTCGAAAAGATTATAGTGCCAAAGAACAAGTACAACCATTACCCGGACTTCAACATCCAAGGCTATGAGTCCGATCAGTTTGAGACTCGCGACTTCAATAGTCTTGTGACTCCGAAGGAATAACCTATGAGATTACGCCTCGTGTGCGCTACAAAAGAAAGTCACATTTAAAAAAGAATCATGCTTTATGGAGTATTTGACCACAGTATACTATCGCATTGAAGGCAAACCAAATGACCTTCAAGAGATATATGACAGTATAGGACGCTCCTAAACAAAAAACTGCTTGAAGAGGGTAAAGACAAGTCTGTATCTTATGCAAGTATGGTGTATAGTCTCGGAGTAGATACCAAAGAACAATATCTTCGGGGCAACATTATAAAATGTGAGTTCGTAGATAATTCATTGAGTATTGAAGCCGATGAAGATTGGGTGACGGCAGACTTCCGACATCCGCTTGAAAGCCACTATGAAGGTATGACCATATACTATATGGTGGAAAGTTATTGCGATGAGACTTATGCAACAAATGATGCAGAGGGGAAATATTTCCCGACACGCGTCAGTGTGGACTTTCATTTGAAAGAGCCGGTTTTGTGTGGTTACGAGCGGTTCAACAGTATGGATGAGGCATTAGCCTATTTCGCACGTGTCTTGAAACGTGACACTCTTACTGTTGATGACATCCACAAGTGGAACTGTGAGCATTGGAAGGACGGCTTCATCTATTTCAATGAGTATGAGGTTGATTTACGATGATGCAGTTGTCGAGATAATAACAGAGGAAGCCGAAACGCTGGAAAGGGAGTAGGCAAAACTTTTCAAAAGACATGAGACATGTTTCTCTTTCTATGTGGTATCTTGATAGTTGTGTTTGGCGGCTACATACTGATAAGTGTCATACAACTCGTCTTTATGATTATTGGCTGGATTATCCAAGCCATATTCAGTATCTTTGAATAAGATAGGCTGCGGCTCAGCATAACGTTCAAGCAAGCTTGACGTTCTGCATTCACCTTGCACTATCTTTGAATAAGATATGATTGCAACAAAAAGTTGATTTTTTGTTGATTTTCTATGGTCTGATTTTTTTATTTCAGAAAAACAGGGTAAATTTCGCGCGACAACTAAAAACATTAAAGATATGATGAACAACAATTCTACAACAAACAGTGAAAAGAAGCCTATTATTAATAACGATGAGGCTTTGCGTCTTATCGACCTCATCCAGCAGGGCGACTCCAATGCGGAGAACGAGTTGGCAGAACTCGGTTCTGTCTTTGTCAAGGCTGTGGCAAAGCAGTATGTTGACAAGGGTCTGTCTAAGGAAGAACTTATCGCTGCCAGCCGATACGGTCTGATACGTGCCAGCCATAAGTTCGACAAGTCGCGTGGCTTCAAGTTTGCCTCGTATGCCGTATGGTGGATGCGCGAAGCTATTCTGCAAGAGATTCGTAAAAAAGAAAACAACTAAACGACAAAAGAATATGATACGCAAAAATTGGGGTGACGACGGTGCACTTACACTCATCAGAGTGGTTCTTGAAAGGACTGAGGACCAAGAGTTGAGAGAACAACTGCTGGAGTTTCTTCAAAATAACGAAGAGCTATGGTCAGATGCTCACGTGAAAGACTTCTACGGCTTTGCCACCACTCTCGCTAAAGAGTGGCTGGCAAGTCATCAATCATAAAGTAACTAAACAATACAACTGACAATGAAAGAGATTGATGCAGAAATATATATAAATTGGGATAATGACGGTGTTACTGTCAAACTCTCTGACGAGGAAGCGGAGAAGTTGCTGGCATTATGGAAAGAAGCCCAAGATACAATTCTCAAAGACATGGAGGAAGAAGATTATTGGGAGAAGTTCGACCCTTGGTTGCAGGAGAAGGCTCCCGACCTATATGAGAAAATAATGAAAGCCTACCACGAAGAATTTTGGGAAAGAATAGGTTGCTATTCAAGTGATGAAGGTGATGATTTTGTCTCTATTTCTTATGATATAGACGGAGCGTATCTTGACGACAGCAATAAAATCGTCATCAATCAGATTTTTCCTCCATCAGAATAAAGGTCTAAACGAAAAGAAAATGAAAATATATCTGAAAGTAAAGAAAGACAATGCCTATCAGGTTACCAGCCTTTGGAGCAAGCACATCAAAGAGCAAATTCTGGAAACTGTCAAAGAAGTAAGTAAGAATTGGATGTTTGAGCCGAAGTTATATCCTATGTTTTATCAAGAGGATACGCATAGCCACTTTGTTGAAGCAAACAACGAACGTTTCTTCTTCGAATGGTTGATGTACGAGCTTTGCTTTGTGTGGGAATTAAACGATTTCGAAGGATACGAAGACGAGTACTCTGATCTTGCACGCGAAAGAGATGTATTTTTAGATAAAGATAAGGTAGAGCCTTCCAAGGAATACGTCTATATCGGTTCGTACATATATGAACAGGAAGAACCGCTTACTCTCCCTGGACTTGTGTTCGACCCCGAATACGCAGAGGATGGTGAGGTTTTGGCAGAATGTATGTTTACGAGTGATTTTGAAGATGAAAAACTGAAACGGGAATATATGTCTAATGGAAACTATGAGGAATGGGAAAAGGATGTTCCAGCTTTGTAGCATAGCCTTGTTGGCATTGTCTATATGCTCTTCATGTTTGGACAAGTCTTCCGATACAAGTCTCGATAAGAGCTATGGTAAGTCTGACTCTACCGAGACTTACCATACAATAGTCTCCGACGACAGTCTCGTGACTGCCATCTGGCATGACACAGGCGAAGGCGGAACCGCACCCGACATTGACTGTGTGGTGAAATTCAAATCAGAAGATGGCAAATTGCACGAAGAGCATCGCCCTTTGCTGCAACTTGCCCATCCTAATGATGATTACAGCCACCATGAAGTGCAGAAGATTGTAAGTCTTGACGATGAATACGGCAATCGCTCCTACGTGTTCTTCCTCTCAGCTAAAGTGGAAAGCAACGAGTACGCTCGCGACATTGTGGCTTTCGAGATAGTCGGTGACAGTCTGCGACCATTGTACAACTATACCATAAAATAATTGAAATATGGGCATTAAAACATTCCTCGCATCACTAATGATGCTGATAACCATAGCCGCTATGTGCTCGCCGCTATACCTCGTTTGGCTCGGATTGACGATGAGCGGCTCTGCATTAGTGCGTATAGGCTTGATAGTCGTCGGACTTATCCTGTGCAGACTATTCAAACCAATATCCAACTTGTTTGACAAGGATTTTAAATGGTTCTGACCAATGAGAACTGGAAATATAAACATACATAATAATACAATTCAATGGAGAAATATAATATAGGACAAGAGATCCTGAAGGAAGTAAAGGCAAAGTACCCTTCAGTAACGGCTTTTGCCAAAGACTTGTGCAAGTCCAGCTCTGCCACATACGAGATTTTTGGAAAGACGAGTCTCGACACCGACCTGCTGCTGAAAGTATCGAAGCTGCTTGATAGAGACTTCTTCCGCGAGTTCTCGGAGAAATGTCTGAATGGAGAAGTGGCTGTGGAGGACAAGGATATGACAGAGAATCATATCAACTGTCTTTTGCCGGAAGACGAGCTGCATGTCTTCACATATGATAAGCACGAAATGGTTCTTGAGGAGTACTTCCTGCTTCCACGCAAAAAGCCACTTGTGGCATTTTGCGGATGGAAAAATAGAGGCGAGGAGGCTTGCGTTAAGCAAACATGCGTAATAGGCGAAAATATCTTTGGTAAGGGAATGGTAAGACCACTTAGATTTAATTCAAAGAATTTAGCCGATTTGGAAGCGCAAATCCCTATGCTGACATGCATACCACAGAAAGCGTTCGTCATTCTATACAATGGTAGTGGGCTGCAAAACGGATATGACCATGTGATTCTCCTGGCAGAGAAACTGCTTGCTGCTTCAGGAAAGCACGTCGTGTTGATATGTAGTAATAGAAATTGGGTGTCAATAACCAATGACAAAGCTGTATATAGCTCAAATGTCGAACCAACATTCGACACATGGAAAGAGCGCATCTTCGCATGCGTGTTGGATAATTGCGAGAATGACTTTGTATACAATCGCGAGCTTTACAATGCGATAAAAGGTAGAGGCTATATAGATGCCATCAGTTGTTGTTTAGGCTTGGGTACATCTGATATAGACGAAGAAAAAGTGAAGCAACTCATAGCAGAAGCCAAGGAAAAACTAAGCACTTTCAAGGATACTATCATCAAAGAAGATGAAGAAAGAGAACGCCATTTGATAAGTTCACTTGTTGTTCGTCCTGAGGATAAAAAGTTCGAAAGATACATGTCAAAAGACTCCGTCAGCATCTGGATTGATATCTCCAAAGCTACAGGCACCATCCTTGACTGGCAAGGTTCGCTTCGTTCAAGAATTTTGTGTGACGATCCATGGTACTCAGACGCTCCCATGTAACAAGTAGATTTCGCTCACCCTCCCCAATCTGTTTAAATGTAATATTGTATTTGATAAAAAGGATATAACTCACAGCCAATATGCCAAAGAAGATAACATTCAATGACATTCTTCAGAACAAGATAAAAGACTTTGTCGGCACCAAGCGGTGGAGCAATTCACAATTTGCTTCACACTACTCGGACACTTCAGATCGGTGACGGCAGGTGCGTTGTGCTCAACAAAGCTAACGAGTGGAGCCAGCCAATCTGTTTGCGATGATGGTATAGAAAAAGTTACTACACAATTACCGGATGTGCTCTCTCATTACAGCAGGACAGTCAGCAAGGACGACATGAGCATTGCTTTTATGCTATAATTACAAGAATATTCTATAATAAAAAAACAAAACAATGGAGAAAAATCAAATGAAGGATATGCATGTAGAAATGGGTCTTGACTCAGAAAATGTCATAGACAGCAGTTCGCTCGACCCTCTGTTCGAGGAAGCTGCACGCATAATCGTAACAATGCGGTCGGGCTTTGCCTCGTTGATTCAACGGCGCTTGTCTATCGGCTACGACCGTGCGGTCAGACTTATGGACCAGTTGGAAAAGGCCGGAATCGTGGGCGAGGCACAGGGATGTAAGCCGCGAGAAGTGAAGATTCAAGATGAGAACTGCTTGGAGAATCTGCTTGTGGCATTGCGCCGAATAACTAAAATCAGTAACATTATGACTAACGAGGAAGCATACAAAGACATAAAAAAGCATGTTGAATAGCACTAATGTCGGTGACGGCGATTACTTCCCTACATTCTGGCAAGAGGACATTCATTGTCGCTTTTCTCATGCTACCATAGCCGCTATGTGTTCACCGCTGTACCTCATTTGGCTCGGATTTACGATGAACGTCGTGGCGCTAAGTCAAAAACAGAAAGGGCTGGATCCCATGCAAGGAGTCCAGCCCTTTTGCGTTTATGTGTCGGTAGAAGCAGCCGGTTACAGCTGTCTGCCGAACATTAACAGATTGATGCCAAAGATAACGGTTGTTACCAAGGCATGGTAACATCATTACAGATACGCGGTAACGATATTTCCTGTGCGTGGTAATGATGTTACCTGTGCGTGGTAATGATATCGTATTGTGCAATAACTTGCAGTAAGCGCTTGCGAATGTAAGCAATAAATTATATCTTTGCACATAGTAATATGAACAACGATATGGTAAAAAGACAAAGGAAGGGATTCGTGGCGCGACTGTTGTCGCTCGTCGTGGTGGTGCTGATACTGGCTGCGGCGGCGATACTGCGCGACGGCAGGATATTAGGACACGACTTGCGAGAGGCGCATGAGGCGAAGGCGCTGAAGAACGACACGCTGGAGGTGACGCCCGACGGAGCGTTCGTGGTGAGCACAAAGCCGCTGGCAAAGGACGTGCAGGGATACGGCGGACCGGTGCCGCTGAAGATACATATAAAGGACGGCAGGGTGGCGGCTGTTGAGTCTGAACCCAACGCCGAGTCGCCCGACTTCTTCAATCGCGCGAAGACGCTGCTCAACCACTGGCAGAACAAGTCGGTGGACGAGGCGTTGGCGGAGGAGGTGGACGCCGTGTCGGGCGCTACGTTCTCGTCAAGAGCGATAATAGCTAACATGCAGCGCGGACTGGCTTACGCCCAAAAGCGTGGTCAGTGGAGTGAGGATGGCTCGGTTGGTGCACTTGAGACAGGTGCATCTCCTATAGTGGCATTGGTAGTCGTGCTGCTCGGAGCTGTCGTTCCGCTCTTCTACAACAACCGCCGACTGCATCTTGTGCAGCTCGCGGTGAACGTCGTGGTGCTCGGTCTGTGGACCGGCACGTTCGTCTCCTACACGCTCTTCCTGCGAATCTTCGCCGGCGGCGTGAGTCTTTCGGCGATTGGCGCACTTGCCGCTCCGCTGCTAATGCTGATAGTGGCGCTGATATACCCGTTGGCGGGTCGGTCGGGTCACTACTGCGCCAATATCTGTCCGTTCGGATCGGCGCAGGAACTCGCCGGAAAACTCAGTCGACGCAAGCTGCGCATCACGCCGCGCGTACTGAAACTGCTCTCCGTGCTGCGCAATCTGCTCTGGGGCGTGCTCATGGCGCTGCTGCTCACCGGCACATGCACCGCATGGATCGACTACGAGCTGTTCACGGCGTTCCTCTATTCGTCGGCGTCGGTGTGGGTGACAGTGCTCGCGGCGCTGTTCCTCGTGCTGTCGGTGTGGGTGCCGCGCCCGTACTGCCGCTTCGTGTGCCCAACGGGAGCGCTTATTAAGAGTGTTGAATGAGGAATTGAAGAATTATACAATTAAGAATTATGAATTTACAGAATAAGTCAATCGTTTTAAACGTAGTGCTCGCCATTGCTGTCGTGGTGCTTGGCGTGCGCTTGGTGTCGGGCGCAGAAGACGCCGGCGAGTCGCAAACGCAAGAGCAGGCTGTGCTCGACAATATCGCTACGCGTACCAGCATACGCGACTACGAGGCACGCCCCGTGGAGAAGGAGAAAGTGGAGAAGATGCTGCGTGCGGCGATGGCTGCACCTACGGCGATGAACAAGCAGCCGTGGCACTTCGTGGTTGTAGAACAGCGCAGCGTGCTCGACAGTCTGGCGGGTGCCAATCCTTATGCTAAGATGCTGCTCAAGGCTCCGCTCGCCATTGTGGTCTGCGGCGATATGGATAAGACGATTGAAGGCGGCGGACGCGACTTCTGGATTCAGGATGCGTCGGCAGCAACAGAGAATCTCTTGCTTGCGGCTCACGCTATGGGTCTCGGTGCCGTATGGACGGGCGCCTATCCTTCCGAGGAACGCAGCAAGGCGATAAGCGCAACGCTCTCGCTCCCCGACAATCTCGTTCCGCTTAACATGATCGTTATTGGCTATCCGGCGGAGCATCCGCAGCCGAAAGATAAATTCAAGGAGGAGAACATAACTTTTAAAAGGTAAAAAAGTAAAAAGGTAAAAAAATAAAACTAATCTACAATGAAGAAATTACTATTCTCTCTCGGCATGTTGCTGCTCACCATTGCAGCCTACGCCGACGGCACAATCCTGTTCAGTACGGCGAAGGGCAGCATCGACGTTCCGCCTTATCGCATACCAGGCATCACCTGCGGCCACGGCGGACGACTCGTTGCGAGTGCGGCACGCCTCGTCTGCGGCACTGACCCTGGCTTCGGACGCGTTGACTGCGTGGTGAAACTGAGCTACGACAACGGCAGAACATGGAGCGAGCATGAGATTGACGTGGCTTGTGGCGACGCTTCGCTCATCAACGCTCATAAGACTCCGATGGAAGCTGCCTACGGCGACCCGGCTGTCGTGTTGGATCGCGAGCGCAACGAGGTGCTCATCATGGCTGTTGCGGGCTGCACGGTGTACGGCAAGCCCAGCACAAACAGACAGAACCCGAACCTCATCGCCGCAATACGTAGCACCGACGGCGGACGCACATGGCAGAAGCCGGTTGACCAGACCGAGGATATATACGGCTTGTTCGACAAGGGCAATGTCGTGGACGCCGCCTTCGTCGGCAGTGGCAAGCTGTTCCAGAGTAGAGTGGTGAAGGTGGGCGACTACTATCGCATCTATGCCGCACTCACGGCGCGCCCCAACGGCAACCGCGTGATATATTCCGACGACTTCGGACGCTCATGGCACGCTCTCGGCGGCGCTGCTGCTCTGCCCGTGCCCGGCGGCGACGAACCGAAGTGCGAGGAACTGCCCGACGGTCGTGTGATAATAACCAGCAGAGCGTCGGGCTGCCGACTGCTAAACATCTACACCTACAGCAACACAAAGAGCGGAGAAGGCCGTTGGGACAAGCCCGAGAAGGCTACGATGGACGGACTCGCGCTCGCGCCGAGCACCAACCCCACAAACGGCGAGATGCTCATCGTTCCAGCCATGCGCAACAGCGACGGCAAGCCGATGTACGTAGCGCTGCAGTCGGTGCCTACGGGCACGGGTCGCAACAACGTTAGCATATTCTATAAAGAACTTGCCTCACCCGACGACATGCGCAACGCGAAAGCCTTCGCCTCTGGCTGGGACGGATGCTATCAGGTAAGCACCACGGTGTCGATGTACAGCAGCATGGATCTGCAGGCAGATGACCGCATAGCGTTCTTCTACGAGGAGACGCTCACACGATGGGGCACAAAGCCCAACCCCGTCTGCACAAGTTTCCCGCAAGGCGAGGGCGAGCACAACTATGACGGCTGCGAACTCGTATACAAGTCGTTCGACCTGGAGACGATAACCGACGGAAAGTATTGCGTAAACCGACGCATCAACCGCGGCAAATTCCTGAAAGCCTACTATGAGGACATCGTGGACAGCTTCGTGCTGACTGCCGCGCAGAAAAGAAAGGTGAAGGATGTGATAAAGCGCTTGCCTGCCGAGCCTACATCTGCTCAGATGGATGCGATATTGGAAGGCGAAGTGCGATAGAGCAAGAAGATGTAAAGCGGCTCTATGCGCAGGAAAATATGATGTAACGGTTTACACTGCCGTAAACGTAGCGGAGGTCTCCGGCCTCCGCAGCACCAGGTCGAATAACAATCTTTAGTGGTTTAAAGAGTTATCATCATTGCGTGCTGCGGAGGCCGGAGACCTCCGCTACGTGTTTATAGCTTCTTGAGCTATGTGTTTAACCCAAATCTCTAATGACCGATTTGGGTTTATTGAGCTACGTGTTTATAGCATTTCTGGCAGTTCGAACAGGCGTGTGCCGTTGCTGCCCTTGATGAGGATGTAGCGGTCGCGAGGCTTCTCAGAAGCAATTGCTTCCTTCACCTCCGCTACGTTCTCAAACTTGCGGAACGCAGCCGGCGTCGCTGTGTGCTCAAACTCCGAGCCAACGAGCCATACCTCTTCGAGCTTCATGCGGCTGAGCTGGTCAACGATGCGCTGATGCTCGTCGTGGCTCACGCTGCCAAGCTCCTTCATGTCGCCGATGATAGCCATCTTGTGGTCGGCATTGATAGCCTCGAAGTTGTTCAGCGCCGCCGCCATGCTTGTCGGATTGGCGTTGTAGGCGTCTACGATGAGGCGGTTGCAGGCTGTCTGCTCAAACTGTGAGCGGTTGTTGCTCGGCGCATAGCCGGTCAGCGCAGCGTCAATCTTGTCTGCCTCCACACCGAAGTAAGTGCCGACGGCGATGGCTGCAAGCATGTTCGTGATGTTGTACGCACCGATAAGGTGGCTGTCAACATGGTGCTGCGCCTTGCCCTCAGCCGCCCACGAGAAGCTGAGCATCGGCTCGCTCTTTACGTCGCTTGCCGCAACATAAAGTTTTTTATCAGCGGCGTTTAAGCCGTAGCGCACGAGGTTCAGTCCGTCGGCGATGCCGTTGAGATACTGGTTGTCGTTGTCGATGAACACGCAGCGCGGGCGCTTCACCTCGCGTATGGCGTAAGCATCATTCTCGCCGTTGGCAGCCGCACGCACAAAGTCGTACAGTTCGCCCTTGGTCTTTATCACGCCTTCGAACGAACCGAAGCCCTGCAGATGCGCACGACCCACGTTTGTGATGAGCGCATAGTCGGGCTCAACTATCTCCACCAGCGTCTTGATGTCGCCAGGGTGCGACGCGCCCATCTCCACGACCGCGATGTCGTGTGTGGAGTTCAGGCGCAGCAATGTCTTAGGCACGCCGATGTCGTTGTTGAAGTTGCCCTCGGTGTAGAGCACGTTGTATTTCTGCAGCAACACCGCAGCCGTGAGCTCCTTTGTGGTAGTCTTGCCGTTGGTTCCGGTGATGCCGATGATAGGCGTGCCGAGCGCACGGCGGTGATAGCGTGCGAGCTGTTGCAGAGTGTGCAGACAGTTGTCGACGAGAATGAAGCGAGTGTCGCCCTCAATGACGTACTCCGCTTCATCGACAACAGCATAAGCGCAGCCCTTCTCAAGCGCAGCCGCAGCAAACTTGTTGCCGTTGAACGAAGTGCCTTTCAAGGCGAAGAACAACGAACCGACGGGGCAGTCGCGACTGTCGGTTGTAACAACGGGGTGTTGCTTAAAGATTTCGTAAAGTTCGGATATTTCCATTTTGCTTTTATTTTTGTCGGCAAGCGTGCTTGGCGCAGCCGAATCTTTCTTTAGAGTCTGTTTCTCTTTCCTCGAAGGTTTACTTCTACTTCCTCAGAGTCTGTTTCTCTTTCCTCAGAAGGTTTACTCTACTTCCTCAGAATTTACTTCTCTTTTTCCAGTTCGTAGAGTTTCACCCAGTCGATCTCCATCTCGACGGGCAACTGTTTGGGGTCTGCCTTGCCCACCCACGAGCCTTCAATCTGCATGTCGATGAGCAGATAGAACGGTTTGCCGAATGGATACTGTCCCTTGTCCTTATGCTCCTCAACGCGTGGATATGTGAACGACGGCTGTCCGTTGATTGAGAATACGAGCGAGTCGGGCAGAATCTCCACGGCGTAGGTGTTGAAGTCGTCGCGCTTGATAGGATGCGTGCCGCCGTGAGGCGGGTTCTTTTTCTGCTTCAGAATCTGCGTGTAGTAAGAGTGAACCGTCTGATAGGCGATATTGTCGTGGTTGAGATGTTCCATGATGTCGATCTCGCCGCCGTGTGGCCATTTCACCTCATAGTCGGGCTTCATCCATATAGCCGGCCACACGCCCTGCGCGCAGTCGAAGCGTGCGCGCACCTCCACCTTGCCGTATCTCACGGCGTGCTTGCGCTTGGTGTAGAGTCCGCCGGTTACGAAGCGAGCCGTGTCGGCTTCGAGGTTGGTGTTGAGAGCGCCGCGCAGAACGAGCTTGCCGTCGCGCACGGCGTAGAGCGAGTCGGCGTCCGACATATATTTACGCCAGTCGGGTGCGCCGCGCTTTATCTTTGTCCATGAGCGGCTGTCGAAAGTGGTGCCGTTGAAGTCGTCCTGCCAAACGAGGCGGTACTTGTGTGGCGAGGATGCGAGAGCCGTTGCGCAGAAGAGCAGAGCAGCGAGAGTTGTCTTGAGCTTCATGTCTTGATGGGTTTTATGTTGCAAAAGTATGCAAATAATCTGTGTGCGCAAAGAGAATGTCTGTATAAATCGTTGCGCGTGTGCGAAATAATCGGTTTTGGGCGTGCGCAGAGCCCAACTTTTTGAGTTAAATATTTGGCAGTTCGGATATTTATTGCGTAATTTGTGGTCGGTTATTAACTAATTATCAAGAGAATATGCAATACACAATAAACGTGCGAGGCCGACTTCTCGACCTCTCGAAGCCCATGGTGATGGGCATACTGAACGCAACGCCCGACTCGTTCTACAGCGGATCGCGCAAGCAGACCGAGGCTGAGATAGCCGACCGCGCCAACCAGATAATCGCCGAGGGCGGACGCATCATCGACGTGGGCGCTTTCTCCACACGCCCCGGCGCCGACGAGGTGAGCCTTGAGGAAGAAACCGAGCGTCTGAAGCGCGCCCTTGAGATAGTGCGCCGCGAGCAGCCCGACGCCATCGTGTCGGTAGACACCTACCGCCCGCTTGTGGCGCGCAGATGTGTGGAGGAGTTCGGCGCCGACATCATCAACGACGTGTCGGAAGGCGGCATAACGGGCATCGTAGGCAAGGAGATACACGAGGAAGGCGACATGTTCGAGACCGTGGCGCAGCTCGGTGTGCCCTACATACTGATGTCGGTGCAGCCGACGCTGGCGAAGATGATGCAGAACTTTGCGGCTGAGGTGCATCGCCTGCGCGACCTCGGAGCGAAGGACATCATTCTCGACCCCGGCTACGGCTTCGGCAAGACGCTCGAGCAGAACTACGAGATAATGAGCGAGGCGGAGCGCCTGCTTGCGCTTGAGCTGCCCGTGCTTGTCGGCGTGTCGCGCAAGAGCATGATATACCGACTCGTCGGCGGCGACCCCACGACGGCGCTCAACGGCACCACCGTGCTCCACACCGTGTCGCTGCAGAAAGGCGCCTCGATACTGCGTGTGCACGACGTGAAGGAAGCCTTTGAAACAATTCGAATTGTGCAGCAATTAGGATAGCTTCAAAGGAGTTTTGAGTTTTGAATTTTGAGTTTTGAATTATTGCGGTTGCACCGCAATTTTGAATTGCTCAATTTTGAATTCGTAACTCAAAATTCAAAACTCAAAACTCAAAATGCGCGCAGCGCACAATTCAAAACTCAAAACTCAAAATTCAACACTCAAAATATGTTCGACTTCGGAATAAAAGACATCATCGACATATTTCTTGTCGCCCTGATGCTCTACTACATCTATCGTCTGATGAAGGAGAGCCGTTCGCTCAACGTCTTCATCGGCATCATCGTGTTCGTGCTCGTGTGGCTCTTCGTGAGTCAGGTGCTCGAGATGCGCCTGCTCGGCGCCATCCTCGACAAGCTCGTGTCGGTGGGCGTCATCGGCATCATCGTGCTCTTCCAGGAAGAGATACGCCGCTTCCTCTACTCGCTCGGCGCCCACCAACGCTTCCGCGCCTTCGCCAATCTGTTCGTAGGCGCAAGCAAGGAGAAGATAGTGGACAAGGAGACCATCATGCCCATCGTCATGGCGTGCATCGACCTCTCGCGCGGCAAGGTGGGAGCGCTCATCGTCATTGAGCGCGGCATACGCCTTGACGACATCGTCGACACCGGCGACGTGATAGACGCACGCATCAACCAGCGACTCATAGAGAACATCTTCTTCAAGAACTCGCCGCTGCACGACGGCGCCATGATAATCGTGGGCAAGCGCATACGCGCCGCCGGCTGCATCCTGCCCGTGTCGCACAATCACGACATACCGAAGGAACTCGGACTGCGCCACCGCGCCGCGCTCGGCATCTCGCAAGACTCCGACGCCATAGCCATCGTAGTGTCCGAAGAGACCGGCGGCATCAGCGTAGCCATCAAGGGCGCGTTCCAGTTGAGGCTCTCGGCAGAGAAACTCGAGAATATTCTCTCGAAGGAAATGAACCTTTAGGCTGAAAAAAGCCACGTTTTCTTCGAATAATCAACGCATTATTCGTAAATTTGCATTTCTTTAGGAGATGTGCATGCCGATGTCTTGCAGCCTGAAAGTGCAGGCTGAGTCATCGTGCACCGAACGCAACCCGATCGGACACCGAACGCAACCCGATCGGACACCGAACGCAATCCAATCGGACGGCGGACGCAATCGGTCGCTCTCCCTTGACTTTTATATACGAAAATGGAAAATAAAGATACAAAAAACGCCTATGTGCGCCAGGTAGCCGAACAGAAATATGAGTACGGCTTCACTACCGACGTGCATACAGACATAATTGAGAAAGGACTCAACGAGGACATCGTGCGACTCATCTCAAGCAAGAAGGGCGAACCCGACTGGATGCTTGAGTTCCGTCTGCAGGCTTTCCGCCACTGGCAGACGATGAAGGAGCCGAAGTGGGGCCACGTGCACGTGCCCGAGATCGACTATCAGGCGATTTCGTACTACGCCGACCCGCTCGCAAAGAAGAAGAACGAGAATAAGGAGATAGACCCCGAGCTGATGAAGACATTCGACAAGCTCGGCATACCTCTCGAAGAACGACTCGCACTCAGCGGCGTGGCGGTAGACGCCATCATGGACTCCGTGAGCGTGAAGACCACCTTCTCGCAGCACCTCGCCGAGAAAGGCATCATCTTCTGCTCTATAGGCGACGCCATAAAGAACCATCCCGACCTCGTGCGCGAGTACTTGGGAAGCGTGGTGCCCTACCGCGACAACTTCTTCGCAGCGCTCAACAGCGCCGTGTTCTCCGACGGATCGTTCGTCTACATACCCAAGGGCGTGCGCTGCCCGATGGAGCTTAGCTCCTACTTCCGCATCAACGCACGCAACACCGGCCAGTTCGAACGCACGCTCATCATTGCCGACGACGACGCATACGTGAGCTACCTCGAAGGCTGCACGGCACCGATGCGCGACGAGAACCAGCTGCACGCAGCCATCGTGGAGATCGTCGTGAAGGACAACGCCGAAGTGAAATACTCTACCGTGCAGAACTGGTACCCCGGCGACGAGTATGGCAAGGGCGGCGTGCTCAACCTCGTGACGAAGCGAGGCGACCTGCGCGGCGTCAACTCCAAACTCTCGTGGACGCAGGTGGAGACCGGCTCGGCCATCACATGGAAGTACCCCTCGTGCGTGCTGCGCGGCGACGGCTCGCAGGCGGAGTTCTACTCCGTAGCCGTCACCAACAACTATCAGGAGGCAGACACCGGCACGAAGATGATACACATGGGCAAGAACACCAAGTCGACAATCATATCGAAAGGCATCTCTGCCGGACACAGCCAGAACTCGTATCGCGGACTGGTGCGCGCCACAAGCAACGCCGACAACGCACGCAACTACTCGTCGTGCGACTCGCTGCTGCTCGGTTCCGACTGCGGAGCGCACACCTTCCCCTATATGGATATACACAACGATACGGCAGTGGTGGAGCACGAGGCTACGACGTCGAAGATTTCGGAAGACCAGCTCTTCTACTGCAACCAGCGCGGCATACCCACCGAGCAAGCCGTGGGTCTCATCGTGAACGGATACGCCAAGGACGTGCTCAACAAGCTGCCTATGGAGTTCGCCGTAGAGGCGCAGAAGCTGCTCAGCGTGTCGCTTGAGGGAACGGTGGGATAGGAGGAGTTTTGAGTTTTGAATTTTGAATTTTGAATTGTCGGCTACGCCGATGAGGAATTGTTCAATTAGGAGTTGATAACTCAACAATTCACAACTCACAATTCACAATTCACAACTCAAAACTCAAAAATTCAAAATGCGCAAAGCGCACAATTCAAAATTCAAAACTCAAAATTCAAAACTCAATATATGTTCCGTAGGATAATGACCGCCACAGCAGCTCTCGCAGCCTGTGCAGCCACAGCCGCAGCAGACAATGATACAGACGAGCTGCAGCGCCGCTGGGCGGTGATTGCAGGCATGAACCTCTCGTGCCCCACGACGGCAAGCGTAGAGCGTTCGCCGCGCGACGCAGGCAACATCGCAGCGTTCGCCTCGCCCCAATGCAACGTGCTGCTCGAATACTATCTGCCGCAGCAGCACTTCTCGCTCGTAGGCGGCTACAACGCCGAGACCGTGCAGTGGTTCGGCAGCGAAGTGGATGCCACAATGCAGAACATAGTGGTCGGCGCACGCTACTATCCCCTGAGCAAGCGCTTCGCCCTGCAGCCCTACGCCTCGCTCATGACCAACATCAACGTAGCCGGTCGGCACGTGCGGAGCAGCATGAGCGGATGGAACGCTGACGGTAGCTACGAGCGCAACAGCACAATAAGTCCGCCGCGTGTGAGCGTAGCGCCGGCGATAGGAGTAGACTGCTACATCTTCTCGTCGCTCGCGCTCGAGTTCCAGTACGGCTTCCCACTCGCCATTGACGGCAAGGCGCACGTGGCTACGACCTGCAACGGTAGCCCCGACGTATATCGGCTGCGCTCCAACATGCACCGCCACAACATACAGATAGGCTTGAAGGCAACGTTCCCGTTCCGCTTCACATCAGCCGACGCCAACAGCCTCTTCTCGCTCATCGAAGTGGCACTCGGCATATACGACCCCAACGACGAACCGAAACGAGAAACGAAGAAGGAACGACGCCGGATGAAACTCGGACGCGTGCTCGATTCGTATTAAGCTGTGCATTGTACGAAGAGTTGCACGTACAACTCACAATTCACAACTCATTAATTCAAAATCGGCGCAGCCGACAACTCAAAACTCAAAATTCAAAATTCAAAACTCGATATGTTAGAAGTAAAAAACCTCCATGCCACTATCGCTGGCAAGGAAATACTAAGAGGCATCAACCTCACTATAAACGATGGCGAGATACACGCCATCATGGGACCGAACGGTTCAGGAAAGTCTACACTCAGCGCTGTGCTCACTGGCAATCCGCTCTACGAAGTGACGGAAGGCGAGGCGTGGTTCAACGGCAAGAACATCCTTGAGATGAAGCCCGAAGACCGTGCACACGAAGGTCTGTTCCTCTCGTTCCAGTATCCGGTGGAGATACCGGGCGTGTCGATGACCAATTTCCTTAAGGCGGCTGTCAACGAGAAGCGCAAGTATCAGGGACTGCCCGAACTGAAGGCGGGCGACTTCCTTAAGCTCATGAACGAGAAGCGCAAGATAGTGGAGCTCGACTCTAAGTTCACACGCCGCTCTGTCAACGAAGGCTTCTCGGGTGGTGAGAAGAAGCGCAACGAGATATTCCAGATGGCAATGCTCGAACCGAAGCTCGCCATACTCGACGAGACCGACTCCGGACTCGACGTGGACGCAATGCGCATCGTAGCCGACGGCGTCAACAAGATGCACACGCCGGAGACGTCAGCCATCGTCATCACCCACTACGAGCGACTCCTCGACATGATAAAGCCCGACGTCGTACACGTGCTCTACAAAGGACGCATCGTGAAGACCGCCGGACCCGAACTCGCAAAGGAGATAGAACAGCGAGGATACGATTGGATAAAAGCTGAACTTGAAGAAGAATAAAATTCAGAACAATGACTTCAGAACAACAATACATCGACCTCTACCGCGAATGTCGCGAGCAGATCTGCGCCCACAGCGCCGATGTGCTGAACGCTGTGCGCGACGAAGCCTTCAACAGCTTCGAGCGTCTCGGCTTCCCTTCGCGAAAAGTGGAGCGATACAAATATACAACGATAGACAAGCTCTTCGAGCCCAACTACGGACTGAACATCAACCGTCTTGAAGTGCCGGTAGACCCGTACAAGGCGTTCCGCTGCGACGTGCCCAACCTCAGCACATCGCTCTACTTCATCGTCAACGACCAGTTCCGTCAGTCGCTGCAGCCCAAGGAGAACCTGCCCGAAGGCATCGAGGTGGCGTCGCTTGCCGAATACGCGAAGGCTCACCCCGAGTTTGTGGCTAAGCACTACGCACGCCTGGCGAAGAGCGACGAAGACGCCGTGACTGCACTCAACACCATGCTGGCGCAGGACGGTCTGCTCGTTCACGTGAAGCGCAACGTCGTTGTCGACAAGACCGTGCAGGTCATCAACATCCTGCGCTCGGACGTGGCTATGATGGTGAACCGCCGCGTGCTCATCGTGATGGAGGAGGGCGCCAACGCAAAGTTCCTCTTCTGCGACCACGCTGCCGATGACCAGCAGTTCCTCACAACCCAGGTGATTGAGGCTTACGTCGGAGCAAACGCATCGCTCGACCTCTACTGCATGGAGGAGACTCACTACAAGAACACACGCATCTCGAACGTATACGTAGAGCAGGAGCGCGACTCGCGTTTCAACCACAACGTCATCACGCTGCACAACGGCGTCACGCGCAACCGACTCGACGTGCAGCTCAAGGGCGAGGGCGCAGAGTGCTGGTGCAACGGCTGCGTGATAGCCGACAAAACACAGCACGTGGACAACAACACGCTGATAGATCACCAGGTGCCGCACTGCACGAGTCACGAACTCTACAAGTACGTGCTCAACGACAAGGCGACGGGAGCCTTCGCAGGCAGAGTGCTCGTGCGCCACGGCGCGCAGCATACGGTGTCGGAGGAGGTGAACCAGAACCTTTGCGCCACAAAGACAGCGCGTATGTATACGCAGCCGATGCTCGAGATATACGCCGACGACGTGAAGTGCTCGCACGGATCTACCGTGGGTCAGCTCAACGATGCGGCGCTCTTCTACATGCGTCAGCGCGGCATCAGCGAGAAGGAGGCAAAGCTGCTCCTCGAGTTCGCATTCATCAACGAGGTTATCGACAAGATACAGCTCGAACCGCTGCGCGACCGCCTGCACTATCTCGTGGAGAAGCGCTTCCGCGGCGAACTGAGCAAGTGTGAGGGCTGCAAGCTCTGCAAGTAATTTCAGTTGAGAGTAATTTCAGTTGAGAATTGAGAATTTGGAGTTGAGAGTTATGATTACCTTTTCAGCAATCTCTTTTAGCTACAATAAATAAATCTCATTGCATAATATAAATCTTATTGCATATCATAACTCTCAACTCTCAACTTTCAACTTACAATTCTCACCATCTCACCATTTCAACTTAACAACATCATGTACGATATAAATAAGGTTCGCGCCGATTTCCCAATCCTTTCGCGCACCGTCTACGACCGTCCGCTCGTCTATCTCGACAATGGAGCTACCACGCAGAAGCCGTTGTGCGTGCTCGACGCCATGCGCGAAGAGTATCTCAACGCTAACGCCAATGTGCACCGCGGCGTACACTATCTCTCGCAGCGCGCCACCGACCTGCACGAAGCTGCACGCGAGACCGTGCGTCAGTTTATCAATGCGCCGAAGACAGAAGAGATAATCTTCACGCGCGGCACCACGGAGAGCATCAATCTCGTGGCTGCATCGTTCTGCGAAGCGTTCATGGCGGAAGGCGATGAGGTGATAGTGTCCGTAATGGAGCACCACTCGAACATCGTTCCCTGGCAGTTGCAGGCAGCGAAACGCGGCATTGCGCTGAAGGTGATTCCGATGGACGACAGCGGAAAGCTCGACATGCAGGCATACGAGCAGCTGTTCTCTGAGAAAACGAAGATAGTAAGTGTGGCTCACGTGAGCAATACGCTCGGAACAGTGAACCCAGTGAAGGAGATTGTGCGCATAGCGCATGAGCACGGCGTGCCGGTGCTCGTAGACGGAGCGCAATCGACGCCCCATTTCGCCGTAGACGTGCAGTCAATCGACTGCGACTTCTTCGCCTTCAGCGGACATAAGATATACGGACCGACTGGCATCGGTGTGCTCTACGGCAAGGAAGAATGGCTCGACCGCATGCCGCCCTATCAAGGAGGCGGCGAGATGATAGAAAGCGTGAGCTTCGAGAAGACCACCTTCGAGAAGCTGCCGTTCAAGTTCGAAGCCGGAACGCCCGACTATGTGGCTACGCACGGACTGGCTACGGCGCTCAACTATGTGTCGGCTCTTGGCATGGACAACATCACCGCACACGAGCGCGAGCTCACCGACTACTGCATGGCGCGTTTGGCGGAGATAGACGGCATGCGACTCTTCGGAACCACCGAGGGCAAGGACGCCGTGGTGTCGTTCCTCGTGGGCGACATACATCATCTCGACATGGGCACGCTGCTCGACCGACTCGGCATCGCCGTGCGCACCGGTCACCACTGCGCACAGCCCGTTATGGACCGCTTCGGCATACAGGGCATGGTGCGTGCGTCGTTCGGACTCTACAACACGAAGGAAGAAGTGGACGCTCTCGTGGCTGGAGTGAAGCGCGTGAGCCAGATGTTCTGATGCCGCGCAGCGCAGCACGCAGACATCTACGACGCAGAGGCGCCGCATCAGCAGCCTACCCTCTGCACTTCAGCGGTCTATCCTCTGCACTTCAGTACCGCCCACAGCATCCAGGCGCATACGCCGAGATGCACAAGCAGCGAGTCGTATGTAGGGAATACGCACATAACGAAAGCAAGCTGCGCATGCAGGTAGCGCAGAGTCTGACCCATAGTCACCTCGCGCTCGAGCACGCTCGAATAATACTGCCGTAACCACTCCATCGGAGCGGTTGCGGCTTTTTTCATGCCGTCGAGTAGGGCAGAAGTCTGCACCTGCTTTGCGTTGATAACACGGATGTCCGACTGCTGGAGTGTGATGTTCTTTTCCATAATCTGTATATTATATAAGGTGATACATATTGTTTCTTATCTTCGCTTGCAAAATTAGTGGGCTTTATGGAAATAACATTTCACTTTCTGTATTTCTTTGTTAAAGAAATCTTACAATCGCTTTGTGGTTTGTATTATAAAAGCTAACTTTGCAAACGGAAAAGAGCTGCACCCGTAAGCGGGTTTATTGCACATTGAAACAGACAACAATGAAAAAACAGGAAAGTAAGACACATTTGCTACCCCATTACTATACCGACCTCATCGAAGCAGGCTGCGATGAAGCCGGCAGAGGCTGTCTTGCCGGAAGCGTATACGCCGCCGCAGTCATTCTGCCGCCCAACTACGACAACGCTCTGCTCAACGACTCGAAGAAGCTCACCGAGAAAGCACGCCGCACGCTGCGCGACCAGATAGTGCGCGACGCCGTGGCGTGGGCTGTAGGCGTGGTTACGCCCGAGGAGATAGACCGCATAAACATACTCAACGCCAGCTTCCTCGCCATGCACCGCGCGCTCGACCAGCTCACCGTGCGCCCCGAAGCCATCATCGTCGACGGCAACCGCTTCACTCCCTACCGCGACCTGCTTCACACAACGATAGTGAAAGGCGACGGCAAGTATCAGTCGATAGCCGCAGCGAGCATCCTCGCCAAGACATTCCGCGACGAATACATGGACCGGCTTGCTGAGGAATATCCCTACTACGACTGGCAGAAGAATAAGGGCTATCCCACGAAGGCGCACCGCGAGGGCATACGCCTGCACGGCACCACGCCTTACCACCGAATGAGCTACAACCTGCTGGGCGGAGGACAACTCGAACTGAAGTTTGAGGAGAGCCCCTCCCAACCCTCCCCGTCGGGGAAGGCTTAGGATTGCTTAGAACAGAACGCCCTCAGCTTAGAAAGGCTTAAAAGGTTTAAAAGGCTTTGTCTGGCTTAGAAAGGTTTGGAAAGGCTTAGTCAGGCTTATAAAGGCTCAAAAATTCGCAGCAAGTCTTGTACCTTCTGTTCAAAAGTCATCGGCACCGTCCGCCGTCCGATCGGTTTCCGTCCGCCGTCTGATCGGTTTCCGTCCGCCGTCCGATCGGTTTCCGTCCGCCGTCCGATCGGTTTCCGTCCGCCATCCGATCGGTTTCCGTCCGCCGTCCACGTCGACACCGTCCGCTGCACGACCCGAAAAAGAAAACTACTGATCTATAGAAAGCAAAGAGAAAAAGAAAACTACAAAACAAATCTACTAAACATCAACAACAATGCGAATGGATAAATATGGTCGAGAACTCGACCTTATACTCATACTGACAGAGAACAACAGCTACACGGCGCAGCAGATAGCTGACCGCCTCGGCATCACGCGCCGCAATCTCTACTATTATTTCGACTACCTGCGCGACTGTGGCTTCAATCTGCAGAAGACCGGCACCACGTATCGGCTCGACCGCTCGTCGTCGTTCTTCCGCCGTCTGCACGAGCACATCTCGCTCTCCGAATACGAGGCTGCATACATCTGCCGCCGACTCGACACCGACGGCACGCGCGACCATACAGCTGTGAACATACGCCAGAAACTCTCGCGGTCGTTCAATCTGCCCGACGCCGTCAACCCCGAACTGCAGCGCCGCATGAACGACTGCGTGGCGAAGCTGCGCGAGGCGATGGCTACGCGCAAGATGGTAGTGCTGCACAAGTACGCCTCGCCCCACAGCAACACCGTCACCGACCGCATCGTGGAGCCGTATCAGCTGATGAACGACGAGCGCGACGTGCGCTGTCACGAGATACGCTCGCACGAGAACAAGACGTTCCGACTGTCGCGCATGGAGTCGGTGGAGATAATCGACGTGCCCTGGACCTTCGACGACCGCCACAAGCAGATGTACACCGACATGTTCATGTTCACTGGTGAGCAACGCTACATGGTGAAAATGCGCATGGGACTGCTCTCCTACAACCTCATGGTGGAGGAGTATCCGCAGTCGGCAAAGTGCTTCACAGCCGACGGCGACACCGCCTGGATCTTCGAAGGCGAAGTGGTGTCGTTCCTCGGCATAGGCCGCTTCGTGCTCGGACTCTACGAGGATATAGAAGTGATTGGCTGCGAGGAGTTTAAGGCTTATCTCGCCGGAAAAATAAAAAGCATGTCTTGCGCAGGTTGACCTCCGCAAGACATGCCCGAAATTTATTAGTTGTACTTAACCGTCCTATCAGTATTCGGTCTTGTCGGCGCTCTTCTCCCACATGCGGAACGCCTTGAGCGCCTCCATGCCCATCAGACGCTGCATCGTCTTGTGGCGCTGTTCGGGCTTGAGCGGCATCTCCTGATAGATGAAGTCGTCGTCGAAACCGATGGCGGCAGCATCCTTGCGGTCGTTGCCGTAGAAGATGCGGTCGAGATGCGCCCAGTAGATGGCGCCCAAGCACATAGGGCACGGCTCGCAGGAGGTATAGATGTCGCATCCGGCGAGGTCGAACGTGCCCAGACGGCGCGTAGCCTTGCGTATGCAGTTCACCTCAGCGTGCGCCGTAGGGTCGTTGTCGATAGTAACGCTGTTAGAAGCCTCGGCGATGATTTCGTCGCCACGCACGATGACCGCTCCGAACGGTCCGCCGCCCTTGCCGACGCTCTCCTCGGAGAGCTCGATGGCACGGCGCATGAATTCGTTTTTCTTGTCCATATCTTTATTTTTCCTTTAAGGTTATAGGGTATTTATAGGGGGTGCACTTGTCTCCGCTCGGCTTTGCCGCTTGCCAGAGCAAGAAGTGCACCAACAAAGCAAGTATGCACCAACAAAGCAAGTATGCACCAACAAAGCAAGTATGCACCAACACAGCCGCACACGCCGCATGGATTGAAGCCGCACAAGCGGCGGTTCCCGTTCATGCAAATGTACGCATAATAAACGAATTTATCAAAAAATTCTTTTTATTGTTTGTCATTTCGAGAGAATCAGCTAAATTTGCTTATGTCTAACCCTATGCCATATTATATGCTGGCATAACAACATAAGAAATGATGAGGACTCTACGATTCTTTATGTTGATGGCAGTCGTGATATGCTCACTCGCCGTCAACGCTCAAGACGCCATCGCCAATGACGCCAACCCAACCGCTACTTCGACGGTAATGGTAGGGGAAAATTATGGCACAGATGTTAAGTCAGAGAACTTCACTTTGCTGCAACACAACGACACACTTGTGTCGGACGCCGAATTGTTGAAAAGTATCGCTGAAGACACTTCCGCCAAGCGATTGAAGAAAGCAAAAATATTTAAGTGGACAGCTTGGGTGGGCGGCAGTGTCTTCTTTTTAGCCAGCTTATATTGCTTATTAGGAACGGCATACGTTGCATCTTTTCAAGAAAACGGCCCCGGAGTTAATCCATTTGCCATCGGATTAGCCGCCTCATTCGGAGCAAGTGTGATATGGACCACGTCATTCCTTATAGCAGCCCATCATCAAAAGAAATTGGCGCTTTCTGCCAACGTCAGCATGCTCAATGATAATCTGGCAAACAGAAAAACATTGGGTGTAGGGCTGAGTTTCAAGTTCTGAATAACAAACGGGGCTTGCGTGGCTCTGAGGAGCGTATCTCTTATGATTGCAGATGCTGCAGTGGAAAATTATACAAAAAAACAAAAATAATCGGCGATTGTTCGTTTATACCATTGAAATTGACTAACTTTGCTCACATATTACAATTTTTTTGATGTAAATAAAGATTTAGATGAACGTAATTACAAAGACAGTATCATTGCCTGATGGCAGAACCATCAGCATTGAGACCGGGAAAGTGGCAAAGCAGACCGACGGAAGTGTTGTACTGCGTATGGGCAACACCGTACTTCTCGCCACTGTTTGTGCCGCAAAAGATGCAGTTCCCGGAACAGATTTCATGCCTTTGCAGGTAGACTACAAAGAGCAGTACTCAGCAGCAGGCCGTTTCCCTGGCGGCTTCACAAAGCGTGAAGGCAAGTCGGGCGACAACGAGATCCTCACATCGCGTCTCGTAGACCGTGTGCTCCGTCCGCTCTTCCCGTCTAACTACCACGCAGAGGTATATGTGCAGATTATGCTTCTCAGCGCCGACGGCGTTGACCAGCCTGATGCTCTCGCTGGATTTGCAGCTTCAGCCGCTATGGCTTGTTCAGATATACCTTTCGAGTGCCCGATTTCAGAAGTGCGTGTAGCACGCATCAACGGCGAGTACGTTATCAACCCTACCTTCGAGCAGATGAAGGATGCCGACATGGATATCATGGTAGGCGCTTCTGCAGAGAACATCATGATGGTAGAGGGCGAGATGAAGGAAGTTTCGGAGCAGGACATGATCGGCGCGTTGAAGGCTGCCATGGCTGCTATCAAGCCGATGTGCGAACTGCAGACAGAGCTCTCTAAGGAGCTTGGCACAGACGTTAAGCGCGAGTACTGCCACGAGGTGAACGACGAGGAACTCCGCGAGCAGCTCCGCAAGGAGACCTACGACAAGTGCTACGCTATCGCAGAGTCGGGCGACCACGACAAGAAGTCGCGCGAGGAGGCTTTCGACAAGATTCTCTCTGACTTCCAGGAGGCTTACGACGCAGCTCACACAGACCTCACCGCTGAGGAGCTCGACGAGAAGCACGCAGAGATGGTGCGCTACTACGCTGACGTTATGCGCGACTCTATGCGCCGTTGCATCCTCGACGAGGGCAAGCGTCTCGACGGTCGTAAGACTACAGACATCCGTCCTATCTGGTGCGAGGTTTCTCCGCTGCCGATGCCTCACGGAAGCTCTATCTTCACACGTGGCGAGACACAGTCGCTCTCTACATGTACACTCGGTACAAAGATGGACGAGAAGTTGGTTGACGACGTTCTCGAGCGCGGCTACCAGCGTTTCCTCCTCCACTATAACTTCCCGCCGTTCTGCACAGGCGAGGCTAAGGCTCAGCGCGGTGTAGGCCGTCGCGAGATTGGTCACGGCCACTTGGCATGGCGCGGTCTGAAGGGTCAGATTCCTGAGGACTTCCCTTACACAGTGCGTCTCGTGAGCCAGATTCTCGAGTCGAACGGTTCGTCTTCAATGGCTACAGTATGTGCCGGCACACTCGCCCTCATGGACGCAGGTGTTCCGATGAAGGCTCCGGTATCAGGCATCGCAATGGGTCTTATCAAGAACCCGGGCGAGGAGAAGTACGCTGTGCTTAGCGATATCCTCGGCGACGAGGACCACCTCGGCGATATGGACTTCAAGACAACCGGTACACCCAACGGCTTGACAGCTACACAGATGGATATCAAGTGCGACGGTCTGAGCTTCGAGATTCTCGAGAAGGCTCTTATGCAGGCTAAGGAAGGCCGCGAGCACATCCTCAAATGCATGATGGAGACCATCTCTGAGCCGCGCAAGGAACTGAAGCCGCAGGTACCGCGCATCGTTCAGATCGAGATACCGAAGGAGTTCATCGGCGCTGTGATTGGCCCTGGTGGCAAGATCATCCAGCAGATGCAGGAGGACACCGGCGCTACTATCACTATCGACGAGGCAGACGGCGTAGGCAAGGTGCAGGTATCGGCTCCTAACAAGGACGCTATCGACGCTGCGCTTGGCAAGATCAAGGCTATCGTGGCTATCCCTGAGGTAGGCGAGGTATACGAGGGCACAGTTCGTTCAATCATGCCTTATGGCTGCTTCGTAGAGATCATGCCGGGCAAGGACGGATTGCTCCACATCTCTGAGATCGACTGGAAGCGTCTTGAGACAGTTGAAGAGGCTGGCATCAAGGAAGGCGACAAAATCAAGGTGAAGCTCATGGAGATCGACCCGAAGACTGGCAAGTACAAGCTCTCTCACCGCGTGCTTCTTGAGAAGCCGGAGGGATATGTAGAGCGTGAGCGCCGTCCGCGTGGCGAGCGCGGTGAGCGTCGTCCGCGCCGTGAGGGTGGTGAGCGTCGCGACGGTCGTCGTGAGAACCGCGAGCATCGCGAGCCGCGCGACTTCAACGACTCGCTCGATCACAACAACGACTTCTAATCGCTGAAGACAAACACGGAAGCAGCAGGACACATGCTCCGCTGCTTCTGCTAAATACATAAAAAAGCTGCATCGCAATTCGGTTTGCGATGCAGCTTTTTTTATTTAATGCACTCGTTGCGCAGAAACTCCTCGTACTCGTTGCGGTATCCGTTGAACACGTTGATGTCAACCTCGGGCGTAATGCCGCGCACATGTCCGTCGGGGCAGAGCTGCCAGTAGGCGAGGCGCACGTCGGGCTTGTACTCGCCGTAGCGGGCTATCCACACGATGTAGTCGCGCTTCAGGTCGGGTGCGAGCGGCAGGTAGCGGTTAACGAACGACTGCGATATGTAGAGCACCGGTCGGGCGCCCGTAGCCGCCTTCACAACCCTGATCCATTCGCGCACGCTGCGGAACAACGCCTCTGGTCCGCCCATGGCGCGTATCTGAGCACACGTCGGTTCGACGTCGAGCACCGGCGGCAAGTCGCCCTTGCGGAACGTGCTGTACTTCAGGAAGTGGCGTGCCTGCTTGGCGCCGGGCGTGCGAGTGGAGAAGAAGTGGTAGGCGCCGCACTTTATGCCTTGGGCGCGAGCCGCAGCATAGTCGGTGCGGAAGTAGCGGTTCTTTATCGTTGTGCCCTCCGTCGACTTGATGTAGCAGAACGACACGGGATAGTCGACTGCGCCGGCGATGCGCTTTCTTGAGAGCTTACCGAGATTGGTGATGCGCACCCGCTTCCAGTCGATGGCATAGCGCTTGCGTCCCTTCTCGTGCTGAAAGCGCGATATGTCGATGCCGTAGATGCGGTCGGCGCGATACTCGATGCGCTCGCCCAGGAAGCGGTTGCGTTTCCATTCGCCCAGCTGCATGTGCTTCCCGGCTGTGAGTGCGAAGCCGAATCCGTTGCGCTTGCCGTCAGTCCATTCGCCCTGATAGAGGTTCTGCTTGCGGTCGGTGAACGTGCCGTGTCCGCAGGCTATTGCGTCGCGGTTGAGCGTACCGCTGTACGTGCCCGTAGAGTCGCGCCATGTTCCGCTGACGAGCGTGTCGGCGCGCCATCTGCCCACGATGCGGTGGCCCAGCGAGTCGTGGCTGACGCCCTTTCCGCAGCGCTTCCCCATGCGCCACTGTCCGGCGTACACCACGCTGTCGCCCACGTAGAGCACGCCGTATCCGTCGTACTTCCTCTGCTTCGTGCCGCCATAGTATGTTGTAGCGCCGTGCCCGATTATTGCCTCGCCGTCGTGCGGAATATCGTTGCATCCGCAGAGACACAGTAGGGCGAGACACAGCGAGATAGTGTATCTGATTGCCTTCATTGTCGTTTCGTTTTTAGTAACTTTCGCATAAATAGAGTTCTTACTCATCCTCCATACAATATATTATATGCTTTGTGGATGCTTTGTGGCTGCGTTGGTGTGGCAGGAATGCCGTACCCTCCTACCACTTAAAGTTCAAAATCCTCCTTATCGTTTTCCTTGCAGCGATGGTGTCGCCGCTTACAATGCCTACGAATCTGCCCTTCGTGCTGAACACGGGTGTGCCGTTGCCAGCCAGCATTTGCGGCAGATTGTGCTTGCCGCCTTGCGCTATCCGTGCAGGAAGAATGTGTGCCGAGACCGTGTCGCACTCCATGCCTTTTACAGCTATCGTCGGGAAGCCCACGGCGCGCGCTTCGCCGGTGTCAGAAGCGTTCCACGGCAGCAGAGCGAGCGTCGCTACGCCCTCCGGCGTCTTGCCGTCGGCGGTCTGCAGCAGCGTCAGTCCGTCGGCAGAACCCACGAAGCGCAGTCGGGTGCGCATCAGCTTGCCCTCCTCCGTGCGGTAGGTCGCCGTGTATTCGTGTCGCGTCTTAACGCATACGCCGTGCTTGCCGGCAGTAATGCTGTCGATGATGTGCAGCACACGCTCAGCCTCGGCATACTCGCTGCAGACGCGAGTGTCCAAAGTCGCCACATCCTGATAGCCGTAGTCGTGCACGCTGTGAACACGCATATAGTAGTTGAGCTCCGACTTCTGATGCTTCAGCGTCTTGAGCCGTGCGGCAGCCGCCTCGCGGCAGAGACGCATTATCGTAGAGTCGGCGCAGGCGCGCAGAGCGTCGGTCGGTGTCTCTATCGCCGTGACAATCCTTCCCTTGCACGACGGCATCATGAGCCATCTGTTCGTCCAGAAGCCAGCCGAATAAGTGCGATGGAGGACCTTGTTGCGCACGGTTCTTAGGTCGCTAACAGCAGAGTCGCCATAACATTCGGCGAAGTAGAGCAGCGGTTTGCCGTCCACCCGCACCTCGTGCCACGACTCAGCGTTCACCACCATGGTGCAACGCTTCATCTCGTCAGCCGACGACGGCAGTAACCGCCATACAGCCCACGACGCCAGCGCCACGCCGAACACGCAGGCTGCAATGTAAAAAGCTTTCTTATATGTATCTTTCATAGTGTTTTACGCTTTTTGTAATTTCATGCGAAATTACAAAATATATCAATAAGTTAGCGCTTTTTTTAGCATATATTTTGTGAATTGCTACGATAGTCGTATCTTTGTACATATTTATATATACATAAAGAGTATGAATACATCTGAGTTTTTCAGCAAGTTCAAGAGCCGTTACCTCTGGGGGAATATCGCCGCAATGGTTGCGGTGGTGTTTGCAGTGTGTCTTGGAGTGAAGTTCGGACTTGATATATACACCCATCATGGCGAAGTGGTGCAGATACCGAACGTGCGCCACAAGGCGTTCAGCGACGCCGAGTATCTGCTCAAGCAGAGTGGACTGCAGGTGGTGGTGAGCGACACGGGATATGTGCCTGGCATGCGCCCCGACTGCATCCTCGAACAGTCGCCAGCGCCGGGCGAGCGTGTGAAGTCGGGTCACGTGATATACCTCACCGTGAACGCCACGCAGACGCCTACCATCACCGTGCCCGACGTCATCGACAACTCGTCGTTGCGCGAGGCGATGGCTAAGCTCTCGGCGATGGGCTTCAAGCTCACGCAGCCCACGTTCGTAGACGGCGAGAAAGACTGGGTGTACGGACTCACCGTGAAAGGACGCCACGTCGTTGCAGGCGACAAGGTGTCGGTGAACGACTACATCACTATCGAGGTGGGTAGCGGACAGCGCGATGTTGACATGGACGTCAACTACACCGATGCTCCGATAGAGGACGCCAAGGAAGACGAGTTCTACGAGTCGGGCGATGTAGACCAGTTTCATGAAGTGACAGGTCCGACGGAGTAGAATAAAAGTAAAAAGGTAAAAAAGTAAAAAGCCCCTCCCAACCCTCCCCGTCGGGGAGGGCTTAGAAAGGCCTAAGAAGGCTTAGTTCGGCTTAAACGCTGCCTTAGACAGGTTTAGTTCGGCTTAAACGCTGCCTAAATTCGGCTTAGCCTAAAAAACAAGAATATGATAGAAGAAGATATCCTCACACCCCCAATCGAAGACGACGACGAAACCGGTCAGCTCTACGAGCACTTCCGCTTTGTTGCCGACCCAGGCCAGGAGCCGCAGCGCGTCGACAAGTTCATGTGCGAGAAGTTGCCCCATTCGTCGCGCAACCGCATACAGAAGGCTGCCGACGCAGGCTTTGTACACGTCAACGAGCGCCCCGTGAAGAGCAACTACAAGGTGCGCCCAAATGATGTGGTGACGCTCATGCTCGACCGTCCGCGCCACGACACAAGCATCGTGGCAGAAGATCTGCCGCTCAACGTAGTGTACGAAGACTCGGAGGTGATGGTGATAAACAAGGAGGCGGGCATGGTGGTTCATCCGGGAGCCGGCAACTTCACAGGCACGCTCGTCAACGCCATCGCTTGGCATCTGCGCGACCTGAAGAGCTACGACCCCAACGACCCCGAAGTGGGACTCGTGCATCGCATCGACAAAGACACATCGGGTCTGCTCGTTGTGGCGAAGACTCCGCAGGCTAAGACGTCGCTCGGCTTGCAGTTCTTCAACAAGACAACGCACCGCTCGTACAACGCTCTCGTATGGGGCAACCTCACCGAAGACGAAGGACGCATCGAAGGCAACATAGCACGCGACCCGAAAGACCGTCTGCGCATGACCGTGATGTCGCCCGACTCGGGCATCGGCAAGGAAGCCGTAACCCACTGGCGTGTGCTTGAGCGCTTCGGCTACGTGACGCTCGTCGAGTGTCGCCTTGAGACCGGACGCACACACCAGATACGTGCCCACATGAAGCACATCGGTCATCCGCTCTTCGGCGACGAACGCTACGGCGGCATGGAAATTCTGCGCGGCGAGCGCTCGGCTACATACAAGGCGTTCATCAACAATTGCTTCAAAGCCTGCTCACGCCAGGCGCTGCACGCCCGTACGCTCGGCTTCGTCCATCCGAAGACAAAGCAGCAGATGGACTTCACATCCGAGTGGCCCGACGACTTCGCGCAACTCATAGAGAAGTGGCGCGGATACATGAAGGGCACAACCCGCGACACATTCAGCACTGCACAGCAGTAATATTTCAATCAAAGGCTTAGAAAGGCTTAAAGAGGCTTAGTTCGGCTTAAACGCCGCCTTAGTTTAGTAAAAAGAACCTCACCCCTAAAACAATAATCACTATGAACACATTAAAACGCAACATTGCCATCGTTTGCGGTGGCGACTCTTCTGAGCACGACGTATCAATACGTTCTGCGCAGGGCTTATACTCCTTCTTCGACAAGGAGCGTTATAACATTTATATCGTTGACGTGAAGGGTCAGGACTGGCATGTCAACCTGCCCAACGGCACAACAGCGCCAATCGACAAGAACGACTTCTCGTTCGTGCTCGACGGCAAGGCTGTAGTGTTCGACTACGCCTACATCACTATCCACGGCACACCGGGCGAGAACGGTGTGATGCAGGGTTACTTCGAACTGCTACACATCCCGTACAGCACAAGCGGCGTGCTCGTTGAGGCTATGACCTTCGACAAGTACGTGCTCAACAACTATCTGCGCGGTTGGGGCGTGAACGTGGCGAAGAGCATCCTCGTTCGCCGTGGCGAAGAGTCGAGATACTCTGACGAGTTCATCGAGAAGGAGATTGGTATGCCTTGCTTCGTGAAGCCGGCTGCCGACGGATCGAGCTTCGGCGTGTCGAAGGTGAAGAACGTAGACCAGCTTGCGCCGGCTCTGCGCGTGGCGTTCATGGAGAGCGACGAGGTAATGATAGAGAGCTTCCTGCAAGGCACCGAGATCTCAATAGGCTGCTACAAGACACGCGAGAAGTCGGTTGTGTTCCCTGCAACCGAGGTCGTTACAAGCAACGAGTTCTTCGACTACGACGCAAAGTACAACGGACAGGTGCAGGAGATAACTCCGGCGCGCATCGCTCCCGAGACTGCAAAGCGCGTGGCTGAGGAGGTGAGCCGCATCTACGACATCCTCCACTGTAACGGCATCATCCGCATCGACTTCATCATCTCGAAGGATGCAGACGGCAACGACAAGATAAACATGATTGAGGTGAACACCACGCCGGGCATGACTGCCACCAGCTTCATCCCGCAGCAGGTGCGCGCCGCAGGTCTCGACATCAAGGAAGTGCTGACCGACATCGTAGAGAACCAGTTTAAATGTTAAATGTTGAATGTTGAATTTTGAGTTTTGAATTGTGCGCTTCGCGCATTTTGAATTATTGAGTTTTGAATTAAACAATTCTGAGTGTCGAATTCAAAATTCTACAATTCAAAATCGCAGGCGTAGCCGAGAATAATTCAAAACTCAAAACTCAAAATTGCCGTAGGCAACAATTCAAAACTCAAAACTCACAATTCAAAATTCTATCATGACACCTGAACAACTCCACAAATACGACTCTATCCGCCCGTTTGAGCCGGAAGAGCTCCCCGAAGTATTCGACCGTTTGGTGCAGAACGAACAGTTCTGCCAAGTGCTGGCATACCTCTATCCCGGTGTGCCCGTTGAGGCTATACGGCAGAAGATGCACCAGTGCAAGACCAATCTCGAGTTTCAGAAAGCCTTCTGCTACGGCTTCTTGAAGAACCTGCTTGCCAAGGCATCGCTCGGCTGCGACGCCGACTTCGCAAGCCTCGATCTCAGCAAGCGCTACACCTTCATCAGCAACCATCGCGACATCGTGCTCGACTCGGCGCTGCTCCACATGATGCTCTTCGACGCCGGCTGCGACACAACAACCGAGATAGCCATCGGCGACAACCTCCTCAAGCTGCCTTGGGTGAAGGACATCGTGCGCCTCAACAAGTCGTTCATCGTGCAGCGCTCGCTGCCTATGCGTCAGATGCTCGCTGCGTCTAAACTGCTCGCCGAGTACATGCACTTTGTCATAGCCGAGAAGAACGACAACGTATGGATTGCGCAGCGCGAAGGCCGCGCCAAGGACTCCAACGACCGCACCGCAGAGGCTATACTCAAGATGATGACCATGGGCGGCGAGGGTTCTATCAAGGAACGCCTGCTCTCGCTCCACCTCGTGCCGCTCGCCATATCATACGAGTACGACCCGTGCGACTTCCTCAAGGCACAGGAGTTCCAGCTGCGCCGCGATGTGGCCGACTGGAAGAAGGGTCCGATGGACGATGTGGTGAGCATGCAGACCGGCATAATGGGCAACAAGGGACACATCCACTATCAGGCTGCGCCGTGCATCGACGAGTGGCTGCGTGCGCTGCCCGACGACATGCCGAAGAACGAGTTCTACGTTGCTGTTGCCGAGCATCTCGACCACGAGATATGGCGCGGCTACCGCTTGTACCCGTCCAACTTCGTGGCGCTCGACCTTCTGCACGGCACCGACGAGCACGCCGACCGCTACACGGCTGAAGACCGCCAGCGCTTTGAGGCTTATCTCGACGCACAGCTCAAGAAGATACAGCTGCCCAACCCCGACTGGGCGTTCCTGCGTGAGCGCATGCTCACCATGTACGCCAATCCGGCTATCAATCAGCTCAGCGTGATTTAAATATAGTAGCGGAGGCCGGAGACCTCCGCTACTTCTTTTTAACCCTCTTTTTTACACAAAACCCTCATGCCAATGTCCTACATATTCCGCGAACATATCAAGCAGAGCCTTGCGGTTATAGCTTTTCTGATAACCCTCACAGCCTGCACCTCCGAGAGCTACGACGCCGGCGACGGACCGAACAGCTATCTCACCGCCGACCTCGTGCTGCTGCACACGTCGCAAGACAAGTCGGTGCGTTCGGCTCTGCTCGACGATGGCACCACGCTGCAGTTCTCCAACCCGTTCGTGCAGGACTGGCTCACACGCCCCGACTCTGTCTACCGCGCCCTGCTCTATTACGACAAGACGGTAGCCGCTTCTGACGCTGCAGCCTCCAATCCTACGGCTACGTCTATTGTTCGCGCGCGCTCCGTTCGCCCCGTTTCCGTGCTTCGCCCCGTTGAGGCTGAGGATATGGAAACGCTGCGCACCGACCCCGTGGGCTTCGAGAGCCTTTGGCTGTCGAAGAACAAGAGCTACATCAACCTCTCGCTCCTGCTGAAGAGCGGCAAGACAGAAGCCGACGACGCCCTGCACGCCCTTGGCATCGTTAGCCACGGCACGACCACCGACGCCGAGCGACGCCGCACGCTCCACCTCACACTCTATCACGACCAGGGCGGCGTGCCCGCGTATTACACCGTGCAGCAATATGTCAGCATCCCCACGCAATTGCTTGAGAAAGCCGACACCGTAGAACTTACCCTTAACACCTATAACGGCAAGAAAGTAGTGAAGGTAGCCGTTAGCAATCTATAAACATACAATCTATGCAGTATTGTAAATCACTTGAAACAACAGGCAAAGCATAAAACAAAAATTAAAGAATTAGTACATATTTTATTGCTGTCAGCTAAAAGCTTCTTCTTTCCGAAGACTTTTGGCAGACAGCAATATTTTTTTAACTAAACGCTTATTGCGCTTTTAGGATTTTTAGGAATATCTTCTTGTTGCGTATGTTTTTAACGCATATCTTTGCAATCAGTATATGAAACGTGTGTAAGTCTTTCGTTTATGCATCAAAAACAACTGAAATGATAACAAAAACACACATACTTATCTGTTAATTCTATCTGTTAATTTAAAAATCTATTATTATGATTAAAAAAACTCTTTTCTCGTTTCTTATCGCCCTGGTAGCTTTTGGTTTTACAGCCTGCGACAGCGACGATAACAATGGACAGTCGCGAGTGCCCGACAGCGCCAAGCCGTCAAAAGAATTTAAGGTAGGCAATTGCGACAAGGAGAAGAATGCCGACGACGCCATCAAGCTGAACGTGAAGTCGTGGGGCAATACCAACCAGGAGTTCGCCTCGATTGAGCTTTTCGCCGACGGCCACTTCCTCATCACAAGTCCGAAGGCAGGCAAGCTGCCCAAGAGCAAGATGAGCGTAACGCGCGCAGCCGACGGTTCGACAATGTTCAAGAAGTCGGGCGGCCAGCCGCTAAAGACACGCGCCGTTGACGCCAGCGGCACGATTGTCATCGACGGCGGTCTCTACATCTACGGTACATACACTCGCGTTAAGGAAGGCGTATACCAGCTGAGCAACAACACCAAGATAGAGATAAAGGACGGAAAGCTGACAGGAACAGCCACAGTGACATACACCAACAGTCTCGGCATGTCTATAACAATCACCGTCACCATCGATACAACCACCAAGCAGGACGACCCGCTCCGCCATATCTGCCGCTCATGGAGAATGGACAGCTCAGAGAACTGGCTGCTCGTTGGCGACGTGATGATCGGCTACGGCAAGCAGTGGCTCGAGAAAGGCCGCGTTATGCAGCAGACAACGCTCACTCCTGAGGGCAAGGGCATGGGCTTCGACGAGGACGACCTCATTGACGACAAGGACGACTACTGCTACCGCGTGATCTTCTCGCCGTGCGGCACCTTCGTTTGCTTCTACGTAGACGGCGATGTTGAAATCGGAACATGGGAGTGGACTGACCCTTATAACGGCGTGTTGCGCTGCTGGGAGACGTTCGACTGGGACGACGACGATGATGATGACGATGACGACTTTGCCGACATGACAGTGCGCTTCGATGGCAAGCAGATGCGCATCTACGGCGACTTCATGGACACCGAGGACGGCGTACTCTTCCGCACGTTGTCTGTAGCTACATTCAGCGCAAAGTATTAAAATACATATCCTAACTTCTATAAATGAGGAGTGTGGAGTGTGTGGACAGGTTTCCGCACATTCCACACTCCTCTTTTTTATTTGTTGCTGTCCGGTAAAACTGCAGAACACTGTGATTACCGCACTGTGGTAACGCCATTACCGCATACAGGTAACAACGTTACCGCGCAGAGGTAACATCGTTACCAGTTCGTGGTAACGATCATTACTCGTATGTTATGATGTGCAAATCGCAGAAAACTACAGAATATGACAAGCTATATTTTGCCGTAAACCTGTGTTTTTGTAACTTTGCACATATCTTTATATAAGACAAGCGCACCCCGTAACAAATGTTTGTAAGACAAGCGACAATGGAAAATCAATTTGTAAAGCAATACCCCGAGCTTATGCGGGGCAAGAAACTCATGTATGTACACGGATTCGGTTCGTCGGCACAGTCGGGCACGGTGCAGATGCTGCGCACGCTGATGCCCAACGCTACGGTTGTGGCGCGCGACATTCCGCTGCATCCCGAAGAAGGACTGCAGATGCTGAAGGCGATGGCAGCCGAGGAGCAGCCCGACCTCATCATAGGCACGTCGATGGGCGGCATGTATACCGAGATGCTCACCGGATTCGACCGCATACTGGTGAACCCAGCATTCGAGATGGGCGACACCATGTCGAAGTTCACGGGCAAGCAGGTGTTTCAGAACCCGCGCGAGGACGGAGTGCAGGAGTTCATCGTGACGAAGGGCCTTATAAAGGAGTATCAGGAGATGACTACGCACAACTTCGAGCACGCCGCCGACCCCGACGAGCGCACACGCGTCATCGCACTCTTCGGCGACAACGACCCCGTAGTGCACACCTACGACCTCTTCCACGAGCACTATCCCACGGCGATAGGCTTCCACGGCGAGCACCGCCTTACCGACAAGGTGGCGATGCACTATCTCATACCCGTCATACGCTACATCGACGACCGACAGGAAGGCCGCGAGCGCCCCGTCGTATACGTAGACATCGAGACGCTGCGCGACTCTTACGGCAACGCCACGGCGTCGATGCACAAGGCTTACGAGATGCTCATCGAGCACTACAACGTGTACATCGTGGCGCCGTCGCCGTCCGACAATGCGCAGCAGATGGTGGACGACACACGCTGGGTGGAGCAGTTCCTGAGCGCTCCGGCTTGGGGACGCATCGTCTTCACCAACCAGCGCCAGATGCTCTACGGCGACTATCTCATCACGCTCGCCGCACAACCGAAGCCCACGCTGCAGGAGCTGCCCGAATTCATGGGCACGCAGATAGAGTGGGGCAGCGACGAGTTTAAGACATGGGAAGAGATAATAGTGTTCTTCGACCGACTTGGAGGGCAGTAACTTTAAACAACAATGGCAAAAGAACAGACCGCCGTGCGCGACCGCACCCGCACCAACCTTCGCGAGCCGCGCCGCTACAAGGTGATAATCTACAACGACGACTTCACGACGATGGAGTTCGTGGTGCTCGTGCTCACCTCCGTCTTCTTCAAGTCGGCGGAGGAGGCAGAAGCCCTTATGCTCGCCGTGCACAAGAGCGGCAGCGCCGTGGTGGGCATATACAGCTACGACGTGGCGATATCGAAGGTGAGAAAGGCCACGATGATGGCACGCGAGGAGAACTTCCCGCTACGCCTCGAATGCAAACCGGAATGAGTTTTGAATTTTGAGTTTTGAATTATGAATTGTGCGCTTTGCGCATTTTGAATTGTTGAGTTTTGAGTTGTGAATTGTTGAGTTATCAACTCCTAATTGAACAATTCCTCATCGGCGTAGCCGACAATTCAAAATTCAAAACTCAAAATTGCCGTAGGCAACAATTCAAAACTCAAAATTCAAAATTCAAAATTGATTAATGAACAACAGCAAGAATTTAGCAAACGCAATAAAGCAGGCAATCGAAGACTGCGACTTCTGGCGCCACGAGTTCGTGACGCCGGAGCACGTGCTCTACGCCTTTGCCTCACAGGAGCAGTTCGCAAGCGCCAGCGAATGGCTGCCGCACGACGCCTCGTGGCTCATCACACAACTCGAGAAGGAGTTCCTGTCGATGGAGGTGGTACCCGAGACACAGAAGTACGTCATCGAAGGCTCGCAGCAGTTCTCAGAGATGATGTCGCTCGCCATCAAGCAGGCGCAATACTCCGACCAGGACACGCTCGACGTGCCGCACGTCGTGGCAGCCATGCTCATGCTCAACGACTCGCAGGCAGCCTATCTTCTCGACCAGTTCACGGGCGACGAGAAGGGCGAGTTCATGCAGTCGCTCGTGTCGGCATACGCCGTAGACGAAACGGGCGAAGCGGCTGACGGCGACGACGCCAACTCACCCGCACCGTGGCGCAAGCTCGTCACCTGCGTCAACGACACATACGCAGCCCACAACCCGCTCATCGGTCGCGAAGCCGAACTGGAGCGCACCATGCAGGTGCTCTGCCGCAAGGACAAGAACAATCCGCTGCACGTGGGCGAGCCGGGCGTGGGCAAGACAGCGCTCATCTACGGACTCACCGCCCTCATAGAGCGCGGAGCAGTGCCCGAACGCCTGCGCGGAGCACGCGTCTACATGATGGATATGGGCACGATGGTGGCAGGCACACAGTTCAGGGGCGACTTCGAGAAGCGCATAAAGATGGTGATGGAAGGACTCGCGCAGGAGGGCAACGCCATACTCTGCATCGACGAGATACACAACCTCATCGGAGCCGGACGCAACGGCGACGCATCGCTCGACGCCTCGAACATGCTGAAGCCCTATCTCGAGAGCGGAGCGATACGCTTCATCGGCTCGACCACCTACGACGAGTACAACCGCTACATAGCCAAGCAGAAGTCGCTCGTGCGACGCTTCCAGCAGATAGACATCGCCGAGCCGTCGGTAGACGACGCCATACGCATCGTGGAGGGTCTGCGCCCGAGCTACGAGAAGTTCCACGGCGTGAAGTACGCTGCGGGCGTCGTTGAGTTCGCCGTGCGCAGCGCCGCCAAGCACATACGCGACCGCTTCCTGCCCGACAAGGCAATCGACCTCATCGACGAGGCAGGCGCCTACCGCGAGACCCATCCGCTCACCACGCAGAAGCGCCAGACCGTAGACCGCCGACTCGTCACCGACATACTCGCACGCGTCTGCAAAATTGACGCCGAGGCACTCAAGGAGCAGTCGAACGACGCGCTGCGCACGCTGGAGGACGACATAAAGAAAGAGATATTCGGTCAGGACGAAGCCGTAGGCCGTGTGGTTGAGGCTGTGCAGATGTCGAAAGCCGGACTCGCCGACGACACCAAGCCGATGGCAAGTCTGCTCTTCGTCGGTCCGACCGGCGTCGGCAAGACCGAGGTGGCGCGCGTGCTCTCAGAGCGAATGGGCATGAAGCTCGTGCGCTTCGACATGAGCGAGTACGCCGAGAAGCACGCCGTGGCGAAGCTCATCGGTTCGCCGGCAGGATACGTGGGTTACGAAGACGGCGGACTGCTCACGGCAGCCGTGCGCAAGACGCCCAACTGCGTGCTGCTCTTCGACGAGATAGAAAAGGCGCACCCCGACATCTTCAACATCTTCCTTCAGATGATGGACTACGCCGCGCTCACCGACAACCACGGCGAGCGTGCCGACTTCCGCAACGCCATCATCATCATGACCTCCAACGCCGGAGCGCAGTACGCCTCGCGCGCCAGCATCGGATTCACGGGCAGCGTGTCGCGCGGCGACGCCATGCTCACTACAGTGAAGAAGACGTTCAAGCCCGAGTTCATCAACCGCCTCACCGACATCGTTGTCTTCCACGATATGTCGCGCCAGATGGCATCGCTCATCCTCGACAAGAAACTCGCGCAGCTGCAGACCAAACTCAGCGCGAAGAACGTGACGCTGCACCTCAGCGCCGAGGCACGCGAACTGCTCCTCACAAAGGGCTTCACGCCCGAGTACGGAGCGCGAGAGCTCGACCGCGTCATCGGCTCGATGCTCAAGCCGCTGCTGATGAGAGAGATACTGTTCGGCAAACTAAAGAAGGGCGGCGAGTTTAATGTTGAATGTGGAATGTTGAATGTTTCATAAATATTTCTCTGCTACAAATAAAATATGTATATTTGCAGCATCATAACATTATAATATTTGGCTTATGACTACATTTAAGGCAAAATCCCGTGAGGAACTCATCGCTGCGTTCCGAAGGGTAATTGACAGAAAGAAAGAATGGGAAGAAGAAGCCCAAAAGGAATTTGAAGAAATCCGCAATCGTGGTTTACAACTGAAATTATGAATACGCTGGATATATCCGCAATAAATACGAATGCACCATACTCTGTTTGGAACGTAGGCGAATACTACTTCTTCCGAACAAAGTATGGTGCATTTTTTACTAACAAACCCGAATAATTGGAATAATGATATACAGAATAGGTAAAGAACTAATATTTCCCCAGCCCGTTGACGTGGAGCCCGACGGACTTCTGTGCATTGGCGGCGACCTCTCCGTCGACCGACTACTGCTCGCATACAGTCACGGCATCTTTCCGTGGTTCTCGTTCCGCGACTACGACGAGCCGCTGTGGTACTGTCCGCAGGAGCGCTTCGTCATCTTCCCCGAAGAGATACACGTGTCGCACTCGATGCGCACGCTGATTAACAAGGGCAAGTACGACGTGTCTATCGGCGACGACTTCGACGGCGTGATACGCGGCTGCCAGAAAGCCGACGGACGCTACGACTCGGAAGGGGCGTGGCTTAGCGAAGACATCATCCGCGCATACACCGAGCTGCACCGCCAGAACCTCGCGCAGAGCGTGGAGGTGTGGGAGGGCGACCGACTCGTGGGCGGACTCTACGGCGTGACGCTCGGACGCTGCTTCATCGGCGAGAGCATGTTCTCGCTCGTGCCCAGCGCAAGCAAGCTCGCTCTGATCTTCCTCGCCGAGTTCATGCAGGAGAACGGCGGACTGATGATCGACTGCCAGATAGAGACGCCGCACCTCAAGTCGATGGGCGGACGCACCATCTCCTACAAGGAGTATATGAAGATTCTGCAGCAAATATAGAAGACTACGGCATGCTTGCCGTTGCTACGCTTATATATAAGTTGTATTAAAATAATAGAAACTACTAAAAACAAATCAAACAAATATGCAGATAAACAAGACGATAGCGCTCTCGCTGCTCGCAGCATGGGCGACACAGCCGACGATGGCGGCGAAGAAGCAGAGGGCGAAGGCGGACACGTCGCGACCGAACGTGATTATGATTGTGGCTGACGACCTCGGCTACGGCGACCTCGAATGTTACGGCGCGAAGAACGTCGAAACGCCTAACGTGAACCGCCTCGCAGCCGAAGGCGTACGCTTCACCGATTGCCATGCGGCTGCTTCTACCTCAACGCCGTCGCGCTACTCGCTCCTGACGGGCGAGTATCCGTGGCGCCGACCAGGCACGGACGTGGCGCCGGGCAATGCGGCGATGATTATAAAGCCCGAGCAGTTCACCATAGCCGACATGTTCCGCTCGCAGGGCTACGCTACGTGCGCCATAGGCAAGTGGCACTTAGGACTCGGCGACCGCACCGGCGAGCAGGACTGGAACGCGCCGTTGCCGGCATCGCCTGCCGACATAGGTTTCGACAACCATTACATCATGGCGGCCACTGCCGACCGTGTGCCCTGCGTGATTATCGAGGACGGCATGGTGGCTAACTACGACGAGTCGGCGCCTATCGACGTCAACTACTACCATAACTTCGAGGGCGAACCTACAGCGCGCGAGCATCCAGAGCTGTGCTACAACCTGCGCTCGTCGCACGGACACGACCAGGCGATAGTGAACGGCATCGGACGCATCGGGTATATGAAGGGCGGAGGTAAGGCACTGTGGAAGGACGAGAACATCGCCGACTCAATAACAGGCTACGCCGTCAACTACATAAAGCAGCACGCCGACCGCCCGTTCTTCATGTACTTCGCCACAAACGACGTGCATGTGCCGCGATTCCCGCACGAGCGATTCCGCGGCAAGAGCGGAATGGGTTTGCGCGGCGACGCCATCGTGCAGTTCGACTGGTCGGTGGGCGAGATTATGCGCACGCTCGAACGACTCGGCATCGCCGACAACACAATCATATTGCTCACCAGCGACAACGGACCCGTCACCGACGACGGATATGTAGACCGCGCCGACGAACTGCTCAACGGACACTCGCCACAGGGTCCGTGGCGATCGGGCAAGTACTCGGCTTATGAGGGCGGAACGGCTGTGCCCGTCATCGTGCGCTGGAAGGCTGGCGGCGTGAAGGCAGGCGCGACGTCGGAAGCGCTCTTCTCGCATATCGACCTGCTGGCGTCGTTCGGTTCGCTCATCAACGCACGCATACCGAAGGGCGCTGCCGTAGACAGCGAGAACCGCATCAGTACGCTCCTTGGCAACGACCGTACCGACCGTCCGTACGTCATCGGTATGGCTAACAACCATGTGCTCTCTGTGCGCACAAAGCAGTGGAAATACATAGAGCCGAACGACGGCGCAAAGACCCTCGGCTGGGCGGCTACGCTCAACGGCGAACGCGTGGAGACTGGCAACAGCCCGCAACCGCAGCTCTACGACATGCAGAAAGACATTAAGGAGGAGCACAACGTGGCGCTCGAAAACGCACAGACCGTGTTCGACCTGCAGAACGTATTGCGCCGCGAAAGGGCCAAATAGATGAGGCTGAGTAGCGGAAACACCCCAATTCTTGTGATAAACGGCAAAGTTTTTGCCCAATTCCTATAAATAATGTACCTTTGTAGGTTGATAGGAAACAAAAACAAACAGGAAATAAAAAATAAACAAAATATGGGAAAGATAATTCTTACGGGCGACCGTCCTACAGGTAAGCTCCACTTGGGTCACTATGTAGGCTCGCTCCGCCGCCGCGTCGAACTGCAGAACGCTGGCGATTTCGACCGCATGTTCGTCTTCATGGCAGACGTGCAGGCTCTCACCGACAACGCAGACAACCCCGAAAAGATTCGCCAGAACATCATCGAGGTGGCGCTCGACTACCTCTCGGCTGGTCTCGACCCCGAGAAGTGCACGCTGTTCATACAGAGTCAGATACCGGAGCTCGCCGAGCTTACTACATATCTGATGAACCTCATCACCGTGTCGCGCGTGCAGCGCAACCCGACTGTGAAGACCGAGATAAAGATGCGCAACTTCGAGGCTAATATTCCGCTCGGCTTCTTCTGCTATCCCGTCAGCCAGGCTGCCGACATCGCTCTGTTCAAGGCTACAACCGTACCTGCAGGCGAAGACCAGGAACCGATGATTGAGGTGACACGCGAGCTCGTGCGCCGCTTCAACCAGACATACAGCGAGGTGCTCGTTGAGCCGGAGATCATGCTACCCGAGAACGCTACGGCACGCCGTCTGCCGGGCACCGACGGCAAGGAGAAGATGTCGAAGTCGCTCGGCAACTGCATCTACCTCTCTGACTCAGCCGCTGAGGTGTGGAAGAAGGTGAAGAAGATGTCGAACGGTGCACCGCGCATGAGCATGGACGAGCCGGGCAACCTCGAAGGCAACGCCGTGTTCACATACCTTGAGGCGTTCAGCACACCCGACGACTTCGCTGAGTTCTGGCCCGAGTACAAGACACTCGACGAGCTGAAGGACCATTACGTGCGTGGCGGCATCGGCGACGGCACAACGAAGAAGTTCCTTAACAACGTGCTCAACAAGATGCTCGAGCCTATCCGCGAGCGCCGCGCAGAGTACGAGAAGGATATCCCCGAAATCTACAACATCCTGCGTAAGGGTTCGGAGGCTGCGCGCGAGACAGCGGCTCAGACAATGGACGAGGTGCGCCGCGCAATGCAGATCGACTACTTCAACGACGCTGCGCTCATTCAGCAGCAGGCTGAGAAGTTCCGCAAGTAAAAGGATGTCATAACCATCCTATGAAAAAGGGCAAAACTCATTAATCGTGAGTTTTGCCCTTTTTATATCGTTATATACGACTTGGCTTTTTATATCGTTATATACGACTTGACTTTTTATATATCGTTTACGGCTGACTCTCGCCCTCCACATACTCCTCAAGGAACATGTGCTCGCCGTCGAACACGGCGTAGGTGAACTGCGTTATCCAGTCGCCGAGAATCATCATGCGCGTCTTTTTCGAGAGGAAGAGGTCGAGCTCTATGTGTCGGTGTCCGAACATGAAGTAGTCAACATCGTTGTGCGTCTTCATGTACTGCTTCGCAAAGAGCACGAGATGCTCGCGGTCTTCGCCCATGTACGGCGGTTCCTTGCCGTCGGCACGTTTCAAGCGCGAGTGCTTCGCCCAAGTGAGTCCGAACCACATCGCCCAGCGTGGGTGTAGCGAGTTGAACAGCAGCTGGCACGTGCGGTTGTGGAACACGCTCTTTATGAACTTGAAGCGGCGGTCGGGGTCGCCCAGTCCGTCGCCGTGCGCTATGTAGAACACCTTGTCATAGATCTCCACCGTCTCTGGCTTGGTGTGTACAATCAGTCCGCACTCCTCCTCGAGGTATCCGTATGTCCAGATGTCGTGGTTGCCGGTGAAGTAGTGCACCTCCACGCCCATATCGGTCAGCTCCGAGAGCTTGCCCAGGAAGCGCGTGTAGCCCTTCGGCACCACGTAGCGCCACTCGCACCAGAAGTCGAACATATCGCCCAGCAGATAGATGGCGCGCGCCTTTGTCTTTATCGAGTCGAGAAACCTCACGAGTCGGCGCTCCTGCGTGCGACCGTGGTCGATAGCCCACGAACCGAGGTGGGCATCGCTAAGGAAATATACATTTTTCATGCGAATTCAAAACTGGATAATTCATAATGCGCATTGCGCATAACTCAACATTCAAAACTCAAAACTCAAAATTCGACATCGTTAGTCGAATCCAAGCTCTATCTTTGCCTCCTCCGTCATCATGCTCTGGTCCCATACAGGCTCGAAGACGAGGTTCACGTTAGCCGACTTCACCTGCTCGAGCGAGTCTACCTTCTGTCGCACGTCCTCAAGGATGAAGTCGGCGGCGGGGCATGTAGGCGCTGTGAAAGTCATGTCGATGTCCACGTTGCCGTCGTCCTGCACGTCAATCTTGTAGATGAGTCCGAGGTCGTAGATGTTCACCGGTATTTCGGGGTCGTACACCGTCTTGAGCACGTCGACGATGCGTTCTTCTATATGTGTCTTTTCTTCCTGTGTCATTCGTTTTGTACTTTAGCTTGTTATACATTAATATATTATTGCAAATTTAAGGAAAAATATCCGAATACCGAATTTTATGGCAGTAATAATACAGCTTTTCTTACTCGGTTACGATAAAAAACTATACTTTTGCATCGTATAACGTAACCATAATAACTAAAATAAATGATAACATTCTTAATCAGTCTGGCAGCCCTTGTGTTGGGCTACCTTGTCTACGGACGCTTCGTGGAGCGCATCTTCGCACCCGATGACCGTGTTACGCCAGCCGTGGCGCAAGCCGACGGTCTGGACTATGTCGCGATGCCTTATTGGAAGGTGTTCATGATACAGTTCCTCAACATCGCTGGCACCGGACCTATCTTCGGTGCAATCATGGGCGCCAAGTTCGGACCCGCGGCATATCTCTGGATAATCTTCGGCTGCATCTTCGCCGGAGCCGTTCACGACTACTTCGTGGGTATGCTCTCCATGCGCAACGGCGGCTGCGACCTGCCCGAACTCGTTCGGCGCTATCTCGGCGGCGTGGCGTCAAAGGTGTTGCTGGTGTTCGCCGTGTTCCTGCTCATCATGCTCGGCACGGTGTTCGTGTATAGTCCGGCAGAGATTCTGCACGGCATAAGCGGTTCGACAACCATGTGGATAACCGTCATCTTCGTTTATTACGTAGTAGCGACGATGCTACCTATCGACAAGATCATAGGCAAGATATACCCGCTCTTCTCGTTCTCGCTGCTGTTCATGGCTGTGGCTCTGATGGCTGTGCTGTTCGTAAAATGGCCTGCGCTGCCCGAGCTGTGGCACGGTGTGGGCAATATGGGCAAGGCTACAGACCCTGCTTCGTTCACCGACAATATCTTCCCGTGTCTGTTCATCACCATCGCCTGCGGCGCTATCAGCGGTTTCCACGCCACGCAGAGTCCGCTTATGGCTCGCTGCCTTACGTCTGAACGCAAAGGCAGACCTATCTTCTACGGTGCAATGATTACGGAAGGACTCGTGGCGCTCGTTTGGGCTACGGTGTCGATGTGGTTCTTCTACGACGCTCCGCAGCCGGGATATGCCCAGATTGGCGGCACCGTGGCTAACGGACTGCATACGTCGGCGCCCGTCGTTGTAAATCTTGTCTGCAAGGATTGGCTCGGCATTATGGGCGGTGTGCTCGCTATGCTCGGCGTGGTAGCTGCCCCGATAACAAGCGGCGACACAGCGTTCCGCTCTGCCCGTCTTATCATCGCTCAGGCGCTGAAACTCAGTCAGCGTGAAAAGAAGAACCGTCTGTACATCTGCGTTCCGCTCTTCGCCGCATCGTTCGCCATGCTCGTTTGGCAGATGGAGAACCCCGACGGCTTCAACACCATCTGGCAATACTTCGGATGGGCTAACCAGACGCTTTCTGTCTTCGCTCTCTGGACCATCACCGTCTATCTTGCTCGCGAAAAGAAGCCTTACATCATCACGCTCGTGCCAGCCCTCTTCATGACTTGCGTCTGCACCACCTTCTTCATGGTGTCGAAGACTGCGCTCGGCTTGCCATACATTGTGGGCTACGGCATCGGTGCAACCGCACTTGTCGTTGCTGCCGTGTGGTTCGCTGTGTGGTTTAGGAAATCGAACTGTCATTAAATAGAAAAACAATTGCTTCTATGTAACCAGCGTTTTGTGCTGTTGCATAGAAGCAATTGTCTTTATGTTTGAACCTTAAATCCTGCCCTCTTCGGCGTAGCTGTAATAGCGACCGTCGGTCACGATGAGATGGTCGATGAGATAGAGTCGCATTGTCTCGCAGGCGGTCTTCAGTTTGTGAGTGATGCGGTCGTCGTCGCCGGAAGGGCGCGCGTTGCCGCTCGGATGGTTGTGTATTAGCGTGAGCGTTGTGGCGTTGGCGAGCAGCGCCTCGCGCAGAATGACGCGCACGTCGACAGCCGTCTCGGTGAGTCCGCCGTGCGACAGTCGCACCGCCTTGATGAGTCGGAAACGTTGGTTCATCAGTAGCACCCATGCCTCCTCGGTGTCGAGGTCCTGCATCTTCGGGTGCATGTACTCGTACACCGCCTGCGCCGACCCCATGTCGGGGCGTTCGGCAGCCTTCGCCGCTTGGCGGCGCTTGCCCAGTTCGCATGCCGCAATGATAGTTATCGCCTTCGCCTCGCCGATGCCGTTATACTGCATCAGTTCGTGCAGCGACATCTTGCCCAAGGTGTTAAGGTTGTTGTCGCAGGCGCTCAGTATGCGCTGCATGAGCGCCACGGCGCTCTCTTTCGTGCTGCCCGAACCTATGAGTATCGCCAGCAGCTCGGCGTCGGACAGCGTCTCGGCACCCTTGTCGCGCAGCTTTTCGCGCGGTCGGTCGGCTTCCGACCAATCAGTTATTCGGAGTTGAGCGTTGTTTTTCAGTTGAGAATTGAGAATTGAGAGTTGAGAGTTATGATTACTCTTATTGCTTATGTCGTTCATAGGTTGTTTCTTTGTTTGGTTGTTTTTATAATCTTTACTAGAATCTTTATAATCTCTTGAATGTCATTATTCATAGATACATATTGAACTTCTGAAATGTATTCCCCTCCATAAAGGCATTTCAGCCAATATGCAGTTTCGTCAGCTTCTTTTAAAGCAATGCTAAGTTTGCTTATGAAGTCGAGTGTGCTTTGAGCATTTCTGCTTTCATTCACATTAGCCCCAATGCTCGTCCCGCTACGAAGAACCTGTTTGGATACTGTATATTCGCTCTTTTGTGAAGAAAGATATTTGTACATCTTTACAATCCTTATGGAGAAAGCTTCTGACTTCTGTTTAATTATAGATTCCTTCTGAGGTAGCATGTCAATAGATTTCAATAGGTATGCTGTACGTATCGTGTATTAACGTACATGATAAAAAATATTGGGAGTCGAGAGTAATCATAACTCTCAACTCTCAATTTTTAACTCTCAATTTCTACAGCATCAGCTGTAGAATGTTTTCTCGAACGCAGCGAACTCCGACTTGCCGCGCACGCAGCGTTTCCACCAAGCCTCGATGAATCCGAAGCCGTAGCCCATGAGCTGCACGTAGGCGGCGGCGATGCTCTGCACACCGATCTTCAGACTGCGGTTGAGGCGAGCCGAGTCGATGCAGATGAGGAGCGAGTAGAGGGCGAGCGGCACGAGCGGCAGCCACGCCAGAGTGGGGCAGAGCGCGAGCAGCGCGAGGCAGAGCGCGAGCATGGAGAGCACGCCCACGGTGAATACCATCGGCAGCATGTGCACCAGCTTCAGCGACTCGGGGTATTTCTTGTAGAGATTGATGCGCGCGATGCCCGAGTTGTACACCTGGCGGAAGAACTTGCGCAGGTCGGTGCGGCGCTTGTGCCACACCCATGCCTCGGGGAAGAGTCGGCAGCGCAGTCCGGCCTTGAAGATGCGTATTGAGAAGTCGATGTCCTCGCCGAAGCGCATCTTCGAGAATCCGCCCAGCTCCATGTATCTGTCGCGACGCACGCCCATGTTGAACGATCGCGGGTAGAACTTGTCGAGCTTCTTCTTGCCGCCGCGTATGCCGCCGGTGGTGAAGAACGAAGTCATCGAGTAGGAGATAGCCTTCTGCGTGTCGGTGAACGAGGGATGCGAGCTGTCCGGACCGCCGAAAGCGTCGGCAGGCTCGCGCTTCAGTTCTTCAGACACCGCCGCCAGATAGCCTTCGGGCAGCACCACGTCCGAGTCGAGGATGAGCACGTAGTCGCCCTGCGCGCGCTCCACACCGTAGTTGCGCGTCTGTCCGGGTCCGGAGTTGGGCTTGGTGAAGTATTGTATGCGGAGCTTCTGCGCATATTTCTCGCAGACATCTTTGCACGGCACTGCCGAACCGTCCTCCACTACCACCACTTCGAAGTCGGTTTCGCTCTGACGGGTGAGGCTGTCGAGCAGTTCGTCCACCTCGTCCGGACGGTTGTAAACGGGAATTATTATGCTGTATTTCATTTCTTTTTGAGTTGACAGGTGAACAAGTGTACGATTAGGCAAGCCGACGATTAGGCAAGTAGACAAGCCGGCGAGTAGGCAATAAACGCAAAAGAGTAAAAAAGTAAAGAGCACGGCGGGGCGTGCATGACGTTATCCCCAATGCTTTTTACTTTTTTACTCTTTGCTATTTCTTATTCCGTTGTTCGGTAAGGATTACTCCTTAACGCGCTGCAGGTAGCTACCGTCGCGTGTGTCAACCTGAACGAGGTCGCCTTCGTTAACGAAGAGAGGCACGCGGATCTCTACGCCAGTCTCGAGAGTAGCCGGCTTGAGAGTGTTTGTAGCAGTATCGCCCTTGATGCCCGGCTCAGAGTGAGTAACGCGGAGGTTAGTCTTCACCGGCATTTCGCCGAAGAGTACGGTATCTGTAGAAGCGTCAGAAACGACCTCGACGATGTCGCTCTCCTTCATGAAGTCAACGCCAGTGATGAGGTTGCCAGCGATAGGAATCTGGTCGTAAGTCTCCTGGTTCATGAAGATATAGTCCTCGCCCTCCTTGTAGAGGTACTGGTACGGACGGCGCTCTACGCGTACGTCCTCAAGCTTCTCGCTGATGTCGAAGCGACGCTCCAACACGCGGCCGTCGACAACGTTCTTCAACTTAACGCGCATGAAAGTGTTGCCCTTACCCGGTTTTACATGAAGGAAGTCGATTACGAAAAAGAGCTTGCCGTCCATGCGGATGCAAGTTCCCATCTTGATGTCTTGTGAGTTGATCATTGCTGTTTTTATTTATATTATTGTATTATCTCTCAAAAATCGCTGCAAAGTTACTGAAAATCACGCACAAAAACGCATGGTTCACAGTTTTTTTTATTCGGGACACGCCCTAAATCGTGAAAACCGGCATAAAAAGCCCCTCAACCTCCCCGTCGCACCGCTTTTCAGCCCATACACGGGCGATTTCGCCCTAAAAATGTAGAAAAAACTAAAAAATGCAGCTAAAAAAGGCTCAAGTCTTTGTCGTTTAAAAAATTATGAGTAATTTTGCAACCCAAAAGTGTGAATAATAACAAATAAATAAAAATAAGACAATGAAAAGAACATTTCAGCCGCACAATCGTCGCCGCGTGAACAAGCATGGTTTCCGTGAACGTATGGCTACAAAGAATGGTCGTCGCGTATTGGCTTCTCGCCGCGCACATGGCCGCAAGAAGTTGACAGTATCTGACGAGCACCACGGAAAGTAGTCGGCTGCGCCCCTCGGGGCAGAGCAGACTGCAACGTGTCGCAAGCAGACTTGTGACGACAAAAGGCAGCAGGAACTCCGCAAGGAGCGCCCGCTGCCTTTTAACGTTTATGGAGGCAAAGCGGCGTGCGTAGCATCCGGCTGCGCATTACGATGCCGAATAAGTAGGGCAGAATGCAGAAATATTGCGAAAAATTTGGCTAATCGGCAAATAATCAGTAACTTTGCATCCGCTTTGTGGCACAGTGCCGCAAATAAACAATGTATAACTATTTAAATTAAAAGAAACAAAAATGATTATTGTACAGGTAAAAGACGGTGAGAACATCGAAAGAGCACTCAAGAAGTTTAAGAGAAAGTTTGAGAAGACAGGCGTAGTGAAGGAACTCCGCGCTCGTCAGCAGTACAACAAGCCTTCTGTACTCAAGAGACTCAAGATGGAGCACGCTATCTACGTACAGCAGCTCCGCGCTAACGAGGAGTAATCTCCCCATTTCGACTAACAATTAATATGACGCGCGCGCCCCACGGCAAGCGCTGTCGGATGGACCAGGAGGTGTATACACTCAGAAATAATCATTAAGACATAAACATGCCAACCCGAATCCTCTGCGACTCGGGCAGGCTGGCGACGGCAATAGCAGTTCTGAAGAGCAGCTATTGCCGTCTTTGTGTTTAGCAGCAGCAGCGTTACATCCACGCGGTAACACCATTACCGCAATGCTGTAACGACATAGCCACGCTGCGGTAATCATGTTACCGCAGCGCGGTAAAACACTTGCCGCACACGACGAATAGACGCCAGAACCACGCTAAAAACGTGAAAAAACGAAAAAAGACAGCCGAAAACTTGCAAATGACAAATATTCGTCGTATATTCGTAGCGAAAAACAAAAAAAGAACATGCAAAAAGGTATTGACGGCTTTCTCGACTATCTGCGCTACGAGCGCAACCGGTCGGAGAATACAGTGGAAAGCTACCGCCGCGACCTCGAAGCGTTCCAGCAGTTTTTCAGCAGTCTCGACAGCGAACTCACGTTCGCCACGGTAGACACCGACGTCGTGCGCGACTGGATGGAGCACCAGCTCGACCAAGGCAACCGCGCCACAACCGTAGCCCGGCGCCTGAGCGCCCTGAAAACCTACTACCGCTACCTCCTCGCACGAGGATACGTAGAGCACGACCCGGCGCACATCGTCTACCGCCCCAAGACCGACCGGCCCCTGCCGCAGTTCGTGCGCGAAGAACAGATGGACCGGCTGCTCGACCACACACAGCAGCCCGACACCTATCAGGCGCAGCTCGAGCACACCATCGTGCTCACCTTCTACGAGACAGGCATGCGCCTCTCCGAGCTCACCTCGCTCGACGACAACTCCGTCGACTACGCACGCAGCGAGATACGCGTGCACGGCAAAGGCAACAAACAGCGCGCCATACCCTTCGGTGACGAACTCGCCCAAGCTCTGCGCAGCTACACCGCACGTCGCGACGCCGAGACACCGCCGCGCTGCACCCAGGCGCTCTTCCGCTCCGCACGCGGCATGCGCCTAAGCCCCCAACAAGTGCGCCAGATGGTGAAGCAACAGCTCTCCACCGTGACCGGCCTTCAGAAACGATCGCCCCACGTGCTGCGCCACACCTTCGCCACCGCAATGCTCAACAACGGAGCCAACATCGAAAACGTGCAGAAGCTGCTCGGACACGAGCGCCTCTCCACAACCGAAATATACACCCACACCTCGTTCGAGCAACTAAAGAAAGCATATAATGAGGCACATCCCCGAAGCGAAACACCGAAAGGATGACACTATACCTTATTATATATAGTATAAACGACCTTAAACAAAGAAAAGGAGGACACTATGAACGTAAAGATTCAGTCAATTCACTTTGACGCTACCGAGAAACTACAGGAATTCATCGAGAAGAAAGTAGCAAAGCTTGAGAAGACATTCGAGGATATAAGCAGCGCAGAAGTGCAGCTCAAAGTAGTGAAGCCAGCCACCGCGCAGAACAAGGAAACAAGCCTCGAAGTGACCGTCCCCGGACAGAAGCTCTTCGTCGAGAAAACATGCGACACATTCGAGGAAGGCATCGACCTCTGCGTAGACGCAATGAAGGTGCAGCTAACTAAATTCAAGGAAAAAACACGCAAGATGTAAAAAAAAAACCGAAAAATTTTGGTGAATAAAAAATAAGTCGTATCTTTGCAGCCGTTTTAGAACACGTCCTAAACGCAAGCCTTAGCGGCTGCAAGGATCTGCCTCTTTAGCTCAGTTGGCCAGAGCACGTGATTTGTAATCTCGGGGTCGTTGGTTCGAATCCGACAAGAGGCTCAAACAAACAGAAAACCTGAACGCAGTTTTTCTTCAGTATCCAAGCGATACGCTACTAATAAAGATTGGGTGGTTACCAGAGTGGCCAAATGGGGCAGACTGTAAATCTGCTGGCTATGCCTTCGGTGGTTCGAATCCATCACCACCCACTTCACTTTATCTTTGCGGAAATAGCTCAGTTGATAGAGCACTAGCCTTCCAAGCTGGGGGTCGCGGGTTTGAGCCCCGTTTTCCGCTCAATATTTTGCTGTAATAGCTCAGTGGTAGAGCACTTCCTTGGTAAGGAAGAGGTCCTGAGTTCAACTCTCAGTTACAGCTCTTTCTGTTCTTTAAACCAAGAATCGGAAGAAAAACGAACATTCAATTTATATATAAAATAAGAAAGCTATGGCTAAAGAAACATTTGTGCGCACCAAACCGCACGTAAACATTGGTACAATTGGTCACGTTGACCATGGTAAGACCACTCTTACTGCTGCCATCTCAAAGACTCTTCACGACAGAGGCTTCGGCAGCGAGGATGTTAAGTCTTTCGACCAGATCGATAACGCTCCTGAGGAGAAAGAGCGTGGTATCACCATCAACTCAGCTCACATCGAGTACGAAACAGAAAAGCGTCACTACGCTCACGTAGACTGCCCGGGTCACGCCGACTACGTTAAGAACATGGTAACTGGTGCTGCTCAGATGGACGGTGCTATCCTTGTAGTTGCTGCTACTGACGGTCCTATGCCTCAGACACGTGAGCACGTACTTCTCGCTCGTCAGGTAAACGTACCGCGCATGGTTGTTTTCTTGAACAAGTGCGATATGGTAGAGGATGAGGAGATGCTCGAGCTCGTAGAGATGGAGGTTCGCGAGATCCTCGACCAGTACGGCTATGAGGAGGAAACTCCTATCATCCGCGGTTCTGCTCTTGGTGCACTCAATGGTGTAGAGAAGTGGGCTGACAAGGTAATGGAGCTTATGGACGCTGTTGATACATGGATCCAGGAGCCTCCACGTGACCTCGACAAACCGTTCTTGATGCCTATCGAGGACGTATTCTCAATCACAGGTCGTGGTACCGTTGCTACTGGTCGTATCGAGACTGGTCGCGTTAAGGTAGGCGACGAGACAGAGCTCCTTGGTCTCGGTGAGGACAAGAAGTGTGTCGTAACTGGTGTTGAGATGTTCCGCAAGATCCTTGAAGAGGGTGAAGCTGGCGATAACGTAGGTCTTCTCCTCCGTGGTATCGACAAGAACGAGATCAAGCGCGGTATGGTACTCTGCCACCCGGGTCAGATCAAGCCTCACAAGCACTTCAAGGCTTCTATCTACGTTTTGAAGAAGGAAGAGGGTGGTCGTCACACACCGTTCGGCAACAAGTATCGTCCTCAGTTCTACCTCCGTACTATGGACTGCACAGGTGAGATCAAGCTTCCTGAGGGAGTTGAGATGGTAATGCCTGGTGACAACGTAGAGATCGAGGTTGAGCTCATCTACGCAGTTGCTCTGAACGAGGGCCTTCGTTTCGCTATCCGCGAGGGTGGTCGTACAGTAGGTTCTGGCCAGATCACAAAGATCCTCGAAGACTAATTCGACGGACCGCAGACTCGCAAGAGGCTGCACTAAATAAAAATAGTTCCCGCATCGCTACGGCGTCGGGAACTATCCTACGGGAATAGCTCAGTTGGTAGAGCACTGGTCTCCAAAACCAGGTGTCGGGAGTTCGAGCCTCTCTTCCCGTGCTAAAAAGAAGATAATATGTTTAAGAAGTTTGTAAATTATTGCAAGACTTGTTACGACGAACTTGCGCATAAAACAACTTGGCCAAGTTATGCCGAACTCAACCACAGTGCAGTGATTGTATTATCTGCTTCCCTTGTCATTGCAGTTGTGGTGTTCGCTATGGACTCTCTGTTCAAGTGGGCGATGAGCATGGTTTATCCAGGTTAATCATTTTCAAGAAAAATGGCTAAGACAGAAAAAAAATGGTACGTGCTTCGTGCTGCCAGCGGAAAAGAATTCAAAGTAAAGGAATATATCGACGCTGAGATCAAGCACAACCCATTACTTCAGACGCATGTTTCGCAAGTGGTTCTGCCGCTCGAGAAACACGCATCTTTGCGTAATGGCAAAAGAGTAATCAAGGAGAAAATATCTCTCCCTGGTTATGTATTCGTAGAAGCTGCCCTCGTAGGCGACGTAGCACACACGCTGCGCTTCATGCCGAACGTTTTAGGCTTTCTTGGAGGCTTGGACAACCCCTCACCAGTTCCGCAGTCGGAAATCAACCGTATGCTCGGTTCATGCGAGGAAACGGAGATTGAAGACAACATCGACATCCCGTACGTAGTTGACGAGACTGTCAAGGTGACAGACGGACCGTTCTCTGGCTTCAGCGGCATCATCGAGGAGGTGAATGTCGAGAAGCGCAAACTAAAGGTGATGGTCAAGATCTTCGGACGCAAAACTCCGTTGGAATTAGGTTTTATGCAAGTCGAAAAAGAAGGCTAACGCAAGGTTACGAATGCGTTCAGAATTCTTTTATATTAAATCAATTTAAATATTAACAGACAAAATGGCTAAAGAAGTTGCTGGATTAATCAAATTACAGATTAAAGGTGGCGCTGCGAATCCTTCTCCTCCAGTAGGACCTGCACTTGGTTCTAAGGGTATTAACATCATGGGATTCTGCAAAGAGTTCAACGCCAGAACCCAGGATAAGGCAGGCAAGGTAATTCCTGTTGTTATCACTTACTACACCGATAAATCGTTCAGCTTCGAACTTAAGACTCCTCCTGCAGCAGTACAGCTGAAAGAGGCAGCTAAAGTTAAGAGTGGCTCAGCTCAGCCTAACCGCCAGAAAGTTGGTAAAGTAACTTGGGAGCAGGTAAAAGCAATCGCTGAGGACAAACTGAAAGATTTGAACTGCTTTACAGTTGCATCGGCTATGCGACTCGTTGCTGGTACAGCAAGAAGTATGGGTATCACTGTAGAGGGAGACTTCCCTGAAAATGTTTAATAACTTCAATTTTTAAGAAATGAAACTGACAAAAAATCAAAAATCAGTAGCTGACAAGGTTGAAGCAGGGAAGATGTACACATTGAAAGAGGCTTCAGAGCTGGTAAAGGAAATTACCACAACCAAGTTTGATGCTTCTCTCGATATCGACGTACGCTTGGGCGTAGACCCGCGTAAGGCTAACCAGATGGTTCGCGGCGTGGTTTCTCTTCCCAACGGTACCGGTAAGGTAACACGCGTACTCGCTCTCTGTACTCCCGATCAGGAGGCTGCTGCTAAGGAAGCAGGTGCTGACTACGTAGGTCTTGACGAGTATATCGATAAGATCAAGGGTGGTTGGACAGACGTTGACGTTATCATCACTATGCCGTCATGCATGGGCAAGATTGGTCCTATCGGCCGTATCCTCGGTCCGCGCGGATTGATGCCAAACCCGAAGAGCGGCACCGTAACAATGGACGTTGCCAAGGCAGTAAAGGAAGTAAAGCAGGGTAAGATTGATTTCAAGGTTGACAAGGCTGGTATTATCCACACTTCAATCGGTAAGGTAAGCTTCACTCCGGAGGCAATCTATCAGAATGCAAAGGAGTTCATCGCTACCATCATCAAGCTCAAGCCTGCTGCTGCTAAAGGTACATACATCAAGAGTATCTTTATTTCAAGCACTATGAGTAAGGGTATCAAGGTTGATCCTAAATCAGTTGAGTAACTCTAAAAGTTTTGTAAAATGAAGAAAGAAGTAAAAGATACTATTATTGCCGAACTCGGTGCGAAGCTGAAGGAGTACCCTCACTTCTACATCGTTGACCTCGCAGGTCTCAACGCCGAGGCTACAAGCAACCTCCGCCGCAAGTGCTTCAAGAACGAGATCAAGATGATCGTCGTTAAGAACACACTTCTCCGCGAGGCTTTCCAGGCAAGCGACATTGATTTCGAGCCTCTGTACGGCGCTCTCAAGGGCACTACAGCAGTTATGTTCGCTCACACAGCTAACGTACCGGCTAAGCTCCTGAAGGAATACGTTAAGGATGGCGTACCTGCACTCAAGGGTGCATATGCTGAGGAGACAATCTTCGGCGCAGATCAGCTCGAGGCTCTCGTAGCTATCAAGAGCAAGAGCGAGGTTATTGCAGACATTGTTGCACTGCTCCAGTCGCCTGCAAAGAACGTTATCTCTGCTCTTCAGTCAGGCGCAAACACTATTCACGGTGTGCTTAAGACTTTGGGCGAGCGTCCTGAGTAATATAACTACAAGTCAAAGAACATTAACATTAAAAACAATTAAAATTTAAATACAATGGCAGATATTAAAGCTCTTGCTGAAGAATTGGTAAATCTTACAGTAAAGGAAGTAAACGAGTTGGCAACAGTCCTCAAGGACGAGTATGGTATTGAGCCTGCTGCTGCAGCTGTAGCTGTAGCTGCTGGTCCTGCAGCAGGTGGTGCTGATGCAGCTGAGGAGAAGACATCTTTCGATGTTATCCTCGCTGAGGTAGGTGGCGCTAAGCTCCAGGTTGTAAAGGCAGTTAAGGAAGCTTGTGGTCTCGGCTTGAAGGAAGCTAAGGACCTCGTAGACGCTGCTCCTGCTAAGATCAAGGAAGGTCTCTCTAAGGAAGAGGCTGAGAACTTGAAGAAGGCTATCGAGGAGTCAGGTGCTAAGGTAGAGCTCAAGTAATAACAGCTTACAATTCAAATGTCGGGTTTAACGCTGCTAAGCAGTATTTAGGAAAGGTTAACCCGATATTTTAAAATTAGCAAATATGGTTAGGATCTTCCAAGTAGGTGGGTCCTAACCTTTTTGTGTCTTTCCGCTTATTTCGATTTTTTATCACCCATAATAACTTCTGATGGCTTCAAAAATTGTTGATAACAGAGTAAATTTTGCCAGCGTCCATAATCCGTTGCCATATCCGGATTTCCTCGATGTGCAGTTAAAGTCTTTCAAGGACTTCTTACAGTTAGACACTCCGCCTGAGGAACGCAAGAATGACGGTTTGTATAAGGTGTTCTCTGAGAACTTCCCTATCACCGACACACGTAACAATTTCGTTCTTGAGTTCTTGGATTACTATATCGACCCGCCCCGCTACTCAATTGACGAGTGCCTTGAGCGCGGTCTTACATATAGCGTACCTTTGAAGGCTAAGATGAAACTCTACTGTACGGATCCCGACCACGAAGACTTCGGCACATTCATACAGGACGTTTTCCTTGGCACTATCCCTTACATGACATCCAACGGTACGTTCGTCATCAACGGTGCAGAGCGCGTAGTCGTTTCGCAGTTGCACCGCTCGCCGGGCGTGTTCTTCGGTCAGGGTGTGCATGCCAACGGTACTGTGCTCTACTCGGCACGTATCATCCCGTTCAAGGGTTCGTGGATTGAGTTCGCTACCGACATCAACAACGTGATGTACGCATACATCGACCGTAAGAAGAAGTTGCCCGTAACAACTCTTCTGCGCGCCATGGGCTTCGAGCAGGACAAGGATATCCTCCAGATATTTGACCTTGCTGAGGAGGTGAAGGTGAACAAGAAGAACATGAAGGCTGCCATCGGCCGCAAGCTCGCCGCACGTGTGCTGAAGACCTGGAACGAGGATTTCGTAGACGAGGATACGGGCGAGGTTGTGTCTATCGAGCGCAACGAGGTTATCATGGAGCGCGAGACTGTGCTCACAGAAGAGAACATCGACGACATCCTCGAGTCGGGCAACGCTTCAGTGCTTCTCCACAAGGACGTAGAGGCAGCTTCACGCTACTCAATCATTTTCAACACTCTCGCTAAAGACCCCTCTAACTCTGAGAAGGAGGCTGTGCTCTACATCTACCGTCAGCTCCGCAACGCTGACCCGGCTGATGACGCATCGGCACGCGAGGTGTTCCAGAACATATTCTTCTCTGACAAGCGCTACGACCTCGGCGAGGTAGGACGCTACCGCATCAACAAGAAGCTCGGTCTCGACATCGACTCTGAGACACGCGTTCTTACAAAGGAGGATATCATCGCCATCATCCGCTATCTCATCCAGTTGGTTAACTCTAACGCAACTGTTGACGATATCGACCACCTCTCTAACCGCCGCGTACGCACAGTAGGCGAGCAGCTCAGCAACCAGTTCTCTATCGGTCTGGCACGTATGAGCCGCACGATCCGCGAGCGCATGAACGTGCGTGACAACGAGGTGTTCCAGCCGACAGACCTTATCAACGCCAAGACAATATCGAGCGTTGTAAGCTCGTTCTTCGGCACCAATCCGCTCTCGCAGTTCATGGACCAGACCAACCCGCTTGCCGAGGTTACTCACAAGCGTCGTCTCTCGGCACTCGGTCCTGGCGGTCTGTCACGTGAGCGTGCAGGCTTCGAGGTGCGAGACGTACACTATACACACTACGGACGTCTTTGCCCGATTGAGAGCCCTGAGGGTCCGAACATCGGTCTTATCTCGTCTCTCTGCGTTTACGCAACTATCAACGAGCTCGGCTTCATCGCCACTCCTTACCGCCGCGTAAAGGATTCGCTCGTCGACCTCAATAACGACCACGTAGTATACCTCACCGCTGAGGAAGAGGAAGACCACGTAATCGGTCAGGGTAACGCTCCTCTGCGCGAGGACGGTTCGTTCATCCGCGACAACGTTAAGTGCCGTCAGAACGCCGAGTTCCCGGTTGTGCCGCCATCAGACGTAGACCTTATGGACGTCTCTCCGCAGCAGATTGCATCTGTGTCGGCAGGTCTTATCCCGTTCTTGGAGCACGACGACGGTCACCGCGCACTCATGGGATGTAACATGATGCGCCAGGCAGTGCCATTGCTCCACAACGACGCACCTATCGTAGGTACAGGTCTTGAGAAGCAGGTGTGCGAGGACTCTCGTACAATGATTACTGCAGAGGGCGAGGGCGTTATCGAATACGTAGACGCTACAACAATCCGCATCCTCTACGACCGCACCGACGACGAGGAGTTCGTAAGCTTCGAGCCGGCTCTCAAGGAGTACCGCATTCCGAAGTTCCGCCGCACCAACCAGAACATGACCATCGACTTGCGTCCTATCTGCAACAAGGGGCAGCGCGTTAAGAAGGGCGACATCCTCACAGAGGGTTACGCTACAGAGAACGGCGAGCTCGCACTCGGTCGCAACCTCCTCGTGGCTTACATGCCGTGGAAGGGTTACAACTATGAGGACGCCATCGTGCTTTCAGAGCGCATGATTCGCGACGACGTGCTTACATCTGTACACGTTGACGAGTACTCACTCGACGTTCGCGAGACAAAGCGCGGCATGGAGGAGTTCACAAGCGATATTCCTAACGTTTCGGAGGAAGCTACAAAGGACCTCGACGACAACGGTATCGTTCGCATCGGTGCACGCATCGAGCCGGGCGACATCCTCATCGGTAAGATTTCGCCGAAGGGCGAGAGCGACCCGTCACCGGAGGAGAAGCTGCTCCGCGCCATCTTCGGCGACAAGGCTGGCGACGTGAAGGACTCTTCACTCAAGGCTAACCCGTCGCTCAGCGGTGTGGTTATCGACAAGAAGCTCTTCTCTCGTGCCGTCAAGACACGCGAGTCGAAGAAGCAGGACAAGGTGATTCTCGCCAAGATCGACGAGGAGTACGAGGCAAAGAACGACGACTTGAAGGATATTCTCGTCGACAAGCTCCTCACACTCACCGAGGGCAAGGCTTCGCAGGGTGTTAAGGACTACTCAGGTGCTGAGATCATCACAAAGGGCACCAAGTTCACAGCTACAATGCTGAAGAACCTCGAGTACGACGGCATTCAGTCGAACGACTGGACCGGCGACGAGCACACCGACAAGCTCATCTCTAAGCTCATCATGAACTATATACGCAAGTACAAGCTGCTCGACGCAGAGCTCAAGCGTAAGAAGTTCGCCATCACCATCGGCGACGAGCTGCCTTCAGGCATTCTCCAGATGGCTAAGGTATACGTTGCAAAGAAGCGTAAGATAGGCGTAGGTGATAAGCTCGCAGGTCGTCACGGTAACAAGGGTATCGTTTCGAAGATTACACGTATGGAGGATATGCCGTTCCTCGAGGACGGTCGTCCGGTCGACTTGGTATTGAACCCGCTCGGCGTGCCTTCTCGTATGAACCTCGGTCAGATCTTCGAGGCTATCCTCGGTGCTGCCGGCCGTAAGCTCGGCGTCAAGTTCGCTACACCTATCTTCGACGGTGCTCACCTTGAGGACCTCTCTGAATGGACAGACAAGGCAGGTCTGCCGCACCTCTGCTCTACACACCTTTATGATGGTGAGACAGGCGAGCGCTTCGACCAGCCGGCTACAGTAGGTGTGACATACTTCTTGAAACTCGGTCACATGGTTGAGGACAAGATGCACGCCCGTTCAATCGGTCCGTACTCGCTCATCACACAGCAGCCACTCGGTGGTAAGGCACAGTTCGGTGGACAGCGTTTTGGTGAGATGGAGGTTTGGGCTATCGAGGCGTTCGGTGCCAGCCACGTGCTTCAGGAAATTCTGACAATCAAGTCCGACGATACAGTGGGCCGTTCAAAGGCTTACGAGGCTATCGTTAAGGGCGACCCAATGCCTACACCGGGCATCCCAGAGTCGCTCAACGTGCTCCTGCATGAGCTCCGCGGTCTTGGTCTGAGCATCAAACTTGATTAATCCGAACATCCCAAAACTATAGAAATATATGGCTTTCAAGAAAGATACAAAAGTTAAGAATAATTTCACGAAGATTACCATCGGTCTTGCCTCTCCGGAGGAGATCCTGGAAAATTCGTATGGTGAGGTTACCAAGCCTGAGACCATCAACTACCGCACCTACAAGCCCGAGCGCGACGGCTTGTTCTGCGAGCGCATCTTCGGTCCGACACGCGACTATGAGTGCGCCTGCGGCAAGTACAAGCGCATCCGCTACAAGGGCATTGTCTGCGACCGATGCGGTGTTGAGGTAACTGAGAAGAAGGTACGCCGTGAGCGCAGCGGACACATCGAACTCGTTGTGCCCGTAGCTCACATCTGGTACTTCCGCTCGCTGCCTAACAAGATCGGCTATCTGCTCGGTATGCCGACAAAGAGACTCGATCAGGTTATCTACTACGAGAAGTATGTAGTTATCCAGCCCGGTGCGTTCGAAGGACGCACCGACGAGCAGGGTGACGAGTACAACGGTTCGCACAAGATGGACCTCCTTACCGAGGAGGAGTATCTCGACATCGTAGAGAACAAGCTCGGTGCTGAGAACGACCTTCTTGAAGACAGCGATCCGAACAAGTTCATCGCAAAGATGGGTGCAGAGGCTGTCTACGATCTTCTCGCAGGTCTCGACCTCGACTCTCTTTCATACGAGTTGCGCGACCGTGCCAACAACGACTCTTCGCAGCAGCGCAAGACAGAGGCTCTGAAGCGTCTGCAGGTTGTAGAGGCATTCCGTGGAAGCAAGGGCGTCAACCGTCCGGAGTGGATGATCATGAAGATTATCCCGGTTACTCCGCCGGAGCTCCGTCCGCTCGTGCCGCTGGATGGCGGTCGTTTCGCAACATCCGACCTCAACGACCTCTATCGTCGTGTAATTATCCGTAACAACCGTCTGAAGCGTCTCGTAGAGATCAAGGCTCCTGAGGTTATCCTCCGCAACGAGAAGCGTATGCTTCAGGAGGCGGTAGACAGCCTCTTCGACAACTCACGCAAGTCGAGCGCCGTTAAGAGCGACGCCAACCGTCCGCTCAAGTCACTCTCTGACTCTTTGAAGGGTAAGCAGGGCCGCTTCCGTCAGAACCTCCTCGGTAAGCGTGTCGACTATTCAGCACGTTCGGTTATCGTTGTAGGTCCGGAACTGAAGATGGGCGAGTGCGGTCTGCCGAAGCTCATGGCAGCCGAGCTCTACAAGCCGTTCATCATCCGCAAGCTCATCGAGCGCGGCATCGTGAAGACCGTTAAGAGCGCAAAGAAGATCGTAGACCGTCGCGAGCCGGTTATCTGGGACATCCTCGAGAACGTAATGAAGGGCCACCCGGTAATGCTCAACCGTGCGCCGACACTTCACCGTCTCGGTATTCAGGCGTTCCAGCCGAAGCTCATCGAGGGCAAGGCTATCCAGCTCCACCCGTTGGCATGTACGGCGTTCAACGCCGACTTCGACGGCGACCAGATGGCTGTTCACCTTCCGTTGAGCAACGAGGCTATCCTCGAAGCTCAGGTGCTGATGCTTCAGAGCCACAACATCCTCAACCCTGCCAACGGTGCTCCTATCACAGTGCCGTCACAGGATATGGTGCTCGGTCTCTACTATATTACAAAGCTCCGTCCGGGTGCAAAGGGCTCAGGCCTTTCGTTCTACGGCGACGAGGAAGCTATCATTGCCTACAACGAGGGCAAGTGCGACCTCCACGCTCCGGTTAAGGTGATCGTGAAGGACGTAGTGGACGGCCAGTTCCAGAAGCGCATGGTGGAGACATCTGTAGGACGTGTCATCGTCAACCAGATCATCCCAGAGGAAGTAGGCTTCTTCAACGATATCATCTCTAAGAAGACTCTGCGCGGACTCATCTCCGACGTAATCAAGGCTGTAGGTATGGCTCGTGCCTGCGAGTTCCTCGACGGCATCAAGAACCTCGGTTACCGTATGGCTTACGTTGCAGGTCTTTCATTCAACCTCGACGATATTATCATCCCGCCAGAAAAGAAGGAAATCGTGGAGCGCGGTCACGAAGAGATTCGCGCCATCCAGGACAACTATAACATGGGCTTCATCACTGAGAACGAGCGTTACAACCAGGTGATCGATACATGGACTCACGTGAACAACGACCTCGCAAGCATCCTTATGAAGGAGATGACAGAGGCCGACCAGGGCTTCAACGCCGTATTCATGATGCTCGACTCTGGTGCCCGTGGTTCTAAGGACCAGATCAAGCAGCTTTCTGGTATGCGTGGTCTTATGGCTAAGCCTATGAAGGCAGGTGCCGAGGGTCATCAGATTATCGAGAACCCGATTATCTCTAACTTCAAGGAGGGTATGTCGGTGCTCGAGTACTTCATCGCTTCGCACGGTGCCCGTAAGGGTCTTGCCGATACCGCTATGAAGACAGCCGACGCCGGTTACCTTACACGTCGTCTTGTAGACGTTTCGCACGACGTAATCATCTCTGAGGAGGATTGCGGCACACTGCGCGGACTTGTCTGCACCGCTCTTAAGAACGGCGACGAGGTGGTTTCTTCTCTCGGCGAGCGCATCCTCGGTCGTGTGTCAGTACACGACGTTGTCGACCCGCGCACTGGCGAGGTTATCGTCAATGCTGGCGAGGAGATCACAGAGGCTAAGGCACAGTTCATCGAGGACTCTCCAATCGAGAGCGTAGAGATTCGTTCGGTGCTCACTTGCGAGAGCAAGAAGGGCGTCTGCATGAAGTGTTACGGCCGCAACCTCGCTACACAGCGCATGGTACAGCTCGGCGAGGCTGTCGGTGTCATCGCAGCTCAGGCTATCGGTGAGCCGGGTACACAGCTTACTCTCCGTACCTTCCACGCTGGTGGTGTGGCTGGTAACGCAGCAGCCAACGCTTCTATCACAGCAAAGAACGACTGCAAGCTTAAGTTTGAGGACCTCCGTGTCGTTCCGTTCGTAGAGAACAACGGCGAGAAGGACGTCAACTGCCAGATGGTAGTGAGCCGTCTTACAGAGTTGCAGTTCGTCGACCCGAATACCGACATCGCACTCGCTTCTGTCAACGTGCCTTACGGTTCTTCGCTCTACTTCAAGGATGGCGACGTTGTGAAGAAGGGCGACCTCATCGCTAAGTGGGACCCGTTCAACGCCGTTATCGTTACAGAGTACGCAGGTACGCTCCGCTTCAACGACGTTATCGAGGGCATCACATACCGTGCTGAGACCGACGAGGCGACAGGTCTTACCGAGAAGATCATCACCGACTCTAAGGACAAGTCGAAGGTGCCGACCTGCGACGTGCTTGATGCAAACGGCGAGGTTATCGGTACATACAACTTCCCGGTAGGCGGCCACGTAGTATGCGACGACGGCCAGGCCGTGAAGACCGGTACCACACTCGTTAAGATTCCACGTGCAGCAGGTTCTGCAGGCGATATCACCGGTGGTCTCCCACGTGTAACCGAGCTCTTCGAGGCTCGCAACCCGTCTAACCCAGCTGTCGTATCAGAAATCGATGGTGAGGTGACAATGGGTAAGGTGAAGCGTGGCAACCGCGAGATCATCGTTACATCGAAGACCGGCGACCAGCGCAAGTACCTCGTATCGCTCTCTAAGCAGATTCTTGTACAGGAGCACGACGCCGTACGCGCAGGCACACCGCTTTCTGACGGTATCATCACTCCGGGCGACATCCTCGCCATCAAGGGTCCTACTGCCGTTCAGGAGTACATCGTTAACGAGGTGCAGGACGTTTACCGTCTGCAGGGTGTGAAGATCAACGACAAGCACTTCGAGATTATCGTTCGCCAGATGATGCGCAAGGTGCAGATCGACGAGCCGGGCGATACAACATTCCTCGAGCAGGAGATGGTAGACAAGCTCGACTTCGCTGAGGAGAACGACCGCATCTGGGGCAAGAAGTACGTCACCGACGCTGGTGACTCTGACGTGCTCAAGGTTGGTCAGATCGTTTCGGCACGCAAGTTGCGCGACGAGAACTCAAGCCTCAAGCGCCGCGACCTCCGTCTCGTTCAGGTTCGCGACACCGTGCCTGCTACATCTACACAGATTCTGCAGGGTATCACACGTGCCGCTCTCCAGACCAAGAGCTTCATCTCGGCTGCTTCGTTCCAGGAGACAACCAAGGTGCTCAACGAGGCTGCTATCCGCGGTAAGGTAGACTTCCTTGAGGGTATGAAGGAGAACGTTATCTCTGGTCACCTCATCCCGGCAGGTACCGGTCTGCGTCAGTGGGACAAGCTCATCGTGGGTTCACGCGAAGAGTACGACCGCATGCAGGCTAACCGCCGCAACGTGACCGACTACTCTAACGAGGAGTCTGCTGAATAAAGCATAAATCCAGATATCACTGTCCGGTTCTTTAGCCGGACAGCGGTATAAACCATAAACGAGAAAACGCTGCAAGCGAGTCTTCACCGACTGCTTGCAGCGTTTTTATTGTATATGTACGTATATATAATTATACCCTTTCGGGTGTAATATCAAACGATTTGCTTGATATTACACCCGAAAGGGTATAAACACGATGCTTCAAACCATCATCTTAGCATCAGCATCCTTTTCAGAATAAGTCGTTTGTACTGCCGTTTGAAGTCGTCTGGCAGGAACGACGCCTCTATAAGTTCAATCCATTTCATCAGCGCCTTGCGGAATTTCTTCGCAATGTTGTCGAGCACCTTCTCGTTCACTCCCGAAGCTATTATCGACTTCTCGAAGTCGCTGCGCCTTATGCGCGCCTTCTTGCCGTTGAGCGTCAGCGCCAGTTCCTCCTTGTCCTCGGGCATCACTATTGCGGTCGACAGCAGATCGTAGGCAGGCGTCAGACAGTAGCCCATCGGCGACTTGTAGAGCGAGAAGTTCTTCAGGTGCATGTCCGAGTTGCCCGTAATCCATGAGAACACCACCACCTCCCAGTAGTTCACGAGGTCAAGCTGCGGCACCGCCGAATACTTCTTTATGTGCTTCGCAATCTGCTCGTACGAACCCTTGTACTTGTACTCGGTGAGTCGCTCCGTGAGCTGGCACATGTCCTCCATTGCAATCTTCGCTCCGTCGCGTTCGCGGTCGATGCGCCGTGTTATGTAGCACAGCTCTCCGTCGGCAAAGCGAATGAGCGAGTGGGGCACGACGGCTATTTTCGCCGCCTCCGCCATGTGCATCGTCAGGTCCTCCAGTTCGGGCAGTGCACGGTAGGCGTCGGTCTGTGGTTTAAGAATGTAGCGTCCCCACAGACCTACGATTGTGAAGCGGTCGGGCTCGTTCTTTCCGCCCGGGTTCACGTCGAGCGACAGCTTCGCCTGCACGCCGGTCAGCGTGGTCTGCGCCCGTACCACCTGCTTTGCGAGGTCTGCTATCTCGCTGCGTCTGTAGGGCAGCGTCGGCACCTCCTTCACGCCGAACATCTTGCGTGCGCAGGCAGGGTGAAAGTCCTTCTGTCCCTCTTTCAGCGGCTTGTAGCAGTAAAGGCATTTTTCCATAATCAATAGTTTTTTAGTTAGCAATACCTCAGTTTGGGTTGTGCGCCGTGCCGTCGGCTCCCTCCTCCGGCACCACGCTCACCGCTCCGATGCAGTCCTTGCAGCATGCGAGCAACAGCGACATACGGTCGCGCTGGTTTATCTTCCAGCTGCGTTCCGCAATGTTCAGCAGCCAACCCTCCGGCACCAGTCCGTCGAAGAACGGGAAGAGCACCTTATCCTCATACGGTTCTTCGCGCAGCGGCATCGTGAGGCTGATAGGCTCAGCACCCTCCGTCGCGAGATACTCGCTGTCGTACACAAAGCGGAAGCCGTTCTCGTCCTCCGTCAGCCGACCGGCGTAGCGGTCGTACATATAAATCTTTGCACTCTTCATAGTTGGTGATGTTATGATGTGTGTGGCACTGCGCCAACTTCGTGTCCGAACAGCGCGAGCACCTGGTTTATTTTGTCTATGCGCAGCGTCTGCTTACCCTGCTCCAGTTCGCGCACGAAGCGCAGTCCTACGCCCGACTTCTCCGCCAGGTCCACCTGCGTGAGGTTAAACATACGTCGGCGTTCTTTCACAAATGCAGCTATTGATGTTTCCATATATATACAATTATACCCTTTCGGGTGCAAATATATAAAATTTATTTGATATTGCACCCGAAAGGGTATAGTTCTTTGTTATATCAGAGTAAAGTCTCTGTACGTGAAAAAATCTACCATATCTCCCAGTATCGCCGTAACCTGCACATTCTGAGCACAATAAAGGCTGGCAGATATGCTCCCGGAAGCTATATCTGCCAGCCTATCTGCCAGTCGGAGCGGAACTTAAAGAGGTTGATTTTACCTATAGTCAGTTCCTCTCTATATTTAACTTCGAACAATTTATGCCGTTCTTACCCTTATTAGGAATAAAGATGCGAAGTGGCAACTCCTTTGATTCCAGTAAATCGTCAAGCACATAATCAGTAGTAAACGCCTTCATTTTCTGTGCTATACCATAACTGTCGCTGACATACATATCGAAATGTATGGCAGCTTGCTGAGAACATGATTCATCTAATGCATAAGATAGATAGAAGCCCCAGTTCATCATCGTGTCTTCCGGAGACCAATGTATGATGTCACCCACCTTCAGACCGTCGAATTGCCCTACGGCAGTGTAGCCATGTAGATATTTTGTGGATTTATCCTTTAACGCCACGTTTTTGTATGCGTTTGGCGAATCGTCAAACAGCAACTTGAGGTCAAGTATCTTGGTGCTCATTGGTGGTATGGCGAGTACCCTCTGCGCATATTCCACCTTTGATATCGTAGTACTGTTAGAACCTCCTACATTCACTCCTCCAGCAAGTGTACCCACTGCTCCACCTATGCCGACCGCACTGGCAACGCTTCCCAGATTAACGCTTCCTCCTGCAGTTTTGCCTTTGGATGTAACAGTAGACGATGGTACATAGTAAGCCTGTGCCTCACCACTTCTTGTTATGAATGTATTGCCCAAATCTATATATATGGTGTGGTCTGTCTTGTTCTGTACCTTCACTCCGAGCGCATAATTCTGATACATGTTTACAGAATACTGAAACTTTGCCATTTCTCATTGCTGTAATCCAGAAATTCCAGTTTCTTAGCCTTTTGTTTATCGTAATTCACCTCGCCAAGTGTAATGTATAGTTTTAAATCATCATTCTCAAGTACACTGTTTTTTGTTAGTCTTACCACGTTCAGTATATGCTTTGCTTCATTGTCCTTTTGTTTTGTAGCCCATTTGGGGGTTACGCTATTATATGCGGCAATTTGTTGTCGGTTTTTCTCAAGCGCATCTGGTGAGGAGTTGCCGAATGTCACAGTATTTAAACCTCCGTTAGTGGAACTTGATGAAACCGATTCAAACGTATCTTTTTCACCGTTTTCATAGTTTATGGAAAGAAGTTTGTCAACATTGATTTTGTATGTTGGACCATTCAAATTTGAATGTTTTTTGTACTCAACAACATCATCTCCGACGGTTTGAACCTTTGCAAGAATAGTCGAACCATCTTTCTTTACAATAACGTCCTGTGCTTCTGCAGAAACAACTCCGCAGCAAACAGATAGCAAAGCTAAAAGTCTTTTCATAGTTTCTTATAATTGTCTGTTTAGAATATATTTGTTTGTGCAAAGATAAAACATTTTCTTGAAAGACACAATCGTTATCTGCAAAACTTTTAAAGTATATTGGTTTGGGATTATAAATGCAAACAAGGTGTAATTTCGGGTTGATTATATATGAAATCTCTGACACACTTTTTGCGCAGACGATATTTGCATTTTTAGACGCTCATAACTCTCGAAAAATCAAAAACAAAATCGGTTTTCGGTTTTTGCGAGTTTTGAGCGTGTAAGTGTAAGTAATAGTGGGTCATTGGGTTGTGTGGGTTTATGCGAAAGTGTGTAATTTTTAGCAAGGCGGAACCAAACTTATCGTGAGATGATTATATTTCTGCTTGCTGCGGAGGCCGGAGACCTCCGCTACGGTAAACCAATCCGCTTTGCTTCATCGCACCCAGCGAATCCGCTGTTCGTTTTATTCAAGCAAAGATCAAGCAAAGAGTAGAGGTGAATTTCGGCGGCGTTGGGCAAGTATTCAGCCGGATATTCTTCTTACTGGATTACACTACTGTCCCGTTAAAGTGGACTAATCGCTCTTTGAATTAATTGAAATACAGTCTTTTGCAAGAGATTTTAAGGGTGCGACGATTTGAATTTGTACTTTTGCAGTTATCTATAATACTGCACGATGAACAAAGACAAATACGTTTTCGCCCAATTGATAGAATTTCTCGACAATAACAAGTTTCGCCATTTGGTTGACAAGTATGATGGAAACCGCTATGTGAAGCATTTCACATGTTGGAATCAGTTGCTTGCTATGATGTTTGGCCAACTGAGTAATCGAGAGAGTTTGCGAGATTTGATTGTTGCTTTTGAAGCACATAGAGCAAAGCAATACCATCTTGGATTAGGGCGTAAGCCTATTGCGAAGACGACATTTGCTTCTGCCAATCAAAATCGTGACTACCGTATCTTTGAAGACTTTGCTTTCTATATGATGGAGCAAGCCAGGAAGAAACGAGTAACGGATATCTTCAAGTTGAAAGGCAATGTGTATGCTTTCGACTCAACGACCATTCCATTGTGTTTGTCGATCTTCTGGTGGGCAAAGTTCCGTAAGAAGAAGGGAGGAATAAAAGCACATGTGCTATATGACCTCGAATCTCAGGTTCCAGCTTTCTTCCATATCTCTACAGCATCAGTTTACGACTCAAAGGCTATGAAGGAAATTCCTTATGAATCAGGTTCTTACTATGTTTTCGACCGTGGATACAATGCATTCAAGGAGCTTTTCAAAATACATCAGCATGAATCGTTCTTTGTTGTGCGAGCCAAGAAGAACCTGCAATACAAATGCTGTAAATGGAGGCGCTGGTTGCCAAAGAATATATTGACAGATGCTGTGATTGAATTCACTGAATACAATTCATACCGGAAGTATCCGGAGAAACTCAGACTCGTAAAATTCTATGATGAAGAACAAGGTAGGGAGTTTGCCTTCCTGACAAATGCTTTTCATATAACAGCTCCTGAAATCGCCAACCTTTACAAGAACAGATGGCAGATAGAGCTGTTCTTCAAATGGCTAAAGCAGCACCTCAAGATCAAGAAGTTTTGGGGTACTACAGAGAATGCTGTGAGAATCCAAATCTCATCGGCAATCATAGCCTATTGCCTTGTTGCTATCGTACAACATGATTTGCGGTAGTGTAAACAGAACTGTGTCACGGCTCTGATTTTTTATTCTTTCCCTCTTATTTGTGTGCAGATTTCATATCTGCATACAAATAAGAGGAGCCTTTCACAGGCAAAGTTACATAATCTTGAACCTATCTCCAAATTTTATAGCAAGTTGTTGTGATATCAGTGCCCAATTAGACAGGGGCATAGTCCATTTCCCACTAATGTCTCGATAGGTAAGATACACAAGTTTTTCAAGTGCGGTGTCTGACGGGAACACACCCTTGTTCTTCGTTACCTTGCGCACCTGACGGTGATAACCCTCAACCGTATTGGTTGTGTAGATAAGCTTGCGGATTGCAGGAGTATACTGGAAGTATTCCGTAAGACGCTCCCAGTTGTCGCGCCAGGATTTGATTACTATAGGGTACATCTCGCCCCATTTTTCATCAACCATGTCAAGCTGTGCCAATGCAGAATCCTTGCTTACAGCACCGTATACGGTCTTGAGATCCTTCAGAAACTCTTTCTGATGCTTGCTTCCTACATACTTTATTGAGTTGCGGATTTGGTGGACTACACATAGCTGAACGGAGGTTTCGGGGAATACACTTTGGATTGCGTCAGGAAATCCCTTAAGACCGTCTATGCAACAAATCAGAATATCACGTACACCACGGTTTTGAAGGTCAGTCATAACATCAAGCCAGAAGTTAGCACCCTCACTCTCAGATATATACATACCAAGAAGATCCTTGTGACCGGACTTGTTTATACCTAATACATTGTATATTGCACGAGTGACTGCACGACCCTTATCGTCCTTCACCTTGTAGTGAATGGCATCAAGCCAGCAAATGGCATACACGGGGTCAAGCATACGCGACTTCCATGCTGTTATTTCTGGAATGACACGATCTGTTATAGAGCTGATGGTTTCGGCTGAAAGGGTTGTGTTAAACTCACGCTCAAAGTACTTGCTTATATCACGAGTGCTTGTACCAAGGGCATACATATTGATGATTTGATCTGCCATACCTTCAGCAAGAATGGTCTCACGCTTCTTGACCGTTTCCGGTTTGAAGGAGCCGTCACGGTCACGAGGCGTTTCTACTGTCACCTCTCCATACTTTGTCTGTACGGTCTTGCTCATCTTGCCGTTACGACGATTGCCAGAACTACGGTCAGCACTATTAAGGTGGGCATCCATCTCACCTTCTAAGGCTGCGTTTAGGATACGTTCCAGCATGGGAGCCAAAGCTCCGTCTTTACCAAAGAGTGCTTCACCGCTACGCAGCTGCTGGGCTGCTTTCTTGTAGTCTATTTCCAAATTGTCCATATTATAAGAACTGTGTTAAACTATTATTATTATAGCCTGACACAGTTTATTTTACACTCTATGATTTGCAACTTAAGCGATCAACTTATGAGGTTCTTCAGATTCTAAGCATTTCTCTTATGGATAAGACACCACTCGTAGATCTCTTCGAAAGGACTGATTTCAATAATGTCAAAGAACTCGATTGTCCCCTCTTTCCGGGGTTATTTGATTAATATTTAACTGGTCCCGATTTTAACGGGACACTAATGGTTTAATATATATTCTGAAACGAACACCTGAATATTCTCAACATCCTTGTAAACTTCTCGGAGGAAATCGGCAAGTTCCTCATGAGTCATATCAGATATAGACCTTTTTGAGGAAATCATGGTTTTATAGAAAACTCGATTGTCTTTAGAATCTCTTTCCAAACCTACTTCTGTTGCTTTCGTCATTAAGAGACTATCACAGAGAACCTGCTTGAAACGTTCTTGTATATCATTTTGTTCAACGTGCAATACTAATGTGTATTCTATCCCTGATAGCAGTCGTTTTTCATTTAACGGAATCCACTCAAAATGTACTTTAGTTGTCCATTTCTTGAAGAATACTTGAAAGAAGCCATTATGGATGCCGTTGTAAAAACCGATTTCCTCTTCTGGACACAGATCGTCCAACACTTCTAAAGTAGTATTTTGCAATCGTTCTATTACTGGCTTTATCATGCTCTCCATGGAATTACTAACTCAAGTTTCGGATTTAGAATGAGTTCATAAAAAAAGTTCATAAAAAA
>ERZ1673734.111-NODE-111-length-81156-cov-20.700053_pt1 | contig 81156 bp, 83 predicted proteins | sample MGYA00580199_ERZ1673734 | MGnify/ENA primary metagenome ERZ1673734 (study PRJEB41218, sample SAMN15661742) | gut metagenome | host: Homo sapiens | place: Canada: London | collected 2015-08-20/2019-03-30 | study: EMG produced TPA metagenomics assembly of...
TTCCTGTGACTACGGATGTGCCTCGACCAACTCCTGCGGTATCTGCACCTCTTGTTCGGGCAATCCGGATTGTAACGTGTCCGATAAATCTTGTGACTGCGGATGTTATTCCACAAACTCCTGTGGTAAATGTACTTCCTGCAAGTCCTGTCCGCCCGAGGACCCTTGCAAAAATGTCTCCTGCGGGGCTAACGCTTACTGCTCCGGCGGTTCCTGCCGATGCAACTCCGGATATGAGGGTAACGCTAACTCCGGTTGTACCGCCATTCCGAACGATCCTTGTAAGGGGGTAAGCTGCTCCGGTGGTAAGGTATGTTCTAACGGTTCTTGCATATGCCCTAGTGGCAAGAAAGACTGCAACGGATCTTGCATCAGTACCTCCGAATGCTGTGGCGGATGCCCGAGTGGTAAGAAATGCTCTAACGGAACTTGTATAAACGCTTGTACAACAAATTCTTGTTCCGGATACTCGCTGAGTTTTTGTCCGTCAAACGGTATCTGCTCTTCTTGCTCAGTCGTTAACTCAGACTGTTCCGGCGGCGGTACCAAATTTAAACTAACCGGGTGCCAAAGTGGATATACGCAATCGGGCAATACCTGCGTCGCCGCATCGCGCTGTATGGCTCCGCTGCACGACCTCACCTGTAACGGCGTACTCTACTGCTGCCCATCCGGAGTTTATGATTGCAAAGACGCAACCGGAGGAAGCGGCCCCGGCGGAATAATAATGCCGACTAAATGTTTTACCGCTTCAACCACGCCGTTTGGCTAAAAAATAAAAACCCCGGATTAAATATCCGGGGTTTTCCTACTGTCTCTTGACTAACTACCGACATCTGTCAATCAATTCCGTCAAATAAAGATTTAAATCGCAGCTTTCGCGAAGATAAACCGGATCTTGTTCCAGATAGTCCCTCAACAACGGCTGTTCGGCAAAATCACGAACCAGCCGCACCAGAATAATCCCTTCCCTGTTGGCATATAACGATACCTCAAAAGGCAAATCGAAATAATCATTTTTCAACCATACTTCCGCCAGCGGATATTCCCGTTTGGTCTGATGAAAAATCATACATACCCGCAAACAATCAGATGCAAGATAACACATTTTTTCCCACAATTCCGTTTCTGCGGCAATCATCGGAAAGTAACACATAAACGCCGTTCCGAACTCATGAGCGCCAACATAGCCGGGCAGATTTGTTATGAAATTTTCTTCGTCACCGTAATCGGCATGGTCGTTTTCTTCAGGGTAGTGAAAGCTGTCGAGACGAAAAGTTTCCAACGGTATGCTTTCTCTGTATTTGCGAAACAGCTCCGTCAACGAAAGCTCCCTGTCTTCCGGCGCCACATGAGAATTAACCTCCAAAATGGCCCGACGCATTTCCTTGAACCATTCCTGAAAATGCATTTCGATTTTCTTAACGATTTCCATAATCTGCAGAATTATAAAGTAAGGTTCATAAAATCACTTAAAGGTTTAACCTTTCCCTGCGCAATCCATGTTGACAGCTCGGGATACCTCTTTTTCGCTTCATTCAAAGACTTGACAGGATGAATGGTAAAAATACCGTCATAATCCGTAAATATTTGCGCGTCACATCTGAATTCCACGTCTTTGTTAAGCAGCCAGATTTCAAAAATCGGACAATCGTCAAAGTTATGCTCTACCACAAGCATCGATTCGTCGCCCTCCGTCAAACGGTAGAAAAAACGAGAGCGATGTTTTGTGCGGCAGCCTAAAAGTCTGAAACCCCAAGCTCTCGCCTGTTCCCAACCCTCAATCTCTGCCAATGCCTTTTTGTCTTCCCTTGTCAGTTCCGGCCACTCGACATGCATCATCATAAAAATGCCGGCCGCATACGACTGCAAAGGAACACTTCCGCCGTACGCCGTAAAAATTTCGACATAGCTGACGTCATCCCGGTGCTTTTCCAAATCAACCTTAAAATCTTGTTCAAACAGTTCCAAAAAACCGCGTTTCCACTGCAAAGCCTTGCTTTCCAGAGAAGAAAACTTTTTTGTTTCCATAATATGTTGATAATTAAGTAAGTAATATAAATTTGAATACTACCTGCTTAACATATCAAATCATTTTTGTCTATTAATTTATGCTGCAGAGTTATTCATTCCGTAGCGCTCCAGGTAAGCAATCCATTCTTCGCATCCCTGTTCCCTGAAAAACTCCTGCAAAAAGCCAACCATAAACTGATGCCTTATTTCCGCCTCTTTGCGTCCGGATTCGGTCATCATCATATCTTTGAGCTTTAAAAGCTTTTCAAAAAAATGATTAATGAAATTGTCCGATTTTCGGTTGGGCGTTCTGTATTCTTGTGCCGTCAGATTAACCTCCGGCCACGTATCTTTGTCAAAAATAGGCGTATCACACCGCGCCAGAGCATACGCCAAGCACCGTATCGTTCCCATCGCCCCGATAGCGTCCAACATATCCGCATCGGAAACAATCCGTCCCTCGAGACAACGCGGACGAATTCCCTGCAGCGATTTGTTATACCCCATGTTACGAATAATATCGCACACTTTTTCCTGACGTTCTGCCGTCACTTTCGCCGCCGCCATTATTTTTTTCGCATTGCTCAGCTCTGCGGCGCTTTCCGCACCAAACAATTTATAGTCGTCAACATCATGAAGCAGTGCCGCCAAACCGACAATCTCCTCGTCGGCCTTTTCCTCCGCGGCCATACGCAGTGCAAGCTCATACACTCTTTCCACATGTTCATATCCGTGCCCCGTGTTGTCTGCCGCCAATAATGTCTTAACCGCAGAAATAATCTGTTCCCGCATAATTTATTTCCTCATTGTTCTGAAAGAATTGTGACAAATGGCAATCGCCAAAGCGTCAGAGGCGTCGTTGTTCTTCGGTTTGCACCCCGGAAGCAATATTTTAACCATCGTTTCAACCTGAGTCTTTTCCGCTTTGCCCACACCGACGACCGCTTTTTTAATTTTGTTCGGTTCATATTCGGTAACCGGAATGTTATAAAGCGCCGGCGTCATAATCACCACCCCGCGCGCCATACCCAATTTAATCGTCGATGTCGGGTTAGAATTCAGAAAAACCTGTTCAATCGCAGCTTCGTCCGGCTTGTACAGCTCAATGACGTTTTCCAGCGTATGCAGAATCATTGCCAGACGTTCCGGCAGCGGCAGCTTGGTGTCGGTGGGAATAAAACCGTCCGCCACATAACGCATCCGGTTGTTTTCAACTTCAATAATCCCCCACCCTGTTGACGACAGGCTCGGATCCAGTCCCAAGATTCTGACCATTTTTGCTCCTCATAAAAAAATCCGCTGTAACAGTTATACTCTCACAGCGGATTAACGTCACCCTAAAACCGATACTATTCCTCAGGATTCAGCTGTTGCATGATTTCATCGGAAATTTCGGCATTATGATAAACGCGTTGAACGTCGTCGTCATCCTCTAACGCATCGACAAAATCAAAAAACTTTTGAGCCGTTTCCAAATCGTTAATCGGCGTTTTAACCATGGCTTTCCAGTCAAGACGGGAAGCGGACGGCGTACCGAACTGTTTTTCCAAAGCCTCGGTGACCGTACTCAAATCATCGGGAACCGTCTCGATTTCATGATTTTCTTCATCGGAAACCACGTCATTGGCACCGGCTTCCAAAGCAGCCTCAAACATCTTGTCGGCATCGGCGGCAGCCAACGGATACTGAATAAAGCCGATACGCTCAAAATTAAAGGCAACAGAACCGCTCTCGCCCATAACACCGCCGCGTTTTCCGAAAACCGTGCGTACATTTCCCGCCGTACGGTTTTTATTGTCCGTCAAAGCCTCCACGATAATCGCGACTTTTCCCGGACCAAAACCTTCATAACGTGCAGATACGAAATCGTCGCCGCCCTTGTCCGTGCTGGCTTTCGCAATTGCCCGCTCAATATTGTCTTTTGGCATACTTTCGGCACGGGCAGCCTGAATGGCCAAACGCAAACGCGGATTTTTGTCAGGTTCCGGAAGGCCGCTCTTGGCAGCAATGGTAATATCACGGGCCAGTTTTGCAAAAATCTTGGCTTTTTTGGCGTCCTGAGCGCCTTTACGATACATAATGTTCTTAAACTGGGAGTGTCCAGACATTGTATTAACTCCTTCAAAACTATAAACTCGGGTGAGTTATACAACAACATCGCCGCATTCGCAAGATTTTTTTAGCAAAAAACGCAACACGAAACAAACCGGCTCAGGAACCCCTGCCGCCTTTTGCGTCAGTTCCCCGCCGGAGTCGACTGATTGTCTTTAAGAACCATATATTCCAGCTTGTTGTTGTCGGCGCTGATAACGCGGAATCCGATGCCGTTGATGTCAATCAGGCCCGAATTAATGGGAAAGCTCATATTTTCAAACGTTCCCCGCTGTCCGTTTTCATCGTTAAACTGAAGATACGTGAACCAAATGCGGTCAAGACGGACACCGTCGTACTTCAGGTCAAAACCCTGAACCGGTTTGGTCTGTTCGCTTTTTGAGGTACGCACGTTAACCATATGCAGGTTTTCCGGATAAGGATAAAACAGCGAATTAAGCAGCACCAGGTTGTCCCCTTTTATTTCACCCATTTTCTTATAGAAATACCCTTTTTCGTCGATGAGAAAAACAAAGTTCTCCAATTCGCTGGGAATCAGACGATAATACGTATCGCCGATGTACACATCGCCGATGAGCTTGTATTTTTCGGTAGTTATAAACTTGTGCGGAATGGAAGCGCTGTTTAAGGCCCCGTCAACGTTCGGCCGGACATAAATCTGACTGTAAAAGTCCTTACGGTAAACTTTGTTGTTAAGTACCGAATACCCTTTGTATGCCGTCATGGATTCGTTGAGTTTAAAGTTTTTCTCGTCAATAAACTCGCTCTTGAGCAGCTTGGGCTCATTGTCGTAAAAACTGATTTTATAGCCGTTTAAAATGTCAAAAAAGTTTTTACGGGAATCCCAGATGCTTATATCTCCGGCATAGACGCAGCCCGCAAGCATTGACAACGTTAACAGCATACACAACTTTCTCATTTGGCATTCTCTTCATAAATTAAATTTATTTTTAATTATTATACTATAAACTCGCTTTAGTAAATAAATGTTTATAACCAAGAGGATAATTCTGAAATGATGAGCAGCTGCTGGCAGGTGACCTTTCGTCCTGCCGCTCCGGACAACGAAACTCTGGAGAACTTTCTTGAGCAATATTTTGAAGTGACCGCCTGCAATTATGACGATGACGGCAACGATGAATATGTCGGGTACCAAAGCGGAACGTTCGACGAAAAGGCTATGGTCGAAGCCGCACACGCCGCAGCAATCAATCTGCCGCCATACGAAGTCACTTTTCTGGAAAGTTCCAATTGGCTAAAAGATTATGTCATCAAATTTGCCCCTTTTGAAACAGAAGACTTTATGTTTTACGGCATTCACGAAACCTCTTGTCCCCAAACTTCGTTGATACCCGTCCAAATATATGCAGCAACGGCTTTCGGCTCTGACCACCAAACCACCCGCTCCTGTATCAAGGCGCTCAGCAGGCTGTATCATCAAGGCTTTTCCGCAGACAATATTTTGGATGTCGGCACCGGCTCCGGCATTCTTTCCCTTGCCGCGGCAAAACTGTGGGGAGAAAAATGTGCGGTCACGGCCGTCGACATTGATGAAGAAGCCGTCTGGGTCACTCGCCAAAACGCGCAAAACAACAGCGTCGACCATCTCATAACTGCCGAAGTCAGCGACGGTTTTCATGCCGGAATCGTTAAACAAAACGCCCCCTATCAACTGATTTTGGCCAATATCCTTGCCCGTCCGCTTTTGGACATGGCGCCGGACCTGGCCGCATCGCTGGCTTCCGGCGGTTATGCCGTTTTGTCCGGGTTTGTTGAAGACCAGGCGGATTGGATTATATCGTCATATCAGCAAAACGGGCTCAAACTTATTGAATTATACGCGTTGGACAACTGGCGTGCCGCCCTTATGATGAAAGATTAAAAACATGACACTTGCCGAACTTCAAAAAGCACTGATAAAATTTAACCTGGACGCTTACATCGTCACCCGCAACAATATGTTTCTGGGGCAAGACATTCTGCCGGAAGAAAACAAAGTCCGGGAACTTTGCGGTTTCAGCGGTTCCGCGGGCAATATGATTGTTTTTCGCGATAAGGCGTTTCTCTTCGTGGACGGCAGATATGAGCTTCAGGCGCAAATGGAGGTTGACGCCTCCGATATCGCCGTCGTCTGCACCCGTGAAAGCCTCGCCACCTGGATGCAAAACAACCTTGCCGAACCGTGCACGATTGCCTATGATCCCTGGTGTCATTCCGTCAGCGAAGTCGATTACTGGAACCGCTCGCTAAAAAGGCATACTTTTGTCGAAGACGGCCGCCGGCTTTTGGGCTCCCGCCTTTCTGCCAAGGAATGCGAAATTTTTGAACACGATATCCGCTTTGCCGGAATCTCCATGGACGAGAAAATTTCATATCTGACCGAATTTATGCAAAAAAGCAAATTAGACGCTTTTTTCATCAGCGAATGCGACGCCGTTTCCTGGCTGCTTAACCTGCGTTCAGACTGCCTGCCCGATACCCCGATTATCAGAGCCTTTGCCTTGGTTGACAAGTCAGGAGAGGTCAGCCTGTTCACCAACGACTTCAAAAAAATAGAAGTAGAACTGGCAGCCTACAAGGGACTTAACATCGGTCTGACTTACAACCAGACCCCCAGACAAATTCAGTCGATTATGAAAAATCACAAGATTTGGATGTCTAACATACCGGACCCGATTCAACTGTGGAAAGCCGTAAAAAACCCGATAGAAATATCCGGTTTCAAAAACGCCCACCGCCGGGATGCCGTCGCCGTCATAAAGTTCCTTTACTGGCTGGAACACAACTGGCAGGGCTGCAATGAAATGGATGTTGTCCGAAAACTGCACGAGTTCCGCGCTGCCGGAGAACTTTTTTATTCCAACAGTTTTGAAACGATTGCCGCCTTCGGTCCTGACGGAGCAATCGTGCACTACCAGCCGACACCCCAAACCAATCGCGAACTGACGGCCGATTCTGTTCTTCTGCTGGACAGTGGAGCCCAATATTACGACGGAACAACCGACATCACCCGGACAATCGCGATAGGTTCTCCGGAAAAAGAAATTGCCGACAGCTTCACTCAGGTGCTCAAAGCCCACATCGCCGTCGCATCCGCCTGTTTTCCCGAAAACGCTTCCGGTTGCGCCTTGGACGGCCTGGCCCGCGCCCAGCTTTGGAATTTCGGCAAAGACTACAATCACGGAACCGGCCACGGCGTCGGCTGTTTCCTGAACGTTCACGAAGGCCCGCATAGCCTGTCTGCCCGCAATACCGGCGTTCCGTTGAAAAGCGGTATGATTTCTTCCATTGAACCCGGTTACTACAAAGAAGGGGCTTATGGCATCCGTATTGAAAACCTGGCCTGCATTGTTAATGCCGATAATGAGGAATTTCCCCTGCCGATGCTAAAATTTGAGCCTTTGACTCTGGTTCCCATTGATAAACGGCTGATTAATAAATATTTATTAAACCACCACGAAACCGCTTGGCTCAATCAATACCACCGCCGCGTTTTTGAAGAAATTTCACCTTTATTGGAACCTGAACTGCAGCAGTGGTTGGAAAAAGCCTGCGCACCGTTATAACCGCCGGAATTAAGGAAATCCCCTTAATGTCCGGACATTAAGGGGATTTAAAATGCGATACATTTACTTTTTCGTTTGTTTGCTGGTCTTGAGCCTGCCGGCCCGTGCCCAGGTCGAAAATACCGACGGCTACCCTTCTCAGCCGTTGCAGGAATATTTTGACGAAGCCAACCCTAATTATGACAAGTCAATTATCTACGTATTTTTTAATAACGAACCCTGTTACACCTGTGCCCAAGCCATCAGTATGATAGAACAGGTTTACAACAACAATTTTGCCGACCGCTACAATATTTTTCTGATTAATTACGCCAACGACCAGGAAAACGACTTTATTCAAACCTACAACCTGACGCAGCCTCTTGAAGTCGTCCTGGTTCAGATTAACGACGGCGCCAGTTTCGGCTATCGCAAACTCGAAAATTTGCAAGATATGACAAGTGATCCGGTAAGTTTCAACGACTATCTTGTCAATCAGATAAACAACTTTCTGGGCAATCAGTAATACCTTGAAATCGCTGAGTTTATCCACAGAGTCTGCACGCGCGCGTTGCAATAGTTGACATCAGTGAACATTAAATTAAAATTTGTAACGTGACCTGGACGATGAACTTACTTAGAACAATAACTACATAAGGAATAAAAAAATGACAAAAGGAACAGTAAAGTGGTTCAATACCAGAAAAGGTTACGGCTTTATTTCTCCCGAGGGTGGCAGTAAAGACGTCTTTGTCCACATTACCCAACTCGAGAAAATAGGTTTGCGCCACCTTACTGATGGCCAGAAAGTCAATTTCGAAACATATGATGACCGTGGTCGTATAGCTGCCGGAAATCTGAAGATTTTAGACTAGTCTTGCCATTAAAAGAAAACCTTTTATGAGTTTTCTCATAAAAGGTTTTCTTATTCCCTAAACCGGATTAATTTTATCAATCTTGTCCGCCCGAAAGATTTTTAACTTCTCCAGACGCTGTTTTTTGACAAACCGCAGATAACTCTCGTATAAAATCAGAATAATGCCGGAAACAACCAGCGGCATCAAATAATAAATGATGCGATAGGCAATTAAAGCACCAAACAACAGGGCTTGGTTATGCTCTCCGGGAATAATATACATAAACAGCCCTTCAAACACGCCCAAACCGCCGGGAACCTGACTGAAAACGCCCAAAACCTGCGCAATGATAAATACGCCGATAAACACGTCAAACGAAATGTCAACAAAAGGTATCAGAGAAAAATAAAGAACCAGTGACGCCATCAAAATGTCCGCACCGCCGATAAACACCTGCGCCAGCGCCATTTTAAAAGAAGGAATGTCAAACTCAATTTCCTTAATCACAATCGGCTTCCGGTAAAACAGCGTCGCCCCAAAATAAAGAACCAACCCTGCTGCGGAAATCACCGTAATGACCAACGTCGTCATTTTAGAAATCGACCCTTCTCCAAAAGCATGGTTCGGCGTCAGAAAATATCCCATGATAATCAGAAAAAAACACGCGACCAGATACGTAAAACCGGAAAACGTAACCATTCTTACAATTTCAGCGCCGTGAAAACGCCACCGCGTATACAGACGATAACGGATTGTTCCGCCGGAGACTATGGCATGCCCGGCATTGTTGCTGACTGAAAACCCGATAAAACCGGCAAAAATCCATTTCAGAGGAGAAAGTTTGCGTTTAATGTAACGAAGAGCCAGATAATCATAGGACGACAACGCCACATATCCCAAAAACGACGCGATGCAGGCCAACCACAAATTTCGCGCCGGAATACTGAACAAAGCTGCCTTAATGTCTTCCCAGCTGTATTTGGAAAGCTGCAAATACAACATATACGCAGCGATTACAAAGAAAAACAGCCCGGCCCAGGAAACCGCCTTTTTTATCAAACGTTTTGTTTTAAAAGCCATATATACTTCTTTCATAAACTCGGCCGGACTTCCGGCACGCTAATACCATTACCTTGTAATATGATATAAAAATAGTTAAATATCAATTTATATTGCTATTTATTATTAATAATTTCTTGTCGTGAATCTTCAAGCCGGACAAAAATCAAAGCCGCGTAAAAAGTTTTTCTTCCTGCTAATTTTTATTGACAAGAGAAAACCCTTAATATATAAAGTCTCGTGTTAATGCCGACATAGCTCAGTTGGTAGAGCTACTGATTTGTAATCATTTATATTTCCTTAAAATATTCATAAAATATTTAACAAATTCAATAAGTTGTACAATATATTCCTTGCACAAGCCACTGCTTTTTTACCCGGGTGAGTGTCGGGTGAGTGGGATAAAAACAATCTAAAACAGCATAAAACAATTTATATCAATATCTTAAAAACGAAAAATAATCCGCAACAAAGCGGATTATAAAAAATACAAAACGACTTTATTAGAAATCAACTACGTCAGCCAGAAGCTCTGTTGCTTTCTGGATTGGTTTTTGAGAAAGGTAAGCGTAGCGTTCTGTTGTTCTTTGGCTCTTATGTCCAAGCATTTTGCTGACAATATATAAAGATTCGCCGTTTTCAACGCAAATACTTGCTCCCTGATGGCGTAAATCGTGGATGCGATAATCTTCAATGCCGGCGTTTTTCAACATTGTTCCCCACGCTGTCTTAACGCTTTTTAAATGGGATTTATAGCCTTTACCTTTGAAAATATAATCGTTCATTTCCCTTTCTGGACGTTCGTAGAGTTTCTTTAAGATTTTAATCGCCGTATCATTTAAATATATCGGTTTCCACCCTGTTTTACTTTTGGGCTGGAAAAGAATTTGGCGTTCCCAGTCTAACTTACTCCATTGCCCTGTAAGAATCTCATTTTTACGGGCGGTTGTCATAAGCAAAACTTTAATTGCCGAAACTGTATAAATCATATTTTTTCCTCGATTCATGGCTAGGACAAGCTCAGCTTTTAAGGCATCCAATTCTCGTTCATTTAATATTCTTTGTCTTTCTTCTTCGGGATAATGTGCGATTCCCTCAACAGATATATTCAAGTTTCTTTCTTTGCGGATTAGCTTGCATAATACGCTGGCTAAGGCGAGCATTCTGTTTGCACTGTATGGCGTATTGGCTTTTGCCATGTGCAGTATCTCAAAATCTTTTCCTGTCAAATCCAACAATTTACGTTGCCCTAATTTGGGTTTGATGTCATTTTCCCAGTAAGTTTTATTATTTTTTAGATATTTTTCAGGATTTCTGTGTTTAGGAACATAAAAGGGAATAAAATAATTATTCCAAAATTCTTCCAGAGTTTCACACTCGCGATACTCCACTTTTTTTTCTTGCGGATCTTCGCCATTTTTTACTCTAAGCAATAACTCTGCAGCCTTTTCTCTGGCGATTTGCGCGGTCATAAATGATGATTCACCAAATAAATAAAAACGCTGTATTGCATTTTTTCCACCAGCGCTATGATAATATCTTAAAACAAACTTCTTTTTACCGTTGGGAATAACCTTTAATCCAAAACCGGTAATCTGGTCATCCCATATATAATAAATTTTATCTGTTATCTCTGCTTTTTGGATAACTGTCTGAGTTATATGTGGCATTCTATTTTCCTCTTAAAATAATTATAACTGCTTGTAATACTGGCATATCCACCGCCGGAAGCAAGCTCTTTTTTAGGTAAAATCAATAGGTTACAACAAAAATCAGCTCAAATCATTTTAGACTTGTTAATACTTTTTTAATTAAAATATCCAGTCATATTTGCCATTTGTAGATTTGGCGAATCCCAAGTTTCAAAAACTTCTTGAGTTAAACTGTTGCCATGGATAACTTTGACGCTTAATCCTAAAAGGCTTAACTGAATAAAGGCCATACTGACACATAGCGGGTCAATATCGGTGGCCTCAATATAAAGTTTGCCGCCCAACTGCTTATAACCACGATTTTTCAAACATTGGACAATTCCCAACACCATTGCACCGGAGCCGCACGCCGGTTCGGCAACGCTGCAATAACCTTTTTCGGAAATTGCTTTCTCAAAACCATCATCAATTGTGATTTCTGCCATAAATTCGCAAATATGGGATGGGGTGAAAAATTGGCCGTTGAAATGTTTTCCTAAGTTAAGCTCCATGAAGATTGTCCCTAGATAATCTTTGGGACTTTCTAACAATAATCTGGTTAAATCAGCTAGCATCTGCGGAAAATAAGTTCCAAAAACATTTTTATCATACCGTTTGATAACTTCTAAATATTCATTTTCTCGTTTATCATACTGTTCTTTATAATAACTTCGCGCCATTACCGGCACTTTCATAAAAGCATTATGCAGAGAACAACTACACACTGTGCAAAAGTCTTCAAATACCCGATACATCGGAAAATGGCTTAATCCGGAGATTTTTTCCAATCCCCGGATTAAACTCTTTTTAGTTATTTTTTCGATTTTTTCTTGCCCGATTTTTTTTTAGACTTTTTAGATTCCTTGTCTTCCTTAAAATTCGGAATTACTTTTTGCGGTTTACTTATTTCTTCAAATATGGCTTCATCTTCTGGTGTTAGGGGTTCCGGTTTCAATTCTTCTGGATTTGTCTCCGACGGAAAGCCTGCCCATTCATCTTCTTCAACGACGTCCTCCGCATTTTCATTAAAAGAAAGAGGAGCGATTTTGTTCTGCTCCTCTTGTATTTCGGTATCATCTTCCATATCTATCGGGGTATATGTTATACGCCCATCTTCGTCATAGCCTAAAAGGTGGCATTCTGTTTTGACTTCTGGAACCTCCGGAACATCTAATCCCTTGCGATTAACATAATCATTACAAAATTTAACATAATCGGGGTTAATATTCTCATTTTGCGGATTTACAACAACTTTAGCGATTTTTTCTTCAATTTCATTAAGACTATATTCTGTTTGATCCTTATTCTACAGTTAAGGAATTAAAAGAATCTTTAGATTTTTTTGATAAAACAAGATTATACAATAAAAGAGTTTATTTAATTGATAATCTTAAAATCACACCGTTTTCTAAATTCCATGATATGGCTTATACTAAGCAATTGGCTTTGTCACCTTTAAATGTTCAGACCGTTTCCTATGATTATGAATTCGAGGATGCCAAAGTGCAAAAAATTTGGAATACAGCGTCAAAATGGAAAAGAAATGTTGAGAAAAAATATAGTACATACGAAGCAAATACCCGTGGAGAGAGTAATAACATCTTTTTTGCGGAAGAAGCTAAAATTCTAAACTATTTAGAATTTCAAGTTATTTCAAACTTGGTTAAATATGCTGATAGCGGAATAAAAGACTACAAAGAATTATGTCAAAAATCTATGAAGATTTATGAAAATATTATAAATCATAAATCGAAAGGAAAAAGAAAACAAACTATGTATGTATTAAATAAAAATAAAGGAAAAGCATACTAATATTTTGCTTAACATATATTTTTAAGTAGAGGTGTTTTATGAAACGGCTTATCAAACCCAAAGCATTAAACATTGGAGATACAGTTGCGACCATCTCCTTATCATGGGGAGGAGCAGCCGTTTTTAGGAAACGATATGAACAGGGGGTTCATCAATTTAAGGAAGCGTTCGGTGTTAATGTCATTGAAACATCCCATTCTTTAGCTTCCGAAAATGATATTTACGAACATCCAGAATGGCGCTTAGCCGATTTAATGGAAGCTTTTGAGAATCCTGAAATCAAAGCGATACTCTGTAATGTCGGCGGCGATGATACCATTCGTTTGTTGCGTCACATGAATGATAAGCATTTTCAAACAATTCATGATAATCCTAAGATTTTTTTGGGAATGAGTGATACTACAATTAACCATTTGATGTGTTATAAGGCTGGTTTGGAATCTTTTTATAGCCCTTGTACGATGTTTGGTTATGCTGAGAATGGCGGAATTCCTAAATTTATTATTGAAAGTACAAAAAAAACACTTTTCAGCACAGCACCAATCGGTACTTTGCCAGAAAGTGATGAGTATATTATTGACAAAGTTGAATGGGGAAAAGAGCATATTATGCGCCCCAGAACAAAAAGCACTGGTTGGAGATACATACAGGGAAGCAAAACAGTTCAAGGGAAATTGCTGGGTGGTTGCTTTGACAGTTTGATGGAATGCGTAAATGGAACATCTTTATTTCCAGCTGTTACTGATTTTGATGATACAATACTATTTTTGGAAAATTCAGAGGATAATCCTTCTCCAGATTTGACGACTTGTTTCCTTCGTACGTTGGGAGCAATGGGAATTCTTGAAAGAATCAATGGTATTCTATTTGCTCGTCCCGGAGGAGAGTTTTTACCTGAAGAGCAGAAAGAAAAAACAAATTGGCAAAGTCAATATGCCGAATTTGATGAGGCTTTCTTAATGGTTTGTAAGGAATATGAACGACAGGACTTACCTATTGTAACTAATATGGATTTCGGACATACTGTTCCTCAGCTCATACTTCCTTATGGAATAACAGCTGAAATAAACCCAAATTTAAAAACTGTTTCTATTTTGGAAGCTGCTGTAAGTTAGTTAATCAAAAATCCCACTATTTTACAATGATGGGGTCTTTTTAGAATAACTGTACTCTAGCTCATGTGCTGAGATATAACCATTTACATCTTCATAAATTTGAGAATATTCTGCAAAATTAAATATTTCTTGGCTTCAAAAAGATACAACTCTTATAATTTTCTGAACATCTACTGGTGGCAATTTATGATTACCTGCAGAAAAAGATTTAATTTCTTCATCCTCTATATTTGTTTTTTTATTGAAATTTATTTTTTGTAATTGTCATCAATGTTCTTTCATAATATAAATTCTTGAAAACTGTTAAAAGATATATTAGACTCATATTTGTTTGGTATTAGGGATCGTCAACCCCACTATCAAAGAACAAATTATCCTAGCGGATTAGATATATCCGTTAGCCTTTTAAGGCAATATCTCGACTGCAATGGTCGGGATGCCTCCGACTATAAGCAAAACAGATATCGGAGGCATGCCAACGATATTTGTTAAGGTCAGAGGATCATTTTCTAGGATAGTGATTTTGACGACGTCCCGACCACCTTTCACGGTGGTCTTTTTTATTGAAAGGAATTAGTCGTGAGAAATATACGATATGATGATAACAAAAAATGTCTATATTTTTCAAAAATCAGGTCGGTTTTCTATCCGACTTTTATCAGACTTTCGTTTATATATGTTGTGAATTATTATATCAAAAGACTGTAATACCCTTTCGTTTTATATTTAATCAGTGGTAAAATAGGATGTGACTTAAATAAATCTTTTAAATGTTGCGTCCTTGCTCCACTGTCCGCAAGCAAATTTTTTCCAAGTACCCACGGATTAGGAGATTGTGCTGCCTTATACAGTTCTCGAATTATTTTGGCCTGAATGGGGCCAAATGAATAAAAATTATTTCCTATATAAAAAACATCGCAATCATTAACAGTTGCGATGTTAGAAGGCGAAGAGGGGGTGTGGTCATTCCATAGTGGCAATTCAGCTTCCTCATATTTTAGTTGATATTTTTCTTCAAAATTTTTTAAATCATTAAGAAAAATCATTAAATCAACTTTTTTTATTATTAACTTTTCTGGATCTACTAATTTTTCTCGTTGAGAAAAGTCTTTTGATACAAATTCACTAATCTGGCGTTTATAATGTCGAAAAAGAATATGGCAATCTTCAGGTGCCAGACGTTTGCATCCTGTAAACTCATATACCGAAGATTGATTATCACTTGAATGGTTTGCATTTGAAGTAGAAGCTAGCTTTACGCAACAAACTTTTATATGTGCGTCTAAAAGACCGTTTTCGATACAATATTCGACATCTTTTATTTTTCTGCGCCATCTAGCTGATACTTCACTCAAAGAAAAATAAGATTTTTTTGGAAATGGCATTTGGTATCCTCATCTATTTAAACGACATAAAATATTGCATAGACATATTATTGACAATTTTTGTTATTTTCAACAAAAAACAGACATTTTATAAATATGCAACCAGAATTAGAAAATAAGAAAGTGAGAAATTAAAATTTACTCACTTATAAAAATGAAAAAAACAAGCAAATACTGAGGTTTCCAGTCAATATGAAATCTAGTTCACTCACTCAGACAAAAAACGTAATGATGTAGAAAGGAAATGATAAAAATAAAACCCTTGTTTTTACAAGGGATTAATGGTGCCAACAGAGAGACTCGAACTCCCGACCCACTGATTACAAATCAGTAGCTCTACCAACTGAGCTATGTTGGCAAACAACTGAAACCTTTATATAGGGTAGCTTTTTGAATGTCAATAACTTTTTGGGGATTGTTATATTTTTTATTATTGCATCAAAATATGTGGTTTTGATATGGTGAATATAATTCTAGGCCAAGCCCACATTCTATAGATTGTTGTAGAAAATAATAAAATAACGGAGATAAAATTGGAATTAACTCTAGATGAATATGTAAATACCTATAATCAAATACGATTTGATGATATAGACAAGTTAATCAACGAACCCCATACTTTGTTATCTTACTTGAAGGTAGGTTTGCTAATGTAATATCCAAATTTGAAAAGGATTTTTCAAATCTAAATGAAAGCATCGAAAATATTTCTGCTATTTTCTCGAAATTAGTTGAAATTAATAAAAATAAAGAACAAGAAATAGATACGATATTTCTAAATATTCCATTTTTAATTACCGTGATTAACAGAGAAAATAGCATCAACGACTTTGTAAAGATGATAGTAAATTTTATGCACACTAATTATGGAACCCACAATCTCTATGCAACACATCGTGAGTTTTTAAGATTGTTTCACAAGTGAGTGCCGAGTGAGTGAACTACATACAGTTTGCGATTCCAATGTGCAGTTTAAAGATGTTTAAAATTTTGAAAAATTGCTTGTAACCTTTGCCGGCTAACGATTTTTTATTTAAAATCAACCAATTAAAAACTTGTGAAATCAATAACTTAAAAGATTTGTAATCAGTGGGTCGGGAGTTCGAGTCTCTCTGTCGGCACCATAAAAAAAATCCGCCTCTAAGGCGGTTTTTTTTATGACGTCAAACAGAACCGGAAAAATGACTGCGAGAGCCGCCATGAATGAACGCCCGAGCAACCCAAATGAATTTAGTAAATATTTTAGATCACGATTTAATCCTGCTTATTCTCAATTTCCAAATTTTTTTCATCATTTGATAACTTAATATATTTTTCATATTCATTTTTGAACTGGGCTTTATTCGTCATAAATATATTGCCATCTCCGCAATAACTTAGTGAGGGCTTGCGCAGCCATCCATTTTCATAACCTTTAATAAAAAGCTTCGAATATAATTTTGCTATTGTTGTTTTTGTTCCTTCGTCATCGACCATGACTATTGATAAGGATAATGGATTTAAATATTTTTTAGGCTTTAAATAATCTGGTATGTCTAAGTTACTTTTACGTACTTTACACAGGATAACATTTTCTTTTCTTAATAATTCTTTTGCTATTTTTTCTTTTACCCAACCACACATATCATACACAAGGATGGAATGTTCTCGATGTAAGTCAGGTAAGTCATGAAAAGAAGGTATCCTATTAATCTCTTGAATATTAGGAACGAGTTTTCCATTTTCCTCATGAAAAAAACGCCTTGGTAGATAAATCGGATTGTATTCAGCTTCAGGCGTTGTAAAAGGACAACTTAACTGGAATCCTAAAGTGACAATTTTATCAAAAGCCACAAGAGAAAAGGGAACAGCCAGAAATATTATAAGGTTGCGGACAGGGTTTCCCGACATTTTATTCCAAAGAATGAAAGTAATCAAAACTGGAAGAAAATATAAAATATCTAACAATCCTGCGGTATAACGGTGTGTTTTTATTGCAATAGCATATAAAAATATTAAGAAAATAAGTAGTGGTATAAAAACTAAATTTCTTTTTCTGCTTTTATAATACATTGGCAACGCAAGCATAAAAACTATAAAAACAGCCCATAAAGCAAACCAAGCAAGAGCATTCCAAATCCCCGATACCGCTTCGCCTCCAACATATACAAAGATTTCCGGTAACGAAATGACAAACAATACCAAATAGGCAATTTTAAAAATGTTAAGAGTTTTCTGCTCAGGAGGAAATAACTTCTGTATAATTGACTTAATTCTACTCATTTTCAACTCCGGAAATTTCGATTTCATACTCAAAAGGGGCTGTTCTTCACAGCCCCTTGTTTTATTTTTTCTCATCCACCTCAACTTTAATATGCAGCTCTTTCATCTGCTGTTCGGTTACAAAGTTTGGCGCCTGCATCATCAAATCCTGTGCTTTGCCGTTTAACGGGAACAAAATCACGTCGCGGATAATCGGCTCATCCAAAAGCAGCATAACCAAACGGTCAACACCATAAGCCGAACCGGCGTGCGGGGGCGCCCCAAACTTAAAGGCACTGATCATACCGCCGAATTTATTATCGACGACACTGTTGTCATAGCCGGCAATTTCAAAAGCTTTGTACATAATTTCCGGATCGTGGTTGCGGACAGCGCCGGACAACAGTTCTACTCCGTTGCAAACGAAGTCATACTGATAAGCCAAAATATCCAAAGGCTTCTTGTTTAACAAGGCATCCATTCCGCCCTGCGGCATCGAAAACGGATTGTGCGAAAATTCAACCGCACCGGTTTCTTCGTTTTCTTCATAGAACGGAAAATCGACAATCCAGCACATTTTGAAAGAATTTTCATCAATCAGCCCCAGTTCCTCGCCCACTTTATTGCGCAGACGACCGGTATATTTGTCAAACTTCATCCCTTTGCCCACGGCGAACATAATCGCGTCGCCCGCTTTCAGCCCCGTAAGCTCTTTCAATGCAGCAATTTTTTCTTCACTGAGAAAACGCGCAATGCCTTTGGGACCAGCCGTTGACAAGGCGACATAGGCCATACCGCCCATTCCCTCTTCCTTGGCAAAAGCATCCAGCTTGTCAAAGAAAGAACGCGGTTTGTCGGCAATGCCTTCAACCACCATACCCTTGACGATTTTGCCCTCTTTGACCAAGCCGTCATAAACGCCGAAACCGCTCTCTCCGAAAAATGCCGTCACATTCTGCCACTTCAGCGGATTGCGCAAATCGGGCTTGTCAGAACCGTAAGTCATCATTGCTTCCCGAAAAGGAATATGAACATACGGAGCCTGATCAACCTTTTTGCCGTTGGAAAATTCATTAAAAATAGCCCCCAGCGTATGCTCGATTACCCCAAACACGTCTTCCTGAGTGGCAAAGGACATTTCCATATCCATCTGATAAAATTCGCCCGGAGAACGGTCCGCACGCGGATCTTCGTCGCGAAAACACGGAGCAATCTGAAAATAGCGGTCAAAACCGGAAACCATCAACAACTGTTTAAACTGCTGCGGCGCTTGAGGCAAAGCATAAAATTTTCCGGGATTCAAACGGGACGGAACCAAAAAGTCGCGTGCGCCTTCCGGCGACGATGCCGTCAGAATAGGAGTCTGATATTCGGTAAATCCCTGCTCGCGCATAAGTTCGCGAGAACGCTGAATCACTGCCGAACGCAGCAAAATATTTTTATGAATACGGTCTTTGCGCAAATCCAGAAAACGATATTTCAAACGAATTTCTTCCGGAGCGTCGTCTTCCATCGCCACCTGAAACGGCAAAACCTCGGCACGGGAATAAACCTCGACTTTTTCAACCTTTATTTCAATGTCGCCGGTCGGCATATTCTTATTCACACTTTCGCGGGCAACCACTTTTCCTTCAAACCCGACAACCGATTCAACGCGCAAACCTTCAATAATCTCAAACAAATCCGAGGAGCTGTCAAAAACACACTGAGTAATGCCGTAATGATCTCGCAAATCGACAAAGCACAAGTTTCCCAAGTTGCGTTTACGATGAATCCAACCTCCGAGCTTAACTGTTTTGCCAATATCGGCAGCCCGAAGCTCTCCGCATGTATGTGTTCGATAGCTTTGCATTTTTAACCTCGTTCTAAAATTAAACTTTCCCGTTCGCCTTTGCAAACGGGCAACTTTTCTTTTATTACGAAATCGGCGCAAAAGCAACCATAATCTGCTGCCGAAACAAAAAAAGAACCGGAGGAAACACTCCCGCCGGTTCTGAAAAATTTTTGCTTTGCATTACTCTGCATTCATATGATCCACAAATGTACAGGATTTGCAGCAAAATGTGACCTTTCCCTCAATTTGCGAAACCAAATGACAAATTTTTGCAGCCCATTCGCCTTCTGTCATAGTCGGACGCATCACACGGCTTACATATCCCGGATAAAAAGCCTCAATCTGCAAACCTCCGTCAGCTCGGTCATAAACATAGGTCTCGATATTGTTGTTATCGCTGAACGTCTTAGCCAGTTTAATGCCTTTCAAAGCGTTTTCGGCGTCAATTCTGATATCTGCGCGACGCAGCTCGCCAAAATCGTCATTAGGAGACTTTTCAAGTTTCACCTCACAAGCCGTTGACAAAACATATCCTTTAAAAACTTCGGCAAGGTCATCATTCAAAGGCTGTTGTTCATCCAACACTTTAACGATAACATAGCTGTCAAAATAAGAGTTCAAAACTCCCGTCAGAACTTTGAATTCAGGATGCTTCTTCAGCAGCGCGACAATTTCTTCCTTTTTTACTTCCGCATTTCTGCGGTTTACAATCAGAACGACGTAATTTTCATTTTTTCTTTCCATAATACAATAATTGAGTTTTTTTATTAATATAAACAGCAAAGACACTCGGAGCCCTAACTCGGAGTGTCTTTGCAAAGCAACTTTCACAATTCTCAGGCAACTTCTGATTTGAGTTTTCCGTCAAACACTTTTACCTGCGTGGACGAGAAAATGGGAATTAACCCTTGAGCCCGCAGGAACTGCCCCAAATGCTTCTGCCAGGCGTCATAGTTTTCACCCGGTTTGCTGGCTGCCCACAAATAAGCGTTTCCGTCTTTTTCATAAGCTACCAGCTCGAAGTTATTGGTCTCACCCTTGTGTTTGCGCAAAGCGTTATGAACGCGATACAGCAAAGATTGCATACCCTCGCCTTCTACCGTTACCAAACACTGTTTACCGGCGGCAAACTCTTCGCCTAAACCGTCACGATTGGCAGCAACCAGCATTTTTCCCTGATGCGCAACGGCATGCAGAGTATTGGCTATCTGCTCCACGTTCCAGTCCAAATTTCCGCCGTCATAAAGAAGCCCGTAACGTTCGTCTTCTCTCTTGGCATCAAACCAGGCGGCCGGAATAAGACTGCCGGTAAAACCATATTGGTTAACTACTGCCTCTACGGAGGTTTTGAACTCTGCAGTTGTCATTGCCTGATTGCCGTTGTCAACTGCTGCCTTGGAATTGTTTTTCAAAAAAGTTTTCATATTAAAAAAAATTTTTGGGATTAATTAATAAATAGAGATAAAAATATGTTTTGATACCTGAGTCATAGTCAAAATTTTGTCTATTGTCAAGCGGATTTTACCTAACGCCCAAAACATCCCGTTCTTTTCAAGCGAATTTTGCTGCAGCTGCAATTACACAAAATCCAATCGACTGTTATTCTTTCTACAAAAGTGAGGGAAGGTTTTACCCTTCCCTCTCTTACGGTTCTCTGCAGATTACAGATGAAACTCATCCTTCCCGCATTTAGCACAATGGCGATACCCCACACCACTCTGGATCCTTGTGGTCCATTCGTGGCTGCAGCTCGCCTCTCGCTGCCGCCTCTCCTCTCGCATTCGGTCCTCGAGAGCGATAAGCTTTTTTCGCCGCTCTTCCTCTGAAAGACGACGCTTTTCTTCGTCTTTCAGCGCCTGATTGCGGTCACTCGCAGTCCTGCTCGAACTGAACAGCTGATCAATCCGCAGCATGCCTTCGGCATAACAACCACAGCATCTGCATTTTGCGAGACTGCGTACAGGATCAAGCCCCCCGCAATATACATCTGTCGAACCGCAGTTCGGACAAACCAAACTATTTCCCATATGTTTACCCCACACCAATTATAAGGCTGGTATAAGGATTTTTTTTACCATAATTATACTCCGAATTTCTGGACAGGTACCCGGACAATAACCTGTTAAAAGAAAGGAGTACTGAGTACTCCTTTCCCGATAGCACCTCCGCCAAATCAGCTTACGCCAATCTTCGGGAGGAAAAACAACAACGGTTAAGCAAAGTAGTTAACCACGAAGTCTAAGACTTCATCCTGGTTGGCATAGCCACCCCAGAAACCGGTTGTCTCACCGCCTCCGGTCCAACCGCCGAAATGGGAATATGTATCCCAACCTTCGGCAGTCTTTCCGGTCTTCTCCCCTTGAAGGAGAAGACACAATTCCTTCTTTCCGAAGAAATTGCTCTCTCCGTCTCCTGAAAGGATCAGCAAACGCTATTCCTTTTCAGGATCAAAAAGGCGGTCGGCAACCGTGGCCGTCTTGCTATGGCTCATCCGAACCACAGTAACACCGTTGATTACCTCACGGCAACCAAGGGCACGCTCTGCCTCAGCCTCCTGTTCAGGTGTAATACCCTGAGCGGAGCGATCTGCCAGACGCACGGCCGCAACCTCTTCCGGTGTAGCCCCCATAGAGAGCATCGCCGGAATGTAACCACAGTCATTAGCGGCTACCAGCTGCTGCCAGCGGGTTGCGTCCATACCTAACAGGGCGAGAACCTGCAAGATGCTGGCTGGTCGGCCAGACATCTCGTTGTGGTGATCCACAACGATTGCCGTCTTCGGCAGTTCTATATCAAGCGCAAGCTCGATAAGAACCACCTGCTTATTTTCAGAAACCGCAGCTGCGATTTCTTCAGAATAAGCCGATGCCGCAGCCCCCCACCCTAGGTGCTTGTCGAAAATCTCAACACCAGCCTCTCGGCAAATGTTGATTATCTCGACCATTTCACCGTCATAACCGCCGGCGAAAACGACCATATTGTTGTTGCTCAATCTAGATGTTGTCATAATCATAAATGATTACAGCTTTTGCAGCTTTTTCCGTCATCATCAATTTTGATATTGTTCTTTTCCGATTTCACACAAATATTTTCAAATTTAAATCACGGTTTACTGTACTTCTTCCGTGGAACCTTTTACTAAAGCAACTTTAGGTTCTGTTTGAAAAACAAATGTTTAAAACTTCCAAGTATCAAAACGATGCCGACCTCCAACTTCCGCCTTAATGGTTTCCGTCAATTCTGCAAAAGGTGTCTCAAGATAATCAAATTGACAGCTTATATGTCATTCAACGCTCTCAAGACAGATAACTAAAAAACCCCGTAACAATCATGCATTGCATAAATTTGTTAATAAGCCGGGAGACTATCCTTGTTTTAATGGAATAAAGATTTTCCGCGTCACTGAAAAATCCTGTTGTCCCCGACGGGATATTATTTTAGTTATCTTTGTAAAAATCACCTTGTGGTGACATACATAGTAACTCTTAATAATCATTCAACAACCTTATAATATCATATAACAAAAACACTGTCTAGACAAAAACATAAAGATATTTAGAAATAAATTTATTGACGAATCGCCCCAATTATGGTATCATCCACATATCAAAACAACAAATAAAGCCCTGATTTATAAGGGCTTTATTTATTTAAGTACCCTAGACTCAAAAATACAAACAAATCACAAAATCGCACTTATTTTGTCCAAAAAAAATCAGCATTTTGAAAAAAAAGAACTTATAGACCTTTCTGAAGAACAGGCAGAATTTGTTGAAATGACGCCGGAAAAAGAAACAAAACAATCCTCTTCCAAAGCTAAAAGTGTTAAAACCGCAGGAGGTTTGGCCGGACTGGGTGCGCTTCTCGGTGGCAATGACGGCAAATAACTTCTCGACAAATCACGGGGAAGACATTAAAACAATATTAATTTTATGTGATTAACATTAAACACCTTGTGATAATTTGAGATAAAACTGATGAATGTTATTACGACGACCGAAGACTTAAACCGCTTTTGCAACGAATGGAATACTCAGGAGTTCATTACTGTCGACTTGGAATTTCTACGTGAACACAGTTATTATGCCAAACTGTGTTTAATCCAGGTCGGCTCGCTCAAAGACTGCGCCATCATCGATCCTCTGGCCGAAAACCTGAATCTGTCGCCGTTCTTTGAGTTGATGCAGAATACAGCCGTTGTCAAAGTCTTTCATTCCGGACGACAGGATATCGAAATCATTTACAATCTCAGCGGAAAAATTCCCCAGCCGTTGTTTGATACCCAGATTGCCGGCATGGTAACCGGTTTTGGAGAATCAATCAGCTACGAAAACCTGGTAAAATATATTTTGCATATCGAATTGGATAAAAGCAACCGCCTGTCTGACTGGAGCAAACGCCCGCTCAACCAAACCCAGTTGGAATATGCCCTGCACGACGTAACGCATTTGGTTCATATCTACGAATACTTGCGTGACCGCCTCAAAGAAACCGGCCGCAGCCCGTGGCTGGCCGAAGAAATGGAAACGCTTTCCAGTCCTGACACCTATGTCATCAAGCCGGAAGACGCCTGGCAGAGGCTAAAACACCGTTCTCACAACGCCCGTTTTCTAACTCTCCTGCGCGAACTGGCCTCCTGGCGGGAAGCAAGGGCTCAGCGGCGCAACACCCCGCGCCAGTCTTTTATCAAAGACGATATGCTGCTGGCCATCGCAGCCGCTTGCCCCAAGACCAAGGAAGAACTTTGTCAGATAAGAAACCTGCGCAGCGACGTGGCCGGCGGCAAACTCGGTGACGAAATAATGGAAGTTCTGGAAGCCTTTTCCAAAATTCCTGCGGACTGTTACGTTATCCCGCCGAAAGAAAAAAGCCTGCCCAATGCCAACACCTCTTTATACGAGCTGCTTCGTTTGCTTCTGAAAATAAAATGCCAGCAGGAAGGCGTGGTGCCCCGGCTGATTGCCGACGATGACGATCTCCGCCGTTTCAGCTGTTTCAAAGACAAAAACAGCCCGATACTCAAAGGCTGGCGCAAAGAAATTTTCGGCAATGACGCCCTCGCCCTCCGTGAAGGACGTCTGACCATCGGCTACGACCCTCAGGCCAGGGAAATCAAATTTCTCTAAAGGGATAATCGTCAGGATACAAAGTGCCGTTGACTTGTCGATAACGGCAGACTGTTTTCAGGATTTGTAGGGTCTGTTGTAAAGGCCGTCCAGCAGCTGAAGAACCTTTAATACTTTGTCGCTTCTTATTGAATAAAATATTGTCTGTGCCACCCGCCGCGTTTTTACAATATTTTCGGCTCTTAAAACGGCCAAATGCTGCGACAGGGCAGACTGGCTTAAGCCGACGATTTTTTCAAGTTCGCCGACGTTCAATTCCTGCTCGGACAAGTTGTACAATATCTCCAGGCGCTTTTCGTTGCCCATTGCTTTCAGCATTTTGGCCCCGGCGCTCACCGCTAAATTTTTCATAAATTCCCTCCCGCAAAATTAGCAATTGTATTTTACTAATTTAGCATAACGGCGTCCGATAACCAGTCTTGATAGTGCTAATTATTAGCTATACTTAGGTTTGTGATGATAAAATAACCTAACAACTCATAACAATTGTTGATATTATGCTGCTAATATAATAACATGAGAAACACACTAAAACGGAGATATTTGATGAACAATGAAGAATTAAAAGACTTAAGCTTTGAAGACGCCCTCCTCCAGTTGGAAAACATCGTGCGCGAGCTTGAAAGCGGCCGTATCAAACTGGACGATGCCGTCTCGGCTTATGAAAAAGCGGTTGTGCTCAAACAGCTTTGCGAAACAAAACTAAAAGCGGCTCAGCTTAAAATTGAAAAAATTGAAGTTTCGCCGGAAGGAAAACTTTCCACTGCTCCATTTGAAGTTCCGGAGGCCTGAGATGACGACTTTTACCGAAAAACTGCTTGATTATACCCGCCGTTTCAACGACAGGCTGCCCACCTTGTTTTCACTTCCCGCCGGCGCGGAAAAACGAGTGGTCGAAGCGATGCTTTATTCGGTAACCAACGGCGGCAAACGGCTGCGCCCGTTTTTAGTCTGTGAGGCCGCCAAAATTTTCAGCGTCAGCGAAGATGAATCTTTCAGAACCGCAGCCGCACTGGAGATTTTACATTCATATTCGCTAATTCACGATGACCTGCCCTCAATGGATAACGATGACCTTCGCCGAGGCAAACCGACTTGTCATAAAAAATTCGACGAAGCGACCGCCATTTTGGCCGGAGACGGTTTGCTGACCTATGCCTTTGAGCTTCTGTCCCACCCCGACACCGCAAAGTCCGCCGAAATCCGCTGTCGCCTGGTGTCTATGCTTGCCAAAGCCGCCGGCGCTTTTGACGGAATGGTCGCCGGACAAATGCTGGATCTCTACAGTGAGCGCAGCGATGCCGACTACCATCTGGAAGAAATCATCCGTCATATTGAAGAAATGAAAACCGGACGTCTGATTCGCTTTGCCTGCGAAGCCGGTGCCGCCCTCGGCAATGCCGACCTCGAAGAAACCGAAGCCTTGGTCGTCTACTCCCGCAAAATCGGCATTGCGTTCCAAATTGCCGATGACATCCTGGACGTAGAAGGCAATCCCGCTCTGGTTGGCAAAACGCTGAACAAAGATGCCGCACAAGGCAAACTGACCTTCGTCGGCCTCTACGGACTTGATAAATCAAAGCAAATGGCGGATGAACTGGTAAAAGAAGCCAAAGAATCCCTGGCTTTGTTTGGTAAAAAGGCGCAAACCTTGCAGCAATTGGCCGACTATATCGTAAACCGGAAAAACTAAACTACCGATTATCGGATTCGACAAAGGTCAAATAAACATATTTCGTCAGAGGTGACGGTTTTCTGATTGTTATGCCGATGGCAACACGTGCACCGGCTTTCAAAAGGCCGACCTCGGGATTCTGATTAAGGCTTTGCAAAAGAACCGCGTCTTTATCAAGCATCTCGACATGAATTAAAGGAATTCTGATATCCTCGTCGGTCGTATTGACAATAAACCCCTTTACCTCCAGTTTGCGAACATAGTCTTCCTCAAAATCATCCCACGCAATGTTCTGAAACTCCAATCCCTCTCCGGGAATAGTGGCACTGATTCCGACAGCGCGGTACAAACCGTTCATAAACGGCATTCCCCGCACAATCTCATAACGAAAGCTGTACAGGCAAAGCAACAGCAAAAGGGCTGCCGTTCCGCCGGCATAATAAAGCGCTGCCTTGGAGTGCAGGCCTATAAGCTGTCGGCACTTGAGTAAAAATCTCCGAAACGGGGGCAGTTCGCTCTCGGCTTTGAAAAGCTCCTCGGTTTGTTGAGACAGTCGCTTGAATATGTCGTCCATTTCGCTGTCTGTCTGAGACGGCGTTTCGGTTGTTTCCGCTTCGGCCGAAACCTCGGAACTTTCCTCCGAAACAGCTTCCTCTGCGGCAGAGGTTTCTTCGCTGACGGATTCCTGAGCGGCTGACGGCTCATCGTCTTCAATGGCAACCGTTCTTACCGGCGCGTCGATTAAATCGTCGCAATAGGCTTTAAACACCTGATTGCAATAACTGCAGCGGAGCTTTTTTCCGTCTTCCGGAATCAAGTTCTCGTCAATTTCATAGCCGGTACGGCATTTCGGACAATAAATCTGCTTCATTTTTCCCCTCTGCCTTAATATAGAATGAAAAAGCTTTTAATCAAAGAAAAAAAGTACTTTATTAAATAAATAATTGCTATATCTTTGTAGTAATCAGGAATAAGGAGTCATACGTTGTTAGAACCCAAAACATCTTCCGCCGGCATTATTGAAATGCAGAACGTCGGCATCCGTTACGGACAGGGGCCGGAGATTTTAAGCGATATAAAACTCTCTTTGAAAAAAGGCTCTTTCCATTTTCTGACCGGCAAGAGCGGAGCCGGTAAAACGTCTCTGCTCAGTATGATGTATCTCGCACAAAAACCGAGCCGCGGTACGGTCAACGTTTTTGGAACCAACATTAACTTCACCAACCGTGACAACCTTGCCATGCTGCGGCGGAAAATCGGCGTCGTTTTTCAGGACTTCCGCCTGCTGGACCATTTGTCCGCCTTTGACAACGTAGCTCTGCCGCTCCGCGTCTGCGGCATGGACGAAAGAGAAGTCCGTAAACGTGTCAGCGAGCTGCTGAGCTGGGTCGAACTTGACCGCCATATGCTGGACACCACGGCAACGCTGTCCGGCGGTGAAAAACAACGTATCGCCATCGCCCGCGCGGTAATTAATCGGCCGGAACTGCTGCTTGCCGACGAACCCACCGGCAACGTCGACAACGACATTGCCCCCAAACTGATGAAACTGTTTGTCGAACTGAACAAGCTCGGCACCACTGTCGTCATCGCTACCCACAGCGAAAAATTGATTAACGATTTTGCCTATCCGCGCCTGCATCTGCAAAACCACGGCTTACACATATATTATCCGTCGGACGTATCCAAACTGGGAGGTGCCCATGTCTAGCTCTCCGCGCAAATTTATCAGCCGTCGTCAGGAGCTCCCGCTTAAAGGCGAACAAACGACACTTTTCCTGCAGATTATGATTTCGATTGCGGTTTTCATTTTTGCCATTACCTTGTCGGGCGTTCTGGCCATCAATGCCATGCTTCACAACTGGAATCAGAGCATTCTCGGCTCGCTTACGGTTCAGATTATGCCCGTTAACGACACCAATCGCGAAAAAGCCATGGCCGAAACCCTTGCCTATCAGGACAAAGCCGTCGATTTTCTGAAAACCGTCGACGGGGTCCTCAAAGTGACCCCTCTGCCGGAAGTCCAGTTGCAAAAGCTCATCCGCCCCTGGCTCGGCGACGGCGTTAATCTCGAAAATCTGCCGATGCCGAGAATTATCGACGTCAAAATCTCGACTGACGCCGAAATTGATTTTGCCAAACTGGCACAGGATTTGGCTCAGGCCTCACCCCTCGCCTCGCTTGACAACCACAAACTCTGGCTGAGCAAGCTGATACAATTTGCCGACGGTCTTAAAGCTTTGGCCATGAGTATTCTGGTTTTGGTCATCGGTATTACTTCCGGAGCCATATTCTACACGACTCAGATGAGTCTGGGACTGCACCGGCATATCATTGAGATTCTGCATATTATGGGAGCCAAAGACACCTATGTCGCTCAGCAGTATGCCAAACGTATGGCGTTTTTAGGATTGGCCGGTGGTATCGTCGGTCTGTTCTTTGCCATTCCGACCATTTTTTTCATCGGTTCTCTTGCCAAACAAATCGAAGGTGGTATCATCAGCGAAGCCAACCTGAGCTTCAATGACTGGCTGCTGATAATGTCCCTGCCGCTGTTTTCCATGTGCATCGCCATGTCGACAGCTTACTACACGGTTAAAAGAACGCTGCAAAAACTGATATGAGAAACTTCTTCAAAATACTTGCCGTCGTCATTCTGATATCTTGGTTTGCAGGATTCGTTTTCTTTGCCGACGCCATCAACTCTTATCCTGAAGACCACACCACCCGTACGGAAGCGATTATTGCTCTGACCGGAGGACGCAATCGCATCGCAGAGGCCTTCCGGCTGTTGGACGAAGGCAAATCCGACCGATTGTTCATTTCCGGCGTAAGCAAACACAGTTCCCTCGCCGGAATTAAACACCGCAACCACATTACCGGAGGAGATGACGAAGCGGTGTCTTTGGGACGGGAAGCAACCAATACGGTCGAAAATGCCATAGAAACGAGTCATTGGCTGAAGGAAAACAACATCAAGTCGATTCGGCTGGTAACCTCCAATTATCACGTTCCGCGCAGCACCGCCGAATTCAAAGTTCAAAATCCGGAGCTCCAAATCGTCATCCACCCCGTCTATTCGGAAAAAGTCCGCAAAAAATGGTGGAAGAGTTGGCAGACATTCTCGCTTATTTTCTCAGAATATAATAAGTTTTTATATGTTTACATTCGAAGTCATCTACAAACAAGGGGCCGCTAATGCTTTATTTGCGTTCATTCATTTTTAACATCGTCTGCTATTCAACCCTGACCGTCGGTTGCATCTTCAACAGCCTGGTTGGTCTTGTCTCTCCCAAAGCCACCATTAAAATATGGAATTATACTTTTATTCCCTTTTTGGTCTGGAGTCTGAAACATCTTGCCGGAATAGAAATTGAAATCCGCGGCAGACAATATATGATGCAGGAAGACTGTATTTATGCCGGAAAGCATGAATCGGCCCTCGAAACATACGTTCTCAGCAATTACATCAAACGGGCATCCTTTGTCCTCAAAAAAGAACTCACCTATATCCCCATTTTCGGATGGGCTCAATACTTTTACGGAATGATACCGGTTGACCGTTCTGCCGGCAGCGCCGCAATGAAAAATATGCTGCGCAGCGCCAAAGACCGTCTGCAAGACGACCGCCCGCTGATTATTTTTCCCGAAGGAACCCGACGCAAACCGGGACAGGAACCATGTTACAAACCCGGTGTCGCCCTCCTGTATCAAAATCTCAACGTACCGGTTATTCCTATCGCCGTCAACACCGGCTTTTTCTGGAAAAAAAGCTCTTTTATGCGCTATCCCGGCAAAGTAATTTTTGAATTTATGGAACCGCTCCCCGTCGGCATGGATAAAAAAACCTTTATGAGCGAGCTTCAAAAACGTATTGAAGGAAAATGTGCCGAGCTTAATGCCGAAACAATCAAAAACTATCCTTACACCGCGCCGATGTTGGATCAGTCGAAGGACAACGGATAAGTGAAGGAAAAACTGCTCGACATATTGGAAAAAATTCCTTATTACCTGGACGATTTTTTCGCTTCTGTCCGATTGCGCCTGTCGCTCAATCGCTTTGTCGGCACTTTGAAAAACAACCGTATGGCCGTAGCGGCATTCCTGACCACATTTGTCGTCTTTCTTATTTTTTACCATGTTATGCTGGTGCGTATCTCCGCAACCCGCCATCTGAAAGCGGACATTGCTTACATCCAAGACAGCCTAAACACTTTCGGACTGGACATCGCCTATGAAAAAATCAGTTTCAGTTCGTCGTTTACCCGGCCGTTAATGACGGCGGACGATTTCCGTCTGTACAGCCTGAACGGAAACTGGAGCTTAACGATTCCTCGGCTGCGCCTTTATGCCTCAATTTTCAATAACGCCGACATAACTCTGGAGCTGGGAAATAAACAGGAACTGCAGCTAAACGGAGAGAGCTACCCGGTCCGCAGCGAGGAGGCCGAAATCAAATTTGATTTTGGCGACAATAACGACATAGAACTTGTCCTTGCCGAAATCCGCAACATCAACATCAAAAACTTTGCCGTCGTCCAGGAACTGAATTTGGCCGGACGCCATACGCCTAACCGCACTGGCCTCAACAGCATTGCCGCCGTATTTGAAAACCACATTGAATTAAAAAACATCACCCTGAACGGTTTGCTCAACTACCCTTTAACGTCGCAAATCAGCAGACTGTACCTCAAAACCAACCTTATGGGCGAATTTTCCCGCCTTGACAGTTTTGCCGCGTCAATGGAAGAATGGCTGCACCGGGGCGGATTTTTAGAAATTCCCAATATGGTTGTCAATTGGGCTCCGTTTTCCATGGTAGGCAAAGGCGAGCTCAACTTCGACGAAACCTTTGCCCCGAACCTGCACCTGGAAACCTCGTCTAAAGCCCTGGTTAAGTTTATGGAAGATTTGCAAGACAGAAACTTTTTGGAACGCAAAGGCGTATTCGTCGCCAACATCCTGCTCAGCAACAAGGCTTTTAAACTGAACGAAGATGACGAACATCTTACCATCGTAACCCCGATAGACTACCGGAACCATAAATTGGCAGTTGAGAACATTACCGTTAAAACGTTTTATCCGATGAATTCGGCAAACACGACACGGGCCAAACCATAACGGCGTTCTTCCAGCAGACGAAAGCCCTCCGGCAACGGCAAGGGCTCATTTCTTTCCACTTCCACCAAACATAAAGCCCCCGGCTTCAGCCAATTCTTTGCCGCCAGATTCTTTAGTGCCGGTACGCTCAGTCCCTGATTATAGGGTGCGTCCATAAACAGCAAATCATAAGTGGTTACGCTTTTCGGAAGATTTAGCGCATCTCCCCTGATAACATTAATTTTGGAAACGTCTGCCGGAAACAATTTTACATTGCGCTGCAACGGCCCGCAGTCAACGTCAACCAGCGTCACGGAAGCAAACCCCTGAGACAACGCCTCCAAAGCAAACGCTCCCGTACCTGCAAAAACATCCAGCAGATGATACGAACCAAAATCAAACCCTAACTTGGAGCGCAAGATATTAAACAGCGCCTCCCTAGCCCGGTCAGAAGTAGGGCGTACCCGGCCGTTGTCCGGTGACAACAACTTCTTTCCCCTGTATTTTCCGCCGATTATCCTCATAACTCAAACTTGCCGCCCAGCTGCTCTTTTAACACCTTGGCCGGAACTTCGCGAGCTTCGCCTTTTTTCAGGCTGCCGAGCTGAAACGGCCCGTACGACAGCCGGATTAAACGTGCCACATCCAAGCCGATTGACTTCATGACCTTACGAATTTCACGGTTTTTCCCTTCGCTTAAAGTTACCAGCAACCAGGAATTAGATCCCTGCGTACTCTCAATTTCCGCTTTCACAGGACCGTATTCCACGCCGTCAATTACCGTCCCTTTGAGTAAAGCTTTAAGTTTTTTGTCATCCACGGCCCCGTGAACCCTGACTTTGTAACGGCGCAGCCACCCGTTGCTCGGCAGCTCAAGCTTACGCGACAATTCCCCGTTATTGGTCAGCAGCAGCAAGCCTTCGGAATTCAAATCCAATCGACCGACCGAAATCACCCGCGGCATCCCTGCCGGCAGATTGTCAAATACCGTAGGACGCTCTTTTTCATCTTTATGGGTGGTTACCAAACCCGTCGGTTTGTGATACAGCCACAATCGGGTTTGCTGAATTTCAGGAAGTTTTTCGCCGTCAAACAAAATCTTTTCATCTCCGGTGACGTTAAACGCCGGCGATTCGACAATCTCTCCGTCAACGGTTACCCTTTTTTGCTGGATATATTCTTCGGCCTGCCGGCGGGAACATACACCCGAACGCGCCATAAATTTTGCAAGTCTTTCGCTCATTTTAAACTTTCCTTTTCTATTTATTGCCTATAATAGTAAATTATATTAAGAAGTCTAACAAAAAAAGGCCCGCCATGGAAAATAATCCCTATATGCAAAGAGCTTACGAGCTGGCGCAACAGGCTGCCGCCGTCGATGAAGTCCCCATCGGCTGCGTAATCGTCAATCCTGACAACGGCGAAATCATTGCCGAAAGCTACAACCTCAGCCAACACATCGAAGATGCCACCGCCCATGCGGAAATCAAAGCCATCCAAACGGCCTGCCTCAAATTGCAAACCAATCGCCTCCGCAATATGGATATGTATGTCACTTTAGAACCCTGTACCATGTGCGCTGCCGCCATTTCTTTTGCCCGCATCAAAAACCTCTATTTTGGCGCCGCAGACGCCAAAGGCGGTGCCGTGGTCAGCGGCGTACGCTTTTACGAGCAGCCGACCTGTCACCATAAACCCGCAGTGCATGCCGGTATTATGGAAAAAGAATGTTCTCAAATTCTCAAGGATTTTTTCAAAAAAAAGCGGAACAAATAAGGCCTTCTTTTCAAAATAAATAAACGGAGAATGGATGAAGTAGAGTAATCCGCAAGACGAGCGCGATTGAGTTTACAAAATTGTAAATGACATGAGCGCGAGACCGCCGCAAACTGCTCTAATTCGCCATTATAGGCGAGAGTTCCTCCTATTTTGAAAGTGCGGAGAATGGATGAAGTAGAGTAATCCGCAAGGCGAGTGCGATTGAGTTTACAAAATTGTAAATGACATGAGCGCGAAACCGCTGCAGATTGCTCTAATTCGCCATTATACGCGCTTTCTGAAGCTTCCAGTCGCGATCCTTTATAGCTTCTCTCTTATCGTAATTCTTTTTGCCGCGGCCTAAACCGACTTCAAGCTTAGCCCGCCCTTTGTCGTTAAAGAATAAACGAATGGCGACCAATGTAGACCCTTTACGTGAAAGCTCGTTGGTTATCTCAATGATTTCCTTTTTTTTCAACAGCAGCTTACGATCGCGTTTTTCCGGATGAGAAGAATATCCTTTGTTGGCATATTCGGCGATAAACATATTGGAAATAAAAAGCTCACCGTCTTTTTCAATCCCGTATGCGTCATTGATATTGGCATGCCCAAGGCGCAAAGACTTAACCTCCGTTCCCGTCAACTCAAGACCGGCGGTATATTTCTGCTCAATCAGGTAATCAAAATGCGCGCGACGGTTCTGCGCGACCAACCCGGTTGAAATAAAATCACTTTTCTTTGCTTTTGCCATTAAAATAAAACCTTAATTGTCAATCAGCTCTTTATATACAAGTTTTTACCTTTTAGCAAGCCCCAATAAAGCTGCCGGCGTGCCCGTGCCGGAATATTCATACGTTTCAGCCGGGGATATTCCTCGCAAAAACTGCGCCATTGTTCTCGGCTCAGACTTTTAGCCGCCTTTTCTTCTCGAAAAATCCAAAACCGGCCATTGCGGAAACAAACCTCGCAACCACCCAGAGTAGCACTTTTGAAAGCCGCATCTTCCATCCGGCAGCACAAGTTCTCCAAATCATCGGCACGCGGCGGATAAACCCGGCCGCTAATTTGTTTTAACAGTCGCGCCATCAGCCGAAAGCGCATTTCCGGATGCAGCTTAAGCAGTTCACCCGCTGACACCGCGACAACGTCGTCGCTGAAATATTGAACCTGATTTTTGACAATCCGCTCCGTTTGCTCATCCAGATAAGCCTTGGATCTTCTCAGCGTGGCCATAGTATCGACAATCCGCTCCTCACTCAGCCCAAGCACTTCCGCCAGTTGCGGCAGCAATTTACGTACCCTCACCCGCAAATAGTCGTCGCACTGATTGGATTCGTCCTCCACCCATCGGATATTCGCGGCATTAAGATAATCCCTCAGAGCCTCCGGTGCAATATCCAACAATGGCCGCAAAACCGTCAATCTGCCGACGCTGCTCGCCGGAGCAATCCCGCACAAGCCATCCAGACCGCTGCCCCGCTGCAGCCGGATAAAAAAAGTCTCCGCCTGGTCGCGCTTGTGATGCGCCATAAAAATCGTACAAATCCCGTTGGACAGACACCAGTCTTCCAACAAGCGGTAACGGGCCTCCCGGGCAGCCGTCTCTATCCCGGAAACCGGCTTTTCACCCTCCCAGGTCAAAATATGATGCTCAATCCCGGCCTGCCGCATTAATTTTGCAACATAGTCCGCTTCCTGGCGGGAAGTCGGACGCAGCTGATGATCAACCGTCAGCGCCACAATTTTTTTTCCGCACCGTAAAGCCCATTCCCGCAACAGATATACCAGAGCCAACGAGTCAGCGCCGCCGGAAACCCCGACTGCAAAGCTCTGCTGTCTGCAGGCTTTTTCATCACACAACCGGTTGCAAAGACAAATGGTAGTTTGAACCAAACTACCATTTTCCCGCTTTAAATTATTTTTGAGAGCCTTCGTCATGCCTGTTTACTTGCATTTCAGAGCTGCGGCGCGGGCCTTTGCCTTGCTTATCAGAGAGGCCTCCGCCTTGGGAAACTCCTTCGGCAGATTCAAAAATGCCGTACAGGCCTCTTGTTTCTTGCCCAGTTTCTCCATTGACATACCCAGCTTTAAGATGTTGTCGGCACCTTTGGTACCGTCTTTATACTTCTCATACCCCTTGGCAAAAGCGACCGCCGCTTTGGCAAAATCCTGCTTGGCATAATAAGCCTCGCCAAGCCAGTATTGCGCATTGCCGGCCAGCTTATGGTCAGGATATTTGGTCAGTATGGAAGTAAACTTTTGAGCGGCCAAATCATTTTCATTGGCATTAATGGCGGTCATCCCCTGCTTATAAATATCCTCGGCACTCAACGTTTTAACCGCAGGCAAATCCTCACCCTTTGTAATGCTGTCGCCCACAATCGACTTCGGTGCATTTTTCGCTACCGGCGCCAAAAACTTCTTTTCGGGAACCTTTGCCGTTCCCAGACCATCAGTGTCAAAAGGCTTTCCCTCCAGCATTTTCAGACGGATGTCGATATCTTTGTTGATGACGTTAATACGTTCTTCCAACTGTTTGAGTGCAAATTCCAGACGATCCATTCGGCCCACCGTATCCCGCAGCGTTTCGTCAAACTGCCCGATAGTAACTGTCACGTCCTGAGACCCCGCCGCTGAAAGATTATCTTCCTTTTCACGATAGAGCTGACGCTGAATAATCTGAACATCCTCACGCAGCTGCTCCAGTTCACGCTCCATGGCCAAAGTCTGCGCCTGAGCTGCCTGAATGCCGAAAAGCAAACTGCCGGTCAACAACATAATTTTTGAAAATTTCATATTCACCTCGCCTAAAGTCTGATGTTTTCTTTATACATTAAATGAAAATTCCCGCTCTGTCTGCAATTAAACGAAATTTTTAAACAAGTAAATCAAACTTTCATCATAAAAAAAACGTGCTCTGAATTTAGAGCACGTTTTCAAAATCAGTAAAACCGTAAATTAGTTAGCAGCTTTGACTACAGTAACTGAACGACGGTTCTGAGCCCAAGCGGCTTCGTTGTTGCCGAGAACTGCAGGTCTTTCTTTACCATAAGAAATGGTAGAAATTCTGCTGGCAGAAATACCGTGAGATACCAGGTACTGTTTTACAGCGTTGGCACGGCGTTCACCCAAGGCCAAGTTGTACTCTCTTGTACCTCTTTCATCGCAATAGCCTTGAACGATAACGTTTACATTTTCGTGCTTTTTCAGCCATTTAACCTGAGTATCCAGGATTTCGGCTGAATCCGGGGAAATAGCAGAGCTGTCAAATGCGAAGAATACTCTGTCTTCAGCATTTTCCATGAAGTCGCGAGCTTCGATAGATTCACATTCGCTGCCGCCGAAAAGGCTGCTTTCACCAATGCTGGAGCAACCAGACAAAGCGATAATAGCGCAGAACAAACCTAAAAGTTTTTTCATTTTATTAATCTCCATATGGGTTAAAATCTTTAATTGTTAAACAACTAATACAGCATTAACTTAAGCAATAAAAATTTAATTTTCAATAACAAAAATGCATCAACTACCAAAAAAGCGAAAAATACGGCTCTTTCATACATTCAAACGCTGTTTTCGAGTTTTTTTGACTGTAGAAGAAACATCTTTTTCATCAAAAACTAATTTCTAATCATTAGATAAGCCTAAATCACGAGTCTTAAATACTACTTTAGTATGATTCACCGCCTTTCCAACCGATTCAAACCGCACCAAAAGCGAAAGGGTGTTGAAAAATTCAACACCCTCTTTATTGATACGTTTTATTTTATAAACGTAAATTCGCCCCCGTAGTAGCGATACCAGTTATATTTGGTACGAAGCACGCCTCCTTCCGAAATACACTTGGGCACTACTCTTAGTTCAGTTGCGTCGCCGGCAATCATTTTACCGTTTTCAAACATAACGGCCAGATGTTTGCGGCGGCCGTGTTCACTGATAACTTCCAGCGTCCACATCTCTGAAGAACAAAAGTCTTCATGTTTATGAACAATGGTACCGGTAGCCAGCCGAACCTTGCCCACGACTTTGCATCGTCTCATCTTAGCCCATTTGAGCAATGCATCGCCTGCTTGTTTTTCCTTCCGCCAGCCTTCGTCAGCCAACAAGGGAATTGCTAACCACTGGTCGCCTTTCTTCGTTAAGTAAAAGGTTTCGCAATGGTAGATTTTGGTTCCCCAACGTTCCTTTTTGCGGTCAATTGACGTAACTTTTTGATGAAGCTCACAGCCGCTCAACCGGTCTGTAAAAATCATAAGTCCATCAACATAATCGCCGCAGGACATCGGATAACGATAAGCTGAAGCTCCCACCGCAACCTGCATTAACATGCCGGTACGAACCTTATTGTCCGGATGATTGCAAAAACCTTGCAACTTGTAACCGGAAATAAAATCCTGAACCAACTCGGCATTGGTTAGGAATTCTTCACATTTTTCTTTTTTTACTCGGCCGACGAAATTTTCAACTCTCGGTGCAGCATAAAAGCCGGTACCGAATTTTTCTTCTGCTCTCATAACTAATTGGGTTTTTAAGGCTGCCTGTCAGTCAGAGTTTCTGAAATCAGAAAATAACTTCAAGCAGCATGGTTTATAATTTGTTTTTAATTGGGTTCTATAGTAATATGTTAACGAATAGAATCATAATATCAAATTTAGACAAAAAGGTCAATGACCGATTACCCTCTTTCCCAAATTTTTAAACATAAAAAAAAGGGATGCCTTGAACAGGCATCCCTTTTGGTCAATAAAAATCATTACAACGAAAGCTCTATCGTTCTGCATAACTGGGCATTCAGCTGTCTGGCGTTATTAAGCGCCTCTCTGGCCCGTTCGGCAAGAACCGGATATTTTTCTTTCCATTTGTTAAAAAAGCGACGGTTAAAGTTTTCCCAGAAACCGTCTCCAAGTTCATCTCCGAACTTTTTGTAATGAAAGTAAATATCCCAAACAAGCGTCACCAAACAGTCTTCCGCCATCGAAACTTCCTGAACCGCGCTATTGCGCTCCGAGACCCGACGTTTGACGTCGCCGTTCCATAACCTTGCCATTTCCGGCATCAACAAAAGTTCCAACAGCTTGTTGCCGTCTACATAAACCGCCTTGCCGCCGATTCCGTGCGCGATGATATAAACGATTTCAGGTTCCATCCCGCTGACAAGTTCGCTGTTTTCCAACAAAAAGGAGATAAACTCGTTAACGTCAATCCCTTCCTTATTGAGAAACTCGTACTTGGAGTCAAATGACTTCCGCATCATTTTAATCAATTCGGCGCGGCAGTCTTCTAAGAGGCCGAACAACACCTTTGACTTTCTGACATCCTTGAGCTGATTAAGGCTTTCCAACGTTTCCTTAATCTGATTATAAACTTTCAGTTTCATAAGTTATGTTTTAGGGTTAATAATTTCTCTTTTATAAATTTATCGCATTTAATATAAGCTTTTTAGACAAAAGTGTCAACCACAGATAGCAGGCATAAAAAAAGAGATGTCTCACGACACCTCTTTCCTAAAATGACTAAACTAATAAAATTCATCCTCACGGACTGCTCTGGACTAAACAATTGTTTCATCTTTCAACAGCCATTGTCGAAAGCTTGTCTCAAATTCTTTATCCACCGTCTCCGTCACATATTTAACCAATATGTTGTTTTTCGCAAATAATTTGATTATCGCCGCCTCGTCTTCCGAACCGGAAAAAACAGAGTTTTGCGAAACCTCTGTCACCAGCTTGATGACCTTGTCTTCAATTCCTTCTGCCAATTCGGGATGTTCTCTCAGCAAATTCCAAATAACGATTGAGCCGCAATAATGAATTTCGGCCACCGTCGTCGGAAACGTGGCCTGAAAATGATGTTTCAAAACGCTTCTGTGCGTACGCATCATCTCACCTGCCGAAACCGTATCTTTTTGCAAAATTCCTTTGTCGGTATCAACGGAAACCATCTCAACCGGCGTTTCATTGATTAAGGCGTTTTCTTCCAGCGTGCATAAATTTTTATACATCGCGGCAAATTGTAATGGATGTAACATTGTGATTTTATTTTAGTTAATAAATATAAATAATTCATTTTGAATGTCACCCACGCTATCATAATTAGACAAAAGCGTCAAATAAAATTTTGCCCTGAACAAATGCACAAAAAAAACGCCCGATAGCTTCTATCAGACGTTTCTTTTAAACAAGCAACAGCTTATTCCAAATCCCAGCTTTTCACAATTTGCCGCTGTTCTGCCGTAAGGTTTTTGCTTTCTGCTGCAATTCTGCGCAAAAAAATCTTTTGCAGCGCAATCCCTTGCAAAATTTTCTCTTTGCATTCGTTCCAGACGTAAAATCCGCCCTCAAGTTCATAAATCGCATAATGAGAAAATTCAGCCAAACTCTTTTCTGTTGAGACGATATTTTCATACACAGCCTCTAATTCTGCAAAATCATACATAGTCTAATTTTTTAATAATTAATGGTTTTGCCAAAAATATATCCGTTTTCATCCGCGAGTCAATATCTTCTTGTATAAAAAGAGGCGCCTGACTTTCATCAGACGCCTTTTTTTAGCTTCAACAGTCAACCAGTTTCACTGTCACCCGTTTCCGGTACAACTCAAGCAGTTTAAAAATAAAAAACACCTTCGCCCCATGTTCTTCTTCCAGCTGGCGAAGAATATTTACCCGCTCAATACCGACAGCCCGGGCTGCTTCTTCAAGCGACAGCCCCTTTTCCTCGCGCACGCGCCGCAGCTCCGCACCGAGCATAATTTTTATTTTCTTTATTGCAGATTTATTTGCTGACATAACTTTAATCCTTTTTGTTTTTGTAATTTCACCACCTGAAAATAAGGCGGCGGGAGCTACAACAGCCAAAAAGAAACTGCCCGTATATTTCCTTTACAGGTATTTTATTCCCCGGACTCCCGCCATACAAGATGACAAGAAATCCGCAGCTATCGGGTGCGTTTTCCGCTTTTTGGAGCTTGTAGACTCTGTTTTTAGCAATAAAGAATTTTCACGGTTAAGTCAAATAAAAAACACGCCCTCCCTCACGATTTCTCCCGCCTTTCATTGCCGGCTTTGTTTAAGGCGTCTCTTTCTTACACCGCCCCGCTTCACACGCATTCTCGTTTCTTTTCCCTTTCTCCTCTTTTTCTGATTGCCGCAAAAAAGGGGCGCCTGACTTTCGCCAGACACCCCTTTTGCAATTTTTGCTCTAAACGAGCTTATTATGCACGATTTTTAGCAAGCTTTCTTGCAGCAGCAAGAACCTTCCTCTTTCTTATCGTTCTTGTGGCGAACCGCAGCCTGAGCAGCAGCCAGACGGGCTACCGGTACGCGGAACGGAGAGCATGAAACATAATTCATGCCACAAGTCTGGAAGAAGTCGATAGATGCCGGATCACCGCCATGCTCACCGCAAACGCCCAACCAGATTTTCGGATTAGAGCAGCGTGCTTTTTCGCAAGCCAGTTTAACCAGGCAGCCAACGCCTTCAACATCGATAGATGCGAACGGATCGGCAACATAAACGCCGCGGGCACGATATTCGTCCAAGATGGCGCCGGTATCGTCACGGCTCATACCCAAAGTAGTCTGGGTCAGGTCGTTGGTACCGAAACCGAAGAATTCGGCAGACTGAGCCAACTCGTCAGCTTTCAGGGCTGCACGCGGCAATTCAATCATTGAACCAACTTCGTAAACGACTTTTTTGCCTTTTTCTGCAAAGACTTTTTCAGCCGTGGTATCAATAATGTTTTTAACAATATCGAGTTCTTTCTTAGAACCTGTCAGAGGAACTTCGATTTCCGGCAAAACTTTAATACCGGCATCGGCACATTCAATGGCAGCTTCCAAAATGGCACGGGTCTGCATCTCGCAAATTTCCGGATAGGTAATCGGCAGACGGCATCCGCGGTGACCCAACATCGGGTTAGCTTCATGCAGAGAGTCGGCACGGTTCTTAACCTGTTGCAGAGTCATACCCATTTTGTTAGCCAGTTCCTGCATTTCAGCATCGGTATGCGGCAGGAATTCGTGCAAAGGAGGATCCAACAGACGAATAACGACCGGCATACCTTCCATAATTTTGAACAGGTCTTTGAAGTCCTGTTTCTGATACGGCAGCAAGCGAGCCAAAGCAGCGCGGCGGCCTTCTTCATTGTCAGACAAAATCATTGCACGCATATCGGGAATACGGGCGGCATCAAAGAACATATGTTCGGTACGAGCCAAACCGATACCCTGAGCACCGAAGTCACGGGCTGTCTGAGCGTCTTTCGGAGTTTCGGCGTTAGCGCGAACTTCCATTGTGCGGATTTCATCAACCCAGCTCATCAGCTTACCGAAATTACCGGTATTGGTGTCAGCCTTAACGGTCGGAACCTGGCCTTCGATAATCTGGCCTTTACCGCCGTCCAGAGATACCCAGTCGCCTTCTTTGATAACGGCGCCGGACTTGGTCGTCATGGTTTTGTCTTTGTAGCTGATGGTAATGTCGTGAGAGCCGGAAACGCAGGGAGTACCCATACCGCGGGCAACCACGGCTGCGTGAGAAGTCATACCGCCGCGAGCCGTAATAACGCCCTGTGCAGCATGCATACCGCCGATATCTTCAGGAGAAGTTTCGTTACGGATAAGAATAACTTTCTCACCTTTGGCAGCCCAAGCTTCGGCATCGTCAGCATTGAAAACGGCACGACCGACGGCAGCACCCGGAGATGCCGGCAAACCGGTAGCAATTACGTTTCTGGGAGCCTTCGGGTCCAACATCGGGTGCAGCAGCTGATCAAGCTGGTCTGCTCCGACGCGCATAATGGCTTCTTCTTTGTTCAGCAGGCCTTCTTCAACCATTTCAACGGCCATACGGACAGCAGCGGCAGCGGTACGTTTACCGTTACGGCATTGCAGCATCCAAAGTTTGCCGTGTTCAATGGTGAACTCCATATCCTGCATATCTTTGTAGTGTTTTTCAAGATTGTTGCGAACGTCAACCAATTCCTGATACAGGTGCGGCCATTTTTCTTCCAGAGAAGTACCGTCACCTTTGGAGGCCATCGGTTGCGGTGTACGAATACCTGCCACAACGTCTTCACCCTGTGCGTTTACAAGATATTCGCCGTAATAAACGTTTTCACCGGTAGCCGGGTCGCGAGAGAAGCAAACGCCGGTAGCGCAGTCATCGCCGGCATTGCCGAATACCATGGTCTGAACGTTGACGGCTGTACCCCAATCGCCCGGAATGTTGTTCAGTTTACGATAAGTGATGGCACGGTCAACCATCCAGGAACCGAATACGGCGCCGATACCGGCCCACAACTGTTCCCAGGGATCCTGCGGCACAACCTTGCCCAGTTTGTTACCGATTTCTTTGTATTCTTTAACCAACTCTTTGAGGTCTTCAGCGGTCAAATCAGTATCAGACTTGTAACCTTTGGACTTTTTCATATTTTCCAGAGCTTCTTCATAAAGATCCAGATCAGCACCCAAAACAACGTCAGAGAACATCTGTAGGAAACGACGATAAGAGTCGTAAGCAAATCTCTCGGAACCGGAAGCCTTAGCCAGAGCTTTAACCGTCTCGTCATTCAAACCGAGGTTCAAAACGGTATCCATCATACCCGGCATGGAAACGCGGGCACCGGAACGAACCGAGAACAGCAACGGGTTATTGGCGTCAGCAAATTTTTTGCCCATAATTTTTTCAACATGAGCGACAGCTTCCTTAACCTGATCTTTCAAATCAGAGGGATAGGTGTGGTTATTGTTGTAATAATATGTGCAGACTTCAGTTGTAACTGTAAATCCGGGAGGTACCGGCAAACCGACTTTGTTCATTTCAGCCAGGTTAGCACCTTTACCGCCCAGGAGATTACGCATGCTGGCGTCGCCTTCGGCTTGGCCATTACCAAATGTATATACCCATTTACTCATGGTTTATTCAGCTCCTTAAGCTATATGTTAAAACGAAATCAATCGGGCAGATTCGCCCTTTTGACGAACTTAATTCGTTGCTAAGTTATACTAATGAAAGCGATTCTACAAGGAAAATTTCGAATCTATCCTGAAATAGCGCTAAAATTCAGCCCGTTATGCACAGCGGACGGCAAAACGGCCGCCCCGCCCTTCCGTCCGCTTTAGGAGAAAAAACATTGCCGATACCCCCCGAATGACCGGCGCTCCCAATGCCGTCCGGCTTAATACCCTTTTCCCGGAACAAACTGTTGCAGTTTCAATACCGGAAGCTTGACTTTTTTTGCTTCCTGAAACAGAGAATCTCTGGAAGCCTGCTTTTGGGCTTCAAATGCCAGAGAATCTTCGCGCACCTGGCGCCGATAGACTGTTCTTGTCAGATAATCGGCCATTTCGTTGGCGGCTTGTGCCGCATTGCGATAGTTTGTTACCGATTCCGCAGCATAAATCTTTACGGCATCGCGCCAATACTGTTTCTTGCTGACATAATATTTGGATTTGAATTTGGTCTGAATAACATGAAACATAATCATTGCTTCACGCTCGTTTTCTTCATCACTGCGCTCCACGGCCGTTTTAACCAAATGAGGATGCCGCCGGTTAAGTTTGGCCAACCCGGCCAAATTCAGTTTCATAAACTCAGACGATTGTTGCAAAAAGGCTTCGCCGTCGTTATTTTCGATTGAAGCCGCCATTTTTTCGCGTAACTCTTTGTTTTTAAGACGTATGTCTTCAAAAGACCAGGAATCAGCAATCTTCACGCCGATAGAATCCGTTAGCGAGTCGGAACTTTCAACCAACTTATAGTTTAGCTCCTTGGTTGTATACGCCTTATAAGGATTGATTCGTGCATTGACGAATTTTTTGTCATCAATCGCTTTCAAATCTTCATACTTTGCACCGCTGGGATGATGCTCGTAAAAACGAAAAACGCCGGCCTGCAATTCCAGTTCATGGATTCTTTTTTCATACTTCTGTTTAGCCGCGGCAAACTCCTGCCCCTGCCTCTTCATTTTCTGCTGCCACATATTCTGATTCGTTTTGAAGGCTCCGGCAGCCAGCAATACGATTCCGACCCGAAGAGCGAGTCGTTTAAATTTGGGGTTCTTAATCCAGCGATATTGGTCCATTTTTCTTTCCGTCATTATAAAGTTAAGCTGCGCGAAGTATAGCGCTTTAAAACCCGGCTTTCAAGCCATTTTTCGAAATTTTGGAAATTTTTACAACAAATCAAAAGTTACCAAATTATTAAAATTACATATTTTTTTGCCGGTTTTCCTAACTTTTGCTTGTATTTAGACAAGAAAAATGATATATTCATAATTGACAAATCCTATTATCCCTACCCTTATGTTTTACAATTATAAATCTTGGGAGTTTTTAAGATATAAACTAGCGTGTTTTTATTTTAAGAATCTATCGGCATAATCAGAAATCTATTTTCTTTTAACCGAGAAATGAGATCTATAGGATATTTGAGAATGAAACAAAAAAAATAATAACAATAAAAAATTTATAATTATGACAAAAAGTATCTTCAGAGGCTTCTTCAACATCATTATGTTGACCCTCACAGCAGTATTATTAAGTGTTTCTTTCGTTGCTTGCGACGAAGATAATGCGCTGAACGAATTGAATCCTAACGAAAAGCCGGTTCCCATGCCGACTGATGATTTGTTGGATGTCAACAAAATCAATTGCGAATGGAGCGCTGATTCAGCGACAGTCGCTGCAATAAAAGAAAACGTATTGAATCTGTCAAAGGAAAAAGTTATGGCTGCTTCTTTTGAACTGTCTTATGAACAGACAGAAAAAGATTCTATCGTAAACTACAATGTCGTTCTAGCTGCAAGCGTAAGCAATTATGCTGCAATTGCTGTGGATGACATTAAAACCATCTCCGGCAAAAAGTTCCAGTTAAAGGAAAACGCCTTTGTTATTGGTAAGACAACCATGCCGGTGTCTATCCAAGACGTAAAAGGCGATGTGGTTACTTTCAATGGAAAAAGTGAAGTCTTCACTTATACCATCGATGGTAAAGCACCCTATGACTTGTGTTATGCATCCATCACTGGTGCAGAATACGCATTAGGAACTCCGGTAGTTGTTGAGGGTATGGACCGTACTTATAAAGTTCCGGCTACCATCACTTTCTTCGCAACCGACGGAGAAAATCTCGTATACACGTATGACGTAATTGCGTCTGAATCTGAAAAAGATCAAGTCGCAATTGTCGGTGTTTATAACAACATCGACGAAAACGGCATTGTTTCTTATACAATTACAGAAACACATACCGTTAACGTGAATGAGAATGTTTCCATTGATGGAAACAAAAAGGCTGATTTCAGCTTAAACGCTGTGGAAGTACCGGAATTCTGGTCAACTGCAGCTGGTGTTGTGTTAACTTCCGCTAAGGAATTGAACTATGAAGTTGCTGGCGATTACAGCTTCGTTCATGGTGAAGATTTCACAGGTAAGGTAAATGCATCTTTTGTAAACTACATTACTGTAGATTACAAAGGCCAGAGTATTAAGATTGAAATCCCGGCCGCTAAGATTGCTAACGTTTCTATTATCGAAACAGGTAAGGATGAGTCTAACAAGGAGTACAATAAGTATTTCTATGACGAAACTTATTCTATGATTGTAGACAACGTGACAATCGCTACCTCTTTGGTTAAATTAACCGAGAAGGTAAAAAAAGCTGTTGAGGAAAATCTGAGCACAACAGATATGAAAGACAATGGTGACAACACCGGTTCTTTTGATCTGATTGATGAAGACGGAAAAGTTATAGAATCTTTCCGCGTAAATTTGGGTATCGGCATCTCTGTCACCCCCGAAGTGAACATTACATCTAAGGATTTAACGTACGCTTTCAGTACTGTAAATTCGGGTGAATTTTCTAAAGTGGGAAGCTACGACGCTGGCAACGGCGTTACCGCTGACAAGATGCAAAGAGTTGATAATTTTTCATTCTCTCACGACTACACTGAAAGAGCAGTTGTGAAGATGCATTCAAATTTCGTTCTTTCTTACAATGGAAAGACCTACAAAGTGAAGTTTGAACAAAACATTACATCATCCGTAAGCCTTACTAAAGGTGAGAAGAGCGATGTGAATGGAAAAGTTAGCCAAATCTATAACGCAGAATATAAAGCCACTAACGGAAAATCATCTGCAACCGATAACCAAACTATCACCATTGGTTATGAAAAAGGTGCAAATACCACCACTCCTATGGTTGATAACGGAAACGGCACCGGTTCTTTTGACTTGGTAGACGGTGACGGAAACAAAATCAAAACTTATACCGTTGATTTGGGTATTTCTGCCCAAATCCGCTCAACTGTTACTATTAACAACCAAGATATGGGCCTTGGTTTGCTTTCCAGCACTCCGGGTTCTTTCTCAAAGGTCGGTACTTATTCTGAAAACGGCGTTACTGCTGATAAGATGAAGAGAACTGACGTTTTCGCTTATGATAAGACAAGCGAAAATTTAATTGTAACTGCTAATCAAAATTTTAAATTGACCTATGAAGGCAAGACTTATGATATCGCATTTGACAACAATGTAACATCATCAGTAAACTTGACCAAAGGTCAGTTCAGCGATACAGAACTTAAGACCATGCAAATCTGGAACGCTAATTATACTGTTTCAGGTGCGAAGTCTAAAGCTTCTGCTGCGCAGGTAATCACTATTACCTACGAAAAGCCTCAAGACCAAATTACTGGTTGGGAATATTTGAACGATATCTTGGTTCGCCAGGGTAACGATTTCAAAACAACCGTATTTGGTAAAGAAATACATTCAATTGCAGAAAATAACAAAGAAACGGAAGCTTTCCGCATGAGAAACGTTCTTATTTCCAATTCTGGAAAGATCGTTATCTTTGCTAAGGCTAACGTATCTGTTAAGAGTGACAAGACTAACACATCTTCTATCAACGAGGGTGATTGGACTGGTACTCGTGCTGCAAGAAAAGTGGTTTATAAGGTTGACTCAAAGGAAGTGACACTGGATGTTGCTGCCGATGTAACCCTTCTGTATAAGAAGAACAACCTGAAGAACAACTTAAATATTGAAAATGTTTCTTACACTCTCAACCAAGTGTCTACTCACCGTGACGGCGTATTTAATGTAACTATTTATAATATGGTTCATACAATCGTCATCAACGGAGAGACTTTCACTTCTGAAAATGAAGTGGAAGAAAGAATCTTGGATATGGATTATACTTTCCCTGGATATGAAGTAGATCCTGATTATGTTAACATGGCAGGCCGCACTAAGGTTTACCAAAATCCAAATCGTGAAACTGGACACTATGCAGATTGCATCGTATTCAGAAAAATAGACGATCATTCATCTAAGATGTTTGTTGGTTGGTATGACGGAGCTTCAACTCCTACTGTACAGACTACAAACTTCACTGCAAAAGCAGGTGAATTGCTGTCTTTGGTTTGGACAAACCGCTGGGAAGCCGCTTCTTTAACAGGAAGTTCCGCTAATGCACTTAAGAACGGTAACTATAGCGATGGCTACAAGTACCAATCTTGGGAAAGCAATGGCGTAAACAGCTTCTCTGCCATGACCACCAATTTGGAAAAATATGGTAACCCCTATATCGAAAGCTTAATTGCTCGCGATGGTTACTACGAATTGGCTGGAAACCAATATAAATAAGAAAGTAAAAACAAGTTAAAAATCTGTCCCCGGAGAATTAAGTGCAAGCTTAATTTAACGGGGACCTTAAAAAAGCCCAATTAATGAAAAAAAATATAGTTATGATCATCGTTGCTATAATTGCAACTTTGATGTGCGTTGAGGCAAGCGCACAGAGAGCAAGAACCGTGACATCCTTTACCGGACGCCACACGTTTTTAATGTCAGTAGAAGCCAATGCTATGGCCGATACTGACCCCATCGACGGCTCATTCAAAGCCGACTTTGGAGGGCTCGCGAAATTAACGTATTTTAAAAACGGTAACCACTTCTCTGCGAAGTTTGGTTATCGTCGAGAAAATGTTCAACTTGCCGCATCTTATGCGCGCAATTTAACAACAAAACCATCAGCCAAATTCCGCCCCAATATTGAGGTGGAAGCAGGGTTGATGAACCAAACTCGTTCGCTTTATTACGAAGCGGATGAAACCACAACGGAAGGCAAGCCTTTAGCCTCCCACGAATACTGGAACTATAAGCTCCGTCCGTATGTGGGATTAAATATCAACTTCGAAGTCGGACTTGGTAGTTCGGCGATTGAAGTTGGAGCCTTTGGATACTACCTCCCTTACGAGGGCAAGGCAGCTCCGGGCAACATCAAGACCACTGTCGGCGGCAGCGATGTCACCGGCCAGCAGGTCAAAATGGATCTTGATACCTCAAAATTTAAATACGGTGTCAAGATTGCCTACAAATTTGATATCTGCAAGATATTCAAGTAGGTACAAAAAGCTATTATTCTCTATATAAAAACAGCCCTGAACCCCCTAATTACGGTTTGGGGCTGTTCCCTTTTTAAAACCCGCATTTTGAATCACGACGCTAATCTGAAACGTCACGCCTTTTACCTACCTGTTTACGCAAAAAAAACATTTCTTTTAAAATAAAACTGTAGAAATATTAAACAATGGCTATATAATATTATGCAGTTTTTCGTTTTCGGAACAAGGAGATTTCATAATGAAGTGGCTCATAACTCTGGCTTTCGGTTGTTGTCTGACCTTAGCGGTTAACGCTGATGCGCAAGAAACGCCGGCCTCCAATTTCACCAGCCCGAATCAGCCTCAGCAATACCAACCCAATCCTGAAAACAATACTGTTTTGGAAGAGATTTCATCAGCTGCCGGACAGGCTGCCATTGAGAACATCACCAACGCCGAACAAATTTTCTGTTATCAAATAACCAACCGTCCGGAAAATTACACCGGATACACCATTGACGGCATGGCTATCGTCGGTTTCTGCGGCGTTATCAATAACGAGCTCAAAAATATGATTACTTCCGAACTTTTTATGAATCCCGAAAATATTTTATTTGACGTCACCGAAGAATGCATCATTCGTCCTAAAATTATGCTGCGTTTCGTCCGCGGCATTGATGCGACTGACGTTTTGCTTTCTTCTCCCTGCCATGCTTTTGCCATATTCTACGGCGGAAGAGTAAACGCTTTTAACGCCAAACCCGCCGCTCCGATTATTGATGCTCTGGTTGATCCCTTGATTAAAAGCAGGGTAGACTTCGCCTCTCCTGCATTGCTAAACCAGCTGTTGCCAATCGGCGTAGCTCAGACTGACGAACAGAAAGCTCTGCTTAACAAAAAGAACGAACCTATTCGCAACTGGGTCAAAACACAACAGGAAGAAGAAGCTTCTTCCAAAAAAAGCGGATGGAACAACCTTAACCTGAAATTATAATTTGAGATACCGATGAAACTGCGCATAGCTTATCAGGGCGTACCCGGCGCCTATTCCCATATTGCCGGAAAAACCGTCTACCCCGGCCAGGAATACGTTTCCTGTCTGACTTTTGAACAGGCAATGAATGCCGTCCAAAACCGAGAGGTCGATTTTGCAATGATTCCGGTTGAAAACTCTAACGCCGGACGCGTCTCCGACGTTCATTTTCTTTTGCCGCAAACCGGACTGCATATTGTCGGCGAATTCTTTTTAAGAATAGAACACCAGCTGCTTGGTCTTAAAGGAGCGTCTCTGGCCGACATAAAAACAGCCTCCTCTCACCCTCAGGCCCTGGCTCAATGTTCGCAATTTCTCAAAAGCCATAATATTCAGCCCGTGCAGCGGATAGATACGGCTCTTTCCTGCCAAGACGTTATCAGAGATAAAGACCAGACCAAAGCCGCCATCGCCTCAAAATTGGCTGCGGAAATCTATAATCTTGACATTCTGGCTCCCAACATCGAAAACGCCGTCAACAATACGACCCGTTTTTTGATTATGTCGCGGGAAAGCGCCGTGCCCGAAGACGACGGAACCGCCTTTATAACATCGTTTATATTTAAAGCCAAAAATATCCCTGCGGCTCTGTACAAAGCTTTAGGCGGATTTGCCACCAACGGAATAAACATCACCAAACTCGAAAGTTATCTGCTGGAGGGAAAGTTTATTTCCGCACAATTTTATGTAGAAATAGAATCTCATCCTGCCCGTCAGGCATTCAAAAACGCTTTTGAAGAACTAAATTTCTTTAGCGAAGAGGTGCATATTTTGGGTTCCTATCCGGCAAATCCCTACCGCTATCTGTAAATCTCAAAGATACACCCCTGAAACGAAAAAATCACAAGGAGTTGGCAATGAACGATATTATCATTACTGATTTTGGTCCTCAACATTTCGAACAGGCGCTGGATGTCCTCTATGAATCCAATTGTATGCATGCGCGTTGCGACAACAAGCAGTTTATCTGCGCACCCAAAGAAAATTCGGTTCCTTATGTTCGTTCCGTTTTAGAGGACGAAAACAAATTTGGCTTTGTGGCTCTGGACAATAATATCGTTGCCGGAATTTTGTTCGGCGGCGTCCTCGAACGCGACGAAAACATTTATTGCAACCGGAGATTCTGTAAAGTTTTCGACATTGCCGTCAGCAGCAAATATACCAAACGAGGCATCGGAAAACAATTGATAAACGCCGCCGCCGAATATGCGCGCAGTCGTAATGTCCGTCAAATCGAACTGGAAGTTTTCAGCTTCAACACCAATGCCGAAGCCTTTTACAAGAGATTAAACTTTCGTGAAGTGTCACGCATTATGAGCTTGGAAGTTTAAGCCTTCTTTTGCTCGGCAATCACGTCAATAGATTCGTCAATCAGCTTGTCCTGCATTTTGGCGCTAAGCTTTGAGGACAAAAGTTTTTTCACCGCATTTATTGTCAATTCGGTAGTCTGCTGTGCAATTTCCTGCATTGCTTTGTCCTGAGCCGCTGCAATGCGCGACTTCGCTTCATGCTCCTTAAGGGCCATGTCCTTTTCAAGTTTGGATATGCTTTCTTTTTTCATCAAATTGATTTCGCGGTCGGACCGTGCAATGATTTCCTGAGCCTCCTGCCCAACCTGCCGCGCTTTTTTCTCATATTCCACCAAAAGCTTCTGCGCGTCTTCTTTCAGGGCTGCCGCGTCTTTAATCCGCTCGGCGATGCTTTCCCCGCGTTTTTTCAACATCCCGTAAAGAGCTTTGCTAACCGGTTTCGCCAGCCCGACGACGGCAACCACAAAAGAAACGCCGACCCAAAACTCCGGACTCAAATAAAACGCCTCACCGTGCCCGCTGATTTCATGAGCGGTGTTTTCCAGAACGTTCGCAACACTGCCTGCGGCATTCAGAACCGCATCCTGGGTTGCGTCAATAATTTCCCGGTTTGGTAAATTCTGTTCCATAGGCATAGCTTTATTCTTTCACTGAATGATTAACGGCATTTCTGACGTCTTCCGCCTTAAGGTCATTAAAACCAAGTTTTTTGACCACGTCCAAAGCTAACGTTTCTGCCATTTGCTGAACCTGCATCATTGCCCGCTGCTTGCTGGCGGCAATCTTTTTTTCGCCTTCGGCAATCTGGGCGGCCAGTTCATTGTCCAAATCGGACTGTTTCCGCTCAATCATATTTTTAAGATCTTGCTGCGTTTTGGCAATCGACTGGTTAGCTTCTTCCGTAGCAAATTTCAGGGCCTGCTGGTATTTGTCCAGCGCAGCTTCTGCCTGCACTTTGATTTCGGCAGCCTTTTCCAAATAATCATCAATTTTTTCTTTACGCAGATTAATCATTTCCGCAATTCTCGGAATGATAAATTTGCTCATAACAAAGAGCATCGTAAAAAAGGTGACGCACAGCCAAAAGAGCTGCGACGGAAACACTGAAAAATCTAACTGAGGCATCAGACCCTCTCCTCTCAAAAACTAAATTTTAGGGTGGTGGATAGAGTAATTATACAGAGCGCAGAAACCTGAACGTACACAAACATACGTAAGTTTCGAGCACCGGATTATTGCTCTAGGCACCCCATAAAATTTAATTTAGTTGCCGGTCAGCATAACCAGAGCAATAACCAACGCGTACAATGCAATAGCTTCAACGGCGGCAAAACCGGCCCAGCCATAAATATCAACGTCTTTTTTTACCTGCGGATTGCGGCCGACGGTAGAAATAATGGTAGTCCAAACCTGCGACACACCCCAGGCGGCTACAGTCATTGACAAAGCGCACATACCGGCACCAACATAAGCTAACGGTTCCATTTTATTTCCTTTCTAAAGATTGTTAACTAAAAAAATCACATAAAAATAATTTTCACAAAATCTAGTGTTCATGCAGGGCATCACCCAGATAGATACAGCTCAAAACCGTATAAATAAAGGCTTGCAGCAAAGCAATAAATATCTCAAAACACACAATGCAGCTGTTAAACAACACCGGTACTATTCCTGCAAAACCCAAGGCAACCACAAATCCGGCAATGATTTTCAGCATAATATGCCCCACGGTCATATTAGCCACCAGACGGACTGTCAAACTAAAAGGTTTTGAAAGGAAAGAAATCATTTCAATCGGCACGATAAGCGGCGCCAGAGCAAAAGGAATGCCCTTCGGCAAAAAGGTCCTCAACCAGCCAAGCTTTTTCTTTTTAATGCCGATAACCACATTGAACAACAATGCTATCAAAGACAAACTTCCGACCGCGGTTAAATGGGACGTAAACGTAAACGCATAAGGAAACAACCCCAAAAGATTACCGAAGGCTACAAATAAAAACAGCGTAAAAATAAACGGAAAATACTTCAATCCCTCCACGCCGACGTTCTCTTTCAGCAGTCCGGATATAAATTCATAAATGCTTTCGGGAATAGACTGCGCAACCGTGGGAACAATACTGCGGCGGCGAAGGCACAATCCCAGCAAAACGGTAGAAACCACAACCGCCAGCACCATAAACAGGGCAGAGTTCGTAAACGAAATATCGACATCGCCGACCTTGAGCGGAATAATCGGCTTGATGACAAATTGTTCCATCGGATTGGACACTTCTACTTACTCCTTCTTTTTGTTTTCCTCACTTTGTACAAAGCGGTAAACATTCAAAATACCGGCAACACCGCCCAACAGCAGAAACACTACCAGCAGCCAGGGTTTGGTATCCAGCATCCGGTCCAAGAAAAATCCGATTGCCGCTCCGACCAATACGCCGGACAGCAGCTCGGTCGCCACCCGAAAACCGGTTTTGGATGCATACACATACGGCGATTCCGGTTTATCCTTGCGCGCCAAGGCTTCTTTGGCTTTCAGATGCCGAATACGTTCATCCAGTTTCCGAATGTCTTCAGGGACCTTCAACATATTCAACCTTCCTACCTAAAATATTACGGAGTTATTAAAGAAGTCCTAATTTTTATTTTTTTACTGTGTTTTGAGCAAAAATTTCTTCCAGCCGTTCCAGGGTCGGAGCACCGGAAAGCAATTCGTTTTTATCCTTGGTATGAACGATGAACGAAGGTGTACCTTGGATTCCCAGCTGGGTTACGCCGTTTTGGCGGTTTCCCAAAATCTCGCGAGCCGTATCGTCATTATGCAGACAGGCTTCTGCTTTTTCGGGAGAAACACCGCTCAATGCGGCGTATTGCGTCAAAACTTTGGTCGGATTCCGGGACAATCCCCATTCTCTCTGCTTCTTAAACAAAACATCTACAAATGCAAAATACTTGTCTGCCGGAACACAGGCCGCCAGCAACGCACCGTCCATTGAGGCACGGTCAATCGGAAAAGGAACAAAAACCAGTTTGACCAACCCTTTGTCTATGTATTTTTCCTTTATTGCCGGCAACACGTTAAGATGAAAATCGGCGCAATGGAAACAACCGAAAGACGAAAATTCATATAATGCAATCGGAGCGTCGGCTTTTCCCATCGTCATTCCTTCCGGCATTGCGTAATTAGCCGGAATAACCGGCGCCGGAACCGGAGCTTCGTCTTGGGCTTGGGCCGCCTTGACCAAAACAATTTCGCCCTTTTCGTTCAGAACAAATCCCTTAAAAGACAAATACATTCCCGCCGCCATAAAGAAAACCACGAAAGCGGCGACAAAAGCGCTGATTTTTCTGATAATAACTTCAAACTTCATCTTTTTTCTTTTCACCTTTATTATTACTGATAACGCTGCGTCCGAGCTTTTTCAGCATTTCCTGCAACGCCGGATTTTCAACTTCTTCACTCAGAATTTTAATATAATTTTCTTCTTCTTTAGTTACAAGAGTTTTTTGCTTGTCCTTAAACTTATCCTCATCATCGTCCAACTTTAGTTCGCTGTTCTGAATAATCTTCAGCTGACTGACCGCCCGGTAACCGAAATAGGTGTTAACCTTGCTCAAAATGACATTCTCCCGGTGCTGCAGTTCCAAAGCAAACGCACCGCCCGGCACCATAACATACAAAATGCCGTTCGTCTTTTCCCCGCGTTTGAAGTCAATCCGCTGCGGCAGGCTGTAGCCGGCCAGTTCTTCGCCGACAACGCTTTCCCAGTTGGTAATAAGGTCTATTTCAACAAAGCCTTTTTTACCCAGAATACTTTTGGCAAAAGGCAGAATTGTCCGGGACAACGCCTGTAAGTCCCGGGTTTTGCGCTCATCGCTGACTATGTATTCTTTTCCCTTTGCCATAGACGGCAATCTAACAGACTCTATCAACAAGGGCAAGCCTTTTGTTGACTAGACGGTATATTTAAGCCTATAATTCAGCAAATTATCGGGGAGGTTAATCTATGGACTGGCACCATGTCTTGCAGGCGCTTTTGTCGCTTGTCTTTGTTATCGGACTTTTACTGCTGACCTTATGGCTGTTTAAATATTGTCAGCTTAAAGGCGGCAACTGTCGTTGGGCTCGTCAGCTCAAGGCAGGGCAGCGCTTAAACGTGGTTGAAAGCCGCAGACTTGACAACCGTAACAGTGTCGTTTTGCTTAAGCGCGACGACCAGGAATTTCTGATTTTACTCGGCAGTAACGCCAATTTGCTCCTTGACCGTTCCCCTGCTCCGCAAAGGATTGAGACTAATGATTAAAAAGCTTTTCCCGATATTTGTCTTCATCGCCGTTGCCCTTGTCTGCTCTGCTGGCTCGGCTGCGGCGCAAAGCATCAGCCTCAATATGGAAGACGCTGCAAACGGCTCTGCGACGGCCAGAATTTTCAGTGTTATCATGATGATAACCGTTCTGTCTCTGGCTCCGTCCATCTTGGTAATGATGACTTCCTTTACTCGTATTGTCGTTGTGTTTTCCATTACCCGCAGCGCCCTGGCAACCAACTCGACGCCGCCCAATATGGTTCTGGTCTCTCTCGCCTTGTTTCTGACTTTGTTTATTATGAGTCCGACCTTGGAACGCTCTTGGGAAGAAGGCATCAAACCTATGATTGATGAAAAGGTAGAAGTAATGGACGGCTTGGAAAAAGCCTCTCAGCCGCTGAAAGAATTTATGGTACGCAACACCCGCGAAAAGGATTTGCTTTTGTTTACCGACCTTGCTGATGAAAAACCGGCAAAAACAATTGAAGAAACACCGCTCAAGGTTGCCGTCCCCGCTTTTATGATCAGCGAGCTCCGACGCGCTTTTGAAATCGGCTTTTTAATCTTTGTCCCTTTTCTGATTATTGATATGGTCATTGCCTCGGTTCTTATGTCTATGGGTATGATGATGCTTCCGCCTACTGTTCTGGCCTTACCGTTCAAAGTCATATTTTTCGTACTGGTAGACGGGTGGTACCTGCTGGCCGGATCGTTGGTCAACAGTTTCAAATAAACAAAAAAAGACAGCGTCTCCGCTGTCTTTTTTTTATCCGTTGCCTTATTAGAAAGTATAACGCAAACCACCGTAAACTTCATGGGCATTAAAGTTAGCATCATTAATATCACCCATATCCATATAACGGTAACCGGCATCCAAATTTACACATTTGTTCAGTCTCAGACTGATACCGCCGCCGACAGTCCACGTAAAGTTATCGGCACTGTGCTTAATTTTTGCAGCATCGGCCACACCACCGCTCCCGATATCATTATAAGACAGGTCAAGTCTGGTCAAACCGATACCACCATGGATATATGGTGAAATCCAATAATTCGGCATAAAGTCCAAATAAGCGTTAGCCATAAAAGAATCAGATTCCATCGTTGCATTTAAAGGAGTACCCATTGCATCTTCAAATTTATCATCGACATCATCGCGATAAATGTACTCAGCTTCCAAACGGACAAAACCGTAACGATAACCGACAGCGCCCGAAATGTTCCAAACATTTCCGAAATCCAGCTTAGATTTATTGGTTGCACTGTCTTCTTTATTATTAAAATTATAATTGGTAGCACCTCCGCGCAAACCAAAATAAAAACCGTCACGTGCCGAAGCATTAGACACAAAAGCCGAAGCCAAAACTAATGCCGAAGCAAAAGTAACCAAAGATTTTTTCATCATCGTCTCCAAAGTAGTTTTGTAAATTTTGTCTAGTTTATAACCTAAAAATTTTATTTAATCAAGCATTAATTTATAATTTTTTTATTTACTCTGGCGCCAATATAACATTCAGTTCTTATTATTTTGTTAATTTAACGCCATAATCGACACTTTGCCAAAAAACGGAAAAAATCTTTCAAACCGCCAAATTCCAAGCATTTTTTACAGTTTTCATTAACCCCTTTTAAACTTTCCGGCGTTAATCTGCAAACCTGATTTTGCATATGTTTCAGTTTTGTTAAATTTGTCGGCGGTAAAGCTATTTAATAGATTAGAAACCTTTTTTGTGCTAGAATTAGAATAGTATTAATGGGTAAAAAGGCGAATCATGTATATCTGGGTCGTATTGGCAACATTTTTGGCTATGCTGGCTTCTTACACGCTCTCCATGCGGGCGGACATCCGCAAGGTGACGGTTGAACCTATGGCCGAAGCGGAAATTGCCAAACTGGTCAGCAAACATCGTGCTGCCGGACGTTATATCTATTACAATTCCCCACCCAACACGCCTGCCGAGCAGGTAACTTTCGTTCCCGGAATTATCAGCGATGCCAATATTGAAGGAGAAATGTCTTCGGTCACGATAAATGACAAAAATTACACCTCGCAGATTTTTTGCATGAACAAAGAATGGACCACCGCCTATACCAATGCATCCGATTGTGACAGGGTAGATACCTCCAAAATGCTGGTAACCTATGGCCCCATTCCTTACCGCTGGCTTAACCTGAATTATGAAGACGTCGACGTTCCCAACAGCGATTTTATGAATGCAATGCGCAATACGGTTAGCGGCGGCTGGCGTTTTGGCTATACCGCGGAAATTGACCCGGCAACGGAAGATGTTACCGAAAACTCTTCAGGTTCGCCAATGCGTATTATAACCAGGGACGGAGAACTCTATGTCCCTCTGGCTATTGTCAACAATGATGATTTTAAAAAAGTTTGCAACGTTTCATCCGGTCAAACCTGCTTAATTTATCTTTCAGGTTTTTAAGCACACCGGCAAAGGAGAAAAACCATGTTAAAAAAATTAAACAGCTTATTGGGACAGAAAGGTAGCATGATGGTGGAAGCCCTTGCTATGCTTGGCCTGATTTCCATGGTAACGCCGGTCTTGTATAAAAAAGCGGCTGAACGAACCACTGAATTGCAGGATATCAACACTGCAACCCAAATGCGTACCTTGTCAAAAGCCTTGGACGATTATATTCAGGACAACTACGTTGCGCTGTCTGGCACCATCGGTGCCAACTCTTCGGCAATAATTGACAAAGACGACATCGCTATTTATCTCCCTTACGGCTTTAACATTGATCAGTCAAAAGTTTTCAGCGGCTATGAATTTGCAATTCGCAATGACAAAACCGCCGCAGGGGAAAGTATCTTAACCGGTATGGTCTTGGCCAAAAACAGTAGCGACCTGCCGGCGATTCGCTCTGCCAAAATTGCATCCATGATTGGTTCTAACGGCGGCGTTGTCAATAATAACATCGCCAGCGGTGTCCAGGGCGGATGGGAAGCCAGACTGGCTGATTTCAGCTTTGGCACGGCCGAAAACGGCAGTATTGCCTCCACCTCGCTCAATGCGGTCAGCTCCTCTGCCGGCGTCGCCAGTGATGAAGTCTTATACCGCACGGACTCCCGAGGCACAGAATACAACACCATGCGTACAGACCTGTATATGGGCGGCAAACCTATCCGCGACGTCAATCATTTGATTGTAAACAGCGAAAATGCCGGTTTGGACAAAGACGGCCTAATGATTGGCAGCGGATCAGACGGTAAAGGTGCCGCCAACTTGGTTGTCACCGGAAAAGGTACCATTACCAATCTCTTAAAAGCCGGCGCTGCCAACGTCGGAGAAATTTTCAAAGTTGAAACTGCCGCAATCGGCGGTGCCAATAAAATTACCGCAGATGCCAAGGTCAACGCCAACAACGGCGTAGATGTCAAAGGCAGCGGCGCCGGAAAAGGCGGCGGCTATGCGTTAGGCGTCGAAGGCGGCTTAAACGTTACCACCGGAATGACGGTCTTAGACGGCAAACTGCAGGCTAACGACGGAGCCGAAATCTCCAACGGCGTCTTGGTTAAAGGCGGCAAAGCCGGAGAGGGCAACGGAAACATCTACAGTGTCGTTATCAATAAAAGCAACGGCGCCAATGACGGCAGCCTGCTGGTACAAAATAACGTCCGTATTGAAAATGATCTTTATGTCGGCGGCAAAGCTTACATTAACGAACTCGACGTTGACAATTTCCGTGCCGGTAAAATTGCCGAAAACAATTATAACCTAAACGTCACCAAAAATGACATTGTCATCAAAGACAATGATTTCAAGGTCGGAGACCGCATCGTGTCAAACGACACCTCCGTAACCATGAAAAGCGCAAACTATCAAATGTATGCAAACGATTCCCGGGCCGGAATTGCCAACAGTGCCCGAACCAACCGGGTAGACGTTGAAGGCAGCAACATCTACCTTCAGACCCCTAACGGCACCGGCGTTATTGATGCCAAATCGTCAAACTTTACAACCGATGCCAGCAAGACAATCGCCATTGCCGGCGCCGGAAAATTGAACATCGACGGCACCAGCTCGTACATCCAGACTGTCACCGACGGCAAAACCAACCGCGTCTTGACCAATAAAGACGGTTCGGAAATGACCTCCAGCGACGGCACCAACTCGGCTTATATCAGTACGACGCCTACTTTGGCCAAAGCCTCGGCCAACAACATTGTCATCGACGACCGTAAAATCGTTTTCGCCGAAGGTGCAAAAACCTTAGGAACATTTAACAGCGGAAACTTTGATAATGCGGTCATCAACAAAGGCGTTATCATTCGTCGTGAAGGAATGGTAAACCTTCCCGGTTCAACAGCCTCCGGCCGTACCGCCATGGCCACCGGAGAAGGCGCTCAGGATGTCGCCGGTTACATCAAGGCTGACCGTTTTCTGGCCAATCAGCAGTTAAAGGCCAAGGATCCCTATGCGGTTCCCAAGGATGTGACCCTGACCAAACCGAGCGGCGTAACCGACAATACCTTATATGACGCTTATCAGGTTAACCCTGCATACACCTCCGTTATGCACGACATCAAACTGACCTCCCGCGGCGGCGCCCGTTTGAGCGATATTTTGCCTGACTTTATCAACAAAGGTATCTACGTTATCGATAATACCTATAAAGAAAACAGCACCAGCTGGGAAAACTATACGGTAAAGGTTACCGGCGGCAAAATCTCCGTCACCGGTGAACCGCCATCCTGCAGTGGAGACCCCAACTGCATTGCAACGCCGTGGCTGGGCTTTATCCCCACCCCGCAATGTCCACCGGGATATTCAAAAGTTATCACCATTAACCCCATTCGTTGGAAAATGGCGGAAGCTTATGCTATCCCCGTTGTCGAAAACATTACCGGCTCAACCGTAACCGAGAAGTTTAAGGCGTTGTTCATTGCGCCGCGTAACCCCAAAACCGCAATGTTCAAACTGACCGAAGAAAACGGCAACGGCGCTCACCGCCACTATCTTGAATCCGGTATGCCGCTGACCTTCCAGACCAACACCTGGTTGAACACTACCATTGCCGGAGTCCGTTCTTCCAACCAGATGAGCGGTGCCAACCACGAAAATATTCGCGCGAACGACTTTTTGGGCTGGCATGCCATTATGGGCTTCCTGTATCACGGTTCCGATTACCATGATTACATCCAGCTGGCCGGCGGCAATACCTCTCATACTGACGGAAAAATCGTTTGGAACCTGTTCCCCGTCTATAACGAAGAGCTGACCGCCATCGCCAATGTCTACTGCTACTTCGAACGACGCAACAAAGTTATTGTCTACGATACCGATGGCTCTGTTCTAATCAACAAAACCGTCAACGATTGGAACAAAAACGACAATGTCGTTGACACAACCTATAATCAGCTGGAAAACTTCCGGGCAAGCTTTGGTAAAGACAGCAACTATACCAACCGCCTGAACGATCCGGCTCTGAAATACAACGACCCGTGGTAATTGCCATTACCCGCCTTCCGCATCCCCGCTTTCACTGCGGGGATGTTTTTTTTTGCAAATTCGGCCCGGATTAAAGCTATTTTCATAAATATTCGCTATAATAACAACCAAAGCCCCGGTTTTATTCACTAAACATTTAATAACTCACAGATTTGCATTTATTTATAAAAATAATATTATAAAATAGCTAAAGATATTGGCAGGCATAAAATTTTGGAGCTCCTAAATGCTGAATCAAGATGACGATTTTGATAACGATGAAGACCTCAACGAACCGAACAGGATCAGCCGCAAAAAAATACTTGTTTTTTTGATTCCGGCTTTGATTGCCATCGGTCTCGGCGTCGGTTTTTTCTATGCCTTTAACCACAAGTTCGGAAACAACGGAAATGCCAATTACAGCATTGTTCGCAACATTATTGAAGAAGACGGAAAAGAAGCCGAAAGCGTAACCGTGTTCTACGACTTGCCCGAAATCACCGCCCGCCTTAAAGATACCTCCGCCGACGAGGCCACCGCACGCCTCAAAATCAGCGTGGAGTTAAACAATGTCGAAGACGTCGCCAAAATAGAGGCTTTGCTGCCCCGTATCAACGATGCCGTCATTGCGCATACGATTGAGCTGACCCCGGATGAGCTGGAAAGCGCCACCGGATTGTACTGGCTCAAAGAAGAATTGCTTTATCGCATAAATCTGTTAACATCTCCGTTACAGGTTTCAAATCTGAATTTTAAAAACTTTGAAATTCAAAAACCAAATGAAAAATAAAGGATAATCAAAGTGGCAGAACAAGAGGGAAAACAAGAAACACCGAAAGAAAACTGGGCTGATACCATAGAAGTCCGGGATGCTCCGGCCGCTGCTCCGGAAATGGATTCCCCTGATTCCAAAATTCTTAATCAGGAAGAAATCGACAGCCTGCTGGGTTACTCCAACGACGAGGAGGAAGACTACCGTCCGCAAAAAACCGGCGTTCGGGCTATTTTAAACTCCAGTATGGTTTCTTACGAACGGCTGCCGATGCTGGAAATCGTATTTGACCGTCTGATTCGTCTGATGGCAACCTCCCTGAGAAACTTTACGCAAGACAACGTAGAGGTTTCTCTCGACAGCATTGAATCAATGCGCTTCGGCGAATATATCGATTCCCTGACGCTCCCCACCCTTTTGAACGTATTTAAAGCTGAAGAATGGGATAACTACGGACTGATGTCTCTTGACTCGTCCCTCATCTACTCGATGGTGGACGTTCTTCTCGGCGGCAGACGCGGAACCGCGGCCATGCGCATTGAAGGACGCCCCTATACGACCATTGAGCTGAACATCGTCAAAGAGATGATACAGCTCATTCTGGCGGATTTGTCCACCGCGTTCGACCCCATAACATCGGTTAACTTTGCTTTCGACCGCCTGGAAACCAATCCCCGCTTTGCAACCATTTCCCGCCTGTCTAACGCCGTCATCGTGGCGCACCTCAGAGTCGATATGGAAGACCGGGGCGGAAAAATAGACTTGATGATACCCTATGCCACGCTGGAGCCGGTTCGCGAACTCTTGCTCCAGATGTTTATGGGCGAACGTTTCGGCCGCGATACCATCTGGGAAAACCATTTAATGTCTCAGCTCTGGGAAACGGAGGTTGAGGTCAGTGCGCTCCTCAGCGAAACGACAATCAAATTGGGCGAAATGTCTGCCTGGGAAAAAGGTTCATTCCTTCCGTTGGACATTCCCCCGCATCAAAAAGTAACCATTGTTTGCGGCGACGTGCCTCTGATCACCGGAGACATGGGCCGCAAAGACGACCATATCGTCATCAGAGTTGACGGAAAGGCTGAAAAGAATGGATAGCTTGGAATTGCTCATCAATCTCATCATTATTGCATTGCTGGTTCCGACAATCGTTTACGCCTATCGGCTCAACAAAAACCTTGAGATTTTGCGCCGCAACCAAAAGAGCCTGGCCCAGCTGGTCGAAGCCCTGAATGACGCAACCTACAAAGCGGAAAACAGCATTCCCAAACTGAAGTCCGTTACCGAACATTCTTCGGAAGGCTTGAAAGAAGTTGTAGACAGCGCCAAGGAACTCAAAGACGATTTGTTGTTCATTAATGAACGCGCCGACAATCTTGCCGACCGTTTGGAACAGGTTATCAGCGACGGCCGCCAGATTAAAGCGCCGATGCCGGCGGCAACAGCGGATTCTTCGCCAATCGGAAAAATCCGCATCAACGAAGAACCGCAAGAAATGCCGATATCCGACAGCCGCTCCGAAGCGGAAATGGAATTGTTAAAAGCTTTGCGCTCAATAAAGTAAAATAAAATTTAAGGTCAGATGATGTTTAACAAAACAAATAAAGTCAAAATAAGATTATTGCCGGTTTTTATCTTTGTAGCCGTTTTGACCGTGTCGGTAAAACTCAATAACATTTTTGACTTGTACAACAACCCAGCTCAAAAGACGCTGAGTATCTCTCCGGCTCAGGCTTTGGCAGAAGAAAAAGCCAATTCCGACACCGCCGAACTGAGCAAGGTTTTGAATCAGGGTGACAAGGCCGCCGCCAACGCTGCGGCCGGAACTCCTGCGTCCGCGTTTACTCAGTCGGAAATTCTTATTTTGCAGGAATTGGCAGAACGTCGTGAAGCTCTCGACATCCGCGCCAAAGAAATCGACAAAAGAGCAATTCAGCTGAAAGTCGCCGAGGACGAAATTGATAAAAAGATAAAGCAGCTTAAGGCCTATGAGCAAAAGCTGCAAAAACTGATAAACAAATACAGCGAACAAGAGCAGGAAAACATCGCTTCCTTGGTCAAACTGTACACCTCAATGAAGCCTAAAGACGCCGCCCGGATTTTCAATACGCTGGATATGAACATCACCGTGGCATTGCTGAAAGGAATGAAACCGTCGTCGTCTTCCGCCATTCTTTCCCAAATGAATTCGGAAAAAGCCAAGGCCGTTACGTCAGAGCTTATTGGAAACAACATTTAATTTTAACGCTGAGAAACAAACATTGCCGAGCTGTAACTTTTACATAAAATTCGTTTCAGTCTTAAGTTTCTGCTTAAGCCTGCTTTTATGTGTTTCGGCAGAAGCCCAACCCTTAAGCAATGCGTCTCCTGCCGGAAAAGTCAAAGTCGAAGACTTGTCTCCTATGGAAACGGAGCCTCGTCCTCAGGCTCGGCCGACAGCTCCCGTAACCGTTGAAACCCAGGGAACCACGTTAAAAAACAAAGAAACGATATCTGCCGCCCAAATTAAAGCGCCGGTTACCGAACCCCAGTTTGCCAGCTTGAGCTTTGCCTGGAATATGCCGGTCAGTTTGGCCGTTTTCAAACGCCAAAACAAACTCTGGATTGTATTTGACCATTCCCAGCAGATTGACATTAAGGAACTGCGCAATATGGCCGGAGATTTGGCCGAAAACATCTTCCAGTTTCCCCATCCCGGAGCAACGATTATCCAGTTGACGCCCAAAGAAGACGTCCAGTTCTTCGTCCGAAAAGAAGGCTTGCTGTGGATTGTCGATCTTTTTACCTCAGACCAAAAACCGCAGCCGGTTAAAGATATGACGATTTTCACACAATACGACAGCCTAAATCGTCCTTATCTCTTCATCCCCACGGAGGCCGCCGGCAACATCGTCTCGGTGATTGACCCCGACGTCGGCGACATCATCACCGTCGCCCCGACCGGAAGCGCCGGCTATGGTCTCAATGCTCCTTACCACTATCCGGAGTTTGATACGCTGGCCACCGAACAAGGTCTGGCCTTTGTCATCAAGGCTCAGGACATTATGCTCAACCGAGGCAACACCGGATTGACCCTGCGGGCACAAAACCGGGGCCTGAATATAACCGAAGGACTTGACGCGCTAAAAAGACAGCAGCAGTTCAAAACCTCGGAAGATTCTCTTGAATCTTTCGATATAAAGATTCAACCGCAACTGCTGGCAATGCCATACAGCGAAGCTGTAGAACAGCTGAAACAGGACATCCTGTCAGCTACTCCCGAGCAACGCGGCATTGCACGTCTTGAACTGGTAAAATACTATGTCTCCAAAGGCATGGGAACCAACGCTCTCTACATTCTTAACCAAATGCAGGCGGCAAACCTTCCGGAAGCCCAGTCGGACAAATTCCACGCCCTGCTCGGCGTCGCAAACTTCTTGGCGCATCGTTATGACCAGGCCGTAGAGAACTTTGAACACGGAAAACTTCCCGAAATAAACGAAGCCATATTTTGGAGAACCTTGGCTTCCAGCGCACAGGAATTTAAGCCGGAAAATAACGTAATCCTTTTCTCCTTTGTCACGCTTATCCGTGACTACCCTCAGGAACTTAAAGACCGTATCGCCGTTATCGGTGCCGAAAACGCGCTCAACGTTAACGACGATATTGCCGCACAAAATTTTATCGATATTTTGAAATCCGGCAGCACCGACCGCCTGCGCAACCGCAAAGCGCAAATAGACTATCTCGCGGCCAAAAAACAGGAACTTCAGGGCTATCCGCGCAATGCCATCCGCGCCTATCGGGAAATCGCGCTCAGCCGTGACCAAAAGTATTCGTCGTTGGCACGTTATGACAATGCCGTTTTAAGCCAGCAAATTAATGCCCTTAGCCTGAACGAAGCAATCGGCGAGCTTGAAAAACTTCGTTTTGCCTGGACCGAACCGAAATTCAAATGGGAACTTCTAAACCGGCTGGCAGACTTCTATGTGAAAAACGCCGATTATTACAATGCCCTGAAAACGCTTAAGGAAACCCTGCCGATGGCAACTCCGGATCAGCGTCGGACGCTTCTCGCCAAAATGGTTCAGTGGTTTGAAGACATCTATATCAACAATCAGGCGGACAACAGCCTGTCAGCCGTAAAATCTTTGGCGCTTTATCAAGATTTCGAATGGCTGGCGGCCCGCAGCAAACATCAAAACGAAATCATCCAAAAGCTGGCAGACCGCCTGGTAGCGGTAGACCTGCTGCCTCGTGCCGACAAACTGCTGACGACGCTCCTCCAGAAAAATGACGTCAGCAAAACCGATCGAGCCAAAATCGGAGCCCGGCTGGCTGTCATTTACCTATTTGAGCGCAAATCTCCTGAAGCCCTGGAAATTCTGAACGCAACGGAATATGACAATCTTCCTTTTGAAGTCGAGGCTCATCGCCGTGTCATTCGCGCTCGAACAATGGCTAATTTGGGACAGACTGACGAAGCCCTGAAACTCCTCAACGACGACTACAGCAAAAACGCAACCCTGCTTAAGGCTGAAATCTTTTGGAACGCCCGTCAGTGGGGAGATGCGGCCGACGCCATAAAATACCTCATAGAAAAACCGACCCCGGGCAAACCGTTGTCTCAAGAACAAATCAACTATATTCTGGATTGGGCCACAACACTCAAAAAAGCCGGACGGGAAACCGTTTTGGTTCGGCTGCGCAACAAATTTATGCCTTATTTTGCCAAAACTAAATATCATAGTGCATTTAACATCTTAACAGATCACCTTGAAAATGATAAAATCGACCTCAAAGAAATAAACAGCATAGTCAACGATGTTCAGGCATTCAGCGACTTTGCCAAAGCTTATAACGATTCGCTTAAGAGTACGGCAATAAAATAAATGTCAGCTGATTTTCAAATTGAAAGCCCGTTTCAGCCTGCCGGCGACCAGCCCCAGGCAATCAAGGAGCTTTGCGAAGGAATTAACAACGGTGTCAAGGACCAGGTCCTGCTGGGAGTGACCGGCAGCGGCAAAACCTATACTATGGCCAAAATCATCGAACAATGCAAACGTCCGGCCTTGATTATGGCGCCCAATAAAATCCTTGCGGCTCAGCTGTACACGGAAATGAAGGAGTTTTTCCCCCACAACCACGTGGAATACTTTGTTTCTTACTACGACTATTACCAACCGGAAGCCTACGTTCCCAAAACCGATACCTACATTGAAAAAGATTCGGCAATCAACGAACAAATTGACCGTATGCGCAACTCGGCCACCCGCAACATTTTGGAAAACCGTGACGTAATCATTGTCGCATCGGTTTCTTGCATTTATGGTTTGGGCGACGTTGAATCCTACGCCGCAATGACGCTCCCCTTGTCCGTGGGGGAGGAAATCAATCCCAAAGAAATATATAAGCGCCTTGCCGAGCTCCAATACGAACGCAATCAACAAAACTTCGTGCGTTCAACATTTCGCGTTCAGGGCGACACCTTGGACATCTTTCCGGCCCACTATGAAGACCGTGCATGGAGAATATCTTTTTTCGGCGACGAAATTGAAAGCATTTATGAATTTGATTCCCTTACCGGAAAACGTACGGCCGAACTCAAAGACATCGTCATCTATCCGGCCAACCATTATGTAACGCCCCGGCCGGCAATCTCGCAGGCCATTGTCAACATCAAAAAGGAACTGGGCGAGCAACTGGAAGAATTTACCGCTCAAAACAAACTTCTGGAAGCGCAAAGGCTTGAACAAAGAACCCGTTTTGACCTTGAAATGCTGGAAACGACCGGACATTGTAAAGGGATTGAAAACTACTCGCGTTACCTTACCGGACGCAAACCCGGAGAGCCGCCTCCCACGTTATTTGAATACCTGCCGCCGGACGCCATTGTTTTTGTTGACGAAAGTCACGTTTCCGTTCCCCAAATCGGAGGAATGTATCGGGGTGACCGTAACCGTAAAAGCACGCTTTCCGACTATGGTTTCCGCCTGCCCTCCTGCGTAGACAACCGTCCGTTAAAATTTGAAGAATGGAATCAAATGCGCGGTCAGACGATTTTCGTTTCGGCCACTCCCGGCGATTGGGAGCTTGAACAAAGCCATGGTACCTTTGCCGAGCAGGTTATTCGCCCTACCGGTCTGACAGACCCCCTGTGTATTGTCCGCCCGGTTGAAAATCAGATTGACGATCTTATGCAGGAATGTCGCAAAACCGTAGCCCGCGGCGAACGCGTTTTAGTAACGACCTTAACTAAAAAAATGGCGGAAGATTTGACTGAATATCTGAATGACAACGGCATTAAAGTGCGTTATCTCCATTCGGACATCGAAACCTTGGAACGCATCGAAATTATCCGCGATCTCCGTCTGGGCGTTTTTGACGTGCTGGTCGGCATTAACCTTCTTCGCGAAGGATTGGATATTCCCGAATGTTCGCTGGTTGCCATTTTGGATGCCGATAAAGAAGGCTTCCTTCGTTCCGAGCGTTCGTTAATACAGACTATCGGCCGTGCTGCCCGCAATGCCGAGGGTCGGGTAATTCTTTATGCAGACAAAATGACCGGCTCTCTGGAGGCCGCTTTGCGCGAAACCAACCGCCGCCGCCAAAAACAGCTCAACTATAACGCCGAGCACGGAATTACGCCGCAAACCATCAAGAAAAAGATTTCCAACGCCTTGAGCGAAATGACCGCCGCCGATTACGTAGAAACCAAGAAGGAAGCGCCCGAAGAGATTAAAGACATTGACAAGAAACTGCGTGAGTACAAAAAGCTTATGCAGGAAGCCGCCGTCAACCTTGAATTTGAAACGGCCATGGTTTATCGCGACAAAATCAAGGAACTCGAGCAGATTTATCTCAAAAGCTAAACCTATTCTACGGTTACCGACTTTGCAAGATTGCGAGGCTGATCAATTTCCCGCCCCAGCTCGTCGGCAATATAATATGCCAGCAGTTGCAGAGGGACATTAAGCAGCAAAGGAGACCATATTTCCGCAATTTGAGGAACACGGATAACCCGGTCAAACAACTTTCCCCTTTGCAAGGCCGCTGACGTCGTAACCGCAATCAATTGTGCCCGACGGGCCTTAACCTCTTCGCAATTGGACAGCATTTTATCAAAGGTCAGGCCGCCGTCTGCCAAAATGGCAATCACCGGAACACTCTCGTCAAGCAACGCAATCGGCCCGTGTTTTAATTCTCCCGCTTCGTATCCGTTAGCGTTAATATAGCTGATTTCCTTAAGCTTCAAAGCCCCTTCCGCCGCAGAAGCCGTGTTAATGCCGCGAGCCATAAAAACAACGTTTTTGCAAGCGGCATAATCCTTAGCACAGGTTTTAATCCCGCTGCTGTTGCTTAACGTTTCCTCCAGCTTGGCCGGAATCTCAAATAACTCTTTTTTCAGCTCAAACAATTTGTCCCGACTCAAACACCCTCTCAGCTCCGCGGCTGCCAACGCTGACAAATACAAGCAAACAAGCTGTGCCGTGTAAGATTTTGTAGCCGCAACACTGACTTCAATCCCTGCTTTTAACGGCAGTACCGCATCCGCACATCTGACAATGCTTGAATCCGTACGGTTTGTCACCGCCAAAACCTTGGCGCCGGAAGACCGTGCCTGTTTAAGGGCCGTAATCGTATCCGCGGTTTCTCCTGACTGGGAAATCCCGATTGTCAAAGTTTCTGCAGAGGTCAGCTGGCGTTTATAAATATATTCGCTGGCCGCCTCAACCCGCACCGGAATTCCCGCCAGCGTTTCAAACGCATTTTGGGCAATTTTTGCCGCATGAAGAGAGGTTCCGCAGGCAATAATCTCTATCCGGTTTATGCCGCGAAACAACTGTTCCAAATCAATTCCGCCCAAACGGACTTCAGCCTCCGGACTTGGCATATATTCGGTTAAAAGGTTGCGTACGATATCCGGCTGCTCGTTTATTTCTTTAAGCATAAAATGCTTGAATCCCCTTTTGCTGATAGCTTCAGGCTCCCAAGTCAGATTTTCAACTTTTTTCAAAACGACGGAGCCGTCAAAATTTTTAACGCTGACGCCGTCCCGCCGAACGATGGCAAACTCGTTGTCGTCAAGATAAATCATTTGCTTCGCTTTGCCAATAATGGCGGGAACGTCGCTGGCAATAAAATTTTCACCTTCACCCAGACCGATGATTAACGGCGCGTTTTTACGAACGGCTATAATTTTATCTGCCTCGTTTTCATGCATAATGCAAAAGGCAAAGGCTCCCTTAAGCCGGTTGACGGCACGAACCACCGCCGTTTCCAAAGAACCGCTCTGCTTATACTCGTCGTCGATGAGATGAACTGCCGCTTCCGTATCCGTTTGCGAAAAAAAGTTATAACCTTTCTTTTGCAACGAAAGCTTCAATGCTTCATAATTTTCAATAATTCCGTTATGAACCAACACCAGCCTGCCGTCATTGGACTTGTGCGGATGAGCATTGTCTATTGTAGCCCCGCCGTGAGTTGCCCAGCGGATATGACCGATACCGATGCGGGAAACGCTGATTTTCTGTTTGACTTCTGAGAGTTTGTCATACAAATTGCACAACTTTCCGGAAGCCCTGAACACATCAATGCATCCGTTGTCGTTCAGCGCCATTCCCGCAGAATCATACCCCCGATATTCCAAATTTTTCAGACCGTCCAACAAAACGTCCGCCGCCGCATTGTTTCCTATATAACCGACAATTCCGCACATCTGCCAATCCTCTATGCAATTTTTCCCAACTTCTTTAATACCCGCAATACATTTTCCTTATTGCGTTTTTTTATCGGTCGTATTGGCCGCCCGGCATAAACCGTCCAAGGCTCAAACTTATAATTGGATGGCACAAAACTCAGAGCGCCGATACTCACGCCTTCGGGAATATGGTTGTTTGGCATAACTACCGAGTTTGTCCCGATACCGGTGTATTTCTCCATGGTAACATTGCCCTGAATTTCCTTAACGTCGGGAACCGAATGGGTAATCAGCTCATTAACATAATCGTTACTGCTCAACCATATTCTGACACCTGCGGCCAAACTGGAATAACTGCCCATCTTAAATTTAAATTTTCCATCGCCTCCCGAAATATACGTCCCGGTTGCAATCTCGCAATCAGACCCGATTTCGCAGGCCGACGAAATCCGGCAAAAATCAGAAATTCGCACATTGTCTCCGGTTTCCACCAACTCCGGCTTTTTTATAATCACATACTCGCCCAACGTAAAATTTTTTCCATGTTGCATTTTTTATCCTCCGAATTTTTCTTTAACCTTAACAGAGCAATTTTATCCCTGACAACTCACATAATATTATTTTTTGTTACATAACAGATTGATTTTGTGCAATATTTTGTAACAGAACGTGATGTATAGTCTGCTAAGTCTCTATCTTTCCTGCACATATTCTCAGACGGCATCCCTGCCAAGCATGTGCTTGCTCAACCAAATTTATTAACATCGCGTATAATTTCTGCAATTTTCGGCAAAAAATTAAGTTGACTCTGACCGGGCCCTTGACTATGCTGGGAACGAAACTTTATTAAATATCAATAATCAATAAATTATTTGTTATGGCAACATCACTATTACTTACGGAACAACAGGCTTTGAAACACATTGTTCAACGCCACTCGAAATTAGAAAATGCAGCTGTCCGTCACTACAAAATTAAAATGAAAGACAAACTTGTTTTCGTCTGGGCAATTGCATTGAATATGGATGAATGTTATCTCGCAACAGATGTTTTCGGTAATGAAATACGCTTTATGGAAAGCGATATTGTTACCTGGCTCCCTTATAACGGAGAAAAGCTTCCGCCTTATTTGCAAATTCGCTTTGACCGGGGCGGAAACCTGTATCTGGAAATCATACCGATTACAACTGAAGACGAAGCGCGCAGCATCATTAACGCCGCTTACAAACATGCTTACGGAGCCGTTTCGCTCATGGATGCAACACCCAACACCGATCATCGTGATATTGCCGATACCGCCGGCCCTTATTGGACAATGCGCCATGGCGATTACAACTACGCCGGTGTTTCCTGCAAAACCCGGCAGACTGTATTCATTTACCATCGTGAATCCAGACGGACTTACGCCGTCGGAGAAACCCTCCCCGGAAACTTTGTCCTTAAAGAAGAAAAGGGAAAACTGGTTCTGGCCGAAAAATAGTTATGGCTTCAGAGTCAACAAAAAAGGCTGCTCCTTTCGGAACAGCTTTTTTTTCATTATATCAGGCAAACTAAATTTTATTTCTTGCCTCAAATGCATGCTTTTCATGCAAGAACACCCAAACCCCGAAAGGAATGGACACCGCATACAAAACAGTCATAATTCCCAGCGTAAACCACGGCTGGGTGATGATAAAGCTGGCGAACAAAGCCACAATCAGCATCATCGGCATAAACATATAGGTCGGTACCTTCAACTTCTTCGTAGAAAAAGTCGGTATTCTGCTGACCATCAAAAAGGAAACGATGCACAGCAGTGTTGCACAAAAAGCATGTGAACGCACAACCGTATATTCCGGAAAGTCAAAGGAAATCATTACCGGCATCATAGCCAAGGCGGCAGCTGCCGGAGCCGGTACCCCGACAAAGAAGTGATTCCAATATTCCGGCTGCGGCTCCTCATCCAGCATCGTATTAAAACGCGCCAGACGCATCGCCATGCCGATAGACATCAAAAGGCAGAAAAACCAACCGAACTTAGGCAAATCAAACAACGACCACTGATACAGCAAAATTGCCGGAGCAACGCCGAAACTGACAAAATCAGACAGTGAATCCAACTCGGCGCCAAATTTCGTTGAACCTTTCAGCATTCTCGCCACACGTCCGTCCAAACCGTCAAACAATGCTGCAATAAAAATGCAGATGACGGCCTTGACCCAGTCTTCCTGAATCGAATAACGAATGGAAGTGACTCCCGCACACAACGCCAACATCGTCACGATGTTGGGCGCTATTTTGCGAAACGGAAGGCTGGTCAGTTTCTGTCTGGATAATTTCAATTTATTATTGATTTTTTCCATTAGAAAACCTGGCCTTTCATTTGCGGAGCATCACTGTTCAGATTAGCGATAATGCTTTCTCCTGCAACCATAGTCTGTCCCAAAACGACTTGTGGCTCAACGCCGGCAGGAAGATAAACGTCCAAACGGGAACCAAATCTGATCATCCCGAAACGCTCGCCGGCCTTGTATTCGGAACCGACCGCGGCATCACAAACAATACGACGCGCAACCAAACCGGCAATCTGAACAAAACAAATGTCTTTTCCGCTGCTGGTCTTCATGGCCAACAACTGACGCTCGTTATCCTTGCTGGCTTTATCAAGAGTTGCATTCAAAAATTTTCCGGGAACATAAACGGCCTGGGTAATTTTACCGGAAGCCGGCGCACGGTTTACGTGAACATTGAAAACGCTCATGAAAATACTGACACGCGTAAATTCCTGATTTCCCATATCCAGCTCTTCGGGAGCCTTGACTTTAGAAATCATCTGTACAATACCGTCAGCGGGGGAAACAACAACATCCTTGATTTGCGGAACCACACGCTCCGGATCTCTAAAGAAATAATAACACCAAACGGTCAAACCCAAACCAATCCATCCCAATGGCTCCCATATAATTGCCAGTAACGCTGTTACTGCAGCAAAAATACCTACAAAACGCCATCCTTCATTGTGAATGTTTGGCAGCAGGTAGTTGCGCCATGAAATACTTATACTTTTCATATTCAGATTCCTTTATGTTGTTTTCAACGTTAAAGCAGATGCCGGGACGCTGTCTCCTGCCGCAGTCCGCCCTTTGTTGAAAAATGTTATAACAGTTTTAACAAACCACATTTTTGCAAATTAAACAAGCGTAAACATAAAACCGCCCCCAAGCTGAAACAAATACGGCTGCGCAGACCGGAAATTTTATGTTGCATTTAAAAATAAATATTGTATAACTTCATACAGATTTTGCGCTTGTGGCGGAACTGGTAGACGCTGCAGACTTAAAATCTGTTGGCCGCAAGGCCGTGCCGGTTCGATTCCGGCCTAGCGCACCAAGTTTTTTGCTTGAATATCAAGCACTTAATTCAAGAGCCAAGGCAATAAAGCTAAGGCTCTTTATTTTTGAGAATTATTGAAAAACAAATGCTTACAGTTTTGCTTCAGTAAAAATAACTTTGGGAGAGCAAAATGTTTGAAAAGTGTATGGCAAACTGTATGGCAAATAAAATTTATATCCAGTTGCGAAACAAAATTTTCTATTATAGAGTTGAATTGCCAAGAGTTAACAACAAGAGAAGATACAAAATCATCTCTTTACACACTAAGGATTACTTTGAAGCTAAGGAAAGAATAAAGCAAATGGTTGCGTTGGAAGAACAATTTGTCAGATTACAAAGATTATTCAATAACTTAATCTTTGAAAAGGCAGACAATTCCGATATTATGACGGTTGTTTCACCTTTTGATAAAAAAAGACTGTCTAAACGCAACGATGTTAAAGATGTATCTGAATTATACTCTTTATATTGCAGTATGGCACAAGATATTAAAAATCTGACGGAAGAAAAACAAGCCTTAATTAAAAAGATTGAAAGCCTTGAAGGTGTCATTAAAGAATTTATCGGTCCGTTGAATACAATGATGGCTGAATTTAACAAAGCCAAACCAGTCAATCCGATACAAGAAACCACAAGCTACACCATTGCAAAAGTCTTGGAATCTATGATGCTATTAAAACAAGCGACTAACCGTCCTGTTTATCAAAACCGAAAAAAGCAAACTATTGTTAATTTACTGACAAATGCCGGACTTTCGCTTGAGGATGACTATTTCAAATTTCATAATGTCGAGATGATTGAAAAAATATCCAAAGGTATTATTAACAATCCTTCACTCAAAAATGATGTCAAAAAGATGAAAGTTCGTTATCTTAAAGAATTGGCAACTTGCGGCCACAACATCAATCCTGACTTATACAAAGCCAATATCATTAACAACTTTCCACAAATTGAAAATACCAAACGGATTGATAAAAATCCACATCTACCATACAAAAAAGAACAATTACTTGAGATGTTTAATCCTAAGCATACTTATTTTAAAGACAATCCGGACGCTTTCTGGGCTTGTATGATTGCTTTGTTTACCGGTGCCAGAATAAATGCTGCGATTACTCTTCAATATAAAGACATTTTGGTTAAAGACGGAATTAATTGTATCCAGTTTCGTTCAGACCACAAAATTAAACAGCTTAAAAACGAAGCATCAGAACGGTTGGTACCAATTCATAAACAGTTGCTTGACCTTGGATTTGTTGACTATGTTAATAAACAAAAAGCAAAATCAAAAGCAGAAGATACTGATTTTATTATAAAGAAGTGCCAAACGAAAAGCGGAGAATATAATAACAAGTTTTTTACGCGTGAACTGTCTCCATTTTTTACAGACATAAAAGTTAAAACAGGCAACCTCGACGGTTACGACTTCCATTCTTTCAGAAAAAATCTTAGTATCGCTTTACAAGATGCCGGTGTCGGTGCGACTTATATTAACGACATAATCGGTTGGGAAGGCAAAACAACAATGGAACAATCTTATTCCAACCATACATTAACGCAAATCAATGATGAGCTGAACAAATTCAGTTACGACTTCCTCAAACCTCACTTTACCAAATGGAAGAAAATCATTAAGGCATAGGTATCTTTATACAACCTTTGTAAATTTTAGCAGAGGTTGCCAGTCCGGAGAACCTATCTATGGCCTGCCTCTCCCATACTCTCCGGCCGGGATACACATACCCACCAGCCCGTACCGGTTAGGCTTAAAAATGACTAACCAAAATAGAGATAGGCCTTTACGTGCGAGGCTTAAAATAGGCTTATGCGTTTTGAGTAGCATCCTAAGTTTGACAATGGAGTACATAAACACTCTAAAATTCCATAAAGCAGGAAACAGGAAGATTTTTGTTACTCTTCAAGGGAGCAACTTTGTCATTTACTCTCAAAAACCTCAAGGCAAAAACTTCTTAGCCCATTGTTATTTAAGTGTTTATAGTGTTTTTTTGTTTTGTACTTTAAGAAAAAATAAAAAAATATTATAAAAAACATGCAAAATAAAAAACAAAAAAAATTTCAAAAAAATCAAAAAAGTTCAAAAAAATCTCGCAAAAAAACAGTTCTATATATAGTAGGGGGCATGCAAAACCCTCTGTGCAAATAAACAAAAGCAAAAACCAAAAAGTAAAAATTTGCACCCCAACTATGGGACTATTGTTGAAAAAAAGCAGTTTCTTAGTTGGGCCAGGAATAATTCGGATATGACATTTTATAGGTTTCAACAATGAATCCCTGAAGGCTTAGCTTTATCCGAATTGCTACTGGGCTTTCAGGGATTTGCTTTATTAATAGATGGAAACCATATTATGTCAAACTTTAAAGTATGTGTTCTGCATGAGCACGAAGAAAAAATTGCGGCTTACTGTGCGCAAAAGAATATTAATTTTAACCAAGCCAATGCGTATGACACTGTTTTGGAAACCTTTAAGGATGAACCTATCATATATAAAAAACTGGAAATAGAAACAGGTAAAGAAGTTGAGTATATTGTTACAAAGCAGATTGCCCGTAAAGTAGAGTGCCAAAATAAAACCGTTGAACGAATTGGCGAAAAGGTCGAATTACAAAAAATAAAATTTAAGCAAAAAACATGGGCTAAAAACATTCAGAGGGCGGAACTATACAGTAACCCCAATCTTGATATTCTCACCGAAAACTTGTACAGACTAAATATCGTGGATGAAAACAGCTACTTGGCACTTGTCCTTTTCTTGATGCAACTAAAACATTCCCGAAATAATCAAGTCCCCGAAAATGATAAGACGTGTGTGTTTTTTAATGGCGTGGCACGAAATGGAAAATCTGCAACAGCAAGGGCTATCTGCGATGTTGAGGAGCAATACGGGGAAGTTTTTAAGGCTCAGTCTGGTAAAATTTTGGAATCCACCCATGAAGAACAAGTTTGGAAAAGTCATCTTAATTATTTCGATGAGGTAAAACCAACGGATATTGACCGCGAACTCCTCTTAACAATTGTAAATGGCGGAAATGTTGAATTAAACCCTAAAAATAAAAAAGCATATAACCATCTGGTCAACACCAATAATATTTTTACCTCCAACGACCAAATCAACCTTATGCAAAGGCGTGTATCCATTATTAAATTTGGGAATCGCTTGAACGGTCGGCCGCTTGGTGAGGGAACCCTTAAAGAGATAATAACCAACATAATGAACTCCTTACCTGTCTTTGACAAATATTATGACATATATAACAAGGTGTCTGTTTACAACGAAAATAAGCTTAACCCGTTGGCGATTGAATCCATTTTGACCTTTCTGAATACGAAATTAAGCTTTGTGAGCGAAGAGAAAACAGCAACATTAAACCAATATACGAACTTTTCGGCTCACGATATATACAGTTGCATTAAAGACTCTTATAATAAACAAATAATCTCCGCAGAGCGCCGAGATGCAATACGAAATGCCCTTGAATATTTCGTTGAAAAAGGCTTAATGCGACCTGTTACTTATAAAACCGGCACAACCAAAAACTATTCTATTACCGGAGAAAATTACTTAAAAATCATGGAAGAGTACAGCAAACTTAACACAAAAGAGGAAAAGAATAAAAAAATACCCCTCCCTGATTTGAAAAAAATTTTGCACCCTTATTTTGATGTTTCGGATACAAGCCCGGAACCTGAGCCGGAACCAGATAAGAATCCGGATCCAACTCCTGCACCTCAAAATGACGAAAATAAAGAAACGGATGATCCGGACAAAGATAGCACTAATCCCATTGTTGATAAAGCATTAAATCTTACGGAAAACGACATTCTTAAAAAAGATTTTTATGATCCTTATATGATCAATAACCATACAAAGCTGATTGCAAAAAAGCTTTATAAACAACTTATGGCTCAGATTGGTACTCTGATTGATGATTTACCCAAAAGAGAGCTATTTACCCCTCTTGACGACATCATGAAAAGGGCTGTTAACGAATATATCACCAAGAATATGTGTGAAACAATAACTCTTGATTTGCTGACACGTACCTTAAAAGGATGCTTACCGGATTTCAATCAAGAATATGAAGCGTTGTTACAAGAAAAATATACCCATACATGTTGTCTTTGGGAAAATGGTACCGTCGACTACGGAGAGAGCAGAAAAATAAAAAGCTTAAACGAACTTAAACCCGAACGAGAGAAAACATACACTAAGCTTACTCCTCAAGAAGACGGGGCGTTATTGGCCGAAGAATGTCCTTGTTCGGATATTGGCGAGGAAAATGACTACAAAATCGATGAAGAAGATTACTGGTCTGGCTACAAAACAAAATACGACAAAAATATGAAAATTCGCAATGAAAAGTTGGAGCAGTTATTTCAGGAACTTGGAAAGTTGCCAGAGGGAAGAACGGCAAACGAACCCGAAACCTCTCAAAACGAGGTCGTTCAGGATAAATGCGTTTTACCTTCAAATGACGATGAGGACTATATTCCCTTCTAACAAAAAGCGACTCCATTAACCCATAAACAGCCTGTAGGCAGCCGGTTTTAACTTTGATTAACAATCCTTAACAAAAATAAATCGGCTGTCCACAGGTCAAAAAATGAGTCCCTTACTCTTTCAACAACATGGGGATTCCGCATTACCGATTAGAGAACAATTATTACCTAATAATAACTTTTTTACCGAATAACTTTGGATTTGTAGAATACTTAACTTTATGCTTTTGAAGTTTCTAAACTATAAACTTAAAAGTGTTTATTAACGGTCTGTCCGGATTATTTAATAAATAACTTTTTTATGAGGTGTTATTTTGCTCCAATCGTAACATTTTTGTTATAATCGCCAATGTCTTATGTATAAGAATTCAATCTAACCGACTTATTTTTTTACCAAATCAATAATATTTCTCTTTTGACTTTCTTCAAACAAAGCATATCCAGACGAAGTAAATGCAACTGGTCTGATTTTTCCTATCTGCATCCAATAACGGAGAGATGAAACCGGAACATTGCACAACTTGGCAAATTTGGATATTGTCAGTAATGATTTATCGGGCTCCGGCTTATTAACATCAAGCAAATCAATCATCATTTTAAGCGAACGATTCATTGCAGAAAGCATAAATTTATAATAAGGTTCGCTGTTTTCCTTTGTCTGATAAGTTTCCAATGCACTCAAATATCTTCTTCGGTCAATGGTTCGGATAATAATCGGTACATAACCATTTTCCAGCAACATACTATTTAGTAAAAGTCTGGCCGTCCTACCATTGCCATCAATAAACGGATGAATTGTTACCAGACGATAATGGGCTTCAATCGCTTTCATAAGCATATCATTATCTTTTTTTACCAACCATTCTGAAAAATCTTTCATTAAATCAGGAACCTTGAGCGGATTAGGCAAAATAGTCTGAGAACCAGATATTCTGACACGAACGGAACGATAAAAGCCTGCGTTTGTATCATCAATCCCTGATAAGATGATTTTATGAATTTGTAAAATGTAATTTTCATCAATTTTAATATTATTTTTCGCAGAGGTTCTTATAAATTCAAAAGCCTTAGCATGATTAATTGCTTCCAGATAGTCGTTTATAGGCTTGGCACCGGAAGTTATTTTCTCTTCAATAGCCATCTCGGTTTCTTTTCTGGTTAAGGTATTGCCCTCAATGGCATTAGAAGTATAAGCCAATTCGGTTGTCAGCCACTTATCCAAAACCTTTTGATTGTCTTTATTCTTCAAAAGATTTTGCAAAATAACTTTATTTTCTTCAATTTTTAATCTGGTTTCTTGCATAACAACCTCATACTTTATAGTTTTAATATTCTTATACTATAAACTTCACAATTCAAAATGTCAACACAATACTTCATGGTTTCTAAATAACAAAAGTATAAAGTATGTTCAAAAAATATCCCATTGCTTAATAAATAACCCGTGGACTCAAGAATTGCTTTTTCATAATAAAACCTATACCAAAAGCAAAATCGTTATCCACGGGTCAAAATATGAGATTTATGGTTAGTATTCAGAAGCTAGCATAACGGTCATAACACGATTAGTTAAATTTGGATTGCTTGGATCCTCTGATAAGTATTGATAGTTTTTGTCATAGTAATCTATTTTCCAGAATATCTTTTCACCTTTATAATCAAAACTGCCAAAATCGTGTTCATTATAAGGATTGTTAGCTTCGGTAAAATGGTTAAACTGTCTGACTTTGGATAAAATTCTTGCAATATCATCTTGTGATTTAGCATTTATACCAGCAGTTAACATTACTCTTCCACCGGTAAAGGTTTGTCTGAAGGTGTCATTTAAGGTTTTAATGTCTGTCATTGTTATTACTCCACATTAAACCATTTCATAACAGTACAAAGCAAATCATCATAACTGCCGCTTGTTGCTTCTTTGAAAAAGGCGTCTATTTCTGATTTTGGTAGCTTGTGTTTTCTCATTTCAGAGGTGCAGATACCAAGAATATTAAAAGCATTTCCATTAACACCTAAGATATTTACAGTTATTTCAGGATATTTAACATCAGTCATGACACACCTCTTAGGCTAACTTTTCAGAAACAAGAAACATTTTGAATTTTCTCAAAGCCTGACGAACAGAAGTATGAGAACGCTTGCCATAGCTTGATTTTTCACCGGTTGTTTCATATTGAGGCAGTATAGAAGCGATATTTTCAACTAAATGAGCGAGTGTATAACCTTCTTTCCGGCATAATCTTTCAACCCGTCCCATATAATCAGCAGCAGTCAAAGCAGAGTATTTATTTTCTAACAACCAGTTTTCAAAATTTTTTAACATAACACAATCTCCTTATCATCAAATTAGTTAATAAAAACAGGTTCAGTACAAACCGCAATCATTGTCTGCTTCAATCTTTGACATTCAGACAGGCAGTCACTAAAATATTGATACGGAGTTGGGATTATTGTGTCGTTGAGTTTTACATACCACATAACTTTTTCCTTTCATAAATAGCGTTTTTGCTCATTAACTATTTACATTATGCGGTGTATTTCCTAATTCGGGAGCCCCTAAAACTCACAAAACCAACGACATTTTGCTACGATTTAGACGGGATTGCTAATTTACGGACGAAAACGGCTCTCAATATAGTTGATTGGTGCTATTTTAACTTAAAACCGCTTTTGGATAGAAAATTCAATTAAAGATTTTTCATATTCACGCTGCCAGATGTTGGAATTTTTATCCGTATAAGAATAAGTCAAGGTCGGTACCAAACCCCAAACGGCGATATTACGATTAGATAAAGAGATGGAATCAATGAGAGATATTAATAGGGTAATGGAGCGTGAGATAGCGAAGGGGAGTTGCCCTTTGAAACTGGATCATATTGAATTTGGAAATTATTCGTATCAGGAGATAACATCAAAAGAGAAATTGCTGGAGGTTTTATCGTATTTGTTGCGGATAGGTGATTTCAAGCAGTATGCCGGAAAGACTATCCTAAATAATGTTTATATGGACCT
>ERZ1673734.115-NODE-115-length-80255-cov-39.147531_pt1 | contig 80255 bp, 62 predicted proteins | sample MGYA00580199_ERZ1673734 | MGnify/ENA primary metagenome ERZ1673734 (study PRJEB41218, sample SAMN15661742) | gut metagenome | host: Homo sapiens | place: Canada: London | collected 2015-08-20/2019-03-30 | study: EMG produced TPA metagenomics assembly of...
CTCAACACCTCAACACCTCAACATCTCAACATCTCAACACCTCAACACCTCAACATCTCAACATCTCAACACCTCAACACCTCAACATCTCAACACCTCAACACCTCAACACCTCAACATCTCAACATCTCAACACCTATAATATGTACAATACAGAAAACAAGCAGAAAGGACGCTTCGCTCCGTCGCCAACCGGACGTATGCACTTGGGCAATGTGTTCAGCGCGCTGCTGTCGTGGCTTTCTATAAAGGCGCAGGGCGGCGACTGGGTGCTGCGCATAGAGGATATAGACCCGCAACGCTCGCACATGGAGTATGCCGACCTGATAATGAGCGACCTCGAATGGCTCGGACTGACATGGGACGAGGGTCCGTTCTATCAGAGCGAACGCGGCGAGATATACGAGGCTGAGCTGCAGAAGCTCACGCTCCGCGGCTTGACATACCCGTGCTACTGCACGCGTGCCGACATTCTGGCTACGCAGGCGCCGCACGAGAGCGACGGACGCGTGGTGTATAAGGGCACATGCCGCAACCTGAAGCCGGGAACGCACAGCGGTCCGGCGGCTATCCGTATGCGTGTGCCGGATGAGGGCGAGGGCATCATCACGTTCGTCGACGGACACTACGGCGAACAGACCGTCGACCTGACGACGCAATGCGGCGACTTCATCGTGCGCCGCAAGGACGGGGCATGGGCTTACCAGCTGGCGGTGGTGGTGGACGATGCGCTGATGGGCATTACGGAGGTGGTGCGCGGACGCGACTTGCTGCTTTCGTCGCCGCAACAGATATACCTCGCCAACCAGCTCGGCTTCGTTCCGCCGCGCTTCACCCATCTGCCGCTGCTCTGCAATGCGGCGGGTCAGAGACTGTCGAAGCGCGACCGCAGTCTCGATATGGAGGCTTTGCGATCGCGCTTCGAAGCTGAAGAGATAATAGGTATGCTGGCTTACAAAGCCGGTCTGCAGGAGTCGCCAGAAAGGGTGACAGCTGAGGAACTTGTTGCGGGGTTTGATTGGAGCAATATCGGCTGCACCGATATTGAGTTTTGAGTTTTGAATTATGCGCTTTGCGCATTTTGAATTTATGAATTATGAGTTGAGATTTATAAATTATGAGTTAAGATTTGTAAGTGGCGAATTCTTAATTCAAAATTGAACAACTCAAAATCGGCGCAGCCGATAATTCAAAATTCAAAACTCAAAACTCAAAATTGCGACAGCCGTCGCAATAATTCAAAACTCAAAACTCAAAATTCAAAACTCTTAAAGCTTAACCTTAACGATGAGTTTGCGAATCTTTCCCTCGCCAATCACCGGTGCATGCGGATCTTCGGGCCACACAATCATAAATTCGCCCGGGTGCATCTTCACGTATGCCGAAGCCGGCTCTGCGTAGAGCGCACAGTCGGCGTCCGCGTCGTAGGGCTTTGTCTCGTTGGTGCAGTCCTCTATCGCCTTCCATCCTATTGTCTCCTCGCCTTCGAGAAGGATATGGATATCGATATACTGATGGTGCACCTCAAGCACCTGCTTGTCGGCAGGCACGCACTCGGGGTTTACGTTGTTGATGAACAGATCGTCGCCCTGCAGCTCTATGCGTCCGCAAGGAGTATTGAGCAGGTCGTGCGACTTAACGTAGTCGAACACGGTTTTGAACAACGGATGAAGCGACTCTACGCGGTCGCTGTGCTGAAGATTTGAAAGTACCATATTTTCAATTATTTTAGTTGATAGCAATAATAATCATTACCTTTTTCTCACTCTGCTTCGTCCAACGCTGCCATAGCCTCGCGAGCGAACTCCACAGCGTCGCCCTGCGCCTCGCTCGGATACGGGTTGTGGCGTCGTGTCCATGCTTCGTCGATGGCATAGAAGTCGAACTGCGGCATCGGCTTGCCGTCGAACGTGGCGTCGAGTGCGTCGAAGTACATGCGCCAACGCGGATAGTAGAAGTCGCGCAGCACACCACTCCACTCCTTGTGGGCATACTCGCGCAGACCGCCCTGCTCAGCTGCCTGACGGTTGCCCCAAATAGTGATTTGCGTGCGGGCGTTCCACTCGTAGTGGTCGGCTTCGGCGGCATTTGTGGCTATCGACCGCGACTGCTTTATCCATCTGCCCACCATGAAGTCGGGAATGGACGAGAGCAGGCGGTCTTGCAGCAGCAGCAGGCAGAGGAAACGCTGCGTAGAGTGGCGGAACATCTTGCGGTCGTGCGCCTTGTACGCCGCCACAATCTCGTTGTAGACGAGTCGGGCGCGCTCGGCTACAGCCTGGCGCGTGATGTCGACAAGGTCGTAGCGGAAGTTCGCGTTAGCCGGCATATCGGCAGCAGCCTCAACCATGAGTCTGGCAGCGTCGATCACGCACTCTGGCTCGTAGTAGTCAACGGTTTCCGCCCACGACGACACCCACTTGGCGTCGAGCGACGGGCGTGCGCAGAACACCGACTCGCGACAACCCTGACTGACATTGTCTGCCGGACAGCCGTATATGGAACGTGCGAGCAGAAGCCACGCCTCGCTCACCTTCGGGTTCGACACATTGCCGTAGCGGGTCTGCACGTACCGGCTGAGCCAATCGCGCCATACTATATGGTTGCCGTCGGCGGTGCTCCAAGGCAGTTCGCATACAAGCTCATACATCACTGGGTTGTTCTCGATGCCCTCCATCGTCAGTCCGACGCCGCGCATAGTGGACGAAAAACGACTGTTGCGAGCCTTGTAGAACTCGTCTACGACGTGCTGCAGCTTACCGAACAAGCCCACATTGCCGCCGTAGTTGAGCAGCATGCAGAACGCCCAGTCGTGTCCGTCGAAGCCGTTCTCGCGATACCATGTCGACTCGGGGTCGCCCCATTGCGGACGACTCTCCGAAAAGAGGTCGAGCACGAGCATATCGCCGTTGCGCAGATGGCGTATCATCTCGGGATGCGGACACGCCTGCCATGCCTGCACCACCCACACCGCCTCGGGGTTCACGCGTTTCATCTCGCGCATTATCGCCTCGCCCGCCGCACGCAGGTCTACGCCCTCTACGCTTCCGCCTTCGTGGAAGGGGTCCATGCTGTAGAAGCGTGCCTTGCCGTATAGACGCTGCTGCTCCTTATAGTATAAGGTGGCAATCTCGGTGAAGCGCTTGTCGGTGGGCAGCAGGAAAGCTGGGCGCTTGTAGCCGCACCACATGCCGGGGTCGCTCACGTCGAGCCCAAGCCGCTGGCGTGCGTCGTGGGGCACCATGCCCGAGTAGCCCGGCAGACAGACGTTGATGCCGAGCTCGTTCATGCGCTTCAGTATCTTCTTCTGCAGCGCCTCGCGCTGATCGTACCAAGCGTCCGAGTTCGGACCGCCCCACCCTTCCATATTGTTCATCAGCCACCAAGCCTGAAACGCCGGACCGGCTATAATCTTGTCTATTTCGGCACGCGTGTAGCCCAGTTGCAGCAGCACGTTTCGCCAAACGACATCGGTACCCACGATGTCGAGGCAGAGATTTATGCCGTGCAGCGCCATCCAGTCGAGCTCCTGCTCCCAGCGCTTCCAGTCCCAGAACGCCATCGAATACGAAAGTGTGCAGTAGTTGAGGTAGTAGCGGTACTTTATGTCGGTCTCGCGGCGCTCCTTTTTCTTCCAGGGCGGCAGCACCTTCGGCAGACGGGCATGCATCGAGTTCCACGAGAGCTGAATGCCGAGGCGCTGCTTCAGATACTGATGCACACCGTAGGCTATATTCACGTAGCTGTTGCCTCGCACCGTCACCTTGCCGTGGCGGTAGCCTACCTCGTAGAACTCGCAGTCGGACGCCACAAGCTCTGTGCAGAACTTGCGCGAAGCGCCTTTGTCGATGCGCTCAAGCAGCGAGTCGACGGGGTTTGCGGTGGCGTCCAATGCGGCGAAACCGAGAAAGAATGATATAAAAAGTAGTATTTTGCGTATTTGCATAGGTCGTATAATGATTTGTCCGCTGCAAATATACTAATAATAATTGGGTAAGCCTAATATAAAAACAGAAGTTTAAGAGCGGTTGGTCTAAACTAAAGTCATCGTCACTCGAACGCGATCCAATCGGATTCCGTTCGCCGCCCGATCAGATTCCGTTCGCCGTCCAATCGGATTGCGTTCGCCGTCCAATCGGGTCGCGTTCGGGTGACGATGACTTTTCGTAGCGTTTTACGCAACAGTTCTTTAGTTTTTATCAATCACTTCTTAAACTTCCGAGAAAATTATCAGAACAACTTATCGATGTCTACAGCCACTCCTACCTGGAACGTGATGCCGTCTGTGAGCGGCGTGTTGAGATAGTAGTGCTTCGGTCGATAGTTGAAGAGGTTGTCCAAGGCGGTAATTATGCTCACCGCCTTGCCCACACGCTGCGTGAGCGAGAGCTTCCACATGGTGTAGGCAGGATACTCCACCTTCACCGTGCCCTCGGTCACGTCGTAGTAGTTTTTGAACTCTACATTCTCCGTGCCCGAAAGCACGCGTCCGTTGAGCGAAGCGTATATGCCGTAGCGCTTCGTGAACTGATGGTCGTAGTCGACGTTGGCGTTCAGAGAGTGGGCACGTGCCGGTATGTACTGGTTGTTTATGGTGTTGCCGTCCTTGTCCTTCGGCAGGCGCTCCTTGGTATAGGCGTAAGTGAGTCGCATCGAGATGCCGTTCTGCCAGCGTCCCTGCATGCCCACTTCGCCACCGAACACCTTGTAGTTGGCAAGGTTGGTATATGGCAGATACGGCAGTTTGTCTTCTATCGACTTGAAATAGGGCGCCGATGTAGAGAGCTTGTTTATTACATTATTGTAATATGCCGACACGGCAAGGCTGCAGTTGGCGCGGGTGTACTCGGCAGAGAGCGTGAAGTTGTGGCTCTTTTCGGCTTTCAGATTCTCGTTGCCCTCGATAATCCAGATGCCAGCCATGTCGAAGTTGTAGTAGCGCTCCTTCAGCGAGGGCGCACGGAAGCCCATGCCGTAGCCTGCACGCAGCACAAGGCGGTGGTTGAACTTATAGCGGAGGTTGAGCTTCGGCGTCAGCTGCGAGTTCTGACGGTCGGAGAAATAGTCGTAGCGCACGGCTGCAACGGCCTCGAGCTTGTCGGTGATGTTCCAGTCGTACTGCGCGAACACGTCGTAGCAGTCCTGCTCGCGCGCATCACCGGCGAGATAGGTATTATAGAGATAGTCGTGCATATAGTCGGCGCCTGCGGTGAGCATCGCCGTCTCGCCGAACGAGTGGCTGTAGAGCAGTCGGAACGTGTTCTGCACGTTGCTGTAGTCGCGTATGTCGAGGTGACGCAACTGCTGATAGTCAGACTTGTCGTACTGGTCGAAGGCGTAACTTGCCTGCAGGTCGTCGTCTTTCGAGATAAGCCAGTCGAGACGCAAGCCGCCGGAGAAGTCGCGATAGCGTTCGGGCAGGTTCACGGTGCGCGTAGTCTCGCGGAAAAAGTAGCCGGCGCGTGCTCCGAGGCTCAATCGGTCGGAAGGTCGCCACGTCAGCTTGTCCTTGAAGTCGACGGTGCGTTCGCCGTAGATGGTCGAAATAACGCGCGTCACGGGGTTGGCAGCGCTCGTCACGTTGTAGTTGTCCTTGTTGTGATAGTTGGCAGAGAACGCATTGCTCCAATGCTTCGAGCGGAGTGCGAACACGCCGCCATAGCGTTGGTCGTTGTGTTTGGCGTAGCGTGCGTTCAGGTTCAGCGTCCACGGCTCGGTGGCGTTCTTCGTGATGATGTTCACCACGCCGCCCGCAGCATTGCTGCCGTACAACGCCGACGATGCGCCTTTCACTATCTCTATGCGCTCCACGCCCGACACAAGCAGTCGGGAGAAGTCGACGTCGTCCATCGACTCGCCTGCGAGACGCTCGCCGTCTACGAGGAAGAGGATGCCCTGTCCGCCGAATCCGGCGAAGTTGAGGTGGGTCCGCTGGTTCATCGAGTAGGAAAACTCTACGCCTGACAACTCCTGCTGCAGCAGATCCTGCACGTTCGTGGCATCGGTGCGGGCAATGTCGCGCGACGTGATGACGCGTGTCTGTATCGGTGTGTCCTTCAGAAACTTCGGTGTGCGTGTGCCCGTCACCACCACTTCCTCCAGTTCGTAATGGCGGAAGATGGAGTCGAGCTGCACATCGTCAAGTTCTGGGTCTGCCTGTGCCATCGCCGCCTGCGCGGTTGCGAGAAGAGCGAGCGGAAGTATTATGTTTTTTATCATTTATCTTATTGTATTTGTAATTATAGGAGGGTATGGCATCTTGCCATACCCACGCAGTCTTGTGAGTTTCCCACAGATTTCACAGATCAGCACAGATGTCAGGATGCATTTGTTCTCCCACGGATGTCACAGATCTGCACAGATGTTAGGGCGCGTTGTTATCCCACGGAATTCGCAGAATTCACAGAAGCTGGTTGCGTATGTGCAAATCTCAACATCTCAACATCTCACCATCTCAACACCCTAACACCTCACCATTTCACCATCTCACCACCACAACTCCTTAATACGGATACTTGTAATTAATGGTCAGAAAGCATTTCTTGCCTTCGGGCGAGACGAAGTTGGCGAGCTGCAGAGCGGCGTAGGTGCCGTCGGCGAGTCGCAGGATGAAGACATGCTTGTTGGGGATATAGTCGGGCGGCACGTTGAACTTGAACTCGAGCCACGACGAGAGCACCTTATTGACATCAATGCCCTGCGACGGCACGAGACTTAGCAGCATCTGTTCCTGACTGCTCCACACTTCGTTCTCGCTCCACTCGTCGGCTGTGAACTCCTTGTTGGCGAATTCGGTGCTCGATGCGGGCAGCTGGTCGAAGGATGTGTATTGCGTCTCGTAGACAGCGCCGCCGTTCGTGCGCACGTTGTTGCGATGCACTGCGAAGCTCCACTCCTCGGGGTCTTGCTGAGCGTCGGTCTTGGTGAGCCCGCGGAACTCGTTGTTCTGTATGCCTGCGCCCCAAACGTCGAACCAGTACATATACTGACCCGAACGACCGTCCCACTCGCTGCCTTCGCTGAGCGCAAACGGGATAGGACGCTTCTCGAACTCGCTCTGAGCCTTAAGCAGAGCGTCCTCGTCGCCGGCTTCTGCAAGGCGCTGCAGGCGTGGCAGAGAGACATAATACCAGTCAGTCCAGCTCGTAGCGTCGATAACAAGCTGTCCTTTCGCCGGCACAACCGGCTTCGGCTGGTCGTATATATCATCAAAAATGCCGTTGCAGGCTGTGAGCAGGTGTAAGCTCACAGTTGCAACAGCAAGTAAAATGGCTTTTTTAATCATTATACTATTTTCTCAAATACTTCTTACCGTTGACAATAACAATGCCCTTATAGTTGTTGTCCACACGCTGACCAGCGAGGTTGTATGTTCTTCCGTCTGCCGGAGCGGTAGCATTGGCGTTTACGCCCTCAATAGAGGTTGCAGGAGCGCTGAACACAGACACGATACCGAAAGGCATTGCGCCCATCTGGAAGGTGTTGACGATAGAGCTTACGTTGTTGCCTTCGTACTTTACGAGGATGCTATTGTCTTTCTCTGAAGCAAAATCGTAGTCCTTGTCCATTGTTGTAGTGCCGTTCTTGACGGCTGTGAAATGGAACTTGAGTCCGTCGTTCTTATAGTCGCGGTAGTAGCCGCCCTGCTCCTCGTCGTAAACGAGTCCCTTCACGGTGTACGAACCGAGTGTGAGGTCGCCCATGATGGTGTTCTCAAGCGTATAGCTCGGAACAGTAACGTCGAGCTTGTCTGTTTCGCCGTCCTTGTATCGACGCAGCTCGTATGTAACATTGTCGTTTTTGTATGTGAACTGGCCGCCCACTGTAACGACGATGGGGTTAGACACCGCCTTTACGTAGTAGCCCTTCACGCTGTATGTCATAGGCATCGGCATGCTGCCGTACTGGAACACAACAGTAAGCGAGAGCGAGTTGTCTGCCATGTTGTATGTGCCTGAAAGCGATGTGCCGGTGATGTTCTTCTCGGCTCCGTTCACTGTCACCTTTGTGCTGAAGGTCTGGTCGGCGAATGTCACAACGTGATTCTCGCCCAATGTGAATGTGGCTCCGCTGATGGTGAACGACGGGATAGTATGCATACCCTTCATCTCAGGCAGAGTGATGTCGCCCGACTCCATGCCGTTCATAGCGAACAATATTGTGTCACTGGGATTATCGATGCTCATTGTTGATACGCTCATGTTTGAAGCGCCTACAAACTTCATCGGTCCGTGCATTTGTGCCATGATTGTTGTTGCTGTGAGAACAGCGAACAAGAGAGTAAAAATTCTTTTCATAAAAAGAGTTGTGTTATTATTTTTGATTTTTAATGTTATTATATATTGTCTTTTACTATTGCTGTATATTATATAATGTATAAACTATGCCAATAACTTCGCGTCAGCCTCAGCATCCTTCACGTTATACATCCAGCAGCCCACGATGAGCACTACGAAGAGGGCGAGCACGGTGCTCATCTCCACCACATGATGCAGCGGATCGACCCATATCTCCTTGAAGAGTCCGTTGCGTGCGATAACCTCTACGAAGGTCCAGAACACGATGACCGTAGCGTAAGCCATGCGCAGGTTGCGTCCCCACGACTTGATGTAGAGCTGCTTCTTGAACATCAACGCCGAACCGACGAGACAGACGGCTGCAACGGCGTAGGTTACGGGGTGATGGTCGCCGAGGAATACGGGGTCGTAGCAGAACATGAGCAGCATGTAGAGTCCCCACATCATGATATTCCACTCCATAAACATCACTATACTCGGATGATACGCCATCGGGCGCAGATCTACCTTCTCGTTTATGCCGCAATGTCTCTGTACCCAACGGATGAACAGACAGCCGGTGCGGGTGCAGAAGGTGTACATCACTACGAACATCATCCACATGCCGAACGTGGCGGGCATGATGAGATATTCAGGACGCGAACCGCGCAGCTCCTTAAGTTCGGCACGCGAGAAATCTTCGAGCGGTGTGCCGTTGATTGTGAAAGTATGGTTGACACCAACGCCGTTGACGTATTCCGTGACAGTCTGCACAACGCCGTTGCCTATAAGATCGCAATGTACACCGAAGCGCTGAGCGAAGTAAGCGAACAGAAACTCCACCCAACCGGTCCAGAAAAGCAAGGCTCCGGCGAGTCCGAAGCAGGTCTGGCGTGTGTCGCCCTTCACGAACACACCGGCTATGGTGACTACAAGTCCTACGAAACCCATCAGAAACGCCGAATAGTGAAGCGTTGTCGGCTCGAGGAAGTGCTCCATCAGAATCATCAGTGCATGTCCTAACGGCATCATAAGAAGTACGATAAGCAATGACCCTACGGTCTTACCAAGATATTTCTTTTTCATTGTCGTTGAGTATTATTCTTTTTACGGTTGCAAAATTAGGCATAATCGGCGAATTATGAAATACCTACTTATAATGATTTTACCTAATATACAGTAAAATACGTAAAAAAACGACAGCAGAGCGCTATTTGTTTTGATGATTTTCTATAACTTTGCACCCATTAGTAACAGATGTCTCGCTATCTGCGGCTTCATCCGTGCGAGACATTCCATATAAATTTTTATATTAAAATGAAAGACATGAAAAAGATTAGAGCAGCCGTAGTGGGATACGGCAACATCGGACATTATGCGATTCAGGCGCTTGAGGCTTCCGACGACTTTGAGATTGCTGGTGTAGTGCGCCGTCACGGTGCGGAGAACAAGCCTGCCGAACTGGCTCAGTACGAGGTAGTGAAAGACATTCGCGAACTGAAGGACGTGGACGTAGCTATCCTTGCTACTCCGACACGCTCGTGCGAGGAGTACGCAAAACAGATTGCAGCACTCGGCATCAACACCGTAGACAGCTTCGATATACACACTTCTATCGTCGACTACCGCCGCACTCTCTCTGAGGTGTGCAAGAAGAACGGCACGGTAAGCGTAATCGCTGCTGGTTGGGACCCGGGTTCAGACTCTATCGTGCGCACTCTGATGCAGAGCCTCGCACCGAAGGGACTCAGCTACACCAACTTCGGACCGGGCATGTCGATGGGTCATAGCGTATGCGTGCGCTCTAAGGAGGGCGTGAAGGACGCGCTGTCTATGACTATACCGAAGGGCGAAGGACTGCACCGCCGCATGGTTTACGTAGAACTCGAAGAGGGCGCAAAGCTCGAGGACGTTACGGCAGCTATCAAGGCAGACCCCTACTTCTCTAACGACGAGACTCACGTGTTCGCCGTACCGTCGGTTGATGCCGTGCGCGATATGGGTCACGGCGTACATCTCACTCGCAAGGGCGTGAGCGGCAAGACTCAGAACCAGCGCATGGAGTTCACCATGAGCATCAACAACCCTGCACTCACCGGTCAGGTGCTCGTCAACGTGGCTCGCGCTACAATGCGCCAGCAGCCGGGCTGCTACACAATGGTTGAAATTCCAGTTATCGACATGCTCGCCGGCGATCGTGAGGAACTTATAGCTCACCTCGTATAGAAGCGATGCAGAACAAACGCGTACTGATTGCCCACCTCGCTATTCTCTCCGCCTGCGTCATTTGGGGCCTCATGGCTCCTATCGGCAAGGACGCGATGCTGAACGGGGTGGACAATCTGAATATGGTATATCTGCGCGCTCTGGGAGGAGCGGTGTTCTTCTGGATAACATCGCTCTTCACCAAGCACGAGCATGTGCCGCTCAAGGACATCTTCGTGCTCTGCGGAGCCGGCGTGTTCGGTCTCGTCTGCAACCAGTGTTGCTTCACCATCGGTCTGAGCATCACCACTCCGTCTAACGCCGCCATCGTAACCACTTCGTTGCCTATCTTCGCAATGATATTCGCAGCGCTCATTCTGAAGGAACCTATCACGGGGCGCAAGGCGCTGGGCGTGGGCGTTGGTTGCTCGGGCGCCGTCATACTGATTGCCAGCACTGCCGTTGCCAACGACTCGCGCATCGGCGACATACGCGGCGACTTGCTGTGTGTGGCTGCGCAGATGTCGTTTGCGCTCTACCTCTCGCTCTACCGCGACATACTGAAACGTTACAGTCCGATAACCATGAGCAAGTGGATGTTCACGTGGGCTACCATCCTGCTCACGCCGTTCCTCGGCTCGCACGCCGCGTCTACCGACTGGCAGGCTGTCAGCCTCAAGACATGGCTCGAAACGGGGTTCGTGGTGTTCTTCGGCACCTACATAGCCTACCTTTGCATGCAGACAGCGCAACGCACGCTGCGCCCCACCGTGGTGAGCATCTACAACTATATGCAGCCCGTGGTGGCGGTATCGGTGAGCATCGCCTGCGGCATGTGCCTCTTTACGTGGAAGCAAGCCGTGGCTGTAGTGCTCGTCTTCAGCGGCGTATGGCTCGTAATCAAGTCGAAGTCGCGAAAGGATATGGAGTTGAAGCAAAGCTAAAGTAGCCTGCATCGACAGGCACGTACATTAACTGATACTGAAACAGAGACATATATGAAAAGACTATTTATCACAGCTGTCCTCATGGTTGTAACCTTGATGACTGTAAATGCTCAGACAGCATTGAAGAAAGTGTATGACGAGAGCATCGACCCGATGGAACAGATTGACAAGGCGCTTGCCGTGGCTAAGTCAGACGGCAAGTTTGTGGTGTGCCAGGTGGGCGGCAACTGGTGTCCGTGGTGCCTGCGCTTCGCCGACTTCGCCGAAACTAACGAGGCGGTAAGCAAGATGATCGGCGAGAACTTCGTGCTCATCCACGTCAACTACAATCCGCGCAAGGCTGGCGGCGAAGAGGCTGCACAGAAAGCCGCAAAGCTGATGGAGCGTCTTGACAACCCGGCTCGCTTCGGCTTCCCCGTCTTCGTGGTGCTCGACGCCAACGGTAAGGTACTGCACACGCAGGACTCAAGTTTCCTCGAAGAGGACAAGGGCTACAGCGAGAAGAAGGTGCTACGATTCTTCAAGAATTGGGCCCCGGCGGCTGTGAAGAAGCATTAATAACCTACTGTATTCCTGCCGTTGGCACTGGAATGGATACGATAAAGAAAGCAATTAACAAACAAATCTATAAAAGGTATGAAAAGAAATCTTATGTACGTTGCAGTCTTGGCTGCAGCAATAATGGTGTCTTGCAATGGCAAGAACACCGCACAGAGCGAAGCGAACACCGATTCGACAAGCGTAGCTGACACAACAGCCAGCGAAAACCTCGACCTCACTGCCGTTGCCGGCACATACGAGGGCACACTGCCAGCTGCCGACTGCCCGGGCATCAAGACCGTGCTCACTATCAATGCCGACAGCACATACCAGCTTAAGCAGGACTACATAGACCGCAAGGATGGCCACGACGAGGCAAGCGGCGTGCTGGAGGTTCTCGACAACAGCGTCCTGATGCTTGTTCGTCCGTCGAGCGGCGAGCACACATTCTACAAGGTTAAGGACAACAGCAGCGTAATCATGACCGACTCGCTCGGCAATGAGCCTGAGGGCGAAACAGCCAAGCTGTATGTGCTGACAAAAAAGTAAATTACTTGTTTATTACATTAGATTCTCATATTAGAACAAATTTATTGACTATAAGAATCTCCTACAAATATACAACAAAGTTATTGTTTATCAGGCTAATTAACATAGATTAAACAAGAAAGTAATGGCATATTAAACGAAGAAGAAACATAAAAAGAGTCCCTACTCCACTGCGGAATAGGGACTCTTTTTATGTTTTATTCAATCTGTGATTTCGGTCTGATTACATCATGCCGCCCATGCCCGGGTTGCCCATCGGCATAGCCGGAGCCTTCTCCTCAGGCTTGTCGCAGATGATGCACTCGGTTGTGAGGAACATGCCTGCGATAGAAGCAGCGTTCTCAAGAGCTACGCGCTCTACCTTAGCCGGGTCGATGACACCTGCTGCGCGGAGGTCTTCGTAAGCGTCCTTGCGAGCGTTGTAACCGAAGTCGCCTTCGCCCTCGCGAACCTTCTGAACGACAACAGCACCCTCGCCACCGGCGTTCTTTACGATCTGGCGAAGCGGCTCCTCGATAGCGCGGCGCACGATGTTGATACCAGTCTGCTCGTCAGCGTTCTCGCCCTTGAGCTCTGCAAGTTCCTTCTGAGCACGGATGTATGTTGTGCCGCCACCAACGACAACACCTTCCTCCATAGCTGCACGTGTAGCGCAGAGAGCGTCGTCAACGCGGTCCTTCTTCTCCTTCATCTCAACCTCGCTGTTAGCACCTACGTAGAGAACGGCTACACCACCGGCGAGCTTTGCAAGACGCTCCTGCAACTTCTCCTTGTCGTATGCGCTCTTAGTGTTTGCAATCTCGCTCTTGATCTGAGCAACACGGTCGGCGATGAGTTCCTTCTGACCGCAGCCGCCTACGATAGTGGTGTTGTCCTTAGAAACGGTAGCCTTCTCGCAAGAACCGCAGAGGTCGAGTGTAGCCTTGTCGAGGCTCAAGCCCTTCTCCTCGCTGATTACGACGCCACCGGTCAGAGTAGCGATATCCTCGAGCATAGCCTTACGACGGTCGCCGAAGCCAGGAGCCTTCACAGCGCAGATCTTCAAGCCTGCACGCAGACGGTTCACAACCAATGTGGTGAGTGCCTCAGAGTCAACGTCCTCAGCGATGATGAGCATCGGGCGTCCGCTCTCTGCAGCTGGCTGCAGGATAGGCAGCAGGTCCTTAACGCTACTGATCTTCTTGTCGTAGATAAGGATGTACGGGTTGTCCATAACGCACTCCATCTTCTCAGAGTCGGTTACGAAGTAAGCGCTCAGATAGCCGCGGTCGAACTGCATACCTTCTGTTACGCCGATGTTTGTGTCGCGGCTCTTGCTCTCCTCGATGGTGATTACGCCGTCCTTAGACACCTTGCGCATTGCGTCTGCCAGGAGCTTGCCAATTTCTGGATCGTTATTAGCAGAAACTGTAGCAACCTGCTCAATCTTGTCGTAGTTGTCGCCGACGATCTCTGCGTTCTGCTTGATGTGTGCAACGACTGCAGCTACAGCCTTGTCGATACCACGCTTCAAGTCCATCGGGTTGGCACCTGCTGTTACGTTCTTCAAGCCCTCGGTTACGATAGCCTGGGTGAGGATTGTAGCAGTTGTTGTACCGTCGCCTGCGTCGTCGCCGGTCTTGCTTGCTACGCTCTTAACGAGCTGTGCGCCGGTGTTCTCGAACTTGTCCTCAAGCTCCACTTCCTTAGCTACGGTCACACCGTCCTTTGTAATCTGCGGAGCACCGAACTTCTTCTCGATAACCACGTTGCGGCCTTTCGGACCAAGTGTCACCTTAACTGCGTTAGCCAACTTGTCGACACCGTTCTTCAACAGGTCGCGTGCATCCATATTGTATTTAATTTCCTTAGCCATTTCTTTAATTATTAATTATTAGTTATTAATTATGAGTTATGAGTTCTAAATTCAAAATTGAATAATTCCTAATCGGCGTAGCCGACAATTCAAAACTCAAAATTCAAAACTCAAAAGTTTTATTTCTGAACCACTGCGAGAACGTCTGACTGACGCATGATGAGGTACTTTGTGCCTTCAACCTCAAGCTCAGTGCCAGAATACTTACCGTAGAGCACTTCATCGCCTTCTTTCAGAACCATCTCCTCGTCCTTTGTGCCGTTACCGGCTGCAACGATTGTGCCGTGCTGCGGCTTCTCTTTTGCTGTATCAGGAATGATGATTCCACCGACTTTTTCTTCTGCCTGTGCAGGGAGTACGAGAACTCTGTCTGCTAATGGTTTAATGTTCATAATTCTTATGTTTTAAGTTTTTTATTTTTATAGTTGATTTCTGCGGCGACTATTCTGCCGTCCGTCTTCGTTAAGGATATAGCCAAAAGCGTGCCAAAGCCTATAAGGGCTAATATAGCACAACGAAGCGTGACAAATGTGACAAACGGAGTGACAGAAATGGCACAAACACCACTTTTTTACTCTTTTACTCTTTTACTTTTATACTTTTACTTTTTTTACTCTTTTACTTTTTTACTCTTTTACTTTTTTATTACCTTTGCAAAAGTTAAGCTACACCTCTAATATATACATACTGTCACAAAGCAACAAGACAAACAAAAATAAATGAAAAAGTTCATACTCGACCTTACGGTCAACAGCGTTGAAGCATTGAGCGACAAGCACGTGCTCATCAAGCTCACCGACGACAAACCGCTGCCCGAGATGCTTCCCGGTCAGTTTGTGGAGGTGCGCGTAGACAATTCGCCGTCTACATTCCTGCGCCGTCCTATTTCTATTAATAATGTAGACTACGACCGCAACGAGCTCTGGCTCCTCGTGGCTGCCGTGGGCGACGGCACACGCCAGCTACAGAAGCTGCAGAAGGGCGACCGTCTCAACTGCATGCTGCCACTCGGCAATTCGTTCACAATGCCGCCAGACAGCACACAGAAGGTGCTGCTCGTAGGTGGCGGCGTGGGCGTGGCTCCGCTGCTCTACTTCGGCAAGCGCATCAAGGCAATGGGCGGCGAACCGACGTTCCTGCTCGGCGCACGCTCGGCTAAGGACGTGCTCGAACGCGAACTCTTCGAGCAGGTAGGACGCGTGTTCATCACCACCGAGGACGGATCGGAGGGCGAGAAAGGCTTCGTAACCAACCACTCCGTACTGGCTCAGGAGCACTTCGACCGCATCTCTACCTGCGGACCGAAGCCGATGATGATGGCTGTGGCTCGCTACGCCTTCAAGAACGACATCGAGTGCGAGGTATCGCTCGAGAACAAGATGGCGTGCGGCGTCGGAGCATGTCTCTGCTGCGTAGAGAAGACAGTGGAAGGCAACAAGTGTGTATGTAAGGAAGGTCCGGTAATGAATATAAAGAAACTGACATGGCAGATTTAAGTGTAAAGATTGGCGGTCTGAAACTGAAAAACCCCGTGATGACCGCATCGGGAACATTCGGATACGGTCTGGAGTTCGCCGACTTCGTGCCGCTCGAAGAGATTGGTGGCATCATCGTTAAAGGCACCACACTCAACCCACGCGAGGGCAACGACTATCCGCGCATGGCTGAGACAGCGCAGGGCATGCTCAACTGCGTGGGCCTCCAGAACAAGGGCGTCGACTATTTCTGCCGCAACATCTACCCGCAGATCAAGGACATCGACACAAACATGATTGTCAACGTGAGCGGTTCGTCGCCAGACGACTACGCCGAGTGCGCTGCACGCATCAACGAGCTGGATAAAATCCCGGCTATCGAGCTGAACATCTCCTGCCCTAACGTGAAGCAGGGCGGCATGGCTTTCGGCGTAACCACAACGGGCGCAGCCAGCGTGGTGCGTGCCGTACGCGAACGCTACAACAAGCCCATCATCGTGAAGCTCTCGCCGAACGTTACTGACGTAACCGAGATTGCAAAGGCTGTAGAGGCAGAGGGTGCTGACAGCGTATCGCTCATCAACACTCTCATGGGCATGGCTATCGACATCGAGCGCCGCCGTCCAATGCTCAGCATCAACACCGGCGGACTGAGCGGTCCGGCTGTCAAGCCGGTTGCCGTACGCATGGTATGGCAGGTGGCTAAAGCTGTGAAGATTCCGGTAGTCGGTCTTGGCGGCATCTGCACCGCCGAAGATGCTATCGAGTTCCTCATGGCTGGCGCAACAGCCATCGAGATTGGCACCGCCAACTTCCTCGACCCTGCCGTAACCATCAAGGTGCGCGACGGCATCAACAACTGGCTCGACAATCATGGTTGCTCTTCTGTAAGCGAGATTATCGGTGCATTAGAAGGATAATAACATGTTGCCATGTTGAGATGTTGATGTGGTGACAAATGATGTCGACATCGCTATATCTGCAATGGCAAACTTTTGGACATAGAACATTAATATAAACGTAGCGGAGAGTCTCCGCTACGTTTTTTGTATCTATACTATTATATACATCTTTAATTGTATCAACTTTCCTCAACATCTTTTCCCCAAAAAGCTAGAACTACTAATAAAATTGTTTAACATTTATTTTTTAGTCTAAGAAAAATTGTATAATTTTGTGTTTGGATTATCATGTCTCAATTATAGTATTAAGTCAAGACGAGTTCTTGTACAAATATTATGAGACAGCTCACGCCGTGTGGAGCATGGTGAAATCGAAAGATATATCTATGCGAAGCGGGCTTTGGGTGGGACGATAATCCGGACATATTGAAGGCGTTTACTTGACGCTTTGTTCATGACTATCTGAAACTTCGCAACTTTCACAATCCTGTCACGAACTTAGCAACGGTAGATGTCTACGGGTGTGATTATATCACAACCAATGGAGTATTGTACCTATATTAATAGGTGACATTACTCCATGTGGTGGCGTATATCATATCGGCGTGGGCTCTAACGTTGTCTGTTCAACAGGATAAGGCAATGCGAAGGCCTCAGGTAGTGGGACAGACGACAGGCAGTTCCCACGCTTTTTGTGTCTGCGTATCAAGTCAAGTCTTTGATAAGATACCATCACGATATGGAAAAATATTGCGCCACATCAGATGTAAAATGCACAGTAGGAGATAATCAAACTCCTCCAAGCGCTGGACCTACCTCCAACGCCCTCCCCAAAGTTCGAAAGCCTATCAAACCAACGGACTCACAAACAGGGGTGTCCACCAATAATGTCCAGTCGAAAACATCAGTCGACACTAATAAAGACACAAAAGACACTCCCCATTGGTACGCTCTCCGTACCACATACGGCAGAGAAAAGAAAGCATACAACTATCTTCTGAGCAAAAATGTAGTAGCATTTTATCCTACATTAAAAAGCGTCAAACTTGTTGACAGCAAGCGTATCACCATAGAAGAATCGCGCATTCCTAACATCTTCTTTGCATACGGCACAGAAGAAGAATTAAAGACTTTTGTTTACGACAACGTAAACCTCCCCTACCTCCGCTTTTATTATCGTCACACCCACGTTGGCAACAAGATTGTCAAGGCACCATTGGTCGTACCTGACAACCAAATGAACAGCCTAAAGATAATTTGTGCTGCTGATTCAGACGATATTATTGCTTCAACAGAAGAAGTGGAGAAATTCAAGTCGGGTCAAAAGGTGCGAATAACAGAAGGCAAGTTCGCAGGCGTAACTGGCATAGTAGCACGCTACCAAAGCCAGCAGCGTGTAGGCATTGTTATCGACGGACTTCTCACCATTTGCACTGCCTACGTCCCCAGCGCATTTTTATTGAAAATAGCATCTTTACAAACAGTCAATAATTATCAAAAGTTGCATGGGTTTTAATTCTATGCAACAGAATAAAATACAAAAATCCGTTTATACACAATGAATATAATAACCACTTCGTCGTTGCTGCCAGCTGTAAGAAATTCTTCTCTAATGCGTGGAAGAACATATATTGGTATAGATTTTGGAACATCTACGACGGTTGTTTCCATTGCATCTTACGATGAAAGTAATTGTTTGATTCATACAAAGTCTTTGCGTATGAAACAAAAATTACCAGATGGGACAATCTATTCTTCGGAGATAGTACCTTCTGTTATTGCATGGGTAAATAAGCAGATATTTGTCGGCGAAGGAGCATCCCAGCTTAAATACCAATTAAAACGAGGCAAAAATATATGGTACTCATTCAAAATGGAGCTTGGTGAAGATTTAGGTGCCAAATATTACGAGAGTGAACTACGTGAAGTAAATCCATTTAATATCAGAAATCCTAAAGATGCTGCCCGTGTATTCTTTGCCTACTTAAAGTATTTAATTACAGGATATTGTAAAGAGAATAATCTTAGTAATAACATTTCATACGCTGTGAGTATTCCTGCATCTTTTGAAGCCAATCAGCGCAAAGACCTTCTGGATGCATTAATTGCAAACGACATGATGGTTTCAAAACAAGCTTTGATAGATGAACCCAATGCGGCGTTTATTAGTTATGCAGTAACGTGCGCTACCGAGGGACAACCGCTATATGTTAGTCCAGATTATAATTCAAAGGTTCTTGTTTTTGATTTTGGAGGTGGTACATGCGATATTTCGATATTAGAGATTGGGAAAAGTGCTAACGGATTATTTTCAAAGAATATAGCGATTTCAAAGTTTACAAAACTCGGCGGTGATGATATTGATAGATATATAACCTATCATTATCTTATGCCCAGGTTCTTGGAGGCAAACGGAAAAAGAATGGAACAATTCCGCACCAATGAAAAGAAGCACATTGCCTCAGCATTGTATAAAGTTGCGGAACGCCTAAAAATATTGATAAACAAGACTCTGGCAACACTTACAGCCGATTTTGTTATACCATCCTTAAAAAACAGTGAGAGTAAAACCGTTGTTGAATTTGAGGTAGTGGTTTACACCAATAAGGGCGAATTAAGGCAAAATAGTTTTTACTTAACCAATAAGGAATTAACAGACACTATGAATGTTTTTCTAAAAAGGGGGTATGGAAAGACAACTCAAATAAAAGGAGAAGAAGAATATAACAGTATCTATTCGCCGATCGAAAGTGCAATCAAAAAATCAAAAGTTTCAAAAGAGGAAATTGATTACATACTTTTTATTGGGGGTAGCGCACAGAGTCCTTACATTCAAGAAGAATTGAAGCGGTATTTTGAAGATTCCGAGATGTTGGTACCATCAAACTTGCAAACTCATGTCTCTCAAGGTGCAGCTATTCATAGTCTTTTGTATAATGGAATGAACAAATGTTTAATTCAACCCATTTCAAGTGAGCCTATCATTATAATCACGAGGGAAGAACAACCCAAAGTAATTTTACCAGCTGGAACTGAAATCCCTTGTGATACCGTTGTTATAGATGACCTAGTTACCAGTCGCGAAGGACAAAGAGTAGTTGAGTTGCCCATCTGTGTAGGAGACATTCGGAAGTTGTTGTTTAATCTTAAGATTGAATCAAGTATTCCAAGTGGATTCCCAATAAATACCCCTATTCAATTAACAATAGAAGTTAATTCCGATAAAATGCTTATAGCTAGAGCTACTTGTATGGGGATTGTATGCCATGTAGAACCTCTAAGTCCATTTGCGAACAAGGAACTTAGTACAGAAGATCGAATGGCACTAAAGGCTGAACGTCAAGCAAACATAGAAGCAGAATTGAACGGAGGTGTTCCATCTAAAGAAACCCTTATCGCACTTAGAAGAGCCTACAATAAGGCTGGTCATGTCTTCAAAGCAGCTGAAACATATGAACTCCAAAATGAGCTTTATCCTGAGGCTGATATGTATAATGGAATTGCAGTTCTATACAATAATGCAGGTGCTACGGATAAGGCTATAGAATTCTACGAAAAAGCCATAGAAGAGAATCCATATCATAAATATGCTAACGCAAACCTAGGATCCACACTAAGACTGCGTGATCCCAAAAGAGCGAAGCAATATTTGCAAAGGGCAATCTCTGTTGACCCAGATCATGATATTGCTCTCATCGAATTAGGACGTATTCAGAAATCAGAAGGTGATTCTATTGGAGCAAAAGAAAAGTTTCAAAAAGTATACGATATGTATCTCCGCCAATGGAAAACAGATTCCTTACCAGCATATGCTTATGGCTGGTTTGCTTCCGTTGCAGAAGAACTTGGCGAAAAGGATTTTGCTCAAAAGATAAGACGTTCAACTCCAGGTCTACATGGAGAAACGTATTATAATCCAGAAAACCTTTCCAAAACAAGAACAAATATGCTAACAACAAAATAGATAATTATGCACATTCCACCAATCAATAAGTTAGACCCGCAGCAGCAGGCCTTTCTTGACAAAGTCAGCGCATTCGTTGATAATTATAGTTCAAGCTTCCGTAACCAGTGGATTCAAGGTTTCGCAGGTTCCGGAAAGTCTGTATTACTTGCGTATGCAGCAAAGACAATTTTAGCAAAGAAACCAAGTTCTAAAATTTTGGTCGTAGTCTTCACGCAGTCACTAGTAGAAATGTTTAAGGCTGATTTCAAGAATTTGGGACTAGGAACAAAAGTGTCTATTGATACTTATTACAGATTCATGAAGGGTAGTTCTCATTATGATTATATTCTTTGTGACGAAGTCCAAGATTTAATTCCCAGAGTGATCATAGAAATGAACGCTCGTAGTTCTAATGTAATTGTGGCAGGAGACTCGAACCAATCTATATATGAAAACGATCCACAATGGCAGGAAGCAACTGTTTCTCCCTCAGAAATAGGTCGCCTTATCAATGGAGACCCTTATGAATTAGGTGTCATTCATAGATTATCTCGTTCCATTATTGATGCAGTACAACGTTTTTTGCCAAGAATGAATATTTTCTCTTCAAAGAGGGATATGACCAAAGAAGATACACAGATACGTCTTTGCGAAGCACCATCAGAAGCAAAAGAAGTTAAGTATATCATGGAACAAGCCAGTAAAGCTGTGAATGTGGGTGATTCCACTGCTATCCTAATACCGACAGCTCCTAAAATCATAAAGTTTGTAAACCAAGCACTTCGCAATGCAGGCAAACCAGAATGGAATGAAACAACTAACGATTTTGGAAAAGTGGATTTTGGCGCGATGAATTCACATTTGCGCAGGCATGGTGTCAAAATGCAATATGTCGGGAATGGATATGGTAGTTTTGACGAAAATGACCATAGAATAATCATCATGACATTCCATAGTGCAAAAGGTCTTGACTTTGAAAATGTCTTTATCCCTTACGCCAATGCTAGTATGTATATATGTCCAAATGATTCTTTAGCTAAGACTCTTTTTATGGTTGCAATGACAAGAACTAGAAAGAACTTATATATAACCTATAATGGTTATCCTAGTGACTATCTAGATTCTTTTAAATCCAATTGCTCCCATATTGATATTACATCGTCGGTACAAGCTCCTCTATCAGGAGAATCTATTGAATGGGGATTTTAGTTATGAAAGATTATTTGTCAATAATTCGCAAGTTGGATTTTGTAGACTTGTTTAAATATGGGCAATTTGGTATAAGCTATGCCGTGGTGTTTGATGGGCATTTTGATCATCACGCAGATGATGATGAATTGTTCAATCGTCTCACATCAAGGATGAATATGTATGAATACTCGTTTGAATACTTGATAATTCACTTTAAATCTGCAGAAGAAGATAATGCCCAATATAAACTAATTGACATTAGAAATGTACAAGGAGTTTATACATTTGATGCTGAAGCCAAAAAAGAGATGTCAATTTCATTTGATAATCGAATACAATTACATGTATCTCCTTGGTCTGAAAAATTCGAAAAACTCCAGCAGAAACTGAATATTAAACAAAGTATTCGTGGAGTATACAACCTTTGGGATATCTTTGGTTTAGCAGAGGAGGATCGTAGAAAGTGTGAGGAGTTAATCACATCAGATACCATTCAAGAGGTTTTCCGTGAGTTATATGCCTACGAACGTCCTTTGGGGAATCAATCAATTTGGACATATCTACTTAGATATGAGCGTCATGGTTTTTATCCCAAAGGAATGCTTGGGTATTTTTGTGATTTTGTTCATGTTTTCTGCAATTACAAAGAGCAAAAGGAACTCAGTGGAGAGGTGGCAGAAACGACACAATTATATCCGCAACTTTTGGCATGTAAAAATCCTCAATTTGCACCTTTATATGAAATAGTTAATGCCTCGCCTCTATCTAAAATGACAGAAGAGGCTTTTGGTTGTAGGTTTGCGGTGGCTGCTCCATTATTCTTATACTTAAAGGCAGAATTTGCTGATGGTATGGAACATATACCAGATGAAAAGATTGTATCGTACGCTAAAAAAATCGGCGGATTTGAGTGCTCAATAGCAGTTTACCTCCTGGGGCTTACCTTAGGCTACGACAAAACTTACGATGCTTTTTATGAGGCTGCCGATCTTCCATTCTTTAAGAATATTAACACACCGAAAATCCCATCGGAGACTCTAAAAACCAGATTTCCTGAAAATTCCGAAACGAGTACCAACGAGGTTAATATTGACGTTGAAAAGTTAGATACGTCATCGGATATTTTACAAAAAAATGAGGCTACTAATACACAGCAGAATCCTGATACAGTAAAGACCGATATACAAGAAAATTATTCTAGCAACGAACTATCATCGAATAATACAAGGAATCCTCTTGCATGGATGAAAAAAGGAACAGGTAAAAAAGCTGATGTACAGCCTATATATACTGAAGATGAACGTAACAAACTATACAATTTGGGATACAACAAGGTGAAAAGATTTACTGATACAGTAAAAGACATTATTGTTTCGTATGGCTTTAACCCAGAAGTTGAAATGAAGCGTTTCGCCAAGAAAAGAAAATCAAACTAAAGAGGTCTTCGTGTAACTACAGAAACAACTACGAGAACTACTACATATACTAGGGTGACATTTTTTCAAAATAATAAGTAATAAATCTAACGTTACGGCCAAAGAGATAGCATCAGTATGTGACATAACATAAATCAAGTACGTGAAAAAATCTGCCATATCTTCCAGTATTGCTGTACAACGCTCATTATCAACATTGTAAAGGCTGGGAGATATGGCTGAGAAGGGATTATCTGCCAGCCTATCTGCCAGCCTGAACGGACTATATTTCAGCCTGAACGGACTATCTGCCAGCCTGAATGGACTATCTTCTCGTGACTTGCTAGCGGATAAATGAAAAAAATATCGCTCAAGGATAAAAACTTGAGCGATATATTTTTTGATGTATATATACTAATATCGCAGAGATGCTTACCTATCTTCCAGCCTACTGCCCTACCCTCTTCACAAGATAGCGCGTGCAAGTTTCGCACTTGCGGCGGCGCATACCTGGCATGTTGGCGAGCTTGCGACCGAAGGCGATGAGAGTGTTGACTTGCAGGGAGGAGCCTACCTTCTGCTTAATGACGTCGAAGATTTCGGCGGTGGAGAGCCACTCAGCGGAAGGGTCAAGCGGATCGTCGGCGACGGAGAAGCAGAGGCTGAAGTATTGGTCGGCGGGTTCCTGTATCTCGTAGCGGCGGTTCCAGAGCATTATCTGCTCGGTCTCTGCCTTGTCGAACCAGCTGCGACTACCGTTGCGCAGGAGCTGCAACGCCTGCGCGAAGAGCTGATGGTGGTCGGGCACACGAGTGGTGTCGATGGGCGCCGTGAGTTCGATGCCGATGAAACGACGGTTGCCAGACGGATCGGAGAGGATGTCGGTCATGTTGCTCGTGGCTATGAACGACGCCTTGCGCGGCAGCTCCTCAAGGTGCGTGCCATAAGGTCGTTTCGCCTTTATCGAGGGCAGCTGGATAACGTTCTTCAGAAAACCCTGCTGCACACGCGGCGATATCTGGTTGAACTCGTCGAGGTTGATGAGTAGCTGCTGCGACATGGCGAGCATCACCTGACGGCGGTCGGAAAGGGTGAGGCTGTCGGTGTAGCCCCACTTCAGGACGTCGGGCAGCAGGCGACGGCAGAACGTACTCTTGTGGTAGCCCTGCGGCGAGATGAGCAGCGGCGCAACGCTGTTGCCGTAGAGTCGCGAAGGCTGGTTCTGCCATTGGCTCACCATGGCGAGCAGCCACGTCTTGAACCACTTGTGCCAGAGCGGTGCGTCGGTGGGCACGGTGCGGGCGAGGTCGCCGATATGGTCGTGCCCGTCCCAAGCGCCTTCGCACGAGGCAAGATAGTCGCCGACGGGGTCGAACTGACGCACATAGTCGGACTCGATATAGTTGCGTATGTCGTTTGGACTCACCTCGATACCCTCGCGTTGCACCTCAAGGATGATGCGACGGAGCATGCGCGAGTCGAGCGGAGTGAAACTATCGGCAGGCAGCGCGACGGGGCGATACTCTGTGCAGCTCAAGACGGTGTTGTAGCGGAAGGCGTAACGCATGGTGAGAAAGCTGATCATGCGGTCGATGGGGTTTAGGTCGATGGTTGTTGTTTCGTTTTTCATGGTTTTATGTGTGTTCTTGTTTGTGGCTATAGCGTTACCGCAGCGCGGGCATGCGATAACATCTATGCGGTAATGATAGTTTTGCTATCCGGTAACAGTTTTACCGGATAGCGAGAATAACGGTTAAAGAGTAAAAAAAACTACAGGAAGTCGAGCTCTTCGCACGAGTTGTCGAAGTCGACGTCGCTGTAGCAGTAGCGGGCGAAGAGACGCTTTATCCACGCCTGCTGTTCGGGCGAGAGCAGACGCTCGCCATGATGGTAGCGGTAGTACATGGTGTTGCCGCCGAGATATTCCTTCATGAGCGAACGCAGCGTGGGCGCATCGTGCAGTTTGACGTCCTTGAAGAGAAGGTTGAAGCCCCACGCCTGTCGCACTATGCGGAGCTGCTTGAAGTGTTCGCACGAACCGTCGGCGTGCAGCGCGGCTGGATAGACAGCGTTGCCCCATGTGCGCGAGCCGCTGAGGGCTATGGTGGAGCGAAAGCGGATGCACTCCTCGTGGTGCTGGCAGCCAGAGTTGAAGCAGTAGAGCCAGTTGCGTGGGATGTTGCCGCCCTTGATGGCAGCGTTGATGATGTTTGTGTTTTCCATTGTACCGAATTTTTATGTTTATGTATATTGGTTAAATCGACGCAAAGGTACAATGTTGCGCAAACGAAGTCAAGCGTTTTTACGAAAAAGTTTCTGCGAGGCTGGTAGTTTTTGGGATATCATGGTGTATATAATGAGCAATGCGCCCTGCAAGGGCAACACCTTAATAATTAGGCTTTTGCCCTTGCAGGGCGTAAGGAGATGTGGGGACATAATATTTACCCAGGGCGCTGCCCTGGGCTATGTGCTTTTGGGCTTTCTTGCTCTGGCAAGCGGCAAAGCCGAGCGCAGCCCGTCTTTGACCACACTGTCTGTTTTACCGGACAGCAATAAGTGCGAATGAAACAATGGAAGAAAGGCTGGAAGATAACCCGTTTTTAAAATTATCTTCCAGCCTTTAGTATGCTGATAATGAACGTGATGCGGCGAAACTGGCAGATATGGAGGATTTTTTCGCATACAGAGGTATACTACACAAATGTCAACACCACAACACCTCAACACCTCACCATCACACCACCTCAACATCTCAACTCCTCAACATCTCACCACCTCAACATTATTTAATCTTATCGAAGCCCTCGCCGAAGACGCCCTGGCAGAATGTCTGCGAAACGACGGCGTCGGGGTCGATCGCCTTGATTACGGCGAACACCTCCTGCGACTCGTACTTGCGCGTGAGGACGATGAGCACATCTACATTGTTCTTGCTGTACCAGCCCTTGCCCTCGATGAGCGTTACGCCGCGACGCACGTCGGTGTTGATGGCGTCGGCAATCTCCTGATACTTCTTCGAGATGATGAGGAACTGCACCGTCTGGCGCGCACCGTTGATGACATAGTCGCAAACGATGGTGGCTACGAGTGTGAAGGCGATACCGTAGACGATGGTCTCCACGCTGCGGAAGAGCAGGTAAGAGGAGCAGATGATGGTGCAGTCGACGAACTGCATGGCGCGACCGAAGCTCATGTTGAAGTACTTGTTGAGCAGTACGGTGATGATATCGGTGCCACCGGTAGAACCATTATGCGAGAAGACCAGACCCAAGCCGGCACCACCCATCGCACCACCTATGAGCACGTGCATGAACTTGTCCTCCCCCGCCGTGATGATCGGGTATGCCTCGAAGAACGGCTGTAGTATGCCGACGAAGAAAAGCAGGACGCCCACACCGGTGACGGTGCGTATGATGAACTGCAGGTTGAGTTCCTTAAGGGCAATGAGCAACAACGTACAGTTGATTACGGCAAGCGAAATCCATGTAGGTATTTCGGTTGCATAGAAAACAAGTGCTGCAATACCAGACGCACCGCCCATAACTACCTTCTCGGGCAGGATGAACGCCGTATATCCAAAGGAATACGACAGGATGCCGAGAACAATGAAAAAGAGATCTTTCATGTTACTTTTGGTGCGTTGCTTCAGCGCCGTTGTTTTAACTTCTCCCATAATTTGTAGTTTTTTTTAAGAACAAAGCCATACCCCAAAAAGGGCGTATTGCCTACTTCTGGGCCATGGCTTTGCACATTAGTCTATTGATAATTTTAAGTTTTTACACTTGTTACTTAGCATAAGCTACAGAACGAGTCTCGCGGATGACGGTGATCTTCACCTGTCCAGGATATGTCATCTCGGTCTGAATCTTGTTAGCTATCTCGCCAGAGAGCTTCTCTGTCTCCTTGTCGTCCATCTTGTCGGCGCCAACGATTACGCGGAGCTCGCGACCAGCCTGGATGGCGTAAGTCTTTGTTACGCCAGGGTAAGACATTGCGATAGCCTCAAGGTCGTTGAGACGCTTGATGTAAGCCTCTACAATCTCGCGGCGTGCGCCTGGGCGTGCGCCAGAGATAGCGTCGCAGACCTGAACGATCGGAGCGAGCAGCGTGTTCATCTCCATCTCGTCGTGGTGAGCGCCGATGGCGTTGCAGATATCTGGCTTCTCCTTATACTTCTCAGCGATCTTTGCGCCGTAGAGTGCGTGCGGCAACTCGCTCTCCTCGTCGGGCACCTTGCCGATATCGTGGAGCAAGCCAGCGCGCTTTGCCTTCTTCGGGTTCAGACCCAGCTCGGCTGCCATTACGGCGCAGAGGTTGGCTGTCTCGCGAGCGTGCTGCAAGAGGTTCTGACCGTAAGAAGAACGATACTTCATCTTGCCGACGATGCGGATAAGCTCGGGATGCAAGCCGTGGATACCGAGGTCGATGGCTGTGCGCTTACCAGTCTCGATGATTTCGTTGTCGAGCTGCTTCTTCACCTTTGCCACTACCTCTTCGATGCGTGCCGGATGGATACGTCCGTCGGCTACGAGCTGGTGGAGAGCAAGGCGGCATACCTCGCGGCGAACGGGGTCGAACGCTGAGATTACGATTGCCTCGGGCGTGTCGTCTACAACGATCTCGACGCCGGTAGCAGCCTCAAGAGCGCGGATGTTGCGACCCTCGCGACCGATGATGCGGCCCTTCACCTCGTCGTTGTCGATGTGGAACACCGAAACAGAGTTCTCGATGGCTGTCTCTGTCGCCACACGCTGTATGGTCTGGATGACGATCTTCTTAGCCTGTGTGTTGGCGTTGAGCTTCGCCTCGTCCATGATCTCGTTGATGTAAGAAGCGGCGTCGGTGCGAGCCTCGTCCTTAAGGCTCTCCACAAGGCGGTTCTTAGCCTCCTCAGCGCTCAGACCTGAGAGTTCTTCGAGCTTCTCGCGCTCCTTGGTCTGCATCTTGTCGAGTTCCTCCTGCTTGAGGGCGAGGAGTTTCTTCTCGTTGTCGATGCGCTGCTGGCACTGCTCCACCTCCTGCTTGCGGCGACCGAGCTCCTCCTGACGCTGGTTGAGCGAAATCTCGCGCTGCTTCAGGCGGTTCTCGCTCTGCTGAATCTTCTGGTTGCGCTGCTGCACCTCCTTCTCCAGCTCCGACTTCTTGTTGAGGAACATTTCCTTCACTTCGAGGAGTTTCTTCTCCTTCTCTACTTCAGCCTCCTTGTTGGCGGCTTCTACCATTTCATTATATTTTCCCCTAATTACATAACGGGAAATTGAATAGCCTACGATGCCACCTACGATGAGTGCCACTAAGGCTGCAATGAGTGTATACATTGTTCAATTATTTGTTTGTTAGTTACTATTTAATTAAATTATTCGTTCGCAGTTTGTGATGGGTAAAGATACAATCCGTGATGTGCAGAGTGGCAGAGAAGGTAAGAAAGCGTTGTGTGCTGTACACCTTATTATATATAGATATATAGCAGTTGCTCTTCATACATCCTTTGTCATCTAAGCATAGACCGTCAGACGCCCAACACCTCTTCTATCTCGGATGTGAGTTTTGTGAGGAGGTCCTGATACGGCTCCGTGTTGTTACGCGACTTCTCCATCTCGTAACGCAGGGCTATCTCGATGAGTGCCATATAAAGGATCTCCTTGTCGTTCTTGGGTCCTTTATATCGCTGTGCGTAGGTGTTCATCGTCTTCGTAATCAGACTGGCGGCGTCGCGGTAGAGCGGTTCGTCCTCCGGGCGTATGTTCACCGGCATGTCGGTGTCGTAGACGTGAAGCCTTATGCGCAGCTTCTCTGTAGATTGTTCAGCCATCGTGTGAATGTTTTAAAGCTTGCTGCGAATGGTCTACACCTGCTTCTCGTTGATGAGCGTTATGCACTTGTCGACGTCGCGTATGAGCTTGGCAAGACGCTTCTGCGCCGCCTGCATGTCTCCGTCGGTGATTTCAACCATTCGAGCCAATTTCAGACTTTCGTAGTCGTTGCGCTGCTGCTGTAGCTGGGCTTCGAGCTTCTCGATGCGTTGCTGCTGCTCCGCCACCTGACGACACAAGTCCTCGTTCTGCTTCGTAACACTCTGGTACTGCAGAATCATTTGCCTGACACGTGTCGCAAACTGGTTTATAGTTTTCGATTCAGCTTCCATATAACAGCGTTTATGACTGTCGGCGCATTGGTTCTGCGCCACAAAATTATATTATTTTTACGAATGTGACAAAACTATTGCAAGTTTTTATTGTGGCTGAACACGTTTTTGTACCTGTCTCACGCACTTTCAGCCACAACCCTCACATTACTTCTTCTGCTCGGCGTCGGCACCTGCCTTCGGTTCCTTCTTGGCAAGCATCACCACCTGGAACACAAAGTCGGTAATCCACTTCTGAGAGAAGCCCAAACGCTGGTCGTACTGACGTATCGCCATTACAGCCTTGAGCACAGCCGGATCGCTGTAGTCGTTCTTTGTGAAGAGGTCGGCAACGGTCTTCTCCGTCATCTTGTAGAGCGCGTTCTTAAAGAACGACGGCAGACGGAGCTTGAACTTCATGAGGTTGCCCATGAGCATCATGATGTCCTGAGTGAAGTTCTGGAACTGGATGAGATAAACCTGCACATCCTGCAACTTGCGACAGTTCTTGCGGATGCTGGCATCCACCTCCTTGAAGAAGTTGTCGTCTACGCCGTATATCTCGCGCAGCATCTTGCGGCAAGCGCTCTTCTCGCCCACACCGAGCTTGTTATTCACTGTCGGAACGTGGAGTGTGGTCTTGAACACGCGCAAATCGGGCAGCATGCCGAGGTTGGCAATGCCTACGTTTGCGGCTATCGAAGCCTGGAAATACACGCGCACAAGCTGCATGTAGTCTTCCATACCACCTGTCTTATCGTTATCTGTTTTCTTTCCGAATAGTTTTGAAAAAAATCCCATATATGTTTTATTTGTTTATGATATTAAATCGGCACGCAAACGGGTTTTACATTTATTATGCCAACTTAAACTATATTATGCAAAATTACAAATAAAATGGATAACTGCCAAGTGTTGTAACGTTTTTCTTATTTTACCGATTAACGTTTCAAAATTAAGCGTTCAAAAGTGTATTTTCTAAGTTATTATTATTAACTTTGTACACTTTATATAATTATAAGGATATTGTTTAACAATAAAAACATCAAAAAATCATGAAAGGTATCGTTTTAGCAGGTGGCTCGGGCACACGCCTCTACCCCATCACCAAAGGTATTAGCAAGCAACTCATACCAATTTTTGATAAGCCAATGATATACTATCCTATATCAGTGCTCATGCTCGCTGACATAAAGGATATCCTCATCATATCCACCCCTAACGACATGCCGGCTTTCAAGCGTCTTCTGGGCGACGGTAGCGACTACGGCGTACGCTTCGAATACGCTGAGCAGCCTTATCCAGGCGGTCTGGCTCAGGCGTTCATCATCGGCGAAGAGTTTATCGGCGACGACAGCGCTTGCCTCGTATTGGGCGACAACATTTTCTACGGAGCCGGCTTCACACAGCTGCTGCGCGAGAGCGTGCAGAACGTGGAGCGCGACGGCAAGTCGACCGTCTTCGGCTACTACGTGAACGACCCCGAGCGCTACGGCGTGGCTGAGTTCGACGCCGATGGCAACTGTCTCAGCATCGAGGAGAAGCCCGAGCACCCGAAGAGCAACTATGCAGTGGTGGGCCTCTACTTCTACCCGAACAGCGTGGTGGAGATTGCGAAGAACATCAAGCCGAGCGCACGAGGCGAACTGGAGATAACAACCGTGAACCAAGAGTATCTGAAGCGCGGCGAACTGAAGGTGCAGACCCTGCAGCGCGGTTTCGCATGGCTCGACACCGGCACACACGACTCGCTCTCTGAGGCAAGCACATTCATCGAAGTTATCGAGAAGCGCCAGGGACAGAAGGTGGCTTGTCTGGAGGAGATAGCATACAAGAAGGGATGGATAACTAAGGAGAAGCTCACAGAGGTGGCACAGCCGATGATAAAGAACGAATACGGCAAGTATCTGATGCGCCTCGCCGAGGACAAACAATAGACGACCAAAGCGAAGACGCCGCAAAAAGACACAAGATAAGACATAGCCGAAAAGAAGATAAAGGATAATAAAAACGCTTTAAACATACAACGCAAACAAAAAATGGAAGGAAACAACAACCAACAAGGTTTATACAACGTACAGCAAGAGCTCGAGGAGGGTTCTTCCTTCGACTTTAAGATCATCTACACGACACTGATCCTCAACTGGCAGTGGTTCGTACTTTCATTAATCATCTGTCTGAGCGTAGCTGCCATCAAGCTGCGCTACACGACACCTATGTACCAGTCGTACGCCAAGTTGCTCATCAAGGACGACAACAACGGCGGACGCAGAGGCGGCAGAAGCAACATCGCCAACTCGTCTACATTGGGTATAATGACAAACAGTGAGGGTATCGACAACGAGATGGAGATTCTGAAGTCGACAGCGCTCGCTACAGAGGCTGTGAAGCAGCTGAAGCTCTACACGGTCTACACTCTCGAAGGACGTATCAAGGACCACCTGCTCTACAAGAACCAGCCGGTGAACGTAGACCTCGATGCGGCCCACATCGAGACGCTGAAGAGACCTATCAGCCTCGTCATCGACAAGGACGAGAACGGCAAACTGCATGTGACGGGCACATATACTTACGTGCCTGAAGACCCTGACAAACCGTCGAAGACCTACGCCATCAACCGCACATTCGACGTTCTGCCGGCTCGCATCATCACAAGCGTTGGTATCATCACATTCACTGCCAACACGCTCTCGCCGATGCCCGACGATCGCAATGAGCTCGTGACAATCTATCCGCCGAAGATGATTGCAGGCAAGTATAGCGGTGCGCTCACCGTCAACCAGCTTTCGAAGAGCACTTCTATCGCCAACTTGACACTGACCGACGAGATGCCGCAGCGTGCCAACGACTATCTGAAGCAGCTCGTGTTCAGCTACAACATGCAGGCTAACGAGGACAAGAACGAGATAGCGATGCGCACAGAACAGTTCATCAACTCGCGTCTTGAGAAGATCAACACCGAGCTGGGTGCTACCGAGGGCAGTCTGGAGGCAACAAAGCGCCAGTACAAGATTGTGAATCCGGAGGCTACCGGTGCGCTTGGTTTCACCAACACCGACCAGTTCACACAGAAGCTGGCTGACATGGACATGCAGATAGAGTTGCTCCGCAGCTTGCAGCAGTACATGAACGAGCCGAGCAACAAATATCAGACGCTGCCGTCGAACGTAGGTCTGAACGACGCTGCCGCTTCTACGCTCATCAACGACTACAACAAGATTGTTATGGAGCGCAACCGCTTGCTGCGCAGCGCCAACGAGAACAGCCCTACCATCACTCCGCTCACGGCACAGCTCGACGACCTCTCGTCAAGTATCCGCCGCGCTATGACTCAGGTGCAGCGCAACGCACAGATTCAGCGCAACTCTATACTGCAGGAGTACAACCGCTACTCGAGCATGATCTACTCTTCGCCTGAGCAGGAGCGTGTGCTCAACCAGATCGGCAGACAGCAGGAGGTGAAGTCGGGTCTTTACCTGATGCTCTTGCAGAAGCGTGAGGAGAACTCTATCTCGCTCGCCGCTACAGCCGACAAGGGTAAGCTCATCGACGACCCCGTATCGTTCGGACAGATAAGCCCGAAGAAATCGATCATCCTGCTCATCGCGCTGGTTATCGGCTTGGCTATACCGTCCATCGTGCTGTTCCTCATCAACTTCTTCCGCTACAAGATTGAAGGACACGAGGATGTGGCTCGCCTCACCACTCTGCCTATCATCGGCGACGTGGCTATTGCAAGCGAGACAGCGAAGACGAAGGCAGACATCGTGGTACACGAGAACCAGAACAACGTCATGGAGGAGGTGTTCCGTTCTATACGTTCTAACATCCAGTTCATGCTGAAGGAGGACCAGAAGGTCATCATGTTCACCTCTACCACATCGGGTGAGGGTAAGACCTTCACAGCGGCTAACCTGGCTGTGAGCTTCGCGCTGCTGGGCAAGAAGGTGTTGGTAATGGGTCTTGACATCCGCAAGCCGCGTCTTACCAACCTCTTCGAACTGAAGGACAAGAACATCGGTATCACCAACCTACTCGTACACGACAACCCGACTCGTGAGGATATCTGCGCCAATATTCTGAACTCTGGCGTGAACCGCAACCTGGACATCATGCCAGCCGGTCCTATCCCACCAAACCCTGCAGAGCTTGTGTCGCGCGAGTCGCTCGACAACATCTTCGCCACTCTGCGCAAGGAGTACGACTACATCATCGTGGACACCGCTCCTGTGGGTCTTGTTACAGATACGCTGATGATTGCTCGTGTGGCTGACCTCACCGTTTATATGTGTCGTGCAGACTACACTCCGAAGTCAAGCTTCGAGTTCATCAACTCGCTCAGCGCTCAGAAGAAGTTGCCGCAGGTAAGCATCGTTATCAACGGCATCGATATGTCGAAAAAGAAGTACGGCTACTACTACGGCTACGGCAAGTACGGACGCTACGGCAAGAGCGGCAGCTACGGCAGCAAGTACGGTGGCAACTATGGCGGCAACAACGGTCTGAACTACACTTCGTACGGCGCTTACGGCAACTATGCTGACAGCAACTATGGCAACAAGAAGGACGATTCAATCAAGCGTAAGTAACAATGGTTATAGCAGTTGATTTCGACGGAACTATCGTTGAGCACAAATACCCTGCCATCGGCAGGGAGCTGCCCTTCGCTACGGAGACATTGCGTATGCTGATACGCGACCGCCACAAGCTGATATTGTGGAGCGTGCGCGAGGGACGGCTGCTCGACGAGGCTGTTGAGTGGTGCAGGGAACGCGGCGTGGAGTTCTACGCCGTGAACCGCGACTACCCGGAGGAGAGCCGTGAGCACGACTCTTTCTCGCGCAAACTAAAGGCAGACCTTTTCATCGACGACCGCAACATTGGCGGTCTGCCCGACTGGGGTACTATCTACCAGATGGTGAGAGACCGCAGCACGTGGGAGGAAGTATTGGAACAGCGCAACAGCAGCTTTGAAAAGACAGAGGCCCCGAAGCGCAAGAAGAAATGGGGCATCTTTTAAGTTGCCTACTATGCTCTAAGAACATTGAAAATTATCTGTATCTATTAGAAAGCATACAGACTTATAAAAACGAAAAAGACCATGCCGGAATACCGACATGGCCTTTTTCGTTTAAACATCTGTTACAACATATTATTACTACTACATTATCTTATTACTCCAGCACCAATACATGGCTTGTGCCATCCTGCGCTGTGAAGACGTTCAGACCAATCTTCATCAGATAGTCGCCACTATACTGTTTGCCGTTGCACTCCAAGTCTGACTGCTTGCCAGGCATGAGGTTTGTCTCCTTCACGGTGTACATCTTTGCGGCATCAAGACCCTGCAGCTTCACGTTCTGCTGCGGCTCCTTATAGCGCGGATGCAGGTCGTAGGCGAAGAGCACCGCACGCTGCTTGTCTTTGCTAACATAGTTGATAGCGCAGTGGCTGCCTTCGTAAGGTGAAACAAGACGATACTGGTCGCCTTCGAGAATCATCGGCTTCATGCTATCGTAGTTCTTAACAGCCTGCTGCACGAACTTGTAGTCGTCTGCAGAGAGCGACTTGAGGTCGATGTCGAAGCCCAACTTGCATGAGCTACATACGTCGGTGCGGAACTTTACGGATGTGTTCTTGTTCCAGTTAGTGACGTGCGATCCCATTGTCTTTGCAGGGAAGAACTTCGAGAGGCTCCACTGGATGTAGATGCGCTCGTACGGGTCGGTGTCGTCAGAACACCAGAATTCGGTGAAGTACTTGAGCATCTCGTAGTCCATACGTCCGCCACCACCAGAGCAGAGCATCATCGGCAGGTTAGGATACTTGTTATGGATGCGTGTGAGCACATTGTAGATGCCACGAACGTGGTCGATATAGAAGTTGCCCTGGTTCTGCTTGTGATACGGCGAATAGATATTGGTTATAACGCTGTTGCAGTCCCACTTGAAGTAAGCCACGTCGGGGTTCTCAGTCATGATGCGGTCGACGATGCCGTACACATAATCCTGCACCTTAGGGTTGGAGATGTCGAGCACGAGCTGGTTGCGATAATAATATGTGTCGCGCTGCGGCTGCAAGATAACCCAATCAGGATGCTTTTCAAACAATTCGCTCTTCGGGTTAACCATCTCCGGCTCAATCCATATACCGAACTTCACGCCAGCCTTCTTTGCATCTCTTACAAGACCAGGAATACCCTCCGGCAACTTGCTCTTTGTAGCCTCCCAGTCGCCCAGTCCGGCGTGGTCGTCCTTGCGCGGATACTTATTGGCGAACCATCCGTCGTCGAGCAGGAACATATCCACACCAAGGTCCTTGGCATCCTTCATCAGTTCGGCAAGACTCTGCTGGTTGAAATCGAAGCCCGTATTCTCCCAGTTGTTCAGGAGAGTGAGGCGGTCGCCCATACCCATATTCACCTGATACTGACGAGCCCAGTTGTGCAGGTTGCGCGAAGCCTCGCCCATACCATTATCGCTCATCGCGAAGATGAACTCAGGAGTGGTGAATACCTCGCCTGCCTTCAGCTTATAGTCGGAAGCGTAAGGATTGATGGCAGGAATGACGCGAAGCGCGCCGACGTTGTCCACCTCAAAGGTGAAGCGGAAGTTGCCGGGCCAGCCAATCGTGCCGAGCATCACCTTGCCCTCGTTCTCCTTTGCAGGCTCGTCGAAGCCCAATTCGAAGAAAGGCTCAGCCTGCATAGCGGCGCGTGTGCCGAGCTTTGTGTCGATAATCTTCTTGCCCGTGCTCAACTGGGTTGTCTCGGGCTGACCTTCCTTAGCCCAGTCGCTGTGATAGTTAGTGAGATAATACTTTGAAGATTTGAAGTAGAGCATCGTAGAGCTGTAGCGCCAGAGTGTGATGGCAGACTTCTCCTTGTGAGAGATCTCGCTCCATGCCTTTATCACATTCTCCTTCGGATAAGCCACATAGTGGAGCTTCACTGTCAGCGGATACACCTTGTCCTGAAGTGTGATGACTGTCTCAGTGCCGCCCTTCACAGCCTTCTGCTCCGACGACTTATAATAGAGATATGTAGTCATGTTGCCGTCGGCGTGCGTTACGGCAACAGCCGGCTCGAAGAAGTCTTCAGCACCCGAAGTGGCATACACCTCATGGCCGCGCTGGCACACAGCGCCGTCAGAAGCTGCATATACATCCCACTTAAGGTTCTCGTAGTCGGCAGGATTCTGCAACTTATCGCCGAGATAGACCTGATAAAGACGGCCCTTTGGCGACACTTTCATCACGAGGTCGGTCTTTTCGGTAGACACACGGATGATTTCTTGAGCGAATGTGATGGCAGAAGTCATGCACATTGCTGCGATTAGCATAATAGTTTTCTTCATTTTCGTATGGTTTTTACTGGTTGTTTATATATCGATATTCTTGCATTGGCTTGTTAGAACTTGATGCTTGCGTTGAACTCTACTGTGAACGGGCGGAGATAGTTACCGCTCATGTACTTGCCGGCATACTTGCCAGCCTCATCCTTTGTGATAAGCTCCGAACCGCTGATTGTGCCCTTCGCACCCTTCTCGTTGAAGATATTAATGACGCTGACACCGAGACTCAGGTTCTTGTTCACATTCCAGTTGATGCCACCGAATGTCTCCCAGTGGCCGTTGAAGTAGAGCGCCTCCTGAAGGTTGGCGTATGTCTTGCCGAAGTAGCGGAAACTGAGCCAAGCACTGAGGTTCTTCGTGATGTCGTATCTCGGGTCAAGCTCGATGAGCACCTGCGGAATCTCCTTCACAATCTTGTTGTTGGCATTAACGCTCATAGTCTGACCGTCGCTGAACGTAACGCTCGCGTTGTAGTTCTTGTACACCGGCTTCTGATAGGTGAAGAGAGCGTGCATGTGGAAGTTCTTGAACGGGTTGATTTCGGCAGATGTTGTCCAACCCAATGTCTGGATGTTGTAGATGAGCAACACGGTCTTGCCTTCAGAAGTGCCAGGCTTGGTGAGGTTCTGCTGGTCGATATTGTTCGACTTAGAGATGTATGTCACCATCGACGAGAGGTCGAGCCAAGAGTTCTTGTAGAAGATACCGCCACGAACCAACGGAATGGTCACGCGCTTGTACTGCTCCTCGGTAGGACCGGTGCCGGCATACTCGCTGATGCGTGGGAAGCGTGTGGCGATAGTGGCGTCGGCAGTAAGACCGAACTGGTTTGTTACGTTGTAAGTCATCTGCAAAGTGGCAGCATAGTTGAGCTTGTTCTTCGTAACGTTGGCAGGAGCAATGCTATGCTCTGTGGCAACGATTGATCCGTCTGCGGCTGTAGAATATGTATTGAAGTTGCCGAGATGGAATCCACGGAAGCGTGACGCAGAAATCTGGTCTGCCGACATACGATAGTATTCGAGACGACCGCCGTAGAACAGCTTGAACTTGGGAGTGATGCGCCATTCGTCGGTGAAATAGAGAGCGAGCTTGTTCTCCGAACCCTTTGTATATTCAGGACTCAGCTCATTGTAGCCGAAGGTCTCTGAGCGGTGTGCGGTCTGCGTAGGGTCGAGCGGATTGACGTACATCTGGTTCAGCGTACGAGGATAAGCCTCAACGGTGCCTGCCCACTGGAACGAAGACGAATAGTAGTTGAGGTGGTAGTACCACTCATTCAAGCCAATCATCAGCTTGTGGTTGTTCAGCTGCTTGCTCATCTCGGTTGTAAGGAGGGCGTTGCTCACCTTGCCGATGTGCAGCCAAGTGCGTCTGCCTTCGATGAGTCCGCTATAAGCCGAACCGTCTGACAGCTGATAGCCATCAGCCTCAGCAACTTCAGAGATGGTGCTGCCGCCGTAGTCTACGTAGTTGGCACGCGGAGCGTTCATATACTTGGCGTTCAACTTCCACAGCCAGCCGTTGTCAAACTGATACTTGCTCACCAAAGCCACCTCGTTGGCACGGTTGTCGTTGCCGTCGGTCATGTTCCAGGTCTCCATCTTGCCGGTCTTAGTGTTCAGATAGCTGAACGAACCATTACGCTGCACGTATGAATCCATACCCGGGTCGAAACCTGCAAGCTTCTTTATGCTACCGTCGCCGGCGTAGATGAACGGAGCAGCATTGGCGAAGTTGCCGGGGTTCTTGCTGTTCGAATACTTATATAATAAAGATATGTGTCCCTTGCCGCCGTTCAGTATGCGTGTAAGACCCAAATGGTAGATCTGCGTGCGGTCGGCATAGTCGGTGAAGCGCAGCTTGAAGCTTCCCGGGTCGAAGTTCTGATACATGCCGGCTGTGTAGAGCCAGTTGTCGCCGATGCCGCCAGAGAGGTTAAGGTCAAAGTTCTGCATACCGAAGTGGTTAGCCTTATAATTAAGCTTGCCACTGAATTTCTTCTCGCCCAACTCGCTGAACGCAGAGACAGCATAAGCGATGTTGCCGGTCTTGATGGCACTCTCCGACGGTGTCATAAGGTCGGTGCCTTGCAGCGAAGCGTCGCTGCGCCAGTGGGCAGAGAGCTTGTGCACGGACGACGAATAAACAGCAGGCAGTCCGTTCTCGTATACCGTTACGTCTTCGCTCGGCAATCCAATCTGAATCTCGCGCGGTTTGTTAGCGTCAGAAGCGTTGAGCATCACGTTGCGCTCTTCCTTCTTCTGCGGTTCCGAATCGTTTGTTGAATTGTTTTCTGTATGCGTCTGTGCATACATGCCCGTAGAGGCAGAAGCCAAGAGGGCAAATGAAAATGTTTTAAGTTTTAGGTTCATATCCGTTGTGTTTATGTTTTCGGTTGCAAAGTTACAAGCTATATCGGCTGATTGTATGTATGCGTAAAATGAAAGTAGACATAAATTAAGGTATAGAAACTTATAACTTATTATATATCAGAATATTTAAGGCTTTAGTCTTTTTTATCAAAGTAAATGGTTTTATCTTAATAATATTAGCTAAATTTGCAGCATTAAAGCCAAAAAACCACTATTATGCGCATCTTTTTATACCTATTGTTCATCTTTTTGCCGCTGCAAGCTACAGCCCAAACCAAGTTGGCTACAGCCGGTATCTCTGGCGAGCAAGACCTGCTTGACCTTCTCGACAGCTATGTCGACAAGCGCGACGCATACTCCAAGCAGAAAGAAAAGAAGATTGACCAACTAAAGCTGAAGTTGCGAACGGCGGAAGACATTCCGCAGCGACTCGCACTTCTAAATAGTATCTATCGCGAATACTATACATACCATTACGATTCGGCAATGGTATACGTGAACCGCGGCCTCTCTCTATCAGAAAGCGAGAACAACGCCTACTACACAACGCTCAACAAGATAAATCGTGCAGCGGTGTTGTCTACGGGTGGTTTCTACAGTCAGTCGGAGGAGCTGCTTGAGGATATAAAGAAGAAGGGTGTGCCTAAGCAGCTAAAGCAATACTATTATTATACACGCACGTGGCTGTACAACTATTGGGAGGCGTTCAGCAACAAGTCGGAGTTCATGGACTATTACCATAAGAAGAAGTTCGAGAATCTGAAGCTCACGGTGGAAGTCACAAGCAGCAAGGATGTGGCTCTGCATGCCTACCTTAGCGGCGAACTGGCTTTCCTCACCAACCCCATGAGCAAGGCTGTGCTGCAATTCTACACAAAGGCTCTGATGAACAGCCGGGTAGACAGTCGTGTGCATGCCTCGGCAGCCTACTGCATAGCACGTTATTATCGCGAGTTGGGCGACACGCAACGATATGAAAAGTACATTATTGAAGCGGCTATCTCGGACATAACATGCCCTTTGAAGGAGAATCTTGCGCTGCAGGAGTTCTCTACATATCTGTATGAGAAGGACCAGAAGTATGCCGACCATGCGGCACGTTACATCTATTGCTCTATGGAGGATGCCCGATTCTACAACAACCGACTGCGTATGCTCGAGATTTCGAGCATTCTGCCTATCATTGCCACAGCCAATCAGGAGGCATTAGCGCATAAGGAACGTATCGTGAGAGGCGTGCTTGCGGTGGTTAGTTTTCTGTTGCTGATGTTGCTGGCAATGGCTATCTTCGGCTACAAGCAAAACAAATGGCTGGCAGGTAGCCGCCGAGAGGTAAAGACACAGAACCGGCAGTTGAAGGAGCTGAACGAACGACTCATAGCGACCAACCATCGCCGCGAGACCTACATGCGTTTGTTCATGGACATTAGTGCGGTGTACATCCGCAAGCTGATGGAGTACCGCAAACTGGTGAGCAGAAAAATAAAGGCCAACCAAACGGCTGACCTTCTTAAGACTATAAACAGCTATAAGCTCGCGGAGGAAGAAGCGACGACGTTCTACACTCGTTTCGACCGCGCCTTCACGGAGCTGTATCCTGGTTTCGTTGACGAACTGAACAGTCTGTTGCTTCCAGAAGGAAGGATTGCGCAGCCATCTCCTAACACCCTAACTACAGAAGCGCGCATCTACGCGCTAATGCGCTTGGGTGTGACTGAGAGTCAGGAGATAGCCACACTTCTGTTCTACTCGACACAGACAATATACAACTACAAGTCGGCGATGCGCGCACGGGCTGTGAACCGCGACACGTTCGACGAAGACATCAACAGACTATGCCATGTTGGGTAATGGTCTTTTCCCTAAGATAAGCAATTACTTCAGCAGGAAGTCCTCGGGGTGCTGGAATCCGTTGAGGTAGTCGCGGGCATCCATGCGCTTCTTGCCGGCAGGCTGCAGCTCTACAAGCTCAAGCCACTCGTCGACGGTGGCAACGAGAAGACGGCGGTTCTCTGCCTTGAGCGTTCCAACCTCCACGCCGTTAGAAGACTCGCCGGTCTTTGCGGCTTTGTACACCTTAAGCACCTGAGCCTTAGCCTGAGCGTCGCGCGGAGTGAGCATACACCATGCGCCGGGCACTGGTGACAGACCGCGCACAAAGTCATAGATGCGCTTTGCTGAGAGCGAGAAGTCGATGACGCAGGTCTCCTTGAATATCTTCGGAGCGACGTGGTGAGCCTCGCTTTCCTGCTGCGGCTGCGAAGGCACGTCACCATCGGTAGAGAGCACGAGGTCGACGGTATCGATGCAAAGTTCTGCACCAAGCTGCATAAGTCCGTCGTATACATACTCCACATCAGCGTCGTCGGGGATGGGAAACTCGCGTTGTGCGATGATACGACCGGTGTCGATGTCGTGGTCGAGGAAGAATGTGGTGACGCCGGTGCGGGTCTCGCCGTTGATTACAGCCCAGTTGATTGGCGCTGCGCCACGATAGTCGGGCAGCAGGGCGGCGTGAACGTTGAACGTGCCGAAGCGCGGCATAGCCCACACCACCTCGGGCAGCATTCTGAACGCAACAACCACCTGCAGGTCGGCGTTATAGCTGCGCAGCTCCTCAAGAAACCGCTCGTCTTTCATCTTCACGGGCTGCAGCACGGGCAGATTGTGCGCCAGAGCGTACTCCTTGACGGGCGAAGGGCGCAGCACCGATCCGTGGCGACCTACGGGTTTATCGGGCTGCGTCACCACAGCCACTACGTTATAGCCGTTCTCAACAAGTCGCTGAAGCGATCCAACGGCAAACTCAGGTGTTCCCATGAACACTATGCGGAGATCTTTCTTTTCCATTGCTTTTTGTTTTTATTTCTTTAAGCCGAACTAAGCCTTCTTAAGCCTTTCTAAATTATCCTCATCGGAGGAGGGTTGGAAGGGGGGGGCTTTTTACTTTTTTTACTCTTTTTACTCTTTTACCTTTTTACTTTTACAAAGTTACGTTTTTTTCGGCGAATATCATCCATGCTTGTAATAAAGAGCGAGAAAATTGTCTTTAAACTTACGGCATAACAAGAAAAAGCATTAACTTTGTAAAAGTAAAAAGGTAAAAAAGTAAAAGAGTAAAAGGTAAAAAACAAAATAGGAAATAACAATGACACAGAAAGAAGACATTCAGAATGCCGTGAACGTTATGCGTAAGGGTGGCGTGATACTCTACCCTACCGACACGGTGTGGGGAATAGGCTGCGACGCAACGAACGCTGAGGCAGTGGCAAAGGTGTACAAGATAAAGCAGCGCGATGACTCGAAGGCGCTTATCTGCCTCACCGACTCGGTAGACCGCGTGCAGCGCTACGTGCGCGACGTGCCGCCGGTGGCTTGGGACCTTATGGAACTTGCCGAGAAGCCGACAACAGTGGTGCTCGACGGCGCCGTGAACCTCGCCCCGAACCTCATCGCCCAAGACGGCAGCATCGCTCTGCGCGTCACCAACGAGCCGTTCTCGAAGGAGCTTTGCTACCGTTTCCAGAAGGCTATCGTGAGCACAAGCGCCAATATCAGCGGCGAACCGACGGCACAGAACTATCGCGACATTGCGCCAGAGATACTGGAGGCTGTCGACTATGTGTGCTGGACTCGTCGCCAGGAACACAAGCCGCACACTCCGAGCAGCATTATCAAGCTCACTAAGGACGGACAGGTAACCATCATACGCAAGTAAATGGAACAGACTGCGATTGACAAGAAAGACGCAACGCTGGAAGAAAGGCTGTACGCTTGGCGCACGAAGCATTTTTCCGACCGTCAGGCGACTATCATCCTCGCCCTCTGCATCGGATTCTTCGCGTCGGTGGCTGCCTACGTGCTCCACTCGATAATTCACATCATACAGCACATGCTGACGTCGAGGTTTCATGCCGACACGTTCAACTGGCTCTACCTGATGTTCCCGGTTGTGGGCATCTTCTTAACGTCGCTCTTCGTGCGCTACGTGGTGAAGGACAACATCTCGCACGGTATCACACGCATCCTCTACGCTATATCCTCGAAGCAGTCGCGACTGAAAGGGCACAACTGCTGGACATCGGTTGTGGCGTCGGCTATCACCATCGGCTTCGGCGGATCGGTAGGTGCCGAGGCGCCTATCGTGCTCACGGGTTCGGCTATCGGTTCCAACCTCGGACGACTGTTCGGCATGGACAAGAAGAAGCTGATTCTGCTTGTTGGCTGCGGTGCTGCCGCCGCCATCGCCGGCATCTTCAAGGCGCCTATAGCCGGATTGGTGTTCACGCTCGAGGTGCTGATGGTCGACTTGAGCATGGCGTCGCTGTTACCTATCCTCACGGCAGCGGTCACGGCTACGTGCTTCACGTATATCTTCATGGGCAGCTCGTCGCTGTTCAGCTTCCACCTCGACAGCATGTGGAGCGTGGAGCGTGTGCCGGCGTGCATCATTCTCGGCATCGCATGCGGACTTGTGAGTCTCTACTTCATACGCTCCATGTCGGTATGCGAGGGCATGTTCGGCAAGCTGAAGCAGCATCGCTGGGCTAAGCTCGCGCTGGGCGGAGTGATGCTCAGTTCGCTCATCTTCGTGTTCCCCGTGCTCTACGGCGAAGGCTATTCTGCCATCAATGTGCTGCTCAACGGCACGAGCGAGGCAGACTGGAACGAAGTGCTGAAGAACTCTATGTTCTCGGGCGACGGCAGATGGCTCATCGTGTTCATTGCGCTCGTCATTCTGACCAAGACATTCGCCACGGCTGCCACAAACGGTGGTGGCGGTTGCGGCGGTACGTTCGCGCCGTCGCTCTTCGTCGGAGCCTTCACCGGATTCCTCTTCTCGCGACTCTGGAACATGTATCAGGTGGGCATCTATATTCCCGAGAAGAACTATACGCTGCTCGGCATGGCTGGCGTTATGGCAGGCGTTATGCATGCGCCGCTTACGGGCATCTTCCTTATCGCCGAGATTACGAACGGCTACGATATGTTCATGCCGCTGATGATTGTGAGCATTGCCTCGGTGATGACTATAAGCATCTTCGAGCCGCACAGCATCTACGCCATGCGTCTTGCTCGCGAGGGCAAGCTCCTTACTCACCACACCGACCGCTCTGTGCTGACGCTGATGAAGATAGACAGCGTGATAGAGCGCGACTTCACCGCCGTTACGCCCGACATGCCGTTGGGCAAGTTGGTGAACGCCATCTCGAAGAGTCACACGTCGTTCATACCGGTGCTCGACAACGCCGGTTCGCTGCTTGGCGAGATCGACATCACGAAGATTCGACACATCATGTTCCGCGCCGAACTCTATAACAAGCTCACCGTTCAGCAACTGATGCTGCCCATTGCGGCACAGGTTGGCGAGAGCGATTCGATGGAGGAAGTGATGCGCAAGTTCGATCTTAAGGGCACACGTTATATGCCCGTGGTGAATGTCTCAGGACATCTCACGGGATATATCTCGCGCTCAAGAGCGTATAGCATGTACAGAAAAATGGTAGCCGACTTCTCGGCGGAATAGTACAATTGAGAGTTGAAAGTTGAGAGTTGAGAGTTGAGAGTTATGATTACCTTGAGAATTTTATAAATAACTCAATAAATAACTCAATAAATAACTCAAACAATAGCTCAAACAATAGGACATATCATAACTCTCAACTCTCAATTCTCAACTCTCAACTCTAAAATCAATAAAGGGCAGACTCCACATAGAGTCTGCCCTTTATTGATTTTAGAACGGATAACCGATTGCGAAGTGTATGCTCTGGCTATCCTTAAATTTGTTGAAGTTGTAGAAGCCGTTCTTGTACGGCAGGTGCAGACCTACACCCCAATCGAGGCGAAGCACGAAGAAGTCGAGGTCGTAGCGTATGCCGATGCCCGTGCCGACCGCCATCTCCTTAAACATGTTCTTCGGTTTGAACACCGCACCCGGACGGTCGCTGTCGCTGCGCAACGTCCACACGTTGCCTGCGTCGAGGAACAATGCGCCGTAGAGGTTGCCGAACATACGCGGACGATACTCGAGGTTCATCTGCAACTTCAAGTCGCCGGTCTGGTCGAGATACGAGAGGTAAGAAGTCTGGGCATGATAGCGACCCGGACCGATACTGCGCACGTTGAACGCACGTATGCTGTTGGCACCGCCTACATAGAACTGCTCGCTGTACGGCGCACTTATCGCATTGCCATACGCCCATACAACACCCATGTTCACGTGTCCGACGAGCGTACTGTGCTCCGTCACCTGCCACGTCTTACTGTAGTCGGTCTCCACTTTCAGGAACTGAGCGTACGGATTCTTGAACATCGTCTTCTCCTTGTCGTTCCACTTCTCGCCGAACGCCATGTATCCGAGCGAAAGCAGATTGGCAGCCTCGCTCACCGACACCTGCCAGAAGATAGGATTATGAAGGCGCGCCGGCGACTGGTATGTGAATGTGTAGCGCATCTTAGGCACAAACTGGTCGCTCATCGCCACAAGCAGGTACGGACTCTTGTTGACGAGATCGGTGAACGCCGGCGTCATGTGCTTCATGTACTCGTACTGCAGTATGAGCGGCGAGAACTGGTGCTGCACGATGGCTCTCGGCTGCGTCTTGTATGTCAGCTCGCCCGACACGATGTGGCGCTGGAAGAAGCCCGAGCGATTGAGCACGTCGAACGATCCCTTGATGAGCGTGGTCGGCGTGGCATAGCGCTGGCGTATCGGCTTGCCTTTTCTGCGACGTATATGGCGCAAGCGGCGCAAGATATTGTTCACAAACAGCAGGCGCGGCATCTCTACCGACACATCGGCACCGTATTCGTACGAGTTGAACTTCGAGCTGCTGCCGTCTGCCTGATGTCCCGTCTGCCATTCGTACGAGCCTTTCAGATTCACGGTGAGCTTCTCGCCGCCTCGGAAGGCGTTGCGCTTCACTAAGCCCAGATTAAGTCCCGGACCCACACGCCCCGTCGTCTTTCCTACCAGGTTGCCCTCAAGATAAACGTCGTATGGCTTGTCGAACACGCAGTTGAGCGTGAGGTCGAGCGTGTCGCACGTTGCCGAAGTGTCGCGCGGAGCGAACGCAAGGTCGACACGCGAGAAGAGTCCCTTCGCCGTGAGCGTGTTGATGGTCTGCTGATAGTCCTGATAGCTGTATAGCTTGCTGGGCTTTATCTTCATATCGCGAGTGATTACGCTGCGGCGCATCGGCTCGCGCTTGCCGTTGTAGACGATGGTGTAGTTGCGGCGGCGTATGGTATCCTTCAGCTGCTCCAGAGCCGACTGCTTGCGCATCTCGAGATTGATGCGACCGACGTACCACTTGCGACCTACCGCGGCAGGCAGACTGTCGGCGTAGTGCAGACGCACCTGCACCTCGCCTGGCTCGGCGATGGTATCGGCGAGATATGTGGCGTAACTCGGCTGATAGTAGAAGAAGCCGTTGTTGCGCAGGAGCGTCGAAATGCGTGTTCGCTCTGCCTCAAGCACCGAGACGTCGAACGGATCGCCGGCTTTCACGAGCGACTCCGACGCCTTCTTCTCGATAAGTTCGTTGGCTTCTTCTGGGAAGTTGTGATATGTCAGCGTGTCTACGGTGTACAAGTCGCCGAAGTTGACGTTATACTTCACCTTCGCCGTGCGCGAACTGTCGGATGTCAGTACATCGTAGTTGACATAGCCGCCGAAGTAGCCGCGCGAACGCAGCAACTCGCGCACCACCTGCGCATGCAGCTGCGGATTGACCGAGCTGAGCAGCACCGGCGCCTTGCCGAACGTTGTGCGCATCCACTTGCCTATGCCGCCGCGCGAATGTTCGAAGGCGTTGTATATCCACAGACGGTACGACGGCATGCGGTAGTACGGACTGCCGAAGAGGGCGCCGTTGGGCGTTGTGGCGAGCGCCGCCTCCACTTCCTCCTGCGTAGAGTAGAAATGGTCGCAAGGCTCGTAGTTCTCGTACCCGGTCTTGCGCAAGCCCGTGAACAGCTTGTCGTCCTCGGGCACAGAACTTGTCGACGAACAGCCGACAAGCACCATTACACATATTATTATATATAGCGTATTCTTCATAAACCTTTACTTTTTATCGCCCGAAAGCGCCGTTTTCGTTTTCTTAACCGCCGTCGAGTCCTTCTTCTGCGCTGCCGTCGAATCGTTGTTATTCACAATCGTGTAGTTCTTCTTCTGAACCAGCGCACCGTTCATCGGCATCGTGTATATGTCATCTGTCTTGCGCTTGAAGCGGAAGATGTCTTTCAGACTCTGCAGCTTGCGGCGCCATACGAAACCGCCGCCGAATTGTCCAACGTAGCCTTCGAGCCAATCGTACGTAGCGCGGTCGTAGAAGAACTTCAGATACTTGTTCGAGTTGGGCGAGAGGCGATACTCCATCGCGATATTATCGAAGAACGTGTCGTTCTGATTCTCTATTTCGGCACCGCTCGACACCTTACCGCCTATCACGATGCGCAGTCGGTTGTTGAGAAAGCGCTTCGAGAACTTGAACGAGTAGTCGGTGTGTACGGCGCCCGAGCCGAGCTGCGTGTTGTCCATGCCGAACGAGAGGTCGAGCGTGCGCAGAGCGTTGCCCGATATGGCTGTAATCTGCGAACTGAGGAACGAACTGAGCGCACTGTTCATGTTGAATGCGCCGGCACTGGTGTCTGAGAGATACATGCCCGTGGTGAGCATCGTGACGGCGAGCTTGCCGCGGTTCTCAAGCGACTGTGTCATCAGCTCGTTGTGAATCTCCTGGTCGTCCGGCGCGTCGATGGTGAACTGCAGGCCCATGTCGTTGAGCGTCTTCGTAAGCTCCACGCCGCACTCGAACGTCACGCTGCGTCCTACGCCCGCATCGTTCGTCACGGTAGTCTTGTTCTCCTCCGTCGCCGTGATGTTCAGACGCGGATTCATCGCGTCGCCGAAGAACTCCACGTAGCTTCCGTCCTTGATGGTGAACGTCTTTAGCGGGATAACTGGCAGCGAGTATTTCATCTCGCCCTGCCCTATCGTGTATCTGCCGTAAAGACCAAGTCCGTCGGCTTCGGTATATTTCATTCGCAGTTGGCCGCCTCCTACGATATCCACGTAGTTCGACTTGTCTGCATTCAGCGCGCAGAGCACATGAGCGCCCTCGTCGATGTTCACCGTGAGGTCCATCATAAGACCCGTAAGCGGCGGACGCACCACCTGCGTAGCTCCCGGGTCCTTAAAGTTCACGAACTTCACGAGTCCGTCGAGCTGGTTGTCGGTAGAGAGCGGCGAGTCGCGCAGAATGTACGTGATGTCCGACGAACCGAGCACGTCGAGACGACCGCGGAAGCGCAAAGCGTCGAGCGGTCCGTCGGCAAGTCCGAGGAAGTTGACGTAAGCCTTGCCGAACGCCTCAGAGCGAGCCTTCTGCTTCGAGTCGATAAGCAGATAGTTGGTTGCACGCATACGCATATACATCGTCATGTTCGACATATCGGCGAAGTCTACATTGCCGTAAAGCGTGAGCGGATTGCCGTTTCGTGCGAAGAGCTGGAAGTTCTCGAACTGCATCTTGCTGTCTGTTATCGTCACCGGGTCGTCGCAGAGTCGCATCTCCACGCCGTAAGGCTCACTCGCCACGTAAGCCGAGTCGAACATCAGTTCGCCGTCTACGTCCAAGCGGTTGAGCTGTCCGTCCAGCTTCACGTGTCCGTCGGCATAGCCCTTGAAGTTGAGCAGTCTGTCGGGCATGAAACCGTTGAGCAGCAGCAGCGGAGTGCGCTGCAGCTGCACATCTGCCGAGAGATGGCCGAATCCGCTTGTCACGTACGTACCGCTGAGCGTGCATACCTCGTAGTCGTCTACAGAGAATGTGCCGTCGACGCAGTGCTCGTTGCCGCCTTCGCGCGGCATGTATACGAACTCGCTCGCCACGTCGCCTATCTTGCAGCCCTCGTACGCCATCTTGTCCACACTCACGAACGAAGACACCGACATTACGCCGTTGTCGGCGATATAGTGGAAGTCGCCGTTCATCACGCCCGACACCTTCGGAGCATACGGAATGACGGAGAGCACCTTGGCAAGGTCGAACTTCGTCAAGCCGATTGTGATGTCCTGCTGTGCTTCGGTGCTGTCGTTGCTGAACACCTTCACACCCATGCCGTCGTCTGCCAGCAACTTCATGTCAGCCGATATGCGCTTGTTGTCGGCGAAGAACACATAGTTGCCCTTGTTCACCTTGAACTGCTTGTAGCCGAACACCGGGTCGATGCCGCCGAGCGACACGCGCACACCGTGCTGCTCCATATCGGCCTTCAGTCCGAGCGCCACGCCGAGACGGTTGCGGTCGTCGAACACGCGTGTGCCGAAGAAGAGCGACTGCTTGTAGAACGCGCCACGGAAGAGAGCGTTGAAAACGTACTGCTTGTTATATCGGTTGTTGCGTATCTGTCCTTCGAAGTCGGTCTTCACCGAGTCCGACCGCACGGCTACGCGTATCGTATCGAGCTGCATGCCCGAAGCCACGAGCGAGTCGATGCGCACCGTACCGTTGATGCCCTTCACGGGCGACGTGTTCATGTTTATATATGCGTCCTGGAACTCGTAACCGTAGTGACGTGCCGTGCGCGAGATGATGTTCTCCTTGCCCGCATCGAGATAAACGGAGAGTTCTGGCAGGCGTTCGCGCAGTCGCAAATGGTCGATATATCGCTCGTTGCGCTGCTTCTTAGCCTCAACGCCTATCGACGAAAGACGGTTGAGGATATGTTCTACCGAACCGCTGCCGTCGAGTCGCAGCGCAAAGTCGCCGCACGTCACGTTGGCGTGTGTTGAGTCGCGGCGTGTGAAGATGTCCATCACCACGTTCTCCGGTCGGTAAGCCGCTGCCGAGTCGCGCACTACGATGTTTCCTATCACGCCCTTCACGCTGTGTGTCGACGCAAGGTCCGACTGCACGTCTACATGAGCGGTCATCGACGTCGTGAGCGGCACCTCGGTGATACCGAGTTTGTAGAAGTCGGCATAAAGCAGGTTGCAGAGCAGGTTTGCGTCAATGCGTCGGTTGTCGAGCACGGTGCGCAGGTCGATGATGCCGTTGAGCAACGGTGTGCGACTGTCGAGCAACGCTCTGCCGACACCGTTTTTCACCTCGGCTTGCAGACTCACGTTCGAGAGGTCGTAGCCCGAATAATGGAAGTTGCCGACCCTTACACGTGCATCCATTCGGGTGCGTGGCGAGAGAAAGTCGAAGCCTGCGCCGTCGGCTGTCAGTTCGCCGCTGAACGAATGCAGACCGCTGCCCGGCATGAAGTTCTGCAGGGGCAGAGCGTACGCCGTCAGATTGGCGCGGTATGCCATAGAACGCATGTTGAACGCGCCTCTGCCTCGCACCGAACCGCCACCCTGCGTAGCCACAAACTCCGTAGCATACTGCGGTCCGTTCACCTTGCAGTTGCCTTTCAGCGTTATGCCGTCGGGTATTCGCACCGCCGTGTTCTTGTCCAGACCCAATGCTGGCTGCAGGAAACTGATGTTGTCGGCACGTGCGTCGAGGTTGATGTCGGCTGTGAGGCGGTCGGGGTCGGTGAGGTTGCCCGCCTTTCCGTCCGCCTTTATGTTGAATGCGGTGGGGAATTTAGCCGAGATGTCGCGAATCTTAAGGCTCTTCATGTTGCCGTTGATGTCGGCATGAAGGGCGAGTGGCTGTTCGGGCAGTCGCAGCACAAACTGCAGGGGCATCATTCCGAGCGCCAGCAGCATGTCCGACTTGCCTACGGATGCGTCCATCTTCAGACGCATCACGCCTGGGTTAGTGTCGGCGAAGGTAGAGAAGTCCATGTCGGCACTCGCTTTGAGCCACGACACGGGCGTAGTTAGACGGAAGTCGGGCAGCGCTATGTGCGCGGTGTCGAGCCGCACGTGTCCCTTTGCGTCGGTCACGCTCAGTCCGCTCTGCTCGCGGAAGGCGCAGTGGTTGAGAGCGAGTTGCAGCTTGGTGGCTTCCTGCTCGAAGCAGAGCGAGTCGACGCGCAGCGAAACGCCTTTCAGCGCAATGTGATTAACGTCGAGCCCTTTCTGTCGCATGGCGAAGTTGTTGTCGTAGCTGACGAAGCCGTCACGCCAGTCGAACGTGCCCACCTTGTATACGCCCGTACCGAGATTGATGTCGCCGTCGGTAGCCGACGCATCGGTCAGTCCGACGCCTATGGCGAGTGTGTCGCCGGGCATGTGTATCTTTACAGCCGAACGCTTCACAGCCAGTCGGCTGAAAGCTATCTGCCATTTGTTTTCTGTTTTAGTCGTGTCCTCGGGCACGGTGTCGCTGAGCGCTATGTCGAGGTTGGCGTCTGCGAGGAGCACCGGTCCGAGCGCCACCTTCTCCTTCTTAAGCGCCACGCGGCTCGGCTCCACCTTCAGTCGTCCTACGCCGCCCTTCACACGTGCTGAGGGCACGAGTTGCGCGGTATTGATGTTCACGTTGCGGAAGTCGAGGTCGGTAACGTCTACGTTGCCGGCGAAGAGCGGCAGGAGTCGCACGCCCACGATGAGTTCGTTGGCAGCGGCTATGGTGTCGATATGGTTGTGCAGCGAGTCGTTGGGCTGCGTAGCGAGAAGCCCTTGCACGCTTAGGTCGAGCGGAAAGCTCAGGCGCACGCGTTCTACCGACACGTTCATGCCGGTTGACTCGGAGGCGTATCCTGCCGCTTGCCTTACTGCCCAGTTCTGCACGGGCGGTATGTAAAGCAGCACAGCCAACAGCGCCAGGAGCGCTATCGGCGTGGCAAGTATGGCTGCCGCAATCTTTAAATATCGTTTGTATTTGGGCTTCATATTCGTATATTTTTTTATATTGCAGTTTCAGGGGGTGCAGTCAGGGGGTGCAGTTGTCTTCAGGGGGTGCAGTTGTCTTCAGGGGGTGCAGTTGTCTTCAGGGGGAGCAGTTGTCTTCAGGGGGAGGGTGTGTCAACACTCACGAGTGGCACGCCCCGAAGGGGCAGAAGCACATAGCCCAGGGCAGCGCCCTGGGTAAAAGGAACCCACACGGCCCCTACGCCCTGTAAGGGCAAAAGCATTAATCCTTAAATACATATTCCTTGTTGTATTCTACTCCATACGATTCTAAAAACTTTTGGTACTCATCTTGAAACGACATTTTTTTGTGATGTATGCCTTGATTCTTTACATATTCCAATGTCTTTTCGACGACGGACTGGCTGACGGAGAAAACACCATATCCATTCTGCCATGCGAATGTGCTATAATATGGTTCTATTGTTTTCATCCATCTACTACTGTTGCGTTTTACCTCCTCCACCACATGTGATATAGCGATGTCCTTTGACAATAGGAATAAAATATGTATATGATCGCATATTCCACCTACCTGTATTACTTTGCAGCCTGTGGCATTAACCAATTGTCCTATGTAGGAATGAATGCGGTCGAGATCGCTTTCACGGATAGGAGAGCTCGTGGTTTTGATGTGAAATATCAAATGTATGTAGATTTTGCTCAATGACTGTGCCATATTTATTACGCTTTTGCCCTTTCAGGGCGTTAATGGGTATATTGTTTGTATTTATACCCAGGGTGTCGCTTCGCTTGCCCTGGGCTATGCGCTTGTTGGGCTTTCAGCCCGCCCCTGCCTAAATCAGAAACTACAGTCTCGCTATCTCCTGCCACAGACGGTCTGCCGGCACTTCTGCCTCAACGCATATCTGTTCTTTCGACACGGGGTGGACGAATTCTACGCGGCGCGAGTGGAGCGAGATGCTTCCGTCGGGGTTGCTGCGCGGCGCGCCGTACTTCAGGTCGCCCTTAATCGGGCATCCCATGTGCGCCAGCTGACAGCGTATCTGATGGTGTCTGCCGGTGAGCAGCGTCACTTCGAGCAGCATATAGTTGTCCGACACGGAGCGCACCTTGTACTTCAGTATAGCCTTCTTTGCGCCCGCCACCTCTCTGTCGTGGGCGTAGCTCTTGTTCTGGCGCTCGTTGCGCGTGAGCCAGTCGGTGAGCGTTCCTTCGGGCGCAATGTCGCGGCGCTTCGTTATCGCCCAATAGGTTTTGTGCACATCGCCTGTGCGGAACATGTCGTTCAGTCGCGACAGTGCCTTTGATGTCTTTGCGAAGACAACGAGTCCGCTCACGGGTCTGTCAAGTCGATGCACCACGCCGAGGAACACGTTTCCGGGCTTGTTATACTTCTCTTTGATATACTCCTTCACGATGTCGGATAGCGGTTTGTCGCCGGTCTTGTCGCCCTGCACTATCTCGCCGCTACACTTGTTGACTATTATTATGTGGTTGTCTTCGTAGACTACTTTCATTGTTTGCTTGTTATTGAAAAACACAAAAAGGGTGCATCAAAATAGAAGTTAAAGGAAGTTGGGGCTCCCGATAAGTTCAGTTTTGAAACACCCTGATTATCGTAAAAAATCTGTTTGCAGACAGAATTACATGTTCATGCCGCCGTCTACCTGGATAACCTGGCCGCTAACATACGATGACATGTCAGAAGCGAGGAACAAGCATACGTTTGCGATGTCTTCTGTCTGACCGCCGCGACGCAATGGAATCTTCTTCATCCAGTCCTTGCGTACGTCCTCAGGCAGCTGTGCTGTCATAGGTGTCTCGATGAAACCCGGAGCGATGGCGTTAGCGCGTACGCCCTTGGGGCCGAGCTCCTGAGCGATTGACTTAGCCAGACCGATCATACCAGCCTTAGAAGCCGAGTAGTTGCACTGGCCTGCGTTGCCGTGAACGCCTACTACAGACGACATATTGATGATTGAACCGCTGCGCTGACGGAGCATGATAGGTGCACAAGCGTGGATGAAGTTGAATGCCGACTTGAGGTTCACGTTGAGCACTGCGTCCCACTGTGCCTCTGACATGCGGAGCATCAAGCCGTCCTTTGTGATGCCGGCGTTATTCACCAGCACGTCGATAGAACCGAAATCTGCATGTATCTGCTTTACAACCTTGTCTGTCTCCTCGAAATCGGCAGCATTGCCTGCGTATGCACGACAAGTAACGCCCAGAGCCTCAATCTCCTTACGTGTAGCCTCAAGTCCGGCAGCCATGTCGTCGTTGAGCACGAGGTCGGTGAATGCGATGTTTGCGCCTTCAGAGGCGAACTTCATTGCGACAGCCTTTCCGATGCCGCGGGCTGCCCCCGTGACGAGGGCAGTCTTACCTGTTAATAATCCCATTTCTTTAATTATTTAATAAATAAAAAATTCTAATTGTTGAGTTTCTTGCCGAGCGCTCCGTACACCACCTTCGCCACGAGCGGCTTGCTGGCTTCTTCGGTGAGCCCGTGTCCGATGCGTCCGTAGATGAACGGCACTTCGAGACCTTTTATGCAGTAGTGGGTGATGTCGGCTACAAGGTTCACGTCGTCGATGTCGAACTCGCCGTCTGCCTTGCAGTCTTGATACACCTTGCAGAAGAGGTCTATCTCGTAGTCGTCGAACTTCTTGCGCACTTTCTCAACCATCCAGATGTTGCGGAAGAACTCGGCGCGCAGGTTGCCGTTGCGCACCACGGTCTCTCTGATCATGCTCAGATGGGTGTAGATAAGCTCTATCACCTTGTCAAGCGGGCGCATCTTCATGGCTGCCACCTCGTCGAGCTTGTCGCTCAGGCGCTCAAGCTCCGACTCTATCACAGCCGAATACACTTCTTCCTTGCTGTTGAAGTAGGTGTACAGCGTGCGGCGACCCTTGCCCGACGCCACGGCGATATCGTTCATCGTGGTGTTAGCCACGCCGCGCTTGGCGAAGAGCTGGCGCGCGATATCAATGAGTTTCTGGCGTGTCTTGGATATTGACATATTGAATGATTACCCCTTTCCTGTTTGTTATACCTATTATATATATGCGTTGCGCATTGCTGCACACACGCCTTGTAGCGTGCTCTGCTTGCAGGCACGAAACGCTTGCACACACTACGTATTAATGTGCAAATTTACAGCATTAATTTCGAAAAAGCAAATAAATTCGACTTATTATGCTCTCTTTGTGTCTCTTAGCAACACAAATCGCACAAATCTTGTGATATATCACGAGTAAAGCCTATTAAAAAATAATAGGTACGCATGCGCACAATACTTTATTGTGGGTAAAACATCACGAAAAGTCACCGTCACCCGAACGCAATCCGATCGGACGGCGGACGGAATCTGATCGGACGGCGGACGGAATCCGATCGGACGGCGAACGGAATCCGATCGGATGGCGAACGGTACTTTAAGGGGGTGCACTTGTCTCCACTCGGCTTTGCCGCTTGCCAGAGCAAGAAGTGCACCAACAAAGCAATATTGAAGTAACTCTTGTTTGGATGTGAGTGTGCCAAAACTCATGAATAGCACGCCCCGAAGGGGCAGAAGCACATAGCCCAGGGCAGCGCCCTGGGCTATGTGATTGTTGGGCTTTCTTGCTCTGGCAAGCGGCAAAGCCGAGCGATAGCCATTACTCCTTTTGCTAATTATTCAGCAATAGGACATTTGGCTTTAACTTCTATAACTTCTTTAAATTCTTTGACTTCTTCAAACAATGTATAAAAAATCTTAATATCACGGCGAAAAGAACAAAGATAAGCGAATAATTGACTAATTTTGCAAGCGAAATAATTAAATAAACAAAAGAGAGTTATAGCAAATGTTAAACTGATGTGGTGCTTTTACGGATAAAAGGCATCTCATGTTGTGTGCGCCTAAGCGAAGTAAAATAATGATAAGCACCGCTGGTTTACGTTTGAAGTTATGCAAATAAAAATAAAAATAAACTAAAACAATAATTTATGAAGAAAAAAAGTACGACCGACCTTTTGTCGAGGTGTTGACGCTTGAGACAACCAGAGGCATGATGGACACAACCTCCACAGACAAAGGAAAACCTGGAATTCCGCCAGTAATTAATTCTATGAAGCGTCCAGGCACAAATAGCTCTAAATGGGAGGACGACCTTGACGAGGCTGTTGACGATTGCGATACAAGCGATTTTGGTTATTGCAATTAAACCCATCGATTTTTGTGGTGAACCCCATTGGTGTTCCCATTCTATTTAGATTTTTCTATTAAACCTTTATTAATATGAATTTGTTATACACATTGGCGCTGACTTCCGTGTATATCTTCAACTCACTGGGACAGTACCTCTCGGTGGGCAAAGATGGCAAGCCAGCGATTTCAGACAAACCGGTTGCGATGGATGTTACCGCTGCAAACGAGACTCCATATAAAGACGCCAATCGCTGGAATTTTGGCGGCAAAGACATCAAGTGGATATTGAAGTCGTCTGCCGACCGCACTTACACATTGGGCTATCAGGATAGCGACGCCTACTCTACTGCCTTTGTCTACACACTTAATGGCGCACTTGCCATTTCAAACGAGGAGCCAGCTGCGACTTTTGAGTCTGCACAGTGGAAGGTTTCTACAGAGGCTCCTAAGCAGCAGACAGTGACGCTCGACGAGGCGCAAAACTATGTGCGTCCTACATTCACAGGATCTTATGTAGACGTCACTTTGAAGCGCAAATTTAACACAAACGAATGGAACACGCTTTGTCTTCCATTCCCTTTGTCGGCTGCACAAATTGCAGAACTTTGGGGCGCAGGTTCAAAGGTGGCAAAACTCACTGGCGATTCTGAGACAAAACTCTTCTTCTCTACTTGCGACAACATTGAAGCAGGCAAGCCTTGCTTGTTAGATCCTAAGAATGTTAACGCTGATCACACTTATGAGATAAAAGACATCGAGGTTTCTACATGGGAGAACAACAGCGAACGTCAGTATGTCGCAGGAAAGACAAGAATGGTAGGCTTCTTCTCGCCGACAATGGTAAAGGAAGGCTCTTACGTTTTTGGTGATGCTAACAAGATGTATCATCTCGTTTCAGACATGGAAGCAAAAGGCTTCCGTTGCTATTTCGAAGACATCGCAGGTGCAAGCCGTGTGCTCACATGGGGCATCGACGACAACACTACGGGCATCGACGGCACTTTCGTAAAGCCTGAGGCTCCGAAGGTTGGAAACATATACACCGTTAACGGTCAGCTTGTGCGCCGCAACTCTACTGCTGCAGGTCTGGCTCCGGGCGTATATATCATGAACGGCATTAAACTCATCGTTAAATAAAAAAATACGACCCTATGAAGACATATATAAAACATCATTTTGCTGCGATAATAACGCTGCTCGTACTCGCTGCGACGCAGGCGTTCGCAGCGGAGACGAAGACTGACATCCCCACCGACTATACGCCAAACGGATCGTCGTTCTCTTATCAGACTGCGATTGATTTCCAGAAACAGACATTCAAGGCTGTGCTCGACCTTAGCTCCTGCCAAAGCAACACAACACACGAGAACGTGCTCTCTATCGGCAACGACTTGCAGGGTGCAAGTGGATGGGGAGGCTCTGGCATCTACGTAATCCACATCTTCTACACTAAGAGCAGCAATACTCTGCAGGTGAACTGCTTCAACGGTGATGTAAATGAGAAGAACGAGGGAGTTTTTACTTACCGTGAAGACTACACCAGCATCTCGGGCGAAACTACTATCGAGCTGAACTCGAACGGTCTGTATCTTAACAGCAACAAGATTTGCGATGCATCAAATATCAGCAATCTGCTTGGTCTTTCGTCTATTCTCTACGGTAGCACTCAGGGCAACACACGCTCATGGGCTACATACAAGTCTGTAAGCCTTGTGACATCAGAGACAACTGGTGGCACCACTAAGCCTTCAACAACACCATTCACAGTTCCAGCATACGGCTCTACATATTTTATTTGTCCAGCCGACTACCCGACAAGATGCTTCACCGTTACTACATCTAATAATGATGAGCAGATTACTGTGACCACGAAGTCGGACAGCAACACGGGTCAGCAGTGGATAACAAAGCAAGGCAACTATTCTACAATGTACCCTTGGCATATTGTAAATGTGATGTCTTCAAAGGCTCTTGACATGGCTGGAAACAACACAAACGTAATGCCACTTCAGTGGACATCTGAAAACGATTATAAAGGTGGACAAGCCAATGCCAATCAGGAGTGGAAATTCGAGGAGGTAGATGCAACAAATCATACATATAAGATTTACGCTTATACACAAAACAAGACATATTACCTCACATACGACGGAACCAACGGTGGCAAGCTTGGTCGTACAACGGATTCATCAAGCGCTACAGCCTTCGGCTTCATCAAAGCAGATGCCTCTGGCGGTAGCACTGGAGGTGGCACTGGAGGTGGCACTGGAGGCAGCACTGGAGGCAGCTCAACCTCTCCTGACCATGGTTCGTTCAGCGTTAACTGGATTAAGGATCAGAGCAAGGTGAGCGACTATAAGGAGGACGCTCACGCTACATTCATCCCTTACGCTTCTGTAGACCAGATGAAGGCGGACGCTAAGCACTACGCAGAGCCGTGGCAGCAGCCCGACGAAAGCAAGGCTGAATATATCAACCTCAACGGAACTTGGAAGTTCAAGTATGTTGCAGGAATAGAAACATCATCATCATGGTTTAATAAGACGGCAACCCCCGGTGCAAGCGAGTTCCAGGCAAAAAACTATGACGACAGCAAGTGGGACAACATCCGCGTGCCGCTCTCTTGGGAAATGGCAAACTACGGCAAACCGGTATACACCAACGTTGGTTATCCGTTCAGCAACAACCCGCCAAACGCAAACACTGGCATGTCAGATTATGGCGTAACAGACCACAACGCAACGGGCTTCTATCGCCGCACCATCACTATCCCTGAGACATGGAAGGACAAGCGTGTGTTTGTACACTTCGACGGCGTATATAGCGCTGCCGTGGTATGGGTGAACGGCAAGTACGTAGGCTACTCGCAAGACTCTAACACCGACGCCGAGTTCGACATCACCGGCTTCGTAACTACCGGCGACAACCAGCTCTCGGTACGTGTATATCGCTGGTGCGACGGCTCGTATCTCGAAGGTCAGGATATGTGGCACCTCTCTGGTATACACCGCGACGTATATCTCGTGGCTACTCCGAAGGTGTTCGTGGCTGACCACTATATCACATCTTCGCTCAACAGCGACGCTACAAGCGGCAGCATGTCGGTGAAGCTGACTGTAGACAACCGCAATAACGTCTCTGCTAACAAGACTCTGCAGGTGTCGTTGCTCGACCGCGACGGCAAGCAGATTGCTACCGGCACACAGACTTACAGCGGAACAGCAAAAGCTGAAAAGACCGTTACACTCAACAGCCTCAGCAACCTGCACCCGTGGAGCGCAGAAGACCCGTATCTCTACACAGTCGTTGTAAGTCAGAAGGACGAGAACGGAGCAGAGGAGATGGCGTTCTCTACAAAGTACGGCTTCAAGACTGTAAAAATAAGCGGTACACAACTGCTCGTAAACGGCAAGCGTATCTTCGTTAAGGGCGTGAACACTCAGGACACTCACCCTGAATATGGTCGTGCTATCGACATGGAGACAATGCTCAAAGACATCAAGATGATGAAGCAGGCAAACGTAAACACAATACGTACCTCTCACTATCCGCGTCAACCGAAGATGTACGCCATGATGGACGCATTTGGTATGTATTGTGTGAACGAGGCAAACGTGGAATGCCACTACAACCAGGGATTGGCAAGCGACAACAGTTGGAAGACAGCCATCACCGACCGTGAAGTGCGCATGGTGAAGCGCGACCGCAACCACCCGAGCGTTCTCTTCTGGTCGTTGGGTAACGAGTGTGGCGCTGCAAGCAATTTCTCTTCTGCAAAAACAGAAATGAAGAAGTACGACAGCCGTCCTATCTTCTACTGCAACGAGGACAACAATGTCAGCTATTCAGACCTCCACTCTAACATGTACCCGACTGTCGATGCTACATCAAGCAAGTCGAGCGGTGCTTACGGCAAGCCTTACTTCATCTGCGAGTATGCTCACGCTATGGGTCAGGCTGTAGGTAACTTGAAGGAATACTGGGATGTGATTGAGAACAGCAACGGCATCATCGGTGGTTGTATCTGGGACTGGGTAGACCAGTCGGTTTACGATCCTACAAAGCTTGTTAACGGTCAGAAGAAGAGCGCTAACGGCTTCAACTATTGGGTTTCTGGTTACGACTACAACTCAACAAGCGGTGTAAACCAGGGCTTCCAGGGCAACTTCCTCAACAACGGTATCGTCACACCAGACCGCACATGGACTGGCAAGCTCTCTGAGGTAAAGAAGGTGTACCAGTATGTGAAGTTCAGCGACTTCAACACTTCAGCGAATTCTGTAAACATCGCGAACAAGTATGCGTTTATGCCTATCTCGTCTGATAACTTCGAAATCGGCTATCGTGTGATGAAGGACGGATACTTGGTAGAGAACGGCAAGCTCGAAAGCTTCAACACAATCGCAGCAGGTTCTTCTGCTACTGTAACACTGCCTATAACAACTGAAGTAGAGGGCAGCGCAGAGTATCTCGTAAACGTAGAGTTGCGCGTAAAGAAGCCTACTAAGGCTAACGTTGCCGACTGGACATCATGGGCTGAGGAAGGCTACAGCATCGCTGACGCTCAGTTCTCGCTCTCTGAGCAGGACACCTCTAACGGCACTGCTATGGGCACTGACGGCACAATGGGATTCCCAGTGCTGCCAAGCTACACTTCTGCAGGTGGTTCGTTGAAAGTAGAAGGCAATACCATAACTGGTACCGACAACAACGGCAAGGAGTATTCGATCAGCTTCAGCAACGGCAAGATGATGTCATGGACATACGACGGCAAAAAACTTATCGCTGCAGGTCCTGACTTCAACAGCTATCGCGAGGTGGACAACGACCGCTGGATTAGTTCTTCATACAGCAGTTCATCAAGCATCAGCGTAACGAGCGCACTTAGAAAGAGCAGCAATAATGCAACAATGTCTGTCGAAGGTTCGGCAACTGGATGCAGCTACACAACCAACTATACATTCTATCCAGACGGCACTGTGGACATGGAGGTGATATTCTCACCAAGCCAATCACTCGCCCGCATCGGCTTAGGTATGCAGTTCGCTTCAGGCTTCGAGAACGTAGAGTTCTATGCTCGCGGTCCTCGCTCTAACTACAGCGACCGCAAGACGGGTTCATATCTCGGACGCTTCACAACAACGGTAGACGACATGGTTGACGAGCTGATTCACCCGCAGACCTTCGGCGACCACGAGGACCTGCGTGAGTTGATTCTCACTAACAAGACCGCAGGCGTGCAGCTCGGCGTTAAGGTGGGCGGACGCGCTTCGTTCTCGCTCTCTCACTATGACGAGACACAATGGTGTAAAGGAACCGACTATATGTGGAAACAAAAGCTCCACTGGTACGACCTGACACGCGACTCGCAGGTTTACGCTCACTTCGACTATATGCAGCGTGGCTTGGGCAACAACTCTTGCGGTGGCGACAAAACCCTCTCCGACTATGTTTGCCCGTCATGGGGTAGCTACACATACACACTGCGCTTCAAGCCACAGTCGGCAGAGAGCGTTAATATCGTAGCAGAGTAAGCCATAGACACATTTTTTGATATACATAAAGACTCTCCCGATAGGTAGCAGGCAAAAAGCCTGAGCCTATCGGGAGAGTCTTTTTAAGTTTATATAACACTAATTCTGCGCCTCGTTTATCAGAAAACATGTATTTTCGCAGCGTTAACTTTTAAGCTACTAAAGAATGAAAACGACCGACTATCAACCTTTACTGGAACACATAAGAGAAGAGATTGAGATATACGCTAAAGAGGGCAAGCAAGCTGACTATATCCCGGCACTGGCGAATGTAGACCCTGACCAGTTCGGCCTCAGCCTGCACATGCTCGACGGCAGGACATACAGCATCGGGGCTTCAGACGTGAAGTTCTCGATACAGAGCATCGCAAAGGTGTTCTCGCTTGCCATCGCTCTGAGCATCTTAGGCAAGGATCTGTGGACGCGCATCGGAAAGGAGCCTTCGGGATCGGCGTTCAACTCGCTCGTGCAGCTGGAGTACGAGCATGGCAAGCCGCGCAACCCGTTCATCAACGCCGGCGCATTGGTGACTGCCGACGTGATACTCTCGCATCTGGAGAACCCGAAGGAGTTCTTCCTGCGCTTCGTGCGCACCATCGCCGGCAACGAGGACATCAACTTCTCGGAGGAGGTGGCGCAGTCGGAGCTGAGTTGCAGCTATCTGAACGCTTCTATCGCCTATCTGCTGAAGCATCACGGCAATCTGCATAACGACGTGAACGATGTGCTGCAGTTCTACAGCACTATCTGCTCGCTGGAGATGAGCTGCGAGGACCTCTCGCATGCGTTCATGGCGTTCGCTCGCAGCAACGAGCCTTTCTCGCATGCCGGCGTGAACCTGACAATCTCGAGGGTGAAGCGCATCAACGCCATCATGCAGACGTGCGGCTTCTACGACGAGGCGGGCGACTTCGCGTTCCTCGTGGGGCTGCCTGGCAAGAGTGGCGTGGGCGGCGGCATCGTAGCGCTCTACCCATCGCGCTACTCGATAGCGGTGTGGAGTCCGAGACTCAACTCGAAGGGCAATTCTATCATGGGCATGAAGGCTCTGGAGCTGTTCACATCAGAAACAGAGGAGTCAATATTCTGATGAAACAAACCGAAAATCGAAAGATTTTGACTAACTTTGTCAATCGGCAAAACGTGTATTAAAAGAGATAATGACAGAGAAGATTTATTATAAATTCATACAATTCGCCCTGGGCACGTACGAGGGAAAGGAGTTTCTGGACGGATCGGCGCTGAACGGCTTCGACTGGCAGCGCTTCTACGACTTCGCCAAGAAACAAACGCTGGTAGGAATCATCATGGAGGGCATATCGCGACTGCCGAAGGCGGTAGCACCCAAGCAGAGTCTGCTTATGAACTGGTTCATGATGAGCCAGAATATAAGCCGCATGAACTTTATGCTCAATGAAGCTACGGTCGGCGTATATAATAGAGTGAAGGCGGCGGGCTACGACTGCTGCATTCTGAAGGGTCAGGCGAACGCGGCTATGTACGCTAACCCTGCGGCGCGCACACCGGGCGATGTGGATATGTGGGTGGACGCATCGCGCGAGGAGATAAGACAACTGGCGCAAACGCTGGCTAAGGAGAACGGACGGATTGACGAGGAGAGCTACAACCACATTGCGCTCACGACGAACGGCATATCCGTAGAACTGCACTATACGCCGGGCTTCATGGCAAACTTCACGTACAACCGCCGCTTGCAGCAGTGGTTCCGCAAGAGCATCGACGCACAGTGCCGCAACATGATAGCACTGCCCGACGAGGCGGGCGAGGTGGCTGCGCCTACTGCCGACTTCAACGCTGTCTACCAGCTCTACCATCTCTATCACCATTACTTCTACGAGGGTGTGGGACTGAGACAAGTGGTGGACTATTACTATGTAATTTTGAATTTTGAATTAGGAGTTTTGAATTGTCGCTTACGCGATGAGGAGTTGAAGAATTGTGAATTGGAAAGTCAAAACTCAAAATTGAATAATTCAAAATCGGCAAAGCCGACAATTCAAAATTCAAAACTCAAAACTCAAAACTCTCTGACTCGTCTCGGCTTATGGCACTTCGCCGGCGCAATGATGTACGTGCTGCACGAGGTGCTGGGCTTGCCTGAGGAGAAGATGATTGCGCCGATGGACAAGAAGCGCGGAGAGATGCTGCTCAACGACATCCTATGCGGCGGCAACTTCGGACATCACGACGAACGCCATGCCTGGGGCCGCGACACCTACGACGGCAACGGCTTCAAGCATGGCGCTCTTGGACACAATCTGCTGCGACTGCACCGCGACCTGCGACTGCTAAGATACTATCCGTCGGAGGCGCTGAGCGAGCCGATATTCAGGCTGTGGCATTATTACTGGCGCTGGAAGATACACCAATTATAATGGAAGATGGCTGGAAGATAACCCACTTTTTAGAGTTATCTTCCAGCCTTTATTGCTCTCACCACCAACCTATTACGCCATTTCTGGAAGATATGGCAGATTTTTTCACGTACTGGTTTATATATTAGACTCCTACGGTCTAAACCTTAAAATAATCCTGCAACTCGACAACAGCCTCAGCACCGTGGTTGTCGAGGTCTTTTATTATCACGCCATGCTCAAGCAGCGCGATGCGTGTAGATATCTCCGTGGTGTGCTGCAGGTTGTGGCTCGACACGATAACCGTTGCACCCGTCTCTTTATTGTATTCAATAAGAATCTTCTTCAGCATATTCTGGCTGCGTGGGTCGAGGAAGTTGAACGGTTCGTCGAGAATAACCAGTTCGGGACGGTTGAGCAGCGCCGCTATGATGCCCACCTTGTGGCGATTGCCCGCAGAGAAGTCGCGTATGTACTTCTTCTGGTTGAGTATCTCGCCGCCCATCAACGGCTCGAAGTAGACAAGGCATTCCGCAATCTGCTCCTTCGTCATGCCCGACACACGACCGATGAAGTCGAAATACTCCTCCGCCGTGAGGAAGTCGATGAGGAAACCATCGTCGATGTACGCACCGGTATACGCTTTCCAGTCCTCGCTCAGCGCCGGATTGATTGGAGAGCCCCCTCCAACTCCCCCGTCGGGGGAGAGCTTGAGGCTGCTTGGAACAAGTTCAACGTCATCCGCAGACGGATGCATAGTAACAACGCCCTTGTCTGCCTTCAGAAGGTCGAGCATAAGGCGGAAAAGCGTAGTCTTGCCGGCACCGTTGTTGCCCACAAGACCAAGAATATCACCGTTGTTGATGGTGAAACTTTCAATGTCCACGGCAGTGTTCGTGCCGAAGTGTTTCTCAAGATTACTGAGTTCTATTTTCATAAACTTCTAATTATTTACATTCTAACTCTTGCTTCAAGAACTTCGCCGTGTAGCTTTCCTTGCATTCAGCCACTTCCTCCGGCGTTCCCTTTGCAAGCAAGCGTCCGCCACCGCGTCCACCTTCAGGTCCCATGTCGATGATGTAGTCGGCGAGCTTTATCACGTCGAGGTTATGCTCGATGATAATCACCGTGTTGCCACGGTCGACCAGTTTCTCTATCACCTCCATCAGAATCTTTATGTCCTCGAAGTGCAGACCTGTTGTCGGTTCGTCGAGAATATAGAGCGTCTTGCCGGTGTCGCGCTTGCTGAGTTCGGTAGACAGCTTCACACGCTGACACTCGCCACCCGAGAGTGTCGTCGAAGGCTGACCCAGCTTGATGTAACCCAAGCCCACCTCCTTCACGGTTTTTAATTTCTGCAGAATGTTAGGCACGTTCTCGAAGAACTCTACAGCCTGATTGAACGTCATATCGAGTACGTCGGCAATGCTCTTTCCCTTGTAGCGCACCTCAAGCGTCTCACGATTGTAGCGCTTGCCGTGACACTCCTCGCACGGCACGAGCACATCCGGCAGAAAGTTCATCTCGATAGTGCGGTAGCCGCCGCCCTTGCATGTCTCGCAGCGTCCGCCCTTCACGTTGAACGAGAAGCGCCCTGGCTTGTAGCCGCGTATCTTCGCCTCGGGCAGATTGACGAACATGGCACGTATGTCGTTAAACACGCCGGTATATGTAGCCGGATTGGAGCGTGGCGTGCGACCAATCGGCGACTGGTCTACATTCACCACCTTGTCTACATTATCTATGCCTTCGATACTATCGTATGGCATCGGCTTCTTCAGCGAGCGGTAGAAGTGCTGCGAGAGAATAGGCTGCAATGTCTCGTTGATAAGCGTCGACTTGCCCGATCCGCTCACGCCCGTCACCACGATGAGCTTGCCCAGCGGAAACTCTACGTCAACATTCTTCAGGTTGTTACCCTTCGCACCGCGTATCACAATACTCTTGCCGTTGCCCTCGCGTCGCTTGGCAGGTATCTCTATCTTACGCACTCCGTTAAGGTAGTCTGCGGTGATGGTGTGCTCCTTAAGCATCTGAGCGGGCGTTCCCTGGAACACCACCTCGCCACCACGAATGCCCGCCTTCGGACCAATGTCAACGATATAATCGGCATTGAGCATCATGTCGCGGTCGTGTTCTACCACAACCACGGTGTTGCCCATGTCGCGCAGCTCCTTCAGCGAGTGGATAAGACGGTCGTTGTCGCGCTGATGCAGACCGATGCTCGGCTCGTCGAGGATGTAGAGCACGTTGACGAGCTGCGAACCGATCTGAGTGGCAAGGCGAATACGCTGGCTCTCGCCGCCGGAAAGCGTTGCCGACTGGCGTGAGAGCGACAGATAGTCGAGACCCACGTCGAGCAGGAAGTTGATACGTGTCTTTATCTCCTTCAATATCTCCGTAGCGATAGTCTTCTGACGAGAGTCGAGGTGGGCTTCTGCCTCGTCTATCCACTGCTTGAGCTGCTGAATGTCCATCGCAGACAGCTCCGCAATGTTCTTGTCCCAGATGCGATACGACAGCGCTTCGCGGTTAAGGCGTGCGCCGTGACACTCAGGACACTCAGCCATAGCGAGGAACTGGTCAGCCCATTTCTGTCCGGCCTGCGAGTCGTCGTTCTCCATGACGGTGCGCAGATACTTGATGACACCGTCGAACGTGCAGAAGTAGTCGCTCGATGTGCGCACCACGTCCTTGCTGATGCGTATCGTTTCGAGCGAACCGTACAACACCTCGTTGAGCGTGTCCTCAGGTATCTCGCTCACCGGCGTCTTCAGCGTACATTCAGCCGCTTCGAGAATGGCTCCAATCTGCCAGAATATCATTTGGTTCTTGTACTTGCCCAGCGGAACAATGGCGCCCTCGTATATAGACAGCGAGTCGTCGGGGATGACCTTCTTCATGTCAATCTCGTTGACATAGCCCAAGCCCTTGCACTTGCTGCAGGCACCCTCGGGCGAGTTGAACGAGAACATATTGGGTGCAGGGTCGCGGTAAGAGATGCCCGACGTAGGGCACATCAGTCGCTTGGAGAAATTCTTTGCCACGCCCGTGTCCTTGTCGAGAATCATAATCTGTCCGTCGCCCTCGCGCATTGCCGTAGCGACAGTCTTGCGCAGGCGGTCGTCGAAGCCGTCGCGCATCTGCATCTTGTCTATCACCACCTCAATGTTATGGTTCTTGTAGCGGTCGGTCTTCATGCCGCTTCTTATCTCCGTAATCTCGCCATCGATGCGCACGTAGAGATAGCCCTTGCGACGAAGCGTCTCGAAGAGTTCGCGGTAGTGGCCCTTGCGCTGCCTTACGAGTGCAGCGAGTATGTATATGCGCTTGCCGGCATAGTCGGAGTTGATCATCTCGATGATGCGCTCCTCGGTATACTTCACCATCTTCTCGCCCGTAACATAGCTGTAAGCGGTTCCGGCGCGAGCATAGAGCAGACGCAGATAGTCGTATATCTCGGTCGTTGTGCCCACGGTAGAGCGTGGGTTCTTGTTGGTTGTCTTCTGTTCGATTGATATAACCGGACTAAGACCGGTTATGTTGTCGACATCGGGGCGCTCCATTCCGCCAAGGAAGTTGCGTGCGTATGCCGAGAACGTGTCGATGTATCGGCGCTGACCTTCGGCGTATATCGTGTCGAAGGCAAGCGACGACTTGCCCGATCCGCTCAGTCCGGTGATTACCGTGAGCGAGTCGCGTGGTATCTCCACGTCAATGTTCTTCAGGTTGTGGACGCGTGCGCCCCAAACGTTTATCTTTTCTCCCATAGAGAGTTGAGAATTTTGAGTTTTGAGTTTTGAATTATCGGCAGAGCCGATTGTGAATTAATGAGTTGTGAATTGTGAGTTGTGAGTTGTGAATTGTGAGTTGTGAATTGTGAGTTGTGAATTCAAAATTAAGAAATTCAAAATTCAATAACTCCTAATCGGCGGAGCCGACAATTCAAAACTCAAAATTCAAAATTCAAAACTATCATTCCGTTGGATTCACCCCATTGCTTTCGGTATAGCCACGCAGCAGGTTCACATCCTTCTTGATGTTATACTTTCTTCCGTCGGCTCCCTTCGCCTTCACGAGCACGAAGTAGACGCCCTGCTTCACATCCTTGCCGTTGAACTTGCCGTCCCATCCGCCAGCAGGGTCGTGCCATTCGTATATCTTCTGTCCCCAGCGGTTGAAGATGTAGGCGTCAAACTCCACGATGCTCTGGTAGTTGTTCTTGGCGCGATAGATGTCGTTGATGCCGTCGCCGTTGGGCGAGAAGGCATTGGGCATCTCGAGCTTGCTCTCGGATATCTGTATGGTTATCGGCTGGGCGTCCTGCCAGTAGTCCTTGGTGTAGGCTACGGTGTCGTTGCCGTTGATGAACGTGGCGTAGAGCACGATGCGGTGCGAACCCGCCTCGGTGAACGTGTACTCGGTCTCTTCTTCGTAGCGCACGAGGTAGGGCTGTGTCTCGCCCTCCTTGGTGAAACGCCACTCGTAGTGGGGCGTGTACATGCCTACGTTCTCGGCATTGGCGTGGAACACCACGGTGAGCGGAGCCGAACCGGAATAGCTCGTGCCGGTCTCCTCGCCTTCGTCGGTGGTGAACGTAGCTTGCGGGTCGATTGTCGGCACCTCGTCGGCGTATGCCTGCAGCGTGGTGCAGAGAACCAACAATAAAAGTGTTCTGATGTATCTCATTGTCTACTCGTTTACTTATCGTCTTGTTTACTTGTCTACTCGTTTACTTGTAATGCAAAGTTAGTTATTATCTCGCACACAGCAAAACGCTGCTACCTATTTATAACGTTATTTATGAACAAAGATTTTTGCAAACAATATATTTTGTGTACTTTTGCAATGTTAATTTTAATAGAATGATAGAAATGAGACGTAGCATTAGAATTCTTTTCTTGTTTTGCGCCATGCTGCTGGCATCGTCGGTGGCGGCGCAGACGCCGAAGTGGCAGGACTTGTATAAGGTAAAGAAGAAAGACACGATATATGGCATCGCCCAAAAGTTCGGCATCACCATCGACGAGCTGATGCAGGCAAACCCCGACATGCAGAAGAACGACTATGTGCTGAAGAAGGGCGAGCAGCTGCTCATTCCGTTCCCGAAGCAGGTGCAGACCACCACAACGACTGCGGCACCGAAGGCTTCTGCAACACAGCAGCGTGCGGCTAACACGGTGAACGTGGGCGTGATGCTGCCGCTGCACAACGTGGACGGCGACGGACAGCGCATGATAGAATACTACCGTGGCGTGCTCATGGCGTGCGACAGTCTGCGCAGTCAGGGCATCAACACCAACGTCTTCGCTTGGAACTTGCATAAGGATGCCAGCGTAGCGCAGGTGCTTGCCGACGCCAACGCCAAGAACTGCGACCTTATCTTCGGTCCGCTCTACACCAAGCAGGTGAAGCCGATAGGCGACTTCTGCCGCAAAAACGGCATACGTCTCGTCATCCCGTTCTCTATCAACGGTGGCGACGTGGAGACCAACGACCATATCTTCCAGGTTTATCAGAGTCGTGTGCTCACTGCCGAACTGTCTGTGAACGCGTTCATGGACCGCTTCAAGGATGCGCATCCGGTGTTTGTCGACTGCAACGACACGACAAGCGACAAGGGTGTGTTCACAGCCGCACTGCGCCGCCGTCTTGAGGCTGAGGGCATTGCGTACAACATAACAAACCTGAAGTCGTCGGAGCCGATGTTCGCCAAGGCGTTCAGCGCAAAGAAGCGCAACGTGGTGATTCTGAACACGGGTCGTTCGCCGCAGCTTAACTCTACGCTTGCAAAACTGAACACGCTGCGTGCTTCTTACCCGAACATACAGATTGCGATGTACGGCTACAACGAATGGCTGATGTACAAGCGCGTATACCAGGACTACTATTACAAGTACGAGGCATACATCCCGACGGCTTACGTCTACAACGAGTCGGCGCCGGCTACAGCAAGTCTGGAGCGCCACTATCGCCAGTGGTTCAAGTCGGATATGCGTTTGGCTCTGCCGCGCTTCGCCCTCACTGGCTACGACCAGGCGCAGTTCTTCATACGCGGCATAAACAAGTACGGCAAGCAGTTCAACGGCACTCCGCAGCAGAACACGTACAAGCCGCTGCAGACTCCGCTGAAGTTCAAGCGCGTGACGAACGGCGGCATGCAGAACAACTGCTTCGTGCTGCTCCACTACAAGCCGACACGCACGATAGAAACAATTACGTATTAAAAGCCCCTCCCAACCCTCCCCATCGGGGAGGGCTTGGCTGCTCTTCTTCGGCTTAGAAGGCTTAGAAATAGAAAGGCTTAGAAAGGCTTAGAGAGGCTTAGAAACAGAAAGGCTTAGAAACAGAAAGGCTTAGAAAGGCTTAAAGAGAAAAAGAACAAATGATAAAGACAATAAGAAAAGCACTCCTCGCTCTGCTGCTGACGGCTGCCACGTGCGCAAAGGCGCAGGTGGGCGACTACCGCAACGACCTTGCACTTGGCTTCAACGGCGGCTTCGTGATGAGCAGCGTGAGCTTCGTGCCGAAGGTGACGCAGACGCAGCACCCGGGCTTCACCGCCGGACTCTCGTTCAAGTACACCTGCGAGAAATACTTCAAGACCTACTGCTCTGTGTATGCCGAGCTAAACTATGCGCGTATAGGTTGGAAGGAGAGTATTCTCGACGTCAACGACAAGCCCGTGATTAATCCTACTACGGGCGTTGCTGAGGCGTATCAGCGCGACATCAACTACATACAGTTGCCGGTGTTCGCTCACCTGGCGTGGGGCAAGGAACGCAAGGGCTTGCAGTTCTTCTTCCAGGCTGGTCCGCAGTTCGGCTATATGATAAACGAGTCGACAAAGACCAACTTCACCATCGCCAACCGTAACACCACAGACCGCGCCAACCAGACTTGCGCGCAGGACACAATGGCTGTAGAGAACAAGTTCGACTACGGCATCGCGGCGGGCTTGGGCGTTGAGTGGCGCATACCGCATGCGGGCAGTCTGCTGCTCGAGGGTCGCTACTACTACGGCTTAGGCAACATCTACGGCGACTCGAAGCGCGACTACTTCGCACGTTCTAACCACTCGAACATCGTGGTGAAGCTCGCGTGGCTGTTTGATATACGTTAGGGGTGCACCCCCTGAAGTTACTTCTTTAACTTCAATCCAGTCCACAAACACCACACAACCGCTATTCCGAAGAAGAAGATGAAGATGTATGTTGCGGTGTTGTGCATGTATATTCTGCAGGTGTGCACTTCGAGCGCCGCGTTCCACAGCGACATGGGCAGGCGGCGCAGACTTTCGGGCTGCACAATCTTCGTGGTTCCATCATAGTAATCAGTCACAACCTCCGTGACTGATTTTTTTGTATCCGTACCATTCGTACCTTTCTGCTCGGCGGCGCTGACACGGAAGTCGGAGCTGTAGCCGCTTATCGCCTTCTTGCCGAGCGGCGGACCAGGCTTCTTCGACACCGGTCGGCCAGTGAAATAGTCGGTAGCCATACCCGTGCGGCGGTTCCAGACGTGCATTCCGCCGAACGAACCGCAGAGCCACATGCCGTCCTCACGCTGCTGCCACACGTTCAGCCCCATCACGTTCTGCGGCGGAGCGTCCATGATGCGCGTCGGGCGCGGTTTACTGATGTCGCTGCCCAACGAGAAATAGCCCTCGGAGGCTGACAGCAGCCAGTCGCCTACCCTACTGTCGTAGCGCACAAGGCGTAGTTTGTCGTGCCACGGGTTGTTACTTTTCAGCGTTGTGAACGGCAGCGTCGGCACCTTCGTCAGGGCGAGCGCCACCATCACCGGCGGGCGCAGACACCAGCCCGTAGCACATATTAATATTGTGGCGACAATAGTCTTGCGCCCCACGAGGTTATGCCAGCGCAGCGTGTGCTTCATTGTGCTGCCCTTGCTCTGCCAGCGGCGTTTCGTCTTGCGCAGACAGAAGAAGGCGAAGCCCGTAACGATAAGCACGATGAGCACTAAGGCAACAGCATCGACCAAAAGGCGCCCTGCGAAGCCGAACAGTTCGCCGCTGTGCAGCAGCCACACCGTGCGGAACGCCGTAGTGCGGTCTTTATAGTCGGGCGGCGCAGGCAGGTCGATGCGGCGAAACTGCGTGTAGGGCGACACGGCGATGTAGGCGTGCGAACGGCTCAGCACTACGAGCGTGTCACCGTGGGCAGCGATGTCGGTAAGCAGTTCGTCGGAGTCGGCTAAGGGCAGCGCTTCGGTGTGCCATTTGCCGTACGTTCCGAAGCGGTAGAGCGCCAACTGCGACACGGCGAAGAGCTGTTTTGTCGAGCTGCCCACGCTCACCACGTTGCGTATCTGGCGGTAGTCGGCACCCGTGGGCAGTCCTTCGTTGAAGTCGGCTATATGCGCAGCGGTAGAATCGGTGAGGAACACGCCCGACGCGCCATATATTAATATGTGTGAGTCGACGGGCAGCGTGCCGCGCAGCAGTCCGCCGTTCCACTGGCTGTACTCGTAGCGCTGGGGCAGCAGCGTGCGCGACACGTTGATGTCGCTGATGAGCTGGCGGTGGTTGAGCAGGATGCCCGAGACGCAGAACATCAGCAGGAAGAAACTGAGCACGAGCCCCAGCCATTTGTGATGTTGTATGAGTTTTCGTTTGTTCATATTGTTCTGTCTTTATGATGTGCTGTGCAGGGGGTGCAGTTGTCTCCGCTCGGCTTTGCCGCTTGCCAAAGCAAGAACTGCACCAACAATGTAGAATGCACAATTATATTAATTGAGGGTGTGTCAAAACTCAATCAATGCGGGCTGAAAGCCCAACAACCACATAGCCCAGGGCAGCGCCCTGGGTGTTGAGTGTATATATTGAATAGTGCGCCCTGGACTCGGCTTTGCCGCTTGCCAGAGCAAGAAGGGCAACAGCTTAATAATTAGGCTTTTGCCCTTACAGGGCGTGGGGTTAGTGTGGCGCATATTTACCCAGGGCGTTGCCCTGGGCTATGTGCTTTTGCCCCTTCGGGGCGTCCTACTCGTGAGTTTTGACACACTCTCCCCTAAGCAAGTGTTCCAAAGTTTTTGTCTGCAAAGTTATTAAGAAAGTTTCATACTTGCAATCCCTATTTGTTATGATTCTTCAACTTTTCTCACCGTTCGCGTTCGCCGTCCGATCGGATTCCGTACGCCGTCCGATCAGATTCCGTACGCCATCCGATCAGATTCCGTACGCCATCCGATCAGATTCCGTACGCCGTCCGATCAGATTCCGTCCGCCGCCCGCCGCACAACGACGCCTACATATCGCCCGAAAGCCTTCCATATAACCCCAAGAAAGCCACCGCAACTGAATAATTGCCATATTTTGTTACGAAAATGTTACATACATTTGGTTGATAGAATTATTCTTCTTAAATTTGTAAATTGTGATACCAATGCTATGAAATAATAACTTAATCAATAAAAACTCATTTATTTATGTTTGAAAATCAACCAAAAGGTCTGTGGGCATTAGCCTTGGCAAACACTGGTGAGCGCTTCGGCTACTACACCATGCTTGCTGTGTTCTTACTCTATTTGCAGGCTAACTTCGGTTTCCAAACCGGATTGGCAAGTACTATCTACTCAACCTTCCTGATGATGGTTTACTTCCTCCCCATCATCGGCGGTATCGCAGCCGACAAGTTTGGCTTTGGACGTATGGTTACCACCGGTATCTTCATCATGTTCATCGGCTATCTCGTGCTCTCGCTGCCTCTTGGCAAGGACACCGTTGCCATCGCTGCAATGGGCACTTCGCTCATCCTCATCGCTCTCGGAACCGGTCTGTTCAAGGGCAACCTGCAGGTTATGGTAGGCCGTCTGTACGACGAGCCGAAGTATTCGCAGAACCGCGACTCGGGCTTCTCGCTCTTCTACATGGCTATCAACATCGGCGCCATGTTCGCTCCTACCGCTGCCATCAAGATTATGAAGTGGGCGCAGGAAAGCCTGCACGTTTCGGTAGAAGACTCTTACCACTTCGCGTTCGCCGTGGCTTGCGTATCGCTCATCGTTAGTATCGCCATCTACTATATCTTCAGCTTCACATACAAGCACGTTCTGGCTTCTGAGACAAAGAAGAAGGACGAGAAGACTCCGGCTAAGGAGGTGAACGAGCTTTCGCCGGCAGAGACAAAGGAGCGCATCGTGTGCCTCTGCCTCGTGTTCGCTGTGGTTATCTTCTTCTGGATGGCGTTCCACCAGAACGGCAACACGCTGACACTCTTCGCCCGCGACTTCACGCAGAAGACTTCTGAGGGTCTGCAGTCGATGGCGTTCGACGTGACGAACCTCGTGGCTTGCATCTTCGTGGTATACGGCAGCTTCGGTCTCGCTCAGAGCAAGACCGGCAAGGGCAAGGGCATCTCGTTCGGCGTAATCGTTGCAGCCATCGCCTTCCTCTTCTACAAGTACAACAACCTTGAGGGCGCTGTAGCGGTAGAGGCTCCTATCTTCCAGCAGTTCAACCCGTGCTACGTTGTAGCGCTGACACCGGTGAGCGTGGCTCTCTTCTCTTGGCTCAACAAGATCGGCAAGGAGCCGACATCGCCCGAGAAGATCGGTCTGGGTATGCTCGTTGCAGCTCTCGGCTTCGTATGGATGGCTGTAGGCTCTATGGGTCTTGAGTTGCCGCTCACACAGGGCGACCCAGCTACTGAAGGCACACGCGTAAGTGCAAACCTCCTCATCTCTACATACCTCATCCTCACCTTCGCAGAGCTTCTGCTCTCGCCGATCGGCATCTCGTTCGTAACTAAGGTGGCTCCTCCGAAGTATGCTGGTCTTATGATGGGTCTCTGGTTCGGCGCTACAGCTATCGGCAACCAGCTCGTTATGGTGCCGGGCATCATGTGGGGCAAGAACTTCAACCTCATTACTATCTGGGGTGTTCTCGCTGGCATCTGCCTCGTCTCTGCCCTCTTCATCTTCTCTATCATCAAGAAGCTGAACAAGGTTAGCTAATGGCTTAGTAGCGGAGGTCTCTGGCCTCCGCAGCAAGCTGCGAAATCTTATGCACTTGGTGCTGCGGAGGCCGGAGACCTCCGCTACGAAAAAAATCGCCCACAAACTCGATTGAGCTTGTGGGCGATTTTCTTTATTTATACCTTATATTATAAAGCGCTGTGCCTTCCCGGCGTAGCCAGCGTAATCACTTCGCAGTCTTTCATTGTGGCGCCGTCGATAGTGAGTCGGACGAGGGTGCGTTCGGTCTGCCAGCCTTGCAGTCCGGCGGCTCCGGGGTTGATATGCAGCAGTCCGAGCAGCGGGTCGTTCTTTATCTTCAGTATGTGCGAGTGTCCGCTGATGAAGAGTTTCGGCGGGCGCTCCATAATCTGCCGGCGTATGCTCGGGTCGTACTTGCCCGGATAGCCGCCGATGTGCTTCATCAGTACCTCCACCTCCTCGCACTTGAAGCGCAGCACCTCGGGGTACATAAGGCGCAGGTCGCCGCCGTCGCAGTTGCCGCAGACGGCACGCAGCGGACGAAACTCTGCCAAGCGCTCTGCAAGCACCGTAGAGCAGATGTCGCCGCAATGCCATATCTCGTCGCACGGCTCGAAATACTTCAGATAGCGGTCATCCCAGTAAGAGTGGGTGTCGCTGATTATGCCTATCTTCTTCATCGTTTCATTCTCCTTCTTATGAAGTCGGCAATGAACTCCTTAGTGCCTTCGGCTCCGAGGCGCGACGCATTGACGCAGAGGTCGTAGCTGGCACTGGCGCCCCATGTCTTGCCCGAGTAGTAGTTGTAGTAGGACGAGCGCGTGCTCTCCTTGTCCTCTATCAGCTTGCGCGCCTCCTCAGCCGAGCAGTTGCGGCGCTTGCAGACGTTGCTGATGCGGTCGTCGAGGTCGGCGGTGATGAACACCGTCACCATGTTCGGGTTGTCGCGCAGCACATAGTCGGCGCAGCGGCCCACGAACACGCACGACGACTCGTCGGCTGCCTTGCGTATGGCGTCGCTCTGTATGCGGAACAGATTCTCCTGCGAGAGTCCGTTGTCGTAGAACGACGAGTCGGAGATGAACGGCACATGCATGTGGAATATCTGGTCGAGGAAGCCTTTGCGCTCGTCGTTCTTCTCGAAGAACTCGGGGCTGAAGCCGCTCTCCTTGGCTGCAAGGCTGAGCACCTCGCGGTCGTAGAACTTGCAGCCGAACTCGTCGGCGAGCATCTTCGCTATCGTTCTGCCGCCGCTGCCAAGCTGGCGACCGACGCTGATTATCAGTTTATCGTTGTTCATATCTTTATGTCTTTAGTTGATGAATGTGGCTTTAGGTTAAATGGTACACTCGTCGGGCTGCGCCGTCTTGAACTTCTTTATGTACTTCGTGAGCAGCACTATCGCCACAACGAACGAGATGGCGTCGCTGATAGGCTGCGCGAGCCACACGCCGTCGGTCTGGTAGAAGTTTGGCAGAACGAGCAGCGCCGGCAGGAAGAACAGAAGCTGGCGCGAGAGCGAGAGCAGCATGCTTATCTTCGCCTTGCCAATGCTCTGGAAGAAGCCCGTACTCGCCATCTGTGCGCCTACCAATGGGAAGGTGATCATGGTGAGTGTGATGGCGCGCTCGGAGATGCTGATGAGCGTCTGGTCGGAAGTGAACAGACGTGCGCACTCATGGGGCATCGACTGGGCTATTATCCAGCCCACGGTGGTGATGAGCACGGCGCCGGTCATGGTGTACTTCAGCACGCGCAGCAGACGGTCGTAGTTGCGTGCGCCGTAGTTGTAGCCCGCAATAGGGAACATGCCTTGGTTCATGCCCATGTTTATCATGATGAAGATGAACGCTATCTTGTTAGTGATGCCGAACGCTCCTACAGCGAGGTCGCCGCCGTGGAAGGTGAGCGCCTTGTTGATGAAGATGATGACGATGCACGAGCAGGCGTTCATGGCGAACGGTGATATGCCTATGGCTATGATGTTCTTGATGATGTGCGACACGGGGCGGTAGATGCCGCGTCTGAAGTGGACGATGCACTGCGGATTGCTGAATATCCTAAGCTGCCAACAGAGCACCGTGGCTTGCGCAATGATTGTAGCAAGGGCGGCTCCGCCTATACCCATGTGCAGCGGCCAGATGAATATCGGCGAGAGGATGGCGTTGAGCACCACCGTCATTATCGACGCCATCATAGCAGAGCGTGGCTTGGACGCCGCACGCAGTATGGCGTTCAGTCCGAAGAACATGTGAGAGATGGCGTTGCCGGCGAGTGTGATGACCATATACTCGCGTGCGTAGGGCAACGTGGCGTCGCTGGCGCCGAAGAAGCGCAAGATAGGGTCGAGGAAGAGGAGCGATATGATGCTGAACGCAACGCCGATGATGACGTTAAGTGTGAACGCATTGCCGAACACACGCTCGGCTGTGGTGTAGTCTTTCTGTCCCAGCTTCACCGATATGCACGTAGAGGCACCTATGCCCACACCGGCTCCGAACGCCGCCGCGAGGTTCTGCAGGGGGAATGTAACGGCAAGGCCGCTGATGGCGAGTGCACCGCAGCCTTGTCCGATGAATATACTGTCTGTCATGTTGTAGAGCGACGCTGCCGTCATGGCAGCGATGGCGGGCAGAGCGTACTGCATCAGCAGCTTGCCCACAGGCTTTGTGCCCAGCTCAAGAGTAGCCTGTTTGCTGTTATCCATAAAAACCTTTTGTGTTGTGAGGGGTGTTTCTGTTTGTTCACTACTCTTTTCTTACTCTCCGTAAATCTCCTTCAGCTTAGCCTCAAGCTGTTCGCCTCTGAGGTCGGCTGCGATGATCTTGCCCGTAGGGTCGACGAGGTAGCTCGCAGGGATGGAGCGTATGCCGTATACCTGACCTGCCTCGCTCTGCCAGCCCTTAAGGTCGGAGAGGTGTACCCAGTCGAGCTGCATGTCGGCGATAGCCTTCTTCCAGTTCTCGAGTTTGTTGTCGAACGAAAGACCAACGACGTTGAAGCCCTTCGACTTGTACTTCTCGTAGGCTGCCTTCACGTGCGGCATCTCAGCACGGCACGGACCGCACCATGAAGCCCAGAAGTCGATAAGCACGTAGTTGCCCTTGCCGCAATACTCTGAGAGCTTGTGCGGATTGCCGTTCACGTCGTTCTCGGTGAGGTCGGTGAAGGGCTTGCCGATGATTGCTGCCTTCTTGGCGAGCATGGCGAGATACTGGCGTGCGGGGGCAAGCGCCGGGTGATTGGTGTAGGCGTACTTGTCGTTGAGTATCTCCTTCAGTTCGGGATACTCTACGTAGTACATCACGTTGCCGACGAACGCTACGGGGATGAGGTTGTCCTTGTTCTCCTTGATAATCTCGAGGCAACGGAGCGTTCTGCGCTCAGATATGTCGTTCAGCTTCGGACCAAGCTCGTCGGCGAGTTTCTGCAACTCGGCTTCGCTCATGCCGCTCTGCTGTGCCTTCGTAAACTGGGCGTAGATCGCCTGTTCCTCGTTGCTGATGGCGTCTATCTCGCGGTCGTAGGCGTTGAGCTTCGTGTTCTGCTCAGAACCGGTGAGCAGCTTCTTAGCAAGGTCGGCTACGAGGGGTGTGCCGTCGTTGATGAAGGCGCAGTAGTCTTGCTTGGTGATGGTGAGTCCGAGCAGAGCGTCCTTCTCAGCGTTGCCCTTCAGCGCAAACTTGCCGTCTTTCACGGTGGCGCTGTCTATGAGCGCCGGGCGACTGCCGTTAACGTCCATTACATATACTTTACTGACACCTTCGGGGCACGTGCCCTTGATGCTGTACTCAGTACTGGGGGTTGACTGTGCGCAGGCTGTCAGGGTGATGACAGCGAATGCGAGTGTTGACAGGATTGATCTCATGTGTGTATTAATTATTATGCGTTTTTATTATTATATAATTGTTGCAAATGTACTTATTTTATGTTGTAACGACAAATATTTTACTCTGCATTTTTTCTTTCTTCGCCGATGTGTTGTCCTACGACATATCCCATGGTCCATGCCGCCTGCAGATTGAAGCCGCCGATGATGGCTATATGTAATGGTGTCATGGTGTGGTGGTGACAATACCTTTTTACTCTTTTACCTTTTTACTCTTTTACTTTTTTACTCTTTTACTTTTAAAAGCTCCCTGCCACGTGTCGAGTTCTTTCATTCTGTTCACGAGGCGATTAGTGAACTCGTGGTTCTTTATACCCCACTTCGGCGCTATAAGCATGTCGGCGGGCGACTGGCTCACGAAGCGCTCCACGATGATGTCGCTGCGCAGACGCTCGAGGTAGGCTATGCAGGTGTCGATATACTCGTCGGGCGTGAAGAGTTTGAAAGGCTGCTGCATGTATTCGTCGGCAAGTTGCGTGCCGCGGATAATCTGCAACTGGTGTATCTTCAGAATGTCGAGCTTCAGATCAGACACTATCGAGGCTTGGCGTATGTTCTCCTCACGGTCCTCGCCGGGCAGTCCGAGGATGATATGTCCGCCGGTGAGTATGCCGCGGTCGTGCGTCAGCTCAATGGCTCGTCGGCTGCACTCGAAGTTGTGCCCACGGTTGATGTGGCGCAGCGTGTCGTCATTCACCGACTCTATGCCGTATTCTACGATGAGGAACGTGCGGCGATTCAGCTCCTCCAGATAGTCGAGCAACTCAGGGCTTATGCAGTCGGGACGGGTGCCAATCACCAGTCCCACGACATCCTCAACTGCCAATGCCTCCTCGTAGCGACGCTTCAGCACATCGAGAGGTGCGTAGGTGTTGCTGTACGCCTGAAAATAGGCAAGGTATTTCATGTCGGGATACTTGCGACGGAAGAACGCCTTCCCCTCCTCCATTTGCTGCGCAATCGACTTCGACGGCTGACAATACGACGGATTGAACGTGCGGTTGTCGCAGAAGATGCAACCGCCGTGCGATATCGTGCCATCTCTGTTCGGGCAGGAGAAGCCGGCGTCCACCGAGATCTTCTGCACACGGAACGGAAAACGCTGGCGTATCCACTGTCCATAGTCGTTGTATGGTTTGTCTTTATATTGATTTGTCATTGTGGTTTATCGAATTACTGCAAGTTTCTTGCGCTTTTAATTGGCATGGTGCTGTTTTACCCCACCTATTCTATGCAAAGTTACTCGAAATTACTTACATCACGATTATTTTTGTGCAATTGTTTTGCATTATTCACACCTTTTTTGTACTTTTACTATAGTACTCCCCGTTTTTCGACAGGGGGTTAAACTTCAATAATTTTTAGAA
>ERZ1673734.118-NODE-118-length-79464-cov-46.254228_pt1 | contig 79464 bp, 58 predicted proteins | sample MGYA00580199_ERZ1673734 | MGnify/ENA primary metagenome ERZ1673734 (study PRJEB41218, sample SAMN15661742) | gut metagenome | host: Homo sapiens | place: Canada: London | collected 2015-08-20/2019-03-30 | study: EMG produced TPA metagenomics assembly of...
TTTTGGGTTAGCATCTGCACGGCCTACTCCACAGGGTTTGTCGGGTGCGCCAAATAAATACCGTACTATGTGTTGCAAGGTATCAAAAAAAACTATATCTTTGCGGCATCAGTGAGAACAAACCAACATTTGTACCCATTAATCACACATTACAAACAATGAAACATGTACTAAAGAATCTACTCATGCTTTTGGCGCTGTGCTTTGTCCACACGCTTTCTTGCCATGCCGATTGGTTTAAGGGCAAGGTGGTGAGCGCAGAGACAGGCGAGCCGCTGGTGGGCGGCAGCATCTACAGTGAGGTGAATCCCCAGCCGGGATGGTCGATGCAAAACAACGCAGAAGCCGACAGCACGGGCTGCTTTGTTATTGGCAACGGATGGGAAGGCCGCATTCTCTTCACCTTCAGCATGATAGGATATAAGAACTTTCGTAAGGTAGACTATTCCTATGGCGAAGATGTGAAAGACACCATCGACCTGGGAACCATCAAGTTGCAACCCACCGCGCTGATGCTGCGTGAGGTGGAAGTGACGGCGAAGATACCGCGTATCACCATGTCGGGCGACACCATTGTGTTCAACCCCGAAGCGTTCAAGCTGAAAGACGGAGCGCGCCTCGACGAGCTCATCAAGAAGTTGCCTGGCGTTCAGAACCGCGACGGCAAGCTCTATTGGAACGATAAGCCCATTCGCCTGATGATGAACGGCAAGGACCTCTTTGGTGGCGACCAGATCATCAATGAGTTGCCCGCCGAGGTGGCTCAGAAGCTCAAGCTCTACGACCGTAAGTCGGAGTTGTCGCGTCACACGGGGAAAGACGATGGCGAGGAGGACCATGTGCTCGACATTCAGGTGAAGCCCGGATTCTTGGACAAGTGGTATGGCGAAGCGAAAGCCCAATACCAAACGAACGACAGGTACATGTTTGACCTGACGGCGTCCAAGCTTAGCGACCACGATCCGCAGGTGGTGTACGCTCAAGCCAACAGTATCAACCGATACATCGACCGCACGATGACCTCCTCGAGCAACTCGAACATCGATGGCGATGGCAGAAGCCAATATGGCAGTTACAACTACCAGCACAACTGGGTGACGAAGGGTGCAGAGAAGTTTAGCAACAACCACGTCGACTTGGGCGCCAGCTTCGGACACTACGATGGATGGCTAAACAGCAGTTCGTCAAAGGAGACCTTCTTCCCCAACCAGGACCGCACCTTCTCGCTCTCGAAGACATACCGCTACAAACACAAACTATGGCCAAAGCTACAGGCCAACCTCTTTGCCTATACCGATTCGGTGAACGTTATCAGGGTAGACGCCAGAGCCTCTTACGGCAAGACGCATGGTTTGAGCAAGCAGGATGGGGCGTCTTACAGCTATTCGCCCGACCAGTTTCAGTACTACTCGTTGGCCGAAGCCATGGGAGCCAAGCCCGGCGACGCCCTGTATGAGCATCTGGTGACGCGCAACCGCAACTATAACACTTCTGATGAGCAGAACCGCAGTCTTAACCTCAACTACACATGGAGCCGTTTTTGTGGTAAGAAAGGTAGTTTTGCGTTGCAGGGAAGAACCCAGGTCTCTGGCGACAACAATCAGACGCACACCCGTCGCCAACTCGAATATATCCGCGATGGTCGCAACGAGACACAGTTGCAGTTCTTCGATTACTCGACGCACAACTTCGCCCAGTCGCTTTCTGCCATGATCGAATATTGGGTTTCGAAGAAGGTGTATGTCAAGGCTTCCGACAAGTTGTCCTACAACCGTTACCACTCGAATCGCGCCTTCTTTGCCGACACCGATCAGAGTGGGGCCGAGGGCCTAACGGCCACCACGCTCGACGCCGACAACTGTTTCAACTCGACCAATCGCACGTGGACCAATGAGTTCACCTTGAAGTCGACCATTACGCCTGTCAAGGATCTCATGATCATGCCCAACCTGGATTGGACCGTCACCCGAGAGGATGCCGACTACCAGTATGGTCGCCTCGACACGGCCACTGTGCGCACCACCCACGCCTACACGCCGTCGATCTTCATGAAGTGGAAGATCAGTCGTGTGCGCAACATGGACTTCTCGTTCTCTTACAACACCACGGTGCCCGAGCTGTCTCAGACCTTCGCCTTCCGCAACACCGTCGACCCTCTGTCGATCTCTACGGGTAACGCACATCTTGGCAATACCCACAGCCACACCACCGCGTTGGGCTATCACCGCATGTGGCTCCGCCAACAGATTGTGTTGGGACTGCGCGCTGAGTATACCAAGAACATCAATCCGTTGGCCACGCTCTTCCGCTACAATAGCCAGACGGGTGTGTATGAGTCGAAGCCGATGAACGTGAAGGGTGGCGACCAGTGGACGGTGAACTTCGATTACGACCAAGGTCTCGGCGTCGACTACCGACTGATGAACAAGATTAGTCTCACCAACTCGACGGCTTATGGCTACCTGACGCTTGTCGACGCTGCCAGCAATGCCGTTCCCGAACTGAACAAGCAGAAACGGTTTGGCCTCAACGAGAACTTCGTGTTGGCATACGAGGTGGAGAAGGTTCGCCTTGAGCTCAGCGACCAACTGGCGTGGAGCCGCTACCGCTACAACAACGGCTCTTACAACTCCAATCCACTCTTCAACGTGGTGGGCATCGACGCTACACTGAGCCTTGCGCCGTTTGAGTTCAACGTGGAGGTTAACGATGAGTTCCGTTCGGGTTATCAAACCCAAGCCATGAATGGCCACCGCTTGATCTCTTCTGCCTATGTGTCGTTTCGATTCCTGAAGAACAAGGCGCGGTTGATGTTGCGTGCCGACGACATATTCAACAAGGACATTTGGTATAACAACGACTACACGGCGTTCCAACGCTCGGAGTCAGCATCCGACTATATCCACCATTATCTGAATCTCACCTTCTCTTATAAGTTTGACGCCAAGGCCAGCAAGGGCAAGGCACAGGATAGAAGGGGAGCGAATGTGCAAATGGGACGATAGCGCTCGATGGCAAGCCACCATAAGATGATCCCTACGATCCTATGAAGCAGAAGGGAGGCTATGACGAATGTGCCATAGCCTCCCTTCAGTATGGTTGAAAATACATTATACCATCTTGATAACCTGTCTGTTTCGGCCTGATGACTGATTGTGGGTTATTTCTTTTCGTATTTCTCAATGAGTTTGTCGGCCCGTTCGTCGCCCAACTCCTTGGCCTTCTTCAAGGCTGCTAAGCCCTCCTCCTTTTGGCCCAGCTCGCAGGCAGCCACACCTTTTATAATATATAGGTCGGCGTATTCGGGAGCCATACGGATGGCGATGTCGCAAGTCTTGATGGCGTTGTCGAACTGGTTCACGCGCACTTGGAGGCTGGCCATCTCCGCGTAATAGGTGGGTTCGAAGCGGTTGAGCACAATGGCGTGGGCGATATCGTTGAGCGCCATTTGGTACTGGTGTATCTTCACGCCACACTGGTAGCGCATATAGTAGAAGTCGGCCGAGGCGTTCAGGTGCATGAGCGTGTCATACTTCAGGTAGTCCATGTATGCCTTGCGCGACTCGCCAGCCAGGTCCAGTAGGCGGCCACGTGCCAAGACGTAAGGCGCCGAGATGGCGCCGTCTTGTGCGGCAACGGCCGAATCGAGCAGTTGGATCACCTCCTCCTGGGGCGCCTTCAGTTTGGTTTTGCATTGGGCGGCCTCGTAGAACACCTCGCCATTCTTGCCCAGTTCGGTCTTTTGCAGTTGGGTGAACATGTCGAGCGCCTTTTGGTAATCGCCCTGCGCATAGATAATCTGTGCCTGTTGGTGCTTGTAGATGGGCAGCGGGTTGACCTTCGAGGCTTGCTCAGAGAGCTCCAGTGCCTTTTGTAGGTTCCATGCGGTGTAGGTGGTGTCGATCTTGAAGACGGTCGACTGGTACACCAATCGGGCGTAATCGTAGTAAGCCTCATCCTTCTTGGCCGCCTGCTTCACCTCTTTCTGCAACGTTTTGTCGGCCTCAGCCAACTGTTTCAGGTCGATATGCATCTCGGCCAGGGCCGTGTAACCCTCTGTGGCGGTGGGGAACATCTCAATGTAATCGTTGACATACTGCACCTGACGGAGCGAGTCGCCTTGCTGGCGGGCCAGCATCAGGGTCAGCGCGGCCTGCTGCTGGTCGGCGGGAAGTACCGTGCGAATGCCCGTTGCGCGGAAGGTCTTGTCGTTGATCGACAGGCCGCTGACAACAAACGACTTGATGATGCGTGCGTCGGTAGCGAACGCCTGGCCACCGTTTGCGGGTCGCTGCATGATACCCAACAGCTGGCCTTGCTCGTTGACGACCGGACATCCGAGGTCGTTGCCCGACACATCCTTGTCGTTGAACACATAGTAGTTGTTGGTTTCCATGAATTTCTCCGTGCGCACAGGCGTCAGCTTCTTGATGACCGGCTTCTTGAGGTCATAGCCGACGGTGTAGACGTTGTTGGCTGCTGCATCGCTGGCGGTCAGCTCCAACGCGCCGGGAACGTTGCCCTTGACGCGGAATAGGCACACATCGTAGAGCTCGGAGATGCCCATCATGACATCCACCTCATGCTTGTTGCCCTTCGCGTCGATGGCTACGGCATGGTCGGCGCCGACGAATGGTTGCCACATCGCCATGGCTTCGCCGTTCTTTCCTGTGAAGACACCATGTGTGGAACCGAGGATGGTGCCATCCTTGGCGAAGGTGGTGAGAGAGAAAACGCTTGCCGCGGCCTTCTTGACCGGTGCGGGTTGTGCCCAAACGCTGGTCACCGCGAGCGCCAAAAGCATAACGATGAATGATACTCTATGTTTCATCTGTTGATTGTTGCGATATTTAATGATGTTATTATCAGATTGTTTTTGGAGGCCGTTCAATGGTTCTCATGTAGCGCTGCCCCCGTGAAGTGTTCACTTTCGGAGCAGGGCCTTGGCGTTGTCGATGGCCGCTTCGGTGATGTTGCTTCCGCTAAGCATCTGCGCTATCTCGCGCACGCGCTCATCGTTGGTCAGCATTACCATCCGGCTGATGGTGCCTTGCTCTGTCTCTTCCTTGCTCACCTTGTAGTGGGTAGAACCCATGGCCGCAATCTGGGGTAGGTGGGTAATGGATATCACCTGCCGGTGGTTGTCGCCCATCTCCTCCATGATCTGCGCCATCTTCTCGGCCACACGACCGCTTACGCCCGTGTCGATCTCGTCGAAGATGATGGTAGGCAGTTTGACGGTGCCGCTGATCATGGCCTTGAGCGACAGCATGACGCGCGCGATCTCACCACCCGACGCCACCTGCGACACGGGTTGCAAGGGCGAGCTGGTGTTGGCGCTAAAGAGAAACGCCACCTTGTTGACACCCGTTGCTGACGGTTCGCGCTCTTGGAAACTGATGGAGAAGCGCACGTTGGGAATGCCCAATGGTTGCAAGCGTTTCTTCATCTCGCCCTCCACCACCGCAGCCGCCTTCTGGCGGGTCAGCGTTAGTTGGTCGGCCACCTGCTTATAAGTGGCAAACGCCTTGTCGACCTGCTCCTTCAGCAGGGCCAATTGCTCGTCGCCACCATCGATGTTGCCCAGTTGTTGGGCCATTTGGTCGCGCGTGGCTATCAGCTCCTCGATGGTGGAAACGTGGTATTTGTGCTGTAAGGAATACAGCGTGTCGAGACGTTCGTTGATCTGGTCGAGCTCGGCGGGGTCGTAGTCGATGCTGTCCTTGCGGTTGTCCACATCCTGTGCGATGTCTTTCAGTTCGATGAACGCAGAGTCGAGTCGCTGCGCCAGTTCCGCTACATCGGGATACACCTCCTCGATCTCGCGCAGGCTGTCGGCTGCCGCCCTGACCGATCCGAGGCATCCGGCCTCCTCATCGCTTAGCGAGGCCGCCGCCTGATAGAGTGCCCCCTTGATTCCCTCGGCATGGCTCAACAGTTTGGAGCGTTGCTCCAACTCCTCCTGCTCGCCCGCCTGAAGGGCCGCGCGGTCGAGTTCGGCATGCTGGAACCGCAGGAAATCCTCGTTCTCGCGTGCCTTCTCGCAGCGCTCCTGGAAAGCCGCATACTCATGCTTGGCGTCCATGTATCGGTCGAAAGCCTGTCGGCATTGCTTCAGCAACGCGCCATCCTTCGCCACAATGTCCACCACATTGAGCTGGAAATCTTCCTTCTGCAACAACAGGTTCTGGTGTTGGCTATGAATATCCACCAACTGCTCGCCCAGTTCGCGCAAGGCCGTGAGCCCCACCGGCGTGTCGTTGATGAAGGCGCGGCTTTTTCCGCTGGCGCTCACCTCACGCCGCAGGATGCAGTCGTCGGCATCATAGTCGATGTTGTTTTGTGTGAAGAAATCCTCCATGTCGTAGTGTGAGAGGTCAAAGTGAGCCTCTACCACACACTTCTTGCAGCCGTTCTTGATCTGCTTGCTGTCGGCCCTTTGTCCGAGCAAGAGATGGAGGGCGCCCAAGATGATGCTCTTTCCCGCACCCGTTTCGCCGGTAATGACCGAGAAGCCAGGGTGGAAGTCGATGTTTAGTTCATCGATGAGCGTAAAGTCCTTGACGTATAATTGTTTGAGCATGTCGTTTGCTTAGTTGGCTCCCATGCGTTTGGGTTCGTTCCCTCCCGCTTATGAATGGAGCCTGTTCTATTTTTTGATTTTCTCCCACGCGTTGTTTTGCGAGGCGTTGATGGAGAAGAGAATGTCGTAAACGGTTTCCTTTTCCTTCTGTGTGCCTTTTCCCTTATAGATGGAGGCCAGCTCGTCGCGTTTGTAGTCGGTCCAGATGAGAGGCAGACGGCTCATGGGCTTGTCGTCGTGACATTTCTTCAGGTCGTTCTCGATCGCCGTGGAGATCTCCGTTCTGCCACGCTCCGCGTTGTTGGCCATTTCGTCGAGGCCCTTGCGGTAATAGTCGTATTGCAGTTGGCGGAAGGGTCGCATGCCACCGTCGAGATAGTCGTTGATGATGGCGAAGCGGTTTCGGTCGTTGTCGAACGATTTCCATCCGGTGAACTCCAGGTTCTGCGCGTTGTTGGTGAGGTTCATGCAGCGCTGCAACACATCCTCGCCTCCCATGGGCGAGAAGCTGTCGAGATCCATGCCAATGATCAGGAAGGCGTAGTAGGCGAAGAGCGCCGTCAGTTGGTTGTCGATGGTCTCCTCGTTGAAATCGAGCTGGTCGAACTGCGCAAACTTGAAGTTGAAGTTGTTGTCGGTATTATTATATAAGGTCGTGGTGTACGACGCGTTATACACCGGACGGTTGGCTTGGATGAGCGCCTTGCATGTGAACACCCCCGACGCCTGGTCATACTTGGTGACCGTGATGTTGAAGTTGCAGTCTATGCGCTCGTTCTTTTGGAACTGCAGGTTGGTCCACTGGCGCTCGTTGACAAACTGCTCCAACGTCTGTTGGAGGTTGTCGAACACCGAGGCGTCGGTTCCTTGGATCTGATTGTGGTTGATGGTGATCTTGGCGTTGAGCTCCTGCGCAGCGGCAGGAACGGCCAAGAGACAGAGCAACGACACGAGTAAATGGCGCATAGGCATGATGTTAGGGTGTTACTACTGTTTGTGGGGTGTGGCGGATGCGTTCATGCTGAGCATCGATTCGCGCATGCGGATCTGCGTGAGCACCTGTTTGGTGTTTTGCGGGAAGTCGTTGGCCATGATCCAATTGTAGAAATTGGGGGCCTCGCGCAGCACCTCGCTGACCGCACGTCCCTTGTACTTGCCGAAGTTGAACACCTCCTGTCGGCGTGGCTTGCCATCCTTGTCGAGCACGGGCTTGCCGTCTTTGTCAACCATGTCGTGCCACACGATGCGCCCGGCAAAGTCGACGTTGTTGTTCATCCTCGACTCCTCGGCCAGCACGTCCATGTCGTTGGGCAGGGCCATCGCAGGATCCTCCACCTGGTTGGGCGCATACTTGTCGAGCTGGCCCATCAGCACGCGGTAGGTGGCCTCCGCGTCCTGGTCGGCGCGGTGTGCCTGGAAGTCGTCGTCCATCTTGTGGCCCGTGTAGAAGCGGTAGGCGGCGGCCAGGTTGCGCGGCTCACGCTTGTGGTATATGTTCTGCGCGTCGATGAGGCGGCACTTGGAGAAGTCGAAGCCCACTCCGGCCCGCAGAAACTCCTCGGCGAGCATGGGCACGTCGAAACGGTTTGAGTTGAAGCCCGCGAAGTCGCACCCCGTGAATTCCTTCTCCAGGTCCTTGGCTATCTCCTTGAATGTTTTTTCGTCCTTTACACGCTCATTGGTGATGCCCGTGAGCTCTTGCACGAGTGGGGGAATGGGTTTGCCGGGATTGACGAAGATGCTTGCGCGTTTCTCCTCGCCGTTGGGCATTACCTTGATGTAGGATATCTGGATGATCCTATCGTTAACCAAATCGAGCCCCGTCGTCTCCAGGTCGAAGACGACTAAGGGCTTATTGATATTGAGTTTCATGCTATCAAATTAATCGTTGAGCAGCAGAGGCATGATGAGCATCAGCACATCGGTGTTCTCGGGCTGCGTGCCGGGAAGCACCACGCCAGCGCGACTGGGGTCGCCCAGCTCTACCGTGACGTCCTCGGTCTCCATGGCGTTGAGAATTTCGAGCAGGAAGTCGCCGCGGAATCCGATCTGCATGCTCTGCCCGCCGTAGTCGCAGATGAGCTGCTCCTTGGCGCTTGTGGCGAAGTCGATGTCCTCCGACGACAGTTCGAGCATGCCTGCGCTGAGGCGGAAGCGCACCAGCTGACTGCTCATGCTGGCGAAGGGCAGCACGCGGCGGATGGCGCTGATGAGGGCTTTGCGGTCGATATGGATCTGGTTGGGGTTGTCGGTGGGAATGGCAGCGTTGTAGTTGGGGAAGACGCCCTCGATGAGGCGGCAGGTGAGCACGCCGTCGGCGAAGTGGATCTCGGCAGCCTGCTTGTTAAACTTGATGACCACATCGCCACCGTCGCGGCCCAAGCCGTTCTTCAGGAGCGTGGCCGGTTTCTTGGGGAGGATGAACGAGGCGGGTGTCTCGCTCTTGATGCCGTAGTAGCGGCAGCGCACCAGCTTATGGCCGTCGCTGGCCACGAAAGCCAGGTAGTCGGGGGTGAGGTCGAAATAGATACCGTTCATCACCGGGCGAATCTCATTGTTGTCGGTGGCGAACATGGTGCGGTTGATGTTGTCGACCAGCACGCTGGCGTCGACCGTCACCACGTTCAGGTCGTTGGTCTGCTGCTCGGTACGGGGATATTCCTCGGCGTTCTGCGCGGTGAAGCGGTATTCGCCGCCCTGATAGCCCACGATGACCTCGTAGGTCTGCAGGTTCACCTCGAACGTAACGGGCTGCTCGGGCAGCTCCTTCATGGCGTCGAGGATGGTGCGGCAAGGCACGGCGAAAGCGCCGTCAGAGTCGAACTCGTCCAGCGAAAGGGCCGTCTTCATAACATTCTCGCTGTCGGAGCTGGTGATGAAGACTTGGCCATTGCTGACCTCGAAAAGGAAACTCTCAAGGATGGGCAGAGAGTTCTTGTTGCTGATGACCTTCGAAAGGGTCTGCAGTTTGGCGTTGAGAGCCGTACTGGAAAGCGTAAATCTCATGTATCTAATAGTATTTTTTGGGTTCGTATCTTTTGATGCACAAAGATACAAATAAAAAAGGAGAATAGGAGAAGGAGCTGACATTTTTTTTATTTTTTTGAATTTTGTGTGTTGAAAGTTTGCTCCTTAGTGATAAATTGCGTAATTTCGCAACATAAACACATACGAATTACATATTAATTTCACTAAAATGGCATTACAAGGAATAGAAGTGGAGGGTGTGATCATCAAGGAATATCCTCCCAGAGAAGGTGTAGCGAAGTCGTCTGGAAACCCCTGGAAGTCGCAGGATTTTGTTATCCAGACGCGTGAGGCGTATCCCCGCACTTGCCTTTTCAACGTGTTTGGCGCTGACCGCCTGGAGCAGTTCAACCTCCACCAGGGCGACACCGTGCATGTGTGGCTCGATATCAACGCCCGCGCTTGGCAGGATCGTTACTTCAATGATATTCGTGCCTACCGTGTGGACCACATCGACCCGAACGCCGTGAACACCGGCGCACAGCCCACACAGGCTGCCAGCACATTGGGATCGGCTCCCGCAGCCGCCGCTCCCCAGCAGGATCCGTTTGCAGCTGGCGCTGGTAGCGATGCGTCGAACGACCTTCCTTTCTAATTAACCGATTATCATTTTCATTAAAAAAATAAGATTATGAAACCTACATTGTTACTTCTGGCAGCTGGCATGGGCAGCCGCTACGGTGGTTTGAAGCAGTTGGACGGCCTGGGCCCCAACGGCGAGACAATTATGGACTACAGCATCTACGACGCCATTCAGGCTGGTTTCGGTAAGATCGTCTGGGTGATCCGTAAGGATTTTGAGCAGGACTTCCGCGATAAGATCCTCTCAAAGTATGAGGGCAAGATTCCTTGTGAGCTCGTGTTCCAGAGCCTCGACAAGTTGCCCGAGGGCTACACCGTTCCCGAGGGCCGCACAAAGCCTTGGGGTACCAACCACGCTGTGATGATGGCCAAGGACGCTATTCACGAGCCTTTCTGCGTCATCAACTGCGACGACTTCTACAACCGCGACTGCTTCCAGGTCATTGGCAAGTTCCTTGCTAACCTGCCCGAGAACAGCAATGGCAAGTACGCCATGGTTGGTTTCCGCGTGAGCAACACGCTGAGCGACAACGGTACCGTTTCGCGTGGTGTGTGCTCCAAGGACGAGAACGAGCACCTCACAAGCTGCGTGGAGCGCACCGAGATCGAGCGCAAGGAGGACGGCAAGGTGGCCTACAAGGACGAGAAGGGCGAGTGGGTGAACATCCCCGACAACAACCCTGTGAGCATGAACGTCTGGGGCTTCACTCCCGACTACTTCGAGTATAGCGACAAGTTCTTCAAGGAGTTCTTGGATGCTCCCACAACCAAGGCCAACATCAAGGCTGAGTACCTCATTCCTTGGGTGGTCGACAAACTCATCCACTCTGGCAAGGCTACTTGCGAGGTGCTCGACACCACCAGCAAGTGGTTCGGCGTGACCTATTCAGCCGACCGTCCCAGCGTTGTGGAGAAGATCCAGAAGCTCGTCGACGAGGGTGTTTATCCCGCCAAGTTGTTCTAATTGACAGCTTCTGCCTCGCTGAGGCGTACCAACACATAACGGATCCCGCCTGCCTCCTGATGGCATGGCGGGATTTGTTGTTGGCTCATCCGACATTTGGAGTGAAAAATTACACACGTGAGTATTTACGCTCAGACGCGGTAACAACGAATTGAACGAATTAACGAATTGATGTAATCGTTTTACGATTACCAATTTGAACGAATTTGGCTAACGCAATTAGAAAAAATTCGAAAATTCGAGTAATTCGTTGTTGCGCCGTCTGAGGCCAGAACTGAAGCGAAAATCAAATCACTCCAAATGTCGGAAGATCAATTTGTAGTTGGCAACGCACCGTGCTGAATAATTTTGAAAAACTTCTTCGTTATTTGAAAATTAAACGGCTGTGGCTCCAAATAACGTATTTATAAGCCACTTTGGGTTGCTTTTGCAACACATTGAATATCAGATGGTTGCGTTGTAGATGCTCGAAGGTTTTGAAAATCGTAAGGAATTGTTTTGTGAAAGATGCCTAATCGAGTTGCGAAAGACGCCAAACCGCACGACCAAACATGCCAAACGGTGCCTCGATAGCTGGTCTTTCGTGGCTCGATTGGGCATCTTTGGCAACGCCCCGTGTGAGACGAGCCGGTGGCGTTCGGCGTTTCTCGCAAAAAATGTTGGTGTTTTTGCTTTCTTTTTCTCTGGAAGGTGATGCTAAGAGTGGTGCAAAAACACTAAATATCTTGACATAATTTAATGGGATTTTTTGCAATTTTCTAAAAATCAGGCCACCATATTGGGTGCTCATTCGAATATATTTCGTACCTTTGCACCCATGATGGATTTGCAACTACTAACCCCTGAGCAGGTGTCGCAGCTCGGCGCCCTCGTCTCATCATCCTCGAAAATCGTTATCCTCGGACATTCGCGTCCCGACGGTGACGCCATTGGATCCACTTTGGCTTGGTCTGAATATCTCAGCGTGCACTATGGCAAGCGCTCACAAATCATTGTGCCCAACGCTTACCCCGACTTCCTTCATTGGTTGCCTGGCACACAGTGTGTCATGCGCTACGACAAGCGGCCCGATGAGGTGGAGCGCCTCATGAAGGAGGCCGACTTGGTGTTTTGCCTCGACTTCAATGCGGTGGAGCGCCTCGAGGGCATGGCCCATACGCTCGAAACGGCGAAGGCCAAGAGGGTGCTCATCGACCATCATCTCAATCCTACGGTCGAAGCCGACATGAAGGTGTCGTTTCCCGATCTCAGCTCCACATCGGAGATTGTGTTCCGGCTGGTGTGGCAGATGGGCGATTTTGAACGCATGACCAAGAAGTTTGCCGTGCCTCTCTACTGTGGCATGATGACCGACACGGGCGGTTTCACCTACAACAGTTCGTCGCCGGAGATTTTCTACGCCGTCTGCCAGTTGCTTACCAAGCGCTTCGACAAAGACAAGATTTATCGCAACGTATATAATAATTACAGTTCGTGGGCCATCCGCCTCCGCGGTCACCTCATGAGCCAGAAGTTGAACGTGTTCGACGACCTCCACGCCTGCTACTACACGCTGACCCGCCAGGAGATGCGCGATTATCATTACGTGCGTGGCGATGGCGAGGGACTGGTCAATGAGCCGCTCCGCATCAAGGGCATGAAGATGAGCATCTCGCTGCGCGAGGACGACCGCATTGATAATAAGGTGTGGGTGAGCCTGCGCTCGGTCGACGATTTCTCGGTGGAAGAGGTGGCAAAGCGCTTCTTCAATGGCGGTGGGCACCTCAACGCCAGCGGCGGACAGCTCGACTGCTCGCTCGATGAGGCCGTGAAGATTACGCGAGAGGCCATTAAGTATTACGCCGAAGAACTGAAGAAGTAAGCCCCCGCATGCCATTCGTGCCTCGCACATGATGCCGGACCGATAGCTGTTTGCCAATATTTATTAAATAATTGGCACAATGGGCCTGTGCCACGTGGAATTTTCGTATATTTGCAGTCAAAAACAAGGATATGAAAAAACTGACTTATTTGCTTCTGGCTCTTTTCGCCATGACAGCGTTCGTGGCTTGTAACGACGACGAGTCGTATGCCGACCAGAAGAAAGCGGAGCGTTCTGCCATCAACAAATACATAGCCGACTCGGCTGTCAACGTCATCTCGGAGACGCAGTTTGCGCTTCAGGGCAACACCACCGACGTGTCGAAGAACGAGTTTGTGCTGTTCCAATCATCGGGTATCTACATGCAGATTGTGCGCAAGGGTTGTGGCGAGCCTATCCCCAACGGTAAGACCGTTACGGTGCTCTGTCGCTTCACCGAGTATAATCTGAAGACCGACACCATACAGCTCTCCAACATCAGAGACTCGCGCTGGGACGCCGTGGTCGACAAGATGACCGTAACGCGCAACTCAGCCGACTACACGGGCTACTTCGTGAGGGGCGAGAGCCTCCTGCAGGCTGTGTATGGCAACTCGTCGACGGCGGTGCCACAGGGATGGCTCATGCCGCTGGGCTTCATCAACGTGGGACGGCCCGCCAAGGAGGGTGACGAGGTGGCCAAGGTGCGTATCATCGTGCCGCACGACAAGGGACACGCTTACGCTACGCAGTATGTGTATCCCTGCCTCTACGACATCACCTACGAGCTCGGACGCTAAGCACATGGCATTGCTGACCGCGTGGCGGGGCAAGGGCAAAGACATTACCAAAACACTATCATGATGAGTGGAGCTCCAACCCTATTGGGAACGAGTTTTACCCACCGAAATATAATAACTTATGACCCTTATCAAATCTATTTCGGGCATCCGTGGTACCATCGGAGGCCGTGCGGGTGACACTTTGAACCCGCTTGACATTGTGAAGTTTACATCGGCTTACGCCACCTTCATCCGCCGTAGCGGCAAGTCGACAAGCAACAAGATCGTGGTTGGACGCGACGCACGTATCTCGGGTGAGATGGTGAAGAACGTTGTCTGTGGTACGCTCATGGGTATTGGCTACGATGTGGTGAACATCGGCTTGGCCACTACGCCGACCACAGAGCTCGCCGTGAAGTGGAGTGGTGCAGCAGGTGGTATCATCATCACCGCCAGCCACAACCCCCGCCACTGGAATGCGCTCAAGTTGCTCAACGAGCAGGGTGAGTTCCTGACGAAGGACGACGGCAACGAGGTGCTCGACATCGCTGCAAGAGAGGATTTTGAGTATGCTGACGTTGACGGCCTCGGCCATTACACGGAGGACAACTCGTTCAACCAGCGCCACATCGACTCGGTGCTCGCCCTGGAGCTTGTGGATGTGGAGGCCATCAAGAAGGCTCACTTCAAGGTGATCGTCGACACGATCAACTCGGTGGGTGGCGAGATCCTGCCCGACCTGTTCAAGGCGCTCGGCGTGGAGGCTACCTTCCTCAATGGTGAGGCCAATGGCGACTTCGCACACAATCCGGAGCCCATCGCCAAGAACCTCGGCGGCATCATGGACGCTTGCGCCAAGGGCGGTTACGACCTCGGCGTGGTGGTCGACCCCGATGTGGACCGCTTGGCATTCATCCAGGAGGACGGACAGATGTATGGAGAGGAGTACACGCTGGTAACGGTGGCCGATTACATTCTCGACCACGTGAAGGGTGCCACGGTGTCGAACCTGAGTTCCACACGTGCCCTGCGCGACGTTACCGAGAAGCATGGCTGCAAGTACTACGCTTCGGCTGTGGGTGAGGTGAACGTTACCACGAAGATGAAGGAGGTAGGTGCCGTCATCGGTGGTGAGGGCAACGGTGGTGTTATCTACCCGGAGAGCCACTATGGTCGCGACGCCTTGGTGGGTATCGGCCTGTTCCTGAGCTCTATGGCTCAGAAGGGTCTTACCGCAAGCCAGTTGCGCCAGACCTTCCCCAACTATTTCATCGCCAAGAACCGCATAGACCTCAGTCCTGAGACCGATGTGGACGCCATCCTCGTGAAGGTGAAGGAGATGTACGGCCAGCAGGCCGATGTGCAGGTTACCGACATCGATGGTGTGAAGCTCGACTTCCCCAACAAGTGGGTGCACCTCCGCAAGAGCAACACAGAGCCCATCATCCGTGTGTACAGCGAGGCTTCGACCATGGAAGAGGCCGATGAGCTGGGCAAGAAATTGATGGACGTGGTTTACAGCATGTAATCCATACAACAATCATAACGTAGGAGGAAAGCCATTGCGGCTTTCCTCCTATTTTTGTTTCATGAGCCAGACCTGTTTCTCATGGGCCTTCATGGTGGGCATCGTTCAATTGCTTACACTTGTTGGATGATGGCACACCCTAACATATAAAGAGGGTGTGCCAAAATTCAACTAAGCTGACTGAAAGCCTTAGTCCAAGGCCATTCTATGCTAAAACGGGCAAATCTTTCTGCATCATTCTTCCGGTAAATTGCTAATACATATAACGCCCTGTTGCTTTAGTATGAAATCTCATAATAGAAACGCCCGGTGAGCGGATGGCTCATCGGGCGTTTGGCTTATACATTCAACTATCTGCTGGATAGCCTATGTGTTATCTGATCTTGTAACCCCACATGCCATAGAAGAAGATGAAGAGGAAGCAGGGAACGCAAACCCAATAGCTGGCCTGGTAACCAAAGGCGTCGACAGCCAGACCTTGCAACCAAGGCATTACGGCGCCACCGGCGATGGCCATGGTGAGCAATGATGAACCGCTCTTGGTGAACTTACCAAGGTCGGCCATGGCAAGAGGCCACAGTGCCGGCCACATGAGTGAGCAACCGAGAGCCATGAAGAAGATGCAGTAGGTTGAAATCTCGGGGTCGGGGATGACGGCCACAAGCACTGAACCAACCACAGCGATGATGGCGCAGAGGCGCATGGCGGTGTCTTGCTTCAGATACTTAGGAATGGCAATGATACCTACGAGGTAACCTACCACCATGCCGATCGAGGGGATGAAGCCCCAGTTGTCGCCCGGCAGGTTGAGCGCCTTGGCGTAGTCGTTGGCTGTTGCCAGCGAGATGGTCTCAACACCTACATAGAGGAAGAGGGCCAAGCAGCCCAGCAACAGGTGGGGGAACTGCATGATGCTGGTCTTGCCTTCTGCGTAAGGGCAGGCTGGCTCGGCGCTATCGGCGCTGTCGTCCTCACCGGCGGCCTTCACCTCGGGCAGCGGAGCCACCAGGGCAACGATGGCCAAGGCTACGAAGATGCCGATGATGATGCCGAAGGGCATGTAAAGGTCTTCCATGTGGATGTCGCCAATGCCCTTGCCGATAACCAACGTGATGAAGAGCGTTGTGGCAGGCCAAGCGAGCTTGTTGCAGATGCCCATCATGGAGATGCGCTTAGCGGCGCTCTCCAACGGACCGCAAATGGTGACGTAAGGGTTCACAGATGCTTGCAGCACGCAGTTGGCGGCACCGCTCACGGCGCTGGCAATGAGGAACCACTCCAACGACTGCTCTTTGGCGGCCAGAATGAAAAGGGCAAAAGCTACAGCGAAGATGCTGAACGATAAAGCCATGGTGCGCTTGTAGCCAATGGCCTCAATGCACTTGGTGGCAGGAATGCCGAAGAGAAGGAAGGGCACGAAGGTGGCAGCGAGAAGCAGGCTCGACGCACCGGCCGACATGTCCATGGCACCCTTCAGGACGGGCATGAGAAATGAGTTGATGCCCAAAGCGAAGCCAATGGAGAAGAAGAACAATCCCACAAAAGCTAAGGGGACATAGAATGTTTTGTTGTTTGACATAAAATAATTTGTTATTAGGTATTAATAGGTACGATGTGATTGTTAGTGGGGTGTTGGGGGGCAGCTGCGCTGTTCGCTTGCTGCGTTATGTCGGGTTAAGTGTGATATGTTTGTTGGTTAGCTATAGGTTTAATCACGGCAGACGTCCTGAAAGGAGCAGGGTGAAGCATCGTTTGTACTCCTCAACCATCTGGTCGTGACCCGCTTGTTGGTAGTGGAGCTTGAAGATTTCGGTCTCGGAGAATGCGGGATAAATCTCTTCGCAATGGTTGACCATCATCATCTTGATGGCTTGTGGGTCAATGTAGCCCGAGCCAGCCGGTGACAACCGCTGGAGGGCAAATTGGCGGAAGAACAAGCTGATGTCGTCTTGCATGGTGTGAATCATGGTGTAAAATTACAAAAAAGATTACGAATGAGGGCCCTTTTGGACGTTAAAAATCATGGAAACCCCAAGGAATGCTAATAATAGGGGCTTCCTACCCGAAAATGAGGGCTTACTACCCCTGTTATCTTTCAAAAAACGACGTGTTTTGAACACGTTAAATCCCTATCACCCTTAGGGTTCTGACGGGGTTGGTTCATCGTTGGATGGGTGGGTTGTGGCGCTCGTTTGGGCGCTCATGTTATGGATGTTGCGCATGAGGCCGGCATATTTTGCGCGCTTTACGGCCGATCCTTTGAAGAGCCGGCGATAGTCGTCCTCGCTCAGTTGCTCCCATTGTTGGCGCGTCATGGAGAGCAATTCTTCGCTCGGTTGGAACTCGGCGATGTTGGTGGGGTGGGCGAAACGGTTCCAGGGGCATGCCAGTTGGCAACGGTCGCATCCGTAGATGAACGCACCCATCTTCGCCTTGGCGTCGTCGCTCAGCTCGCCACGATTTTCGATGGTTTGGTAGGAAAGGCAGAGATGGGCGTCGAACGCATGGGTGTAGCTCAGCGCATGGGTAGGACATTGGTCGACGCAGCGGTGGCAATGGCCGCAATGGTTGGCCATGGGTTGGTCGTAATCGAGCTCTATGTCGAGAAACAACTCGCCCAGGAAAAACTCGCTTCCGGCCTTGGGGATGATGAGCAGATGGTTGCGTCCCACCCATCCTAAGCCCGCTTGCACAGCCCAATAACGCTCCAGCACGGGGCCGCTGTCGACAAACGCGCGATAGGTTAGCTCGCGCCCCACTTGCTCCGACACAAAGGCGGCCAAGCGGTGGATGCGCTCCTTCATCACGTCGTGATAGTCTTTGCCCAACGCGTAGGCGGCAATCTGTGGCTCGCCAGCGGCCAACCGACGCTCGGGGGCGTAGTTCATGGCCAACGACACGATGCTCTTCAGCCCGTCCATCAGCTTACGGGGATCGAGGCGCTTGTCTAAATAGTTGGTCATATAGTGCATGCCGGCATACTTGCCCTCGTCGAGCCACCGACGGAGGTGGGCCTCCTCGTCCTCGCTGACGTGGGAGGCTTGGGCCACACCACATGCGGCGAAACCCAACTTCTGGGCTTCGGCCTTGATGAGCGCCGTGAGATCGTGACGGGAAAGCGGCATGCTGATTATTCGAAGGTCTTGAATTCGTAGCCTTGTTCCTGAAGCCATTCCAGGGCTTCAGGCAGGGCAGTTTTCAACTTATCGATGCTCTTGAGCGAGTCGTGGAAGGTGATGATGGAGCCATTGCGGGTGTAACGCTTCACGTTGCGCACCACATCATCGGCCGTCAGCCACTTGGAGTAGTCGCGTGTCACCAAGTCCCACATCACAATCTTGTAACGGCGTTGGAACCACCAATATACGGAATGGCGCATCCAGCCGTGGGGCGGGCGGAAGAGATGGGCCTTGATGAGGTCGTTGGCCTGCTGGATGTTCAGGGCATAGGTGAGGGTCCAGTGTTTGAACGACCCGATATGGTTGAACGTGTGGTTGCCCACCTGATGACCTTCGGCCACAATCTGATTGTAGAGATCGTGGTAGCGCAGCACGTTCTCGCCCACCATGAAGAAGGTGGCCTTGGCGTTGTAGCGGCGCAATGTTTCGAGGATGAAGGGCGTTGACTCGGGAATGGGGCCATCGTCGAACGTGAGATAGACCGAATGGTCGTTCTTGTCCATGCGCCACAGGGCGTTGGGATAGAGCCATCTCAGCCACTTTGCGGGTTGTTCTATAAACATTTGAATTGTGTTTTAACTAAAAGCGCCTGGCGGATGAAGGGCTGTTGCATCGGCAAAGCTCTTCGCCGTCAGGCGCTCTCTTATGATTGGTTGTTTAAGTGAACAGGGGTTTACTGCATGGGTTGGCCACCCTTGCCGATGAACTGGTTCAACTTAGCCTGCACCTCAGCGCCTTCCTTTTTGGCGAGTTTGGCGTCGATGTGCTGCGTGAGCTCATGGATCTGGTTGAGGATGGTCAACTGAACCATGAAGTCGCGGTTGGCTGAAGTGAAGCGCTGCCCCTCAAGCGTCAGGTAATAGGTGGCGTACTGATAAGCGTCGGTCCATACCTTGTGGAGAATCTCCAAGGCCTTCTTGTTCTTGCCCAAAGCGGCATAAGCCTGAGCCATGTCGAAGGCGCCGCTCATGTAGTTCATCGGGATGTTATACTCGGGGATTTCCTTCTCTGCCTTCTGCAGCACCTTCAGAGCCTTGGCGTTCTTACCCTCGGCGGCCAATGCGATGGCCAAGCGGCCAAAGAGGCGACGGTGGGTATAGCACATGCGCATGAGGGTCTCGTCGATGTAAAGGCCGGGAGTGCTGAGACCGCCGTAGCGGTAACGGTTCATCAGGTTGTTGTACATCTTCTCGGTGTCGATGGTCTTTGCGTTTGGCTGATTCGTAGAGAACGGTGTGATGCGGTTGGCAAGACCCTCAAGCACGAAGTTGTCGCCGAGGTTCATGTATGAGTTGCTTCCCACAGTTGTTGCGACATAAACAGGACGCGTCCAGTTGCAGTTGGCAATCATCTCGAGCATCATCATGTCGTTCTTGTAGAGGGCCTTCTTGCCCGCAAGCGAGATGACCATGCGGTCGGGGATGGAGTCGCAAGCCATGAGCATGCCGCTCTTCTTGACAGCCTCCTTGTCGACAGTGATATAGAGGGTGTCGGTCGGGATGACGTGCATGTCGTCGTTCTTAGAGCGAATCCAATACTTCATGATGTTCTTAACCTCGAACGGGTTGTCGCCAAACTGTGCCTTGGCAGCCTCGGGATCTTGCTTGTAGAAATCGAGCACCTGCTGCTTCAGGTTAGGAGCAACCTCCACAATCTCGTTGGTGCCTGAGCAGTAGTCGAGTCGCGGCCAGCTGATGGGCACTGAGGGTGAGTTGTAAGCCGGGCGCTTCATCTGGTCGATATACCAATCGGTAGACAGGTAAGAGAGGTTGCAGACGCGAGCGTCGGTGCGCACTCCCTCGGTCTCCTGGTTGTACCAGAGCGGGAAGGTGTCGTTGTCGCCATTGGTGAAGATGATGGGGTTGCCCTCGTCTTGCAGGGTCATGAGGTAGTTGCTACCAAAGTCGCGGCAGGTGTAACGGCCCGAACGGTCGTGGTCGTCCCATGTCTGACTGGCCATTTGGATAGGAACCAAGAGGCATGCTAATCCCACAACGGCTGCGATGACCACACTGTCCTTCTTCAGGTAGCGCTTCAGCAGGTCGATGATGGCGGCCACGCCCATGCCACACCAGATGGCGAAGGCATAGAAGGAGCCTGCGTAGGCATAGTCGCGCTCACGAGGCTGAACAGGTGTCTGGTTCAGATAGATCACGATGGCGAGACCTGTCATGAAGAAGAGGAAGAACACCACCCAGAACTGGCGGATGCCGCGCTGGCCGCGGAAGGCCTGCCAGAAAAGTCCGATGAGACCCAAGAGCAGCGGCAAGCAGTAGAACACGTTGTGGCCCTTGTCGTTCTTCAACTCGTCGGGCAGGTTGTTCTGGTCGCCGAGACGAGCGTTGTCGATGAACGAGATACCGGTAATCCAGTTGCCATGCTCCAACTCGCCGTGGCCCTGGATGCCGTTCTGACGACCGGCGAAGTTCCACATGAAATAACGCCAATACATGAAGTTGCACTGGTAAGACAGGAAGAACTTGATGTTCTCGAGCTGTGAAGGCATCTTCACCATGATGTTCTCACCGCAGCGGTCGTAGGGTACCTCGCTGCCGCTGACACCACCCATCCACGACTCGTAGTCCTGGGCGTGGTTAGCGTCGTACATGCGCGGGAAGAACATGTTCTGTGCATATTCGTACTTGTCCTTGTGGGTAACCACGAAGTAGGAGTCCTTCTCGTTCTTTGAAGCCTTCTCCTTACGGCTGTAGACCGGTGCGCCACCTTGCATGACGGGACGGCAGTAGTTGCCTTCGGTCTTCAACTTCACCTGTGAGGTGTAGGCCTGGCCGTAGAACAATGGGCGGTCGCCATACTGGTCGCGGCTAAGGTAAGAACCCAACGTGAAAATATCCTCAGGTGAGTTCTGGTCCATCGGCGGGTTGGCCACCGAGCGGATGACGATCAGGGCATAGCTTGAATAGCCAATCATCAGCATGAGCATGCAGAGAAGGGCGGTATTCTTGAATCGTGATGTGACGAGATAAACGGGCTTCTTGTCGACAAGCTTCTTGTGGTTGAGCACGAAGGCCAACACGGCCAATACCACAACCCCAATGGCTACAGCGCTCCAGCCGAAACCATAGAACGGAATGCCGATGAGGGCGAACGCCACGAGGAACGAAATGTTCTCACGCTTCTTGTTCTGACCCATATAGCTCTCGTAAATGGCCCACAACGTAGCGGCTACCAAGAGGATGATGTAGATGATGAGACCCGTGTTGAAAGGCATGCCGAGCACGTTGACAAACAGCAACTCGAACCATCCGCCCACGGTGATGATGCCGGGAACCACGCCATAGAGCACGGCGGCCACAATGGCGAACGACACGAGCAGGGCAATGAGTGAGCCCTTCGACTCGACGTTGGGGAAGCGGCGATAGCAATAAACCAGCACAATGGCGGGCAAGCACAACAGGTTGAGCAAGTGAACGCCGATAGACAGGCCAGTCATGTAGAAGATCAGCACCAGCCAACGGTCAGCGTGGGGCTCGTCGGCGTGGTCTTCCCACTTGAGGATGAGCCAGAACACAACAGCAGTGAAAGCCGATGAGTAAGCGTACACCTCACCTTCGACAGCCGAGAACCAGAAGGTATCGGAGAAGGTATAGATCAGGGCGCCCACCAGTCCGCTGGCCTCAATGGCAATGAGCTTGCCTGTGGTAAGGCTGCTCCAATCCTTCACGATGAGCTTGCGCGTCAGGTGCGTGATGGTCCAGAACAAGAACAAGATGGTGGCGGCAGAGAGCAGCGCACTCATGGTGTTGACCATGCGGGCCACCTCACTGGGATTGCTGACAAACTGGCTGAACAGGTTGGCGGTCAACATGAAGAACGGTGCCCCTGGGGGATGACCAATCTCAAGCTTGTAGCCAGTAGTGATAAACTCAGGACAGTCCCAGAAGGAAGCTGTCGGCTCAATGGTGGAACAATAGACAAAGGCGGCGACGAAGAACGTCAACCAACCAAGGATATTGTCCACTAATCTGTACTGTTTCATTTATTGTGTGACTAATTTTGATTTTTCAATCCTAAAATGCAAAGTTAATAAAAAGAGGAGAGAGAGGATAAGAATAGCCCGTTTTTTTAGTTTTTTTATTAGTGCCACTCGGTAAAATGGGCAGAAATCATGGGATTGTAGCCGCTATGCGATTTGACCTGTTGGGCTTGGTGTATTCTTAACGAGGCATTTGCCGTGAAGGCGGACGGGGCCATTGGGCGCTCGTTAGGGAAGAGAAAGTGAGTGGCAAAACGGTGCGTTGAATGGCCCATTGTCATGGTTTTTGGCTAAAAAGTGAGTTTGGTATCTGACGTATATTGCTAAACGATGCTCGAACTTTGTCGTAAACATGACGTTTCAAAAGAAGTAAGTGTTGGCTGGCCTTTCATCCCCCTTGTCGCTATGGTCCGGTAATGGCTTATAGGGGGAATATCTGTGACGGAGGATGGGTAAGGATCCTTGGGCATGTGGCTATGGGCGATGGGGTCCTTCGTTACAACAGCAGGTCTACACTATAGACGAGGAGAATGTAACGAAGTGCCTTGCCAAGCGTGATGCTGATGAAGGAGATGGGGATGTTGGCCCGCATGAGTCCCAAGACGATGGTGATGGCCGATCCCAAGACGGGTAGAAACGAGAAAAAGGCAAACCATGCGCCATGGCCCGCCATGAATCGCTGGGCTTTGTCGAGGTCGCGTTTCTTCACATGGAGATAGTGCTCTATCCAATCGAGACGACCCATTCGCCCTACGGCGTAATTGAACATCGAACCGGCAACATTGCCCACGGTGCCGTAGACGACCAAGGGCAAGGGTTCTAATCCGGCGGCAAGGAGCGCTAACATAACGGCTTCGCTACTGAAAGGAAAGAAACTGCCGGCAAGAAAAGCGGCTACCAACATGCCCCAGTAGCCATAATTGAGCAATATGTCGACTAAGGCATCCATATATTGAAAATGGTTAATGCTAAGGCGGCGATGATGAGAGTGAAAAACGTGATGTTGGATAGTTTGGAGTGTGTGAGCGACAGGAAGTGGCCGATAAGGGGCGACACGACCGTGAGAAGCAGCGACAACAGCACATCGAAATGCTGGGGCTGCAGAATGAGCAATACCAACAAACAAATCTCTAAGGTGATGAACATCTCGAAAATCATCCGGGTGCGAATCTTGTCCTGGTAACTATAGGCCACGAAATGCACGCTGCCAATGATGCCGAGGATGGCGACAAACAAGAATGTTAGGCCTCGATGGATGTCGAGCATGGAAAAGTCGAACGGTTGTTGCCAAAGCAGCATGGCCTCAAAATGGTCGGCAATGGCCTGTGGGTTGCCTATCAACAGATAATAGGCGCTCAAAAACCAATAGGGGAGCGCTACACCCAGGATAGACGCGATGAACGTGCGCAAACTCATGGCCAACACGTTGGTGGTAAGCAGAATCCAAAGAATGGGAACCAACCACAGCAATTCCACATAAAAGACGCTGGCCACACCGATGGCCACAAAGGCGTAGAACACCCATCCAACGGCTTGCTTGTCTTGAAAGGCGCGGAGAATGAAGTTGAGCGAGAAGATGAATGCCAGTTGCGCTATGCCAATGTTGATGGATGAAAACAAGAACGGGGACATCAGCACCACAACATAGAAGGAGCATGAAACCATGCGACTGTAGATGCGGATGAGCGAATTGTTGTTGTTGAGAATAACCATCATCACGGTGGAAGCAACAAGAATGAGCAGTTGCAACCATAGGCCTTGCGAGGCCATTCCTGAAATAAGGAACAGCAGCAAGCCATAGATGGCGGTCACGGGTAACGACCAACGCGACTGGGCTATTCTGTTTTGAGCGCGTTTAATCATGACGTTTCATTATGGGCGGCTTCTCTTTGCCTCCCTTGTACCTATTGAATTTGATGAAGTGATATGTGATGGTCGGTATTCACCTTGTCCCTTTTGTAGTTGGTTCTCATAGAGAGGAAAGCCTTGAAGGGCACAATGAATGTCGGCCATCACGTTCAAATATCCTGAAATGAGGAGAGAAGTCTTGTCAATTAGAGATCTTGACCAATGTCACGGCGGAAGTACATGTCTTTGAAGCGAATCTTCTGAGCCTCGGTGAAACTCTTATGCAAGGCTTCTTCCTTGTTCTTGCCGTATGAGGAAACGGCCAACACGCGACCACCATCGGTCACCACGTTGCCATCGGCCATCTTGGTTCCGGCGTGGAACACAATGCTGCCCTCTACCTCGTTGAGCCCCTCGATGACGTAACCCTTCTGGTAAGCCTGTGGGTAACCACCGCTAACCAGCATGACACAGACGGCAGCGCGCTCGTCGAACTCCACCTTACGTTGGTCGAGGTCGTCTTTGGCAACACCCTCCAGCAGGTCGACGAGGTCGCTCTTCAGTCGGAGCATCACGGTCTCGGTCTCGGGATCGCCCATGCGGCAGTTGTACTCGATGACCATGGGGTTGCCTTCCACGTTGATAAGACCGAAGAAGATGAATCCCTTATAGTCGATGCCGTCGGCCGCAAGGCCTTCAACCGTGGGGCGGATGATGCGGTCTTCCACCTTTTTCATCCACTCGGCGTTGGCGAAGGGAACCGGAGAGACGCTTCCCATGCCACCGGTGTTTAGGCCGGTGTCGTGCTCGCCAATGCGCTTGTAGTCCTTGGCTTCAGGAAGGATTTGGTAGTGCTTGCCGTCGGTAAGTACGAAGACAGAGCACTCTATGCCACTGAGAAACTCCTCAATGACTACCTTGGCTGATGCCTGACCGAACATTCCGCCCAGCATGTCGCGCAGTTCTTTCTCGGCTTCCTCAAGCGTAGGCACGATGAGCACGCCCTTGCCAGCTGCCAAACCGTCGGCTTTCAGCACGTATGGCGCCTTCAAGGTTTTCAGGAAAGCTACGCCTTCCTCGATCGTTGTGCCGTCGAAGGTCTCGTAGGCTGCCGTGGGAATGTTATGGCGTTTCATAAATCCCTTGGCGAAATCCTTGCTGCCTTCGAGCTCGGCTCCTTGCTTAGAGGGACCGATGACGGGAATGTTGGCGGTACGCTCGTCGGCTCTGAATGCGTCGACGATGCCGTTTACCAAAGGCACCTCGGGGCCTACCACCACCATGTCGATGTCATTGGCAACCACGAAGTCCTTCTGCTTGTCGAACTCGTTGACGCCAATGCTCACATTCTCACCAATGGCAGTCGTGCCAGCGTTGCCGGGAGCGATAAACAATTGGTCGCATTTCTTACTTTGGGCAATCTTCCATGCCATGGCATGCTCGCGCCCGCCACTTCCTAATAGCAATATTTTCATAATCGTCTGAATGTGTTATGTGTTTACGAAATTAGTAGGGCGGGTCGATGAATGACTGGGTGCGATGCTCTCTTGTTCCCAGCCTTCATGCAACCAACACCTGTTTCGGTCTGATAATCAGTTTGTTTCAAGATACTGATGGAGGAGGTTGATGATCTCCGTGCGTGTGGGCTCGGGGAACGTGCTGATACGAGTGGAATGGCTTCCGTCGGGCAACACGTAAACCTTAATGTACTTCTTGTTGTTCAGGAATTTAAGACCAGCTACGCCCGAGGCGCCCCATGGGTCGATACCGCCATAGATGTAAATCATCTTACGGTCGTTGTTCTTGAGCCAATTGATGGTTTTGTTGTACAGCGTCTTATCGAACTTCACGTTCTGAAGCTCCTTGGGTAACATGACACGATGCAGGTAACCCTTGGCCGACTTGATGGTGAGCCACTTTTTGAAGGGCTTGATGTCGTAGCCATAGTAGCCCAACTCACGTGCGGCTTGCACGTTGAATGAGCGGTTGGGGTTGTTCGGAGTGAAGTAGCCCGGCTCAGAAATGCCGATGAGATGGTTGAAAAGATCCTTGTCGGAAGCCGTTGCATCGGGAATCTGCGACATTGGAGTGCCCCACTGCCAGATAGCGAACGAATATTCGAGGACGCAATAGTCGAAGATCTCCTCCAACGGTATGCGGAAGCTGTAGCCCTTTTCGTTGCAGTATTGTGTGAACATCGGCATGAGCTTTGCCTTTCTCTTCAGCACCTCAATTTGGTAATCCTTCACGTGCTTGCGGTTGGTGGCGGTAGAAACCTGATGGTCGATAAAGGGCTCATGGCGTCCATCCTCAACGGCTGAGTTCAACGGGGCTACATAGGGAACCGACACATCGACATCGTCGGGGAAGAAAACGCGGTAGAACATACAGGTCTGGCCACCCTTGCTGATACCCGTCGACACCCATTTCCCTTTGTAAAGTTGGCGGAAGGTCTGGTTGACGTTGTGAAGATCGTAGAGAGAGTTCTCAACGGTCAGATAGTCCCAGTTGCAGGGTGAGGGTGTGGAGGCCTCGAAATAGCGATACTCCACGAATACGAGATTGGCGTTGAGCAACTTGGAGAGTTCCTCCTGGTAGCCCTCGCGCAGAGCATACTTACAGTTGTAACCCTCGGTGACGAGCACAGTAGGACGGTCGTAACCCACATGGCAAACCACGACACGCTGCTTGAATGTGCCTGCCTGATGGTGGATGGGATCCACCTCCTGTGTGATGTTCAGCAGATACTTGTTGTCGTAAGCTGTGCTTTTTAGCTCTTGCACGTCGCTGACACCCGGCAATGCTTGCAGCCTTGCCAACACCTCTTTGTCGGCTGCCTGCGCGAATAGCGGCAGAAGCAGCGCAACGAGAACCAATAGATGTTTAATCTGTTTCATGGTAATCTCTTGTTTCTAAAGTATTATGATAATAAAGTTAAAGGTCTTACTTCAAATAATCATCGAAATACTGAGAGATGCGCTCATGCAGATGCGTTGATTGGTGGCCACGCATGTTGTGTGGCTCTCCGGGATACACGAAGTAGTCGGGCTGTGTGCCATCCTGGATGCACTGCTTGAGGAACGACAGGGAGTGCTGCAATAAACATACGTTGTCGTTGAGGCCAACGATGATTTGCAGTTTGCCTTTCAGGTTCTTGGCCTTCGGAATGAGGCTCGAAGATGCGTAACCCTCGGGGTTTGTTTGCGGCGTGTCCATATAGCGCTCGCCATACATCACTTCGTACCATTTCCAATCGATGACAGGTCCGCCTGCCACGCCTACCTTGAACACTTCAGGATGGGTGGTCATCATGTTGATGGTCATAAATCCTCCGAAACTCCATCCGTGCACCCCGATGCGGTCTGCGTCGACGTAAGGCAAACTCTTGAGATACTTCACACCTTCCATTTGGTCGGCCACCTCGTTGTTGCCGAGGTGGCGGAACGTAACTTGCTCAAACGCCTTGCCGCGATGCTCGCTTCCGCGGTTGTCGAGAATGAAGAGGATATAGCCCTTCTGGGCCATGTAGGTCTCCCAACTGCGTGAGCCCCAATGCCATGAAGCGTCTACGTTGTGGGCGTGAGGACCACCGTATACATATATAATGGTGGGATATTTCTTGTTGGGATCGAAGTCGACGGGTAACACCAGGCGATAGAAAAGGTCGGTTGTGCCATCGGCTGCTTTCACAGTACCGTTCTTGTACTCAGGCATATTGTAGCCCTTCCAAGGATCGGCAGCGGTGAGATAACGCACCTTCTTGCCATTGTCAACATTGACAATCGTCATGTTACGGGGAACAGTAGGAGTGGAATATTTGTCGACAATATACTGGCCCGATGTGCTCAGACTGGCCGTGTGCCATCCCTCGCCATTTTCATCGATTAGGGTGCGCTTGCCGTTGTCGATGTTTACGCTATAGATATTACGCTGAATGAGGTTTCGCTCATTGCTGGCAATGATAACGCTGTGGCGCTTCTCGTTGAAGCCAATCGTCTCCATGACCACCCAGTTGCCACTGGTAATCTGCTTCAACTGCTCGCCCTTGGTGTTGAAGAGGTACAGATGGTTGAAACCATCCTTCTGACACTCGAGGATAAACTTGCTGCTGTCCCAAGGCAGGAAGACGATCGGAGTGAGATGCTCCACGTACTTCTCGTCGGTCTCATGGTAGATGGCGCCCTTCTTGTCGCCAGTCTCGGCGTCGTATGCCACGAGTTGACAATCGTTCTGGTCGCGGTTGAGCTCAATCATATAGATCGTCTTGTCGTCGGGACTCCATGTTACATTGGTGAAATAACGGTCGGTAGGATCGCCTGCCTTGAGCCAAACGGTCTTGCCTGTGTTCACGTCATATACGCCCACTTTTACCTGATGGCTTGTTTCTCCGGCCATCGGGTACTTCTCGGGAGCCGGCGTCGCCATGCGCGAACCGCTGGTGGGAGCCCATGAGGGGTCAGGGATGTTGATCAGGGGGAAGTCGGTCACCATGCTCTGGTCCATGCGATAGAAGGCCAGTTTGTTGCCTTTGTTGCTCCAGAACAAGCCACCCGATATGCCGAACTCATCGCGATGTACGCTCTGTCCGTACACGATGTTACGGCTTCCGTCGGTCGTCAGTTGGTTCGACTGGCCGTTGGCGGTCTGCACATAGAGCTGGTCGCCCTTTACATAGGCCGTGTTACGACTTCCGTAATGGAAGTTCCAAGCCTGCGCTGCCGAACGATCCTTGTATTCGATGGTCCACACGGCCTGGCCGGTTTTCCAGTTGAGCAGTTGCGTACTCTTGTTGTCGTTGAGAAGCACCAAGGGCTTCTTGGCCTCGGGAAACGACACGCTATACAGGCTATGGAGGTTCAAGCCGCTCTTTGCCTTGATGTCGTCCAAGGTGAAGAGCACGCTCTCCTTGCCTGTAGCCTTGTTAACGAGTTTGCAATCCTCCACATCTGTGCGGACGAGCTCATCACCCCACCAGGCCGTCCAACGGTTCTCAGCTATCATGTTGTGATAGTTGTTGCCGCCGAAGTTCAGGTCCTCAAGGGTAAACTTCTTCAGTTCTTGTGCTTGAACGCTTGCTGCATTCTGTGTGAACAATGCCGTCATCATGCCCAGCATCACCATGAATTTATTCATCTTCATTGCCGAATCGGTTCTTCTTGCCAAACTTCTTGTTACCTCCAAAACGCTTGTCGCCACCACGGCCCTTGCCGGCCCAGTCGCCTTTCTTGCCATAGCGGTCGCCGTCTTTGCCAAATCGGCCACCACCGCGCTTGTCGTCGCGACTGCCTGAGAAGTTGCGAGCGCGGTCGCCCGAGAACTTGCAGTCGCGGCGATCATTGTCTCCACGCTCCTCATCGCCGAATCTCTTGGGGCGACGGTCGCCGCGTTTGCGGTCGTCATCCTGGAACGAGCGACATGAGAATGCGTGGAAATGGAACGAGCGAATGTCGCCTTCCTCGTTGGCCTCCTGTTCGTCGAGGCGCTGCTTAAACTCGCGATTCTTCTTGAAGCGGTGCTTTTGTGCCATCTCGCGCTTCTCGTCATCGGTCTTCACAATGCCGCCCTCTGAGCGGAAATCCTTCATCTTGCCAGAGAACATGACGTACTTGCGGAACTCGCATTCCAGGCTTCCGTTGAACACGGGAATCTTGATGCTTGGCTTCAAACCAATCTGGTCGAAGCACTCCTCGCGGTAACTCAGCACCCAAGCCTCATTGCCAGCGAACTCGTTCTTGAGTTTCTCGCCAATCATCTTGTATGTGCCCAACAGGTTGGGCGTAGAGATGCGCTCGCCGTAAGGAGGGTTGGTGATCATGATGCTCTTTTCCTTCGGGCATGTGAAGTTCTTGAAGTCCTGCTGTTGCACGGTGATGACGTTCGACAATCCCGCAGCCTTCACGTTCAGGATGGCCGTGTTCACAGCCTTCATGTCGATGTCGTAGCCGTAGATATGATGGTTGAACTCCTTTTCCTTCGAGTCGTCGTTGTAAATCTCGTCGAAGAGGTCCTTATCGAAATCGGGCCATTTCTCAAAGGCATACTCCTTGCGGAATACGCCCGGTGAGATATTCTGCGCAATCAGAGCTGCCTCAATGATGAGCGTTCCCGATCCACACATGGGGTCGATGAAGTCGGTGTCGCCCTTCCATCCTGACATGAGGATCATACCAGCGGCCAGTACCTCGTTGAGCGGAGCTTCCACCGTATCCTGGCGATAGCCTCTACGGTGCAGGCTCTCACCGCTCGAATCCAGGCAAAGCGTTGCCTTGTCCTCAGCGATATGGATATGAAGGCGGATGTCGGGGTTGCTGATTGAGATATTGGGACGGTCGCCAGTGGTCTCGCGGAATTGGTCGACGATGGCGTCTTTCACCTTATATGAAACAAACTTGGAGTTTCGGAACTCATCGGAATACACCACTGAATCGACCACAAAGGTCTTTCCCTTAGTGATGTACTGGCTCCAATCAATTTTTCTTACCTCATTATATACGTCTTCAGCCGAGCGAGCCTTAAAGTGCTTAATGGGCTTTAGAATGCGAATAGCGGTGTGCAACTGGAAGTTGGCACGATACATCATCTCTTTGTCGCCCGTGAACGACACCATGCGGCGGCCGATCTGCACATTGTTTGCGCCCAGTTGGGTAAGCTCTTGTGACAGAACAGGCTCTAAGCCCATGAATGTTTTGGCGATGAGTTCAAATTCCATTGTTTTATGATTGTTATTTTATTCTTAATTTTAATATGTCTAATTAGTGGAGGCGTAAGGTTGCTTTTCTGTTGGCTAACGGTTGCAATGTGAGGCCATTCGTCATGACCCAGAGCTTGACAGGTCTTGAACCGATAGCCTGTTTGGCAGAATGAGTTGCTTGTTCTTATTTCACTTGCTGCATGTTTTTGTTGAACCGATAGTTGCATTTGCTTAAACCGATGGGGCGTCATTTATTAAATGCAGGACCATTGTGGCCTTCTTCGATGCTATTTCTTAAACACCTTTGCTTCGGGCGGCATGTCTTCGAGAATCCAGGTGTTGGCTCCGACGGTTGCGCCTCGGCCGATGGTGATGCGTCCCAACAGTGTGGCGTTGGCGTATACGATGACGTCGTCTTCAATGATCGGGTGACGAGGAATGCCCTTGATAGGGTTGCCTTGTTCGTCGAGCGGGAAACTCTTAGCTCCGAGCGTCACGCCCTGATAGAGCTTCACGTGGTTTCCGATGACGCAGGTCTCGCCGATGACCACGCCCGTTCCATGGTCGATGGTGAAATGGCTGCCTATTGTGGCGCCTGGGTGGATGTCGATTCCCGTTTCCGAATGTGCCATCTCTGTCATCATGCGTGGAATGAGCGGCACTCCCATGAGAAACAACTCGTGGGCCAACCGGTAGCTGGTTAGCGCCTTGAGGACTGGGTAGCACAGCAGTATTTCCGCATAACTCTTGGCCGCAGGGTCGCCATTGTAGGCCGCTTCGACATCGGTGGCCAGCACGCTCCTGACCTTTGGTAGTCGGCTAATCATTTCGCTGGCCAATTCGCGGGCTTGTTTTTTCAAATCGACCATACCGCTCTTGGTCTCGTAGTCTTCCGAGAAACACAGGCCAGCCAGTATTTGCTCCTTTAGCAAATAGCTTAATTTCTCCACCTCGACACCTATTTGGTACTGGATGGTTTGGATGTTGACTTGTGATTTTCCGAAGAATCCCGGGAAGAGGATGGCGCGCGACAATTGCACAATCTCCTCCAAAACCGTGCTCGACGGTAATGGATAGCCTTCACGATGTTGGTGGAAGAGTCCTTTCAGGGTTTGAGGGTCTGAAAGTTTTTCCACCGTTTCAGTTAGCAAGAGAATCGTGTTTTGGATGCTCATCTTTTGGGTAAATAATATGATGGCAAAGTTACAAAATAATTTAAAAGAAAAAAAGCAAAGCGGCAAAAAAGTAAAAGCTACATTATAATTTATGTACGCCTTATGCATAAGGCGGGGCAAAAGCTTCGATTTTTATGCATTTGCAAGACGAAAACGATGGAACAAAAGTGCTGTTACGGATGGTCGGCCCATTGTTAGCTGTTGTTTGGGGTGGCGATAAGCATTTCCTTTATTCGTTCTTTGGTAAGTGCGTGTCGATTAGTTTTGGCGTATTGCCTTATCAAAAGGCGTGCAAATTTTGAAAACTTTAACGCATAAAGATAATATATCACGTTGGTTTTTCGTACCTTTGCATAATATGAGTGAACCTTTGGCAGAGCGTTTGCGCCCCCGCACGCTCGACGACTACGTAGGGCAGGAGCATCTTGTGGGTCAAGGTGCGGTACTGAGGAAGATGATCGACAGCGGTCATATTTCCTCCTTTATACTGTGGGGACCTCCGGGCGTTGGAAAGACCACGTTGGCTCAGATTGTAGCCAATACGCTGAAGGTTCCTTTCTATACGCTGAGTGCTGTGACAAGCGGCGTGAAGGACGTGCGCGAGGTTATCGAGAAAGCCAAAGGAGGAAGGTTCTTCAACTCAGAGTCGCCCATTCTCTTCATCGACGAGATTCATCGCTTCTCCAAGTCGCAGCAAGACTCCTTGCTGGGTGCGGTGGAGAAAGGTGTTGTGACGCTCATTGGCGCAACCACCGAAAACCCCTCCTTTGAGGTCATCAGGCCACTGCTCTCGCGTTGTCAACTTTATGTTCTTAAGTCGCTTGGCGTCAGCGATTTGCAGAAGTTGCTACAACGCGCCATCACGAAAGATGTGGAGTTGCGCGAGAAACACATCGAGCTGCAAGAAACGGCGGCGATGATGCGCTATAGTGGCGGTGATGCCCGCAAATTGCTCAACATACTCGACCTGGTGGTGGAGGCGGCCGACAGCGACCCCATCGTTATCACCGACAAGATGGTGGAAGAACGCCTGCAGCAGAATCCGCTGGCCTACGACAAGCAAGGCGAGATGCACTACGACATCATATCGGCCTTCATTAAGAGCATTCGCGGGTCGGATCCCGACGCTGCGCTCTATTGGATGGCGCGTATGATTGAGGGAGGCGAGGATCCGCAGTTCATTGCTCGACGGGTGGTGATCAGCGCGGCAGAGGACATAGGCCTGGCCAACCCAAACGCCTTGTTGTTGGCCAACGCCGCCTTCGATGCGGTGATGAAGATCGGATGGCCCGAAGGACGTATCCCCCTGGCTGAAGCCGTGGTCTACTTGGCTACCAGTCCGAAGAGCAACTCAGCCTACAAAGCCATTGGCGAGGCCCTTAGCGAGGTGCGAAAGAGCGGCAACCAACCCGTGCCGTTGCCTATCCGCAACGCACCCACCGAACTCATGGCCAACCTGGGTTACCACGACGGATACAAGTATCCGCACGACTATCCCGGCAATTTCACAGAACAACAATACCTTCCCGACGAACTGCAAGGCTGCCGTTTCTGGCACGCCCAGCACAGTCAGGCGGAGGATAAGCTCTACCAACGGATGGTGAACTGTTGGGGAGACCGATACAAAGATAAAGATTACGAGAAATGAAGATTGTAGAATTAGACGGCTATGCTGCCAATCCCGGTGACATTTCCTGGGACGGACTGAAGGAATTAGGAGGACTTACCATCTATCCGCGCACCGCACCCGAAGAGGTGGTGGAGCGCGCCAAGGAAGCCGATGCTATTCTTATCAATAAAGTGAACATCACAGAGGCTGTGCTCGAGCAGTTGCCCAAACTCAAGTATATTGGTGTCTTGGCCACAGGTTACAACGTGGTCGATGTGGAAGCCGCCCACAAGCGTGGCGTGGTGGTTACCAACATTCCTTCCTATAGCACCGAGTCGGTGGTGCAGATGACCTTTGCCCACATTTTCAATATCACGAACCATGTGGCCCACTATGGCGATGCCTCACGCCAAGGTCGCTGGAGCGCCAACCCCGATTTTTGCTATTGGGACACTCCTCTCATGGAGTTGTCGGGCAAGACGTTGGGCATTGTTGGCCTGGGACATATTGGCCAACGTGTGGCCGCCATCGCCCATCAGTTTGGCATGGATGTGTTTGCCGTGACCTCAAAGGATGCCATGTCGTTGCCCAAGGGCATTCAGAAGACCACGCTCGACGGTTTGTTGGGTGTGGCCGACATCATCTCACTTCATTGTCCCCTCACAAAGGACAACTACCATCTCATTGACGCCGAGAAGATTAGCCGTATGCGAGAGGGTGCTATCCTCATTAACACGGCGCGTGGTGCGCTGGTCGACGAGCAAGCCATTGCCGACGCGCTCGAGTCGGGCCATTTGGCTGGCTATGGAGCCGACGTCATGGAGCAGGAGCCACCGCGCAAGGATTGTCCGCTCTTCTCCCAACCCCACGCCTACCTGACGCCCCATATCGCATGGGCAACCAAGGAAGCGCGCGAACGACTGATGCGCATCTGCGTCGATAACGTGAGAGCCTTTAAGGAAGGTAAGCCCATCAATGAGGTGTAAACCATTCAGGGTAAACCATTTAAGTATTCGTATATTCCTTCTTCCATTAGTAAATGATCAACACAGACCCTAAGGTGGTTGATACCATCCTCCAAATCATTGAAATCCTGGGAACACTGGCCTTCGCCATATCGGGCATCCGCCATGCCGCTGCCAGGCACTACGACTGGTTCGGTGGCTTTGTATGCGGCATTGCGGTAGCTATTGGCGGCGGTACGTTGCGCGATGTCATGCTCAACGCCACACCTTTCTGGATGACGTCGCCCATGTACATTCTTTGCACGCTCATGGCCCAGTTTATCGTCATCGTGTTCGCCCGATCGCTGAAACGCCTCGACAACGCGTGGTTTGCTTTCGACACCTTGGGCCTCGCCCTGTTCACCATTGCCGGATTGCAAAAGACTCTCGACTATGGGCATCCCATCTGGGTGGCTATCATCATGGGTTGCATCACGGGTTCCGCAGGTGGAGTGTTGCGCGACGTACTGCTCAATAAGATACCCGTTATCTTCCGCAAGGAGATTTACGCCATGGCTTCCGTCTGTGGCGGAGTGCTCTATTGGATCATGATTAGTTTGCACGTCAGCGTGGCGTTGTCGGCCATTGCCACGTTCTTGTTCATCGTGGTCATTCGTTTCTTGGCGGTGAAGTACCACATTTCCCTGCCCGTATTGAAGGGAGAATAGTGGGAGCGTACCACTATTCGAATCGTAAGAGCAAATTGTTATCCTCATTCGCAAGGCTTTGTTAATAGGCTTTGCGAATGGCGATTGTGTGTTTGTGTAAGAGCGAAGATATGGATGGCTTTAATCGCCCTGCCGCTCATTTGTCCAATGCCTTCTTCTTGATGACCCTGAGTCGGCCGTGATGGTCTTTCCCTGCCTTATGCCCCAGTTCAATCATGGCGCGTATGTCGGCGGTCTTAAAGCTGGTTACACCATATCCCTTGAGCTTGGGGTTGATGCAGAGGTCGGCATCCTTGCGGTTGCGATTGTAGTTTACAAAGTCGGGTCGCTGACGGAGCCACTTCAGTCCCTTGCCCATAAATTTCCTAATCTTCTTGGGCACAAAGTCGGGATGCTTGTTTTGTGTGAGGTCGATGGCTATGACGAGGTCGGCTCCCATGGCCCGCGCCACATCCACCGGCAGGTTGTTTACCAGACCGCCATCGAGCATCAGCATCGAGTCGGCGCGCACCGGCTTGAATACACCCGGTATGGCCATGCTGGCACGCATGGCCAGTGCCAAGTTGCCTTTTGCAAGCACGGCGCTCTGTCCTGTGTTGACGTTGCATGCCACAGCGCGGAAGGGAATGGGCAACGAGTCGAAATCGATGGAGTCGGGGTAGGCGCCAAGGCCCTGGTAGTGGTTCTTCGCGGTGAGCAGCGAGTCGAGAAATTGCATCACCCCCGCGCCTCTCATCAGTCCAAAGCCCTTGATGGCCTTCTCCTTCTCGCCTTTCTTGGCCTTTCGGTCGTTGAACAAGTCGAGCCAATCTTGGTGGGTAAAGAGCGAGTCGAGCTCCTCGGCGCGGTACCCAGCGGCATAGAGCCCTCCCACAATTGACCCTATGCTTGTGCCCACGATGTAGTCGATGGGTACGCCTATGCGCTCAATCTCCTTGAGCACACCCACTTCGGCAGCGCCCTTGGCACCTCCGCCGCCGAGCACCAACGCCACTTTGAGGCGATTTTTCGACTTCCCTGATGCTGGAACGACCGTTCCCGCGAGGGTTAGCATGAGAACGAAAAGGATGAGACGTATGCTTTTTGTCATGGCCGATGTGGTTTGTTCGTTGCGACAAAGATACAAAAATAATGCGTTCGGTGGTTGTGTTTGCGTGAAAAAGTCGTAAGAAACGCTGACAAAAGTTGAAAAGAAGCAATCGCAATCACATGGTTTTCCACTTCGGCATTATGACCTTTAGGGGTTTATGAACCATTGTGTGTGAAATGCGTGGGTCAAACCTTCTCACTTTTCAGTAAAAAACCGTAACTTTGCAATTCATGAGGGCCTACCCTTTGGCGGCGATCCTTTCCCGCAGCATGTGTGGTGGCTCTTCGAATAGATTAACTTGACAAACATTCTACACAATGAATCAGAGTGGAGAAAAGGAGGAACAGATATTAATTCGTATCACAGGTCAGGACCGTCCCGGTCTAACCGCATCGGTGATGGGCATCTTGGCCAAGTATGGCGCGCAGGTGCTCGACATTGGCCAGGCCGACATTCACGCAACGCTGTCGCTCGGTGTGCTCATTCGTCTCGACGAGATGCACTCGGGTCAGGTGATGAAGGAACTGCTCTTTAAGACAACCGAGCTGGGAGTGAACATCGGTTTCTCGCCCATTACGGACGAGGAGTATGAAAACTGGGTAAACCATCAGGGCAAGAACCGATACATCTTGACCATGATTGGCCGTTCGCTCTCAGCCCGACAGATTGAGGCCACCACGAAGATCATTGCCCAACAGGGATTGAATATCGACTCCATCCTTCGCCTTTCTGGTCGAATGAGCATCAAGGAGCCGCAGCGCAATGTGCGTGCCAGCATCGAGTTTTCGCTTCGTGGCAACCCGGCCGACCGCGCCACCATGCAGAAGGAACTGATGAACATGTCGCAAGAGATGGCCGTCGACTTCTCGTTCCAGCACGATGACATGTATCGCCGCATGCGCCGACTGATATGTTTCGATATGGATTCAACGCTTATCCAGACCGAGTGTATCGACGAGTTGGCCAAGCGTGCCGGCGTGGGCGACAAGGTGTCGGAAATTACGGCGCGAGCCATGCGTGGTGAGATCGATTTCAAGGAGAGTTTCAAGGAGCGTGTGGCGCTGCTCAAGGGTCTCGACGCCAGCGTGATGAAAGACATCGCCGAGCACATGCCTATCACCGAGGGAACCGACCGCCTGATGAGTGTGCTGAAGACTTGCGGCTATAAGATTGCCATTTTGAGTGGTGGATTCACCTATTTCGGCGAGTATCTTCAGAAGAAGTTTGGCGTCGATTACGTGTATGCCAACGAACTGGAGATTGACGAGAATGGCAAATTGACGGGCAATTATCTTGGCGACATTGTGGATGGGCACCGCAAGGCGGAACTGCTCAAACTCATCGCCCAGGTGGAAAAGGTTAACCTGGCCCAGACCATCGCCGTGGGCGATGGCGTAAACGACCTGCCGATGATTAGCGAGGCTGGTTTGGGCATCGCCTTCCACGCCAAGCCGCGTGTGGTGGCCAATGCCCAACAGAGCATCAACACCATGGGTATCGACGGCATCCTTTACTTCCTTGGTTTCAAGGACAGTTATCTGGGTGAGCAGGGAAAGCTCTAAAATCGAATTTTGTCAAGGGTGTGACCAAGGTAGGAAAGGCAGAAAAGACACCGGTCTCTCTGCCTCATTTGGACGTTTGGACAGCATGTGCCCCTTCAGGTCGTATGAGGTTCAACCTGACGAAAGTCGTTGAACAATCCTGGGTCGCACAGGGGTTTGCCTCGTCTTAGACCGGGAGGCTCTGTTGGCCTAATGAGAATTGTCCTCGTCTTAGACCAGGAGAAGCAACCCTACGTTTAGAGCATAGCCAAATATCTGTTTTGGAAATGCCCCTTCTTCATAGCGCAACGAAGCGTGCTCATCGATAAGAAGAGCACGCTTCGTTGCGTTATCATCATTATTTTTTCGTGAGGCTTATGGGTTGTTTCCTTTCCCTATAGCCCCTGTTAGCGTTTTCTTATTTGCCCTCTTCCAAGGGGAAAAGACCGTAGAGGCTGGCGTCGATCATGTCGGTCACCTTGCGGAAGTCCTCAGGAGTGTCCTCAAAACTGAGCTTGTCGCCATCGATGATGATGAGCTCGCCCTTATAGTTCTTGATCCAATCCTCGTAGCGCTGCTGCAAGCCCGTCAGGTAATCGATGCGGATGCTCTTCTCAAACGACCGTCCACGCTTCTCAATATGCTTCACCAGTGTGGGGATGGAGCTGCGAATGTAAATCATCAGTTGGGGCAACTTCACCAGCGACATCATCAGATCGAAGAGGTCAGAGTAGTTCTCAAAGTCGCGATCGCTCATGTATCCCTGGTCGTGAAGGTTGGGCGCGAAGATCTTGGCGTCCTCAAAGATGGTGCGGTCCTGGATGATGTTCTCGTCGCTTTGCGAAATCTCCACCACCTCCTTAAATCGTTTGTTAAGGAAATACACCTGGAGGTTGAAGCTCCAACGGTTCATGTCGTGATAGAAATCGTCAAGGTACGGGTTGTTGTCGACGGGTTCGAAACGGGGAGTCCATCCGTATCGTTTTGCCAACATCTTTGTCAGCGTGGTCTTTCCGCTGCCAATGTTTCCTGCTATAGCTATGTGCATAATGCGTATGTATTATCAGATTTTATTAAACAAAGTGTGTTCACGTCCTTCGATCTCAGCCAACTGCGTGTCGATCTGCTTCACAATGTAGGCGAAGTCCTCCCTGGAATGTTGGAAGTCGAGATTGTCGACGTCGATGGTCAACGTGCGTCCGGGATAATGGTTCGTCACGAAATCGTCGTATCTGTCATTGAGATTCTTCAGGTAATTGAGCTGCATGTTCTGCTCGTAGTCGCGCCCTCGCTTGTGAATGTTGTCCACGAGGTGGGGCACCGACGAACGGAGGTAGATCATTAAGTCGGGCATGCGAGCCACCATCATCATCGACTCAAACAATCCCATGTAGGTATCGTAGTCGTTGTCGCTCATGTTTCCCATGTCGTGATTGTTGGCGGTGAAGATGTAAACGCCCTCGTAGATGGAACGGTCTTGCACCACCACCTGCTTCTCATGGTTGATTTCGAGAAGGTCTCTGAATCGTTCTTTTAGGAAAAACACCTCCAGGTTGAGGGCCCAACGCTTCATGTCCTTGTAATAGTCGGAAAGATAGGGGTTGTCGGCCACCGATTCCTTGCGTGGCATCCAACCGTAATGGCGAACCAAGAGGTTGGTGAGCGTGGTCTTTCCCGAGCCGATGTTTCCTGCGATAACTATGTGCACGTGTTACGAATATGTCTTTTATAGGGTTCTTACTATGACGAGTGTGGGGTGGTGTGATGGGTTGTTAATGGCGAAGGGCCAAGTTGTAGTTGTAGTATTTCTGGTTTCCGGTGATGTCTTCCACCTCCTCGATGAAAGGCGGGAAGTTGACATGCTCCTTGTCGGTGATGCCTTTCGTCTCCAGGATGACCAGTCCTTCCAACTGTTTCTCGTAGGTGTCGAGCTCAAAATATTGTCCCTTCCAAATGAAACTTTTGCGTTGTTTGCAAATGGTTTGTCGGTAGGGGTCGGCCTGCGAGAGGAGACTCTCGTAGAGGGCGTTGCTCACCTGTCGCTCCGTTTCCACCTGTTGGTTGGCTTTGAGCGTCTTTGTCGTGGTGTGCACGTTGACCACATTGCCGTTTGCCCATTCCCTCTGTCGGAGGCGAACCTCACTGTCGGGGTCTGAAACCAGGTAGGTCTGCATGATGTGTGAGTCGATGGAGGAGGGTATTTCGCCCGTTACCTTCACGATATACTTGCGTTCCTCGGTGATGGGCTGTGGCAAACCGAGCACGGCCGAGATTTCTTTCAGCACACGGTTGATCTTGGTGTTGAAGTCCTGATGGTTGTTGATGACGCGCAGGTGTGGGTGCTCAGTCCACGCGTTGATAACCTTTTTGTCCAATTCGCGTGCGAGCTCGAGGCCCTCGGTGCGCTCCTTGTTGTTGCTGGTGGTATAGAACTCCTCGGCTCCGTCGGCAGCTGAGACGAGGTGAAGCACGGCGTCGTAACGGTTGCGAAGCTCCAAACTATTGGTGCCGACCAATGAGGTGATCTCCTGCCAAAGATGTGCGTCCATGTAAGCGGATATGTCCATGGCGCCGCGATCGCACACAATCACGGCAGGTTCGTCAACCTGTTCAGCCATCTTGATGAACTTGTCCTCAAGCGCCAGCTGTATTTCGAGGGTTGCTTTTTCGCCTTCGTAGAAGAAGTTTCGGTTCTTTGTAAGGTAGTCCATGCCCGATTGGGCAAAGAGTGTGGGCACCTCAGGGATGGTGAACACCTTGAACCCCATGCTCGAAAAGTGGTCGATGATCTTCACCAAAGCCGTGGTCTTTCCTGCGCAGGGGCCTCCAGTAAGCACAATTTTCTTAATATCTTTCATGATTGTAGGGACATCTCGTTGTGCGGCTCATTCCGTTTCACAAGCTCTCTGATGCTATTTCGTTTAAGTTGAGGTGTTATTGTTTGCATTGGTTGTACCATTCCCTGAGGGCGATCCTGGGTGTTCCCAGTTTGACCACAGCGTCCAAGTCGTGTCGAGCGTCACTGATTTTTCTCAGTTTGATGCGTATGTCGGCTCGCTCCAGCAGGTAATCGGAGTTGTTGGGGTCGCGTTTTAGGGCCTCGGTGTAGTCGTATTCGGCCAACTCAAGTTGGTTGCGCTCCTTCTCCATGCCCGCTCTTGCCGCCCAAGCCACCGCCGAATCGGGGAAGGCCGTTACCAAACGGTTGATGCCATCGAGCGCATCGGTGTAATGCTGGTCCTTCTGGTTGACGAGCGCCAATCCCAGTTGGGCCTCGAAATTGCCAGGAACGATGCGCAGGAGGTTCAGGTAATCGAGTCGTGCAAACTTGTACCGGCGCAACTTGTCGTTGGCGTAGGCACGATAAAAGAGCCCCGCCACATTGTAGGGCTCTTTCCTAAGCACCTTGTCATACTCATCCTTGGCATACTGCCATTGCTCCAACTGAAGGTTCCACGACGCCTTTCGTAACATCAGGTCGACCGAATCGGGGTGGAACGACAGCGTTTCCATGGCTTGGCGAAGGCTGTCGCGAAGGTTCTCGCGGGTCAGATCGCCGTTGCCCTTCGTCTGCGCCGTCGTAGGAAGGACGGCGGAAACGCATAACAGGAGTGTTGCAACGATGCATTTAAGATATGGTTTTCTCATGAGAGATGCTAATGCTTGAGGTCATATTCGTTATTTGCGGGCATGCTGTCCATTACCCCCAACAAGTCCGTTTCTTTCCAGCCGTCACATGGTGCGTCGCTGGTTTGTGGGCCGTTCAGTATGATCGGGTGGGTTATTCGGCCTTTTTCTGTGCGTTGTATTCGCCAAACGCCTTGTCGAAGGCTTGCAACTGATCGTCGTTTAAGCCACGCTGCAGCAGCACCTTACGTAGACCTTTATAGTAGTTGGCCACCTTCTTGTTTAACGATTTCTTTCCTTTGGCCTTGGCGTAGATGCCGTCCAGGTCGGTCTTCACTTGCGGCATGAGCTCGTCGAGGAACGAAACGTCGGTCGTTGGTGTGGCGTTAGCGGCGTTGGTTCCTACCGTTTGGCTGTCGGTGGGGTTGGCCGCATTGGCGTCGATGTTCTCCACCTGCTCCGTCTGAGGTGCATTGGCGGCGTCGTCGGCTTGACTGCGCTGACGGAAAATCCATATGGCAGTAAGCACTACTAAGGCTGCGATGACACCAACCAACGCCAATCCCTTGCGCTTGTTGCCAAATTGTATTCCTCCGCCAGTGTTGCTACCCTCATGATAGTCGGCTCGTGAGCGCTTCTGGTGATTGAGCGCAGAAAGGAACGCGTCGATGTCGGGGAAGCGCTCATTGCGCCCAAAGCTGCAACATTCGTCGATCACAGGGCGGTACGAAAGCGGCATGTTGAGATACTTTATCACCTGTCCCAAGGAGAAGATATCGGCTCGCGCATCAAGCGTCACGGTTCCATCCTTGGCTTCTGGGGCAACAAACTTCAAGGTGTCCATGGGTTGTTTCAGTCCGTCGGCATAGCGCTGGCGGAAGTTGAGAATCTTCACGTTGTCGCCCTTGGTGGTCACAAAGATGACTGAAGGCGACAGGGCGGTGTGCACGCAACGACGACCGTGCATGTAATCGAGTGCCTCTGCAATTTGGTTGATGATGGCTTTCTTCTCCTCTTTGCTATGACTCTCGGCAACATAGTCGGACAACGGGCGGCAGTCCTCCCATTCCATGATGATGCATGTGCCCAAGTCTTCGGTCTCTTTGAGCTCAACGTATTTGAAGATGTTCGGATGGTCGAACTCCTTGTAGCGCGCAAAGTCGTTATCCAATACCTTTTTATACTGTGGCCTATCGCGGTAGGCACTCTTCATGCCCAGCGCAATCACTTCATGGTTGGCCTCCTTCAGCACCTTCAGTTCATAGATGCCAGTGGATTTTAAAGCATTCACTTCCGTCATATTTTTTCCTTCCTATTGCGAAAAATGTTTCTGTCGAAAAACTTATCAGCGATCCCTGAGTTGCCAAAAGGCCACCGCTGCCGCCGCGCCCACATTGAGCGAGTCGGCCCCGTAGGCCATGGGAATCTTCACGATATAGTCGGATGCGGCGATCGCCTCTTTGGGTAGTCCGTCGCCCTCGGTGCCGAGCACGATGGCTAAGTGGTGCTCAGCCATGAGCTTCGGGTCGTCGAGCGAGGTGGCGTTGGGCGCCAAAGCCATGGCCACCGTCTTGAATCCCATGTCGTTGAGCTGTTGCACAGGTCCGTCGATCCATGTCCAAGGAACCAGGAATACCGATCCCATCGACACCCTGACCGCCCTTCGGTTGAGCGGGTCGCAACTGTCCCGGGTGAGCAATACCGCTCCTATGCCCAAGGCGGCCGCCGATCGGAAGATCGATCCGATATTGGTGGTGTCGCAAACGCCCTGTATCACGGCGATGCGACGCTTGCCTTTGCAGATGTCGGCGGGCGTGGGCATCACCTTTCGGCGCATGGCGCAAAGCACGCCACGCGTCAGTTTGTAGCCCGTTAGCTCTGTCAGCAGCGCCCGATCGCCCGTGTAGACGGGTATGTCGCCAGCCTCTCGTATGATGTCTGCGGCATCGCCCTCTATGTGACGCTCCTCGCAGAGCATCGACAGCGGCTGGAAACCGGCCGCCATGGCCACACGAATGACCTTGGGACTCTCTGCGATGAAGAGTCCGTTGGGATCCGACGCGTCTTGACGAAGTTGGTGATCAGTGAGCCGACTGTAGACTTCTACACCCGGCTCGTCCAACGACTTGATGGTGATAACGGGCATGGTTCTGGAGTTATTTCTAACCGATGGTTATTCGTTGACCTTGTTTCCTTGGGTGTCGATGCGGAAAGTCTCCTCGCCCAGCTTCACCTCCATGGTGCCGCTTGCGATAGAGCCGATCTCGTCGTAGATGGGCTTCACGGTCTCCTTGCCGCTCTTGTCCACCAAGCCGTATTTCTCGCCGACCTTCACCAGGGCCAAGTCGGGATAATGCTCGCTGTAGTTCGACTCGATGGCGTCGTACTTGATGGGGCAAATGATGTTGCCCTTCACATCCACGATGCCGTACTTCTTGCCGTCGCTCACGATGGCATAGCCGCCTCTGAACTGACTAACCTCCTGGAACTTACCGCTGCGGCGCAACTTGTCGGCCTGGGCCACGTAGTCGATGTCACCATTTTTATAGTACACATCCGGCTCGTTGTTGGGTTTCAGCACCAAGTAGCTCACGATGGCTACGATGATGATGATTGCGCCAAGGATAATGTTGCGCTTCAACTTGCGTCTGTATTCCTGATCGGCAGCCTCGTTGGCTGCAATCTCTGCCTCCATTTCACGGCGGCGAGCTTCCATTTCTTCTTGTGTCATCTTTTGGGTTTTGAATGATGATTATTGGGCAAAGTTAGTAAAATAATGGTAATTGTGCAAACGAAAGGGGAGAATTGTTTAGCAGCCCTTTCCGTCGAGGCTGCATGAGGGCGCTTCGGGGTCGTATTCGCGCAGCCCCACATCCTCGGGCTTCAGCGTCACGGTACCGTCTTCCAACAGGAAGCAAGGGATGCCTACGTCGCCCACCTCCTTGGCATGGTCGAACGCGGGAGAGGTGTCGCGAAGGTGTATAAACTCGCGCATGTAACGCACATGCTCACCGATATCCAACACTTGGAAACGGTCGTCGCCATCGATCTGCTCGTCCAAGTAGACGCAATGGGGACAAGTTTTCATTCCATAAATCTTAATCATGGGGCTTGTGGTTATAGGGGTTATTTATTTGTTTTGACGGGCACAACAATCGTCATGATGCTCTTGGCAGGCATGTTGAAATGAAGGTTGCGCTTGTTTTCCGATTGGAAATCGCAGGGTTCAACATCCTGTGTGCGTGTGGTTATATATCCTTGTCCCTTAGTGGGTTGCGACCTTCCGTTCAACAGATTGATGGAATAGCTCTGCGGCTCCTTTGAAAGATTAAGCGCCACTAAAACGAGTTGCTTCTTGTCGGGACTGATGGCCGCCAAGGTGGAGGGTAGGGAAGTGTCGACAAACGTGTAGCCTACCTTGATGAACTTACTCACTTGCTGGCGAACGCTATAATGCTTCACCTTGCGATAAGTTTGCTTCCCAAAGTCGCAGTCGATCATGCACCACTGGTCGTCGCGCTCAGCCGCATACTGCCAATCGATCCACGCGTCGGGCTGTATGTAACGCTCGTCGTCGAACAAGGTTTGTGCCAACCGCAGGTTGCCATCGATGCCGCGTCCGCCAGCACCCACCTCGCTCATCCAGAGCATCTTGCCTGCGCCTCTTGCCACCTGGTTCACGATTTTGCGCGATTCGTTGTCGGCCTTGTAGGTGTGTACGTTCCATTGCCCCACCAAATCGAGCACTCCTGCCTCTTGGTAGGCCTTGATGCCCTTGGCAGACGTGGCCACCTCTGTCTCATCGGAGGCCGATATGACAGTCTTCAGTCCGGAGGCTTTCAGGATGGGGGAGAGCACCCTCAGGAAAGCAATCTGCGATTCGAAATCGAAATGGCAACCCTCTTGGCTGCCGTTGCGGTTCCAATAGTCGGTCATGGGTTCGTTGAACGGGTCGAGCGTCTTAAACTCGATGCCATACACATCTTTATAGTGTTTGCAAACGTCAACCAGATAGTGGGCAAACTCCTCGTAATACTCAGGTCGAAGATTGTCCTTGTTGGGATCGTCGTTGCCACCCACGCAACCGCTATACGTCATGTAATAGGGGCAACTGTTGGAGAATGCCTCAAAGATGGCATCGGGACGTTTCTGCTTAATCTTCAGCATAATACGACGCTGCGCTAAATCTCTTGTCCAAACATAGTCACCGTTGGTCGAATCCTTGAATCCTTCCATCTCAGCGCGCAATCCCTTGCCGCGCCCCATGTGGTGAAGGTCGCAGTTGCGGTTGAGCGGATCCTCACCGCCACCAATGTTGTACCGGAAGATGTTGAAGTTGAGCCCGTTGGGACTGACCAGCCAGTCGACCAGCTCATCCACTTTCTCCTCATCCCACTTGCCACACATGTTGGCCCACCAACACAGGCTGACGCCCCAGCCCTCATGGCGTTGGCGCAAGGCCGAGAGGTTTACCGTACCCTCAATCGTATTGGAAGGTTGTGCAGAGAGCGGCAGGGTGCCTAACAGGCATAACACAGAGATAAAAGCGATGCGAATGGATTTCATGTTGCGAATGGATATATGTTCGTTACAAAATTACTAAAAACTATTCGTAATATTTGGTTATGCAGCATCATTTTATGTAATTTTGCAAATAAATTCTTCCATACCATGCAATTTAGTCACGATAGCATAGCTTCCGCTTACGCATTTTTCCATCAGAAATGGCGCGTTTATTCCCAATCGCAACTCGCTTGGCAACAAGACGACATTGAATATGCCATCAGTTCGTATGTCGTTTCGATGGACCCCAATCTCTACGGTGCCTTGTCGAATGGTCGGCCCGATTTCCTGAAGTCGCATGCCACCTTCGCCGCCGATATGGTGGAGGCCATCGATCAACTTGAGTCGTTGTTGGGCGAGTGATCTGTATGTGCTATCTTTTATTCCTCCTGTGACCATAGTTGTGCTATTTATCATAACCACCGTTATAGAATTGGTAGCTATCATGAGGCTGACGGTGGTTCGCCAAGCCATAAAGCGGTTCGGCCGTATAGCAAATACCCTACGGAATAATCAGGACAATCTATATAGCAATCTACACATTTGTTTTGAACGAAAGAAATGTTGGCTGCAAATACGCGATTCACGGGCGTTTTATGTAATGCGCTAACAATCAAACGGTTACCGCTTTGTCTATTCTTTTTCCGTTGAAAATCCTTCGTTTTGTCTTCCGAAAGATGCCTAACGGCGTTGCGATACATGCCCAGACGAGGCACGGAACCTACCTAACCGCACTGCGAAAGATGGTCTTTCGCAAGTCGATACATGCCTAATCCCACTGTCGAGCCTCTTTTTCCACTGTTAAATTCCTCCCAAACGCATTTTTCGCTCTCTATTTGATCTAAAAACAGAGTCCCACTTTTTGGGAACAAAACCTAACAATGGGCATGCGGAGAACCTATGCGTTAGCGGTGTAGTTCTCCACCAAGACTCGCTTGGTTTATCCCATGTAATGAGGTGGAAAAACAAAAAAGCCCAATGCTTCGCATGGCCTCTGTTGCGTAGGAGGTCTACGAAAAGCATTGGACTTTCGATATTTGGGCGAGCCCATCGGCTTTTTAGCCTTGGTGAGTGTCGCGAAGCAGGTCGTTGACGGTCTTCACAGGGTTGAACGTTGAGAGCGGAACCTCTACGAAGATGGTGTTCCAATCGCTCATGGCACCGTTCCACAAGCCCGGCAGCTCCAGGGCATTCAGCTCACGTCCGTTCTTGCTCTTCGAACTGATGAAGCCCGTCCGGTGGTCAACATATTGGGGAAGGTTGAACGCATGGCCCTTGTAGTCCTTCGTGGCACACACCAGGTCGACGGGGTTGAAATGGGTTCCACTGGCAAACATCTTCATGTAATCGGCATTGTTCTTGTCGATCTGACTGCTCTCCAGGATCTGCAGGCTGACGGTACCATCCTGGTTGTAGGCCAAGAACGGACCACCACCGGGCTCACCAACGTTCTTCACCACGCCGCACACGCGCATGGGTCGGTTGAGCTTGCCCTTCAGATAGCAAACCAGTTCGGCATCCTCGAGCTCCTTGATGTCGGCCTTGCGGCAGCACAAGTCGCGCTGTACGAAGCGGATAATCTCCTCGAGCTTGTCGTGGTTATACTGGCCCGACTCGAGCATACGGAGGTATTCGAACGCCTTGCGTTGCATCTTCACCAACACACCAGCGATGATTTGCTTCCAAAGCACGGTGTCGCCCTTCAGGCGGTCGGGCACCACGTTGTCGATGTTCTTAACGAAGATGATGTCGGCGTCGATGTCGTTGAGGTTTTCGATGAGTGCGCCGTGGCCACCCGGACGGAACAACAGCGAGCCGTCCTCGTTGCGGAACGGGGTGTTGTCGGGATTGGCGGCGATGGTGTCGGTGCTCGGCTTCTGCTCAGAGAAGGTGATGTCGTACTTCACGCCGAACTTCTTCTCATAGTAATCCTTCTTCTCTGCTACACGTTGCTCAAAGAGTTGCAGGTGATCGTGGCTCACGGTGAAATGGACGTGGGCCTCGCCATTGCTGCTGGCGTAGAGCGCGGCCTCCACCAAGTGTTCCTCCATCGGTGTGCGGGGGCCGTCCTCGTATTGGTGGAACAGAAGCAGGCCCTTGGGCAGTTGACCGTAGTTGAGTCCCTCGGGCTTGAGCATATTGGCCACCACAGCCTTGTAGTTGCCCTCGGCAATCAGGTCCTTGGCGCACGCATCGTTGTTGGCGTGGCATTTCTGGCACAATGCCTTGCGGAACGCAAACTTCTTGATGTTGTCAAAGAAGGTCTTCTCAAACTCGGTCTGGGGTGTATCGTAGTCGGCGCTGAGGAAGGCGAACATGTTCTTGAACATGCGGCTGGCAGCGCCCGATGCGGGCACAAACTTCACCACCTTGTGGCCCTCACGCTTATAGTCCTCCCATGCCTGCTCGGCCTCTTTCTGGGCGGTTGCGTCGGGTGCGATGATGCCCTTGCCAACGGCAGCAGCGGCCTCGATCTTCAAAAAAGGAAAACCTTCCTTGTGTTGTACGAGCTGTCGCTCCACCTGTTCCACGGTCATGCCGCGGCTCTCAATTTGTTTCTTGTCTGCTTCTGTAAACATTGCGCTTGATATTTTAGTGTTTCCTTTTGTGCAAATTTACTTATAAATTTCGGCTTTTCATGCATCGTGATGGTGCTTTTTCAGCCAATTATAGATAATTTCACATCCATTTAATGGTCAGTACGCGTTGGGTGGTGTTCTTGTTCAAGGCCACCCGGTCGTCGACCCTTCGCCCAACGACCCACACGATGGCTCCGGCGGCGTCTACAAGCACCAGTTGTTGGCGTCGCTCAATCACCGAAACCTTCTGGTCGGTGAGAAAGTCCGACACGAGTTTGCTGTGTTTCATGCCGAAGGGCACAAAGCGGTCGCCTGCCTCCACGGGGCGTAGGGTCAGCGGAAAGGCCACGTTGTCGGCGTCGAGGGTGACGGTGTGTGGGTGCCGCGAGGGTTCCATCGGCCCTTCCGTTTGTTGGAACGAGAAGCGTCTTTCGTGGTTGCCTTGCCGAAGAACGTATGTGCCACACTCAGGAATGTGCATGGCTGGCGTAGCTATCCCCCACTCGTCCTTGTTGATGACGAGTAGATGTTCTCGATCGATGAACGCCACCCATTTGTCGGCAAGCCACATGTTCCCATTTGTTTGGTTATCAACGATTTCGCCCACTTGTGTTCTACGAAAGCCGTAAGGGCTTAAAAGGTGCCAAAGAAGGTGCTCGGGTGAGGGCTGTTGGTGGAGAAGGCGTAGGTCGATATTGAGCGAAACGCCTTCGGTGGTCGTTGGGTTGCAGACCTTTTCGGCCTGGTCGTGGAGTGCCTGATGGATGATGGCATCGGCCTCGCCCAGGTGTTCCGCCATGCGCAAAACATTCTCCTTGACGGCCGGATTGATCTTTTCCAACTGTGGGATGATGTTCAACCGCAGTTTGTTGCGCTGCACCGCGTCTTCAAGATTGGTGTGGTCGGTTACGTAATCCTGCCCCACGGCTTCGAGATATTGCATCACATCGTTGCGCGTGACGCCCAACAGGGGGCGCAGGATGTTGCCGTTGCGCCATCGCATGCCCTGTAACCCACGTAGGCCTGTGCCCCTTACGAGGTTGAGCAGGATGGTCTCCACCTGGTCGTCGCTATGGTGCGCCACACAGATGCCGCGGGCTGCTATGTCCTTGCAAAGTTGGTCGAAATAGCTGTAACGCAGTGTGCGGGCAGCCATTTCGATGGATACTTGATGCAATTTGGCGTAACTCTCTGTGTCAAAGTGTATTCTGTGTAGTTCGATACCCATCTTTTTGCACAGTGTTTCACAGAATTTCTCATCTCGGTTGCTCTCTTCTCCGCGTAGGTGAAAGTTGCAATGGGCGGCATGAACGGTATAGCCCAACGACACGAGCACACGCAACAATGCCACGCTGTCGGGACCGCCCGACAATGCCACAACATAAAAGCCGTCACGACACAATAGGTCGCGACGGCTTATGGCGTCTTCAATTTTCCGTTCGAAGGTATGAACCATGTTATGATTGGTGTTGTCCATCATGATGATGGGTTGTCATTCTACATACAGAACCAGTCCTTTTAAGTATTCGCCCTCGGGGTGATAGATGTTGATGGGATGGTCGGCGGGCTGGTGGAGCTGGTGGATGATGCGAACCTTTCGGCCGCTTTGCGCTGCGGCGGTGAACACCGCACTGCGGAACTGGTCTTTGCTGACAGCCTGCGAGCAACTAAACGTGAAGAGCAGGCCGCCTTCCTTGACGAGACGTATGCCCTTGGCGTTGAGACGGATGTAACCCTTCAGGGCGTTGTGCAGGGCTGCGCGATGCTTGGCAAAGGCTGGCGGGTCGAGCACAACGATGTCGTATTTGTCTTTCTTTTCCTCCAGGAAACGGAACGCGTCCTCGCAATAGGCTTCGTGGCGCGGGTCGCCCGGAAAGTTCAGGCCGATGTTGTTGTTGGTGATTTCGATGGCCTTGGCGCTGCTATCCACCGAGTGAACACATTTGGCACCGCCTCTCATGGCGTAAACGGAGAAGCCGCCCGTGTAGCAGAACATGTTGAGCACCGTCTTGTCCTTGGAATAATGCTCGAGCAAGGAGCGGTTCTCGCGCTGGTCGACGAAGAATCCGGTCTTTTGGCCGCGAAGCCAATCGACGTGGAACTTCAGGCCGTTCTCCACGGCGATGTCGTCGTCGGTGTGGCCGAAAATGAAGCCGTCCTCCTCTTCAAGGTGGGCTTTGTAGGGAAGGGTTGTCTCGCTCTTGTAGTAGACTTGCTGGATGCGGCCGCCCATGACGTCGGTGAGCGCCTGGCAGATGTCCATGCGGTTGAGGTGCATGCCTACGCTATGTGCCTGCATCACGGCCGTTGATCCATAACAATCGATGACCAAGCCGGGCAACCAGTCGCCTTCGCCATGCACAAGGCGGTAGGTGTTGTTCTCTGGGTTGTCGGCAATGCCGATGTGGCAACGCATGGTTATGGCAGCCGCAAGGCGCTCACGCCAAAACGATTGGTCGATGGTAATATCGCTGAACGACAGCACACGAACGGCGATGCTACCCACCTGATAATGGCCTACAGCGATGAAATCGCCCGTACTGGCGATCACGCGAACCGTCTCGCCCTCCTGAATGCCGGCGTCGGCATGGTGGATGGCACCCGAGAAAACCCACGGATGGAAGCGCAGAAGCGACTCCTCCTTACCTCTTTTCAGATATATGCTTTTGTACATGGACAGTTATTGTTCTTCTTTTTGTTTCTTTTTTGTCTTCTTCTTGCCTTCTTCGCTGGCTATCTTGGGAGCGGGCTCCTCAGGCTCGGGCACTCGTATCAACTCGTACTCCTGGGTTTCTTTCAGTCGAAGAATCTCCTCGTAAAGCAGGATGCAGCTCCAAGCGTCGATGGCGGCGTACTGACGTTGCTTGGTGTCGAGCAGCGGAGCCTCCCAGTTGGATAGCCGTTGGCGCTTGGAAATCTTCTGGTGGAACAGGTTGGCGAACAACTTTTGCAGGCTCAGGTCTTCGATGCCCAAGGTCGGAACGACGTCTTGCAGGTCGATGAACAGGCCCGGCTGGAACGGTTCGCGTGCCTCAAGACCCCTGAGGTCGTCGTGCCACGAGAGGCCGACCTTCTTCACCGTGGTGTCTTCCAACAGTTGCTTGATGGCCGGCGTGATGCCTGTGAGGTTGAGGCGGAACAGGAAACAAGTGTCGCGGTTCGACACTTGGAGCAATGATACCTGATGATGCTCGCCTTTATGGAAGGCGGGCTTGGTCTCTGTGTCTACCCCGAGGATATCGCTCGACAGGAGATAATCGACGGCTTTCTGTGTTTCACCCGGCGAAATAATGGAGATAATTCGTCCAGGAAACGTTACTTGTGGCAAGCCGGTGATGGCTTTCTTGTCGAACTTATTGTAAATGGTCTTCTTCATTGCTCTACGTATCAGCGTGCAAAAGTATAAAAAAGATATGAAATATTCCTAAAAATGCGCTACAAAATCATCGGTTCCTTACACAAAAGGTGTTACCATGCTTGTTTCGTAGGATGTTTGTCGATTTATGGGACGGTTTGTCAGGGCTGTGTGTTGGGAGTTTTAGGCTTTCTCAAACGGAGTGACGAGCTCGAACGTGTTTTCTTCCATCAAATTATGAAAGTTCAGTAGGATTTGTTTTGGTTTTACGGTAAAATCCACTAATTTTGCAGAAAATAAACGATCATCAATAATGGGGAAAAAGAAAACTGAGAGCAAGTCGAAATCGTTCGCCTATGCTATCGGATTACGAAATATTTTAGAGAGCGAGACCACAGGATTCTTCACAGGACTTTTTTTGCTTGCCTTGGCTGTGATAACCATCATTGCCATGGTGTCGTATCTCTATACCGGGCAGGCCGACCAGAGTGTTCTTGAGAGCATGCGACCGGGAGAATGGCTCAACCAGCACCATGAATTCGCCAATTATGGCGGTTCCATCGGTGCGCTGACGTCGTACTACCTCATGACGGTCAACTTCGGATTCCCGGCTTTCATCATACCGTTCTTCCTTATTCTTGCAGCCCTGAAGCTCATGCATGTGTATAGCGTGAACCTCTGGAAGTGGTTTCTTTGCCTCGCTGTCATCATGATTTGGAGTTCGGTGGCGTTGGCTACGTTCCTCTCTCCCTTTGCGGGCGACATGGTGTTCAACCCCGGCGGTGCCCACGGATTGTTCTGCAAGCAGTTTCTCGAGAATCTGATTGGCCCTCCGGGACTGACGGCGGTTCTCCTGATTGTGGCCTTGGCGTTCCTCACCTACCTCACTTCTGAGACCATTGAAGTGGTAAGAAAGGCGTTGAATCCCGTGAAATACATTCGTAATAAGGTGAAGTTCACGGTTACGGATAAGACCGGCGACGATGCCGATGATGACGTGTCGACCTTCGATGGGTATGTTGAGGAGGAAACTGTTGTCAACCATGCAGCGACCCAGGAGGAGGACGAAGCGCCGCGTGTGGTGGATCTTACCGACACTACGCAAGGTCAACAGCCTAATAGTGCCGCCGAACCGGGCGACACACTGCACGTCACCAATGCCAATGAAGTGAAGGGCGACGATACCACCTTGGTCATAGAGAAAACCAAGCAGGAAGACGAGGCTACAGGAAATATCGTGGGTGAAGAGGACAAATCGCAGGCACCCATCAATCCTTGGGATCCTTTTACAAAGTATAAGTTCCCTGCGTTGACTCTCCTGAAGCGTTACGACACCAACGCCAGCATCGATATGGACGAAATTAAGGCCAACAACGCTCGTATCATCGAGGTGCTCAACAGCTTTGGTGTGCAGATTAGTCGCATCAACGCCACGGTGGGTCCCACCGTCACCTTATATGAAATAACGCCCGCTGAAGGTGTGCGCATCAGTAAGATTCGTGGCTTGGAGGCCGACATCGCGCTGAGTTTGTCGGCCCTTGGCATTCGTATCATCGCTCCTATTCCAGGAAAGGGCACCATTGGCATTGAGGTTCCAAACAAGAATCCGCAGATTGTGTCGATGGAGAGCGTGCTCAATTCCAAGAAGTTCCAAACCACCAAGATGGCCCTTCCAATGGCGCTCGGTAAGACCATCACCAATGAGGTGTTTATGGTTGACCTTGCGAAGATTCCCCATCTGCTCGTTGCTGGTGCCACGGGTATGGGTAAATCGGTGGGCTTGAACGCCATCATCACCTCTCTTCTCTATAAGAAGCACCCAAATGAGTTGAAGTTTGTGTTGGTCGACCCGAAGAAGGTGGAGTTCAGCGTGTATAGCCGAATCACGTCGCATTACATGGCGGCCCTTCCCGAGAATGAGGAGGAGCCTATCATTACCGATGTGCAGAAGGTGGTGCGTACGCTCAATTCGCTCTGCAAGCTGATGGATCACCGCTATGATCTGTTGAAGAAGGCGCAGGTGAAGAAGATCGATGAGTATAACGATAAGTTCATTCACCACAAGCTGAAGCTCACCGACGGACACGAATACATGCCTTATATCGTGGTCATCATCGATGAGTTTGGCGACCTGATCATGACCGCTGGCAAGGAGATCGAGCTTCCTATTGCCCGCATCGCGCAGTTGGCGCGTGCAGTAGGCATACACATGATCATCGCTACCCAGCGCCCGACCACCAAGATTATCACGGGTAACATCAAGGCCAACTTCCCTGGTCGTATGGCGTTCCGTGTGGCCTCGCAGATCGACTCGCGAACCATTCTCGATCGTACAGGTGCCGAACAACTGGTGGGACGTGGCGACATGCTCTTCCTTTCGGGAGGCGACCCGGTGCGTGTGCAGTGTGCCTTTATCGACACGCCTGAGATTGAGGGTGTCAATGAGCATATCGAGGCGCAGGCCGGTCCGGTCGAACCGATGGAACTGCCTGAGCCCGACGACCCGCAAGGTGGTGTTGGCGGACCCAGCGGTGACTCCAACTTGGGAAGCCTCGACCCGTTCTTCGATGAGGCGGCACGTGCCATCGTCATCACGCAGCAGGGCTCAACCAGTATGATTCAGCGCCGATTCTCCATAGGTTACAACCGTGCGGGCCGACTGATGGACCAGTTGGAGGCCGCAGGCATTGTGGGTGCCGCACAGGGATCGAAGCCTCGTGAGGTGCTTATAGCCGACGAAAACACGCTCAATGTGACCCTTGCGCAGGTGCATGGCGCCCGGGGATAAGCGTTAAAGCTATTTAAAGAAAGTAACAAATGGCCATGTTGGGACGTTTTCTTCTTACAACCAAACATTAATTATCATGAAGAAATCGATCATTATTCTGCTCTTGGCAGCTTTGCAAACCATAGGAACGTATGCGCAAAACCCTGCGCTGGCTCGTAAGGTGCTCGATAAAACGGCGGCCATCGTAGGAAACAAGAGAGGCGCATCGGCGCATTTCAAACTGTCGGGTGCGAAGATGGGAACGGCCTCGGGAACCATCGCCATCAAGGGCAGCATGTTTCACGCAAGAACCTCGCAGGCTATTGTGTGGTACAATGGCAAGACTCAGTGGAGCTACCTGAAGTCGACCAATGAGGTGAATGTTTCCAATCCCTCCGACGCACAGCGCATGCGCATGAACCCATACGCCTTTATCACCATGTATAAGAGTGGTTATAAGCTTGGCGTAACGACTAAAGGCTCCAACTATGTGGTACACATGGTGGCGCAAAACAGCAGGAAGTCTGTCAAGGAGATTTACCTGACGGTTAATAGCAAGAGTTATGTACCCCGTACCATCAAGGTGAAGGAGGGCAGTTCATGGATGACCATCACTCTCTCGCAGTTCCAAACCAAGAACATTCCCAATAGCACCTTCATTTTCAAACAGAAGGAATTCCCTTCGGCTGAGGTTATCGACCTGAGATAAAACATCACTCCCATGACACGCAACACTCAAACGCAACGCCTCTCTTTCTTTGCTCTGTTCAAACTGTTGAGGCAACACCGTAAGTTGGCCGAGCGCCGCGACCCCATGTTCTACACCAACAAAGCGGCTCGATGGATTATTGGAGTTGTCATGGGATTGATGATGCTTTATCTCCTGATGTTTGCAATCCTTTTTGCTCTTGGTGCCAACGAATCGAAAAGCCATACGGCATTGGAGTTTATCTTCGGTGTGATGCCGTTCATTCTCTCCATCGATTTTGGAGTAAGGTTTATCGGGCAACAAACTCCTTCGCAAATCATCAAGCCTTATGTGCTGCTGCCCATACCTCGCTATGCGTGCATTGATAGCTTCGTTATCAACTCTCTCATGAGTTGGGGCAACCTTCTTTGGTTTGTTATGTTGGTGCCCTACTGCCTTATGTCGGTAGTGTTTAGCTATGGATTTGGGGCCTCACTGTCACTGTTGTTGCTCTATTACCTGCTTATTTTGGCCGATAGCCAATGGTATGCCATCTGCCGTACGCAGGTTGTGGGTAGCCCATTGTGGTGGGTGCTGCCCATACTGGTATATTTGGGAGTCTATAGTGTGTGGATCGTTACGGACTTCAACACCTTCACCAACTTCTATTCTTCAATAGGACGTGGCCTCGAGCATGGCAACCTCCTACCCCATCTGGTGGCACTGATGTTGCTTGTAAGCCTGTCACTTGTAAACCGCCGTCTCCAATATAATAATGTGTGGCGCGAGATGGGGAAACAAAAGGTGACGAAGATGAAAACGGTGAGCCATTTCACCGCGCTCGATCGATTCGGCGAAATTGGCGAATACCTGAAGATAGAGATCAAATCGCTCATGCGCAATAAGAACCCACGAAAGTCGTTTACCTTCGCGGTGGTCATTGTGTTGATCCTGAGTCTATTGGTGTCGTTTACCGACATCTACGACTCTACGGCCATGACCAACTTCTGGTGCTTCTATAATTATGTGGTGTTTGGTGCCATGTTGCTCATCCGCATCATGTCGTACGAGGGTAATTACATCGACGCACTGATGGTGCATAAGGAGAATATCCTGAAACTTCTTACGGCCAAGTATTATTTCTTCTGTGGCTTGTTGGTGTTTCCTTTCATACTGATGATTCCTATGGTAGTGGTAGGCAAGTGGAACATCTTGATGCTCTTTTCGTATGGCATCTTTACGGCAGGATTTCAATATTTCATCCTCATGCAGTTGGCTGTGTACAACAAGCAGAAGCTTCCCCTCAATGAGAACTTCATCAGCAAGTCGGGTGTGGAGAACAATTACATACAAGTGGTTGTCCAGATGGTGACGTTCATTGTGCCCATGGTAGTTATCTCCATCTTGGAAGCGCTATTAAAGGAAGAGGTGGCATGGCTTATCATGATGGCCATAGGCTTGGGGTTCATTTCCACACATAAGTTGTGGTTGGCCAACATCTATCGTAGGATGATGAAACGCAAGTACGAACACTTGATGGCGTTCCACGCATAACACATAAAAATCCCTTGCCACACATTGGGAAGCGTTACCGCTTCGGTGGCAAGGGATCTTTTGTTTTTGCTTACTAAAGGGTTTATCGCTCTATGGCTTACCCTTTTACACCCGATCGGTCCTTAGGTTTCAATTCTCGTTATGGGTTGACTCGTGCAGGTTGCGACAAGCGCTTTGAAGGCATAGCGAGCTTTGACAAAACACGCATGGAAGCACAACACCGATAGAATCGCTGGCAAGAGCTGAATGGAAGCGATGATGTCCCTATACCCTTTCTTCCTCGGTCTTATGCCTGATCGGTGTTTAACCAATCAGTCAGGATACGTTTGTAGTTGTCGGTTTGGTCGATGAACGTCATGTGACGTGCTCCATCAAGCAGCTCCCAGCGAGCGTTCGGAATGCCATCGAACATGGCCTTGGCTACAAGAGGTGTACACTCGTCGTTGGTTCCGCTAATGACGAGCGTGCGTTGGGTGATCTCCCCCAGTCGGTCGGTGTACTCAAAATTCTTGAGCGTGCCTGTCGGGGTGTATTCATTGGGGCCCCATGCCACAACATAAGACTCCAGTCCAAAGCGTTTCTTGCGACGGAAACACTCGGGCGACTCCTCGTTGATCTCATCGGCATACAGCGCCGTGTAGTGGTCGTTGGCCTTCAGGTAATCGGGGTCGTCGTAGTTGCCCGTGGCCACTGCACGTGCAATGGCTCTCTGCTCTTCTTCAGGCATAAATGAGATGAGGCGTTGCTGCTCGCGTCCCCATAGGGAACTCGACGACAGTGTGCTCGATAGGATGATTGATTCGATACCTTGGGGCTGACGATCGATGAGGTAACCAATGATGAGCATGCCACCCCACGATTGGCCCAACAGGTGAACGTGGTCGAGGCCCAAATGGTCACGCAGGGCGTCGAGCTCGTCTTGCCATGTCTGTAGGTTCCACAACTCGGGGTGCCCCTCAACATAACTTTCTCCGCAACCTATCTGATCGTAGCTGATAACCTGCCGACCCGTAGTAAGGGCGAGCTCGTCGAGCACCTCAAAATAGTTGTGGGTGGAACCTGGTCCGCCATGCAGAAGCAGCAGAGGCGCCTTATCGGTCTTCTCGCCCACTATGCGATAGTAAGTCTCAAAACCTCTAAAGGGCATCTTGCCCGTAACTACTTTCAGTGGGCTATGGCATGCCGGGGCGTTGTTGTTTGATGATGGATTCATAATGTATGGATTATCTGATAAAGGCCATTGGTGTCCACGGCTCCTTCTCGGGTCGCTCGCTGGTTGGCTCTCCATGAAATTTCTTCAGCATCCAAGCCATGTTATGCGCCATGGTTCTCATGGTTTGCATGCCTTCCACGTCTTGTGAGGCTTGGCCTGGCTCCCGTCCATATGCGATGTTCCAATACTGCGAAGTGACAATGGGCATGTTCATCATCTCAAACATCATGTTGAGCGACTGGTAAGAAGTGTCAGCACCTCCGCGGCGACACACGCAAACGCTGGCCACTGGTTTATACGAGAATGCTGCGCCATTGCTATAAAGAAGGCGTTGGATGAGCGAAACGGCGCTGCCGTTGGGCTGACCATAATAAACGGGAGCACCAAAGACGAATGCGTCAGCCTCCAGGGCCTTGGCTGATATGGTGTTCACCATGTCGTTGTTGAACGCACAACGGTGCTCCTCGGGATGCTGTTTGCACCAATTGCAAGCGATGCAACCTCCAATGGGCTTGCTGCCAATCTCTATGATTTCTGTTTCGATGCCCTCCTGGTTGAGGGTCTTTGCCACTTCGCTCAGGGCTGTGAATGTGTTTCCTTCGCGCCTTGGGCTGGCGCTTACCAATAGTACTTTCATGAATGGTTTTGTATAAAGTAAATATCAAATGGCAGTCGTAACCATATTGACAATCAATATGTTACGACTGCATACATTGTTATGCTATATCAATCCTTTAATGAGTAGGTAACGGTTGTTACCACTCTCACACGCTTAATCCAAGGTGTGTTTTCATCGCGGTTGTCGATAGAGAACTGGCCTTGGTCGGCACTGACGATCTTGTTGAGCTTCGACTGACTGTTCTTGGCGAATTGCTGCGCCGTCTGTTGGGCGTTCTCTATGGCCTCGCTCATCATTTTTGGCTTCATCTTCTTAAACGACTGTAGCTCGTAGGTTATCTGATTGCTATAGTCGCCTGCAACGATGGCCACACCTTGCTTGAGCAGCTCGCCCTGCCGTGATATGATTTCTCTAACCCTATCAACATGTTTCGATGTGACCGTGATGATCAGCGTGATGTTGTAACGATAGGGCTTGTTGTTGCTACTATACTGATCAGCTGAGAGATCCACCACCTGCGGTGCGTTGATGGTTATCTCATCGGCAGTAATTCCATTGGCCATGAGAAACCGTTTGATGGTTTGTTGCTTCGAAGCAATGCGGTTATACAGTTCTGGCAGGTCGTTGCCCAGCTCCTTCGAAACGATGGGCCATGTAATCTTATCGGCCTTCACCTCCGTCTCGGCCAGTCCTTTGACGGTTACCTTGCGGTCTTTCTCCGTGAAATTATCTATGCCAGCCTTCAGGAACATGCCCAAGACCACGATGCCAATCGCTATGATGGCAGCGCTAATAATTTTTTCCTTCTCTTTCATAGTTGTCGATATTTAGAATTACGTACGCAAATATACGGAAAGAAAAGGTTATTTGCAATAGGTAAACCCCTAATAATCTATGGGAACTCCCTATTTTATTGAATATTCACGTTTGGGCCAATGAGATCATGAGAGTAGTAGGTTCCGATAATCATACGTGCCTGTTGGGAAAGGCTTTACGCCCATACTCCACGTAGTATCGATTCTTTCCTTATGACTTAACCACAAATCGATCATTAGATTTCAATTCTTGTTAGTGTTAGTTTCGATCAGTTTGTGACATGCGCGTTGAAGGGATAGCGGGCTATGTCGAAACGCGAATGGAAGCAAGATGCCGAAAGAAACGCAGACAAGTGTTGGAAAAAGACAATAATATCCTACCATTTCCCCTTTTGGGGTCTAATGACCGATTGGGGTTAAAAGGTTCTGTCCCCTCTTGTCATGTTGCTTTTCCAAGAATGTTTATGACGAAGATGCACATCCTATTGAGCCTTTGTCATTGTCTGCTCCGTAGCCCAAAGGCACGTGTTCACCTCATTGGACGATAACACTACTAAGATATCTAACGTTCAATAAGAATCAACCCCAAGAGGAATCACCTTTTATTATTGGTTGTGATGGCCTCTTGGGGTTTATTGTTATCGGGGATTTGTTCTTAGAAGAATGTGCGAGCGATCCACGGCGTGGTGTAGGCGTAAGGTACAAATGCCAATGATGGAACAGGCTTGGTCATGATGATGCCAGGTCGCTCACCACGACGGATGCTCCCGTGGGTAGACGATTGGCACATGGCCGCTGCGCCATTGATTGTCACCGCGTTCAAAGCCTCCTCGGGAAGGAGCCGCATCTTCATGCACGCCAAAGACATCACGAAGCGCATGTCGCCCGATGGCGTTGAGCCCGGATTGTAGTCGCTGGCCATGGCCACGGCCAATCCGGCGTCGATCATGGCGCGTCCTTTGCCATAAGGCATGTTCGAGAAGAACGACGTTCCTGGCAACAGCGTGGGTATGGTGTCGCTGGCCTTGAGCGCAGGAATGTCGTTGGCACTCATGTTTTCCAAGTGGTCGACCGACACGGCCTTGTTTTTGATGCAGACCTGCATGCCCCCAACAGAGGCCAACTCATCCACATGCACCTTCGGTTTCATACCATATTTGGCTGCAGCGTTCAGCATGCGATCGGTCTCCTCGGGCGTGAAGAACCCCTTGTCGCAGAACACGTCTACGAAATCGGCCAACTTCTCGCTTGCCACAGCGGGCAACATCTCGTTGATGACCAGGTCGACATACTCGTTCTGGCGGCCCAAATAATTGCGAGCCACGGCGTGAGCGCCCAAGAAAGTGCTCACCACCCGGATGGGAGAAGCCTCGGCAATGCGGCGGATAACGCGCAACATCTTCAGTTCGTCCTCCGTGTTCAAACCATAACCACTCTTGATCTCCACGCAACCCGTGCCCTTATCCATGATCTCATGCAGGCGTTCCATGGCTTGTTCGTAGAGCTCATATTCTGAGGTTTGGTGTAGCAGGTCGGCCGAATTCAGTATACCACCGCCTCGTTTGGCCACCTCCTCATAACTGAGTCCACGCACCTTGTCTTCCCACTCGTGCTCACGGCTTCCTGCATAGACGATATGCGTGTGGCTGTCGCAGAACGCTGGCATCACCAATCCGCCATGCGCATCGACCACCTCGTCGCAGTGTTCGTCTACGGGTAGCGTGTCCATGGTGCCGTAGTCCTCCACCGTTCCATTGCGAAGCGTTAGCCACGCATTGTCGAGTGAGTAGGGTTTCCCCATGTCGGCACCACAAAGGCGCAGACATGAGGAGGGTCGAAGACCGTAAAGGGTCTTGATGTTGATGATTCGTGTTCGCATGAATGCAATGGGTTATGGCAATTTCTCCGTTCTCAGGAACTCCACCGACTTGGCGATGTACGGGTACATCACCGTATCCTTGTCGATGAACGGCACCACCTTTCGGTAGTCCTCGAAGAGTTTCTCCACGATGGGCGATGACTTCAGCGGACGGCGGAACTCCAACGCTTGGGCAGCGTTAAAGAGCTCGATGGCCAGCACACGCTCCGTGTTGAGAATGACGTTATACAACTTGGTGCCAGCGTTGGCGCCCATGCTGACGTGGTCTTCCTGTCCCTGTGATGTGGGGATGCTGTCGGCCGACGACGGCATGCAGAGTGTCTTGCTCTGACTTACGATGCTGGCTGCGGTGTATTGGGGAATCATGAAGCCACTGTTCACGCCGGGATTGGCCACCAGGAAGCTGGGCAATCCACGTGTACCCGACACCAGTTTGTAGGTACGACGCTCAGAGATGTTGGCCAATTCTGACATGGCAATGGCCAGGAAGTCCATCGGAAGTGCGATAGGCTCGCCGTGGAAGTTGCCTGCTGAGATAATCAGGTCTTCATCGGGCACCACTGTCGGGTTATCTGTTGTGGCGTTGATCTCCACATCCGTTACTTGCTGCACATAGCGAACGGTGTCTTTCACGGCACCGTGCACCTGCGGAATGCAACGGAACGAGTATGGGTCTTGCACGTGCTTCTTGGCTTGGCGAATGAGTTCGCTACCCTCGAGAATGTGTGAGATATGCTCGGCAGTGTCGAGTTGACCCTGATGGGGGCGCACAGCATGGACGGCATGATAGAACGGTTCGATGCGACCATCGTAAGCATCGAGCGACATAGAGGCGATATAGTCGGCCCAATTAGAGAGCTTTGTTGCCTGGATGATGCTCCAGCAGCAGAACGCACCCATGTTTTGGGTGCCGTTAAGCAGTGCCAATCCCTCCTTCGAAGCCAGTTTGATGGGCTCCCATCCCATCATCTGCATGAGTTCAGCGCCACTCATCAGTTTGCCCTGATACTCCACTTCGCCTAAACCAACGAGCGGCAAGCAGAGGTGGGCCAGCGGCACCAAGTCGCCCGAAGCACCCACAGAACCCTGCATGTAAACCACTGGGTAGATGTCGTTGTTGAAGAAATCGATGAGACGCTCAACGGTATCGAGCTTACAAGCCGAGTAGCCGTAAGAGAGCGACTGAATCTTCAGCAAGATCATGAGCTTCACAATCTCGTTGGGAACGCGGTTGCCGATACCACAAGCGTGGCTCATCATCAGGTTGATTTGCAACTGCGAGAGTTGGTCTTCACCGATTGAGATATTATAAAGTGATCCGAATCCCGTGGTCACACCATAGATTGGCGTCTCCGAGGTCGCAATCTTGTTGTCCAAATACTCACGGCAACGCACAATGCGCTTACGCGAGTCGTCGCCCAGTTTCAGTTTATAGTTTCCGCGCAGAATCTCCCACACCTTGTCGAGCGTAAGGTGTCCAGCGCTTATTTCATGAATGTTTGCCATAATAATCGTATTAGATATTAGAATGCATTGTTAATAATGTCGTCATCGACAAAGTTGGGAAGGGTCACCTGGAAGTCGGGCGTCTGCTCCATCTGGCGCTTGATGGCGTCGATAGACCCCTCGTTGCGCGCCCATGAGCGACGTGCGATGCCGTTGTTAACATCCCAGAAGAGCATTTCCTTGATGTTGTTGCTGCTCTCGTCGCTTCCGTCGACTACCATGCCGAAGCCACCATTGATGACCTCACCCCAGCCTACGCCACCACCGTTGTGGATGCTGACCCATGTGGCTCCACGGAAGGAGTCGCCAATAACATTGTGCACAGCCATGTCGGCGCAGAACTGTGAGCCATCGTAGATGTTACTTGTCTCGCGGAAGGGCGAGTCGGTACCACTCACGTCATGATGGTCGCGTCCCAACACCACAGGCGCTTTCAGGCGTCCGTCGCGCACAGCCTCGTTAAAGGCCAAGGCAATCTTGGTACGTCCCTCACAGTCGGCATAGAGAATGCGTGCCTGCGATCCCACCACAAGATGGTTCTTGCCAGCCTCACGAATCCAATGGATGTTGTCATCGAGTTGGTGCTGAATGTCCTCGGGAGCATTCTTGCGCTCCTCCTCCATCACCTCGAGAGCGAGATGGTCGGTGAGTGCCAGGTCGGCGGGGTTGCATGAGGTGCAAACCCAGCGGAACGGCCCGAAACCATAGTCGAAGAACATCGGTCCCATGATATCCTGCACATACGAGGGATATCTGAATGTGCCGTCGGCCTTCATGATGTCGGCACCTGCGCGGCTCGACTGCAAGAGGAATGCGTTTCCGTAATCGAAGAAGTACATACCGCGCTCCGACAGCTTGTTGACGGCTGCCACCTGGCGACGCAACGACTCCTCCACACGCTTCTTAAACTCCTCAGGATCGGCAGCCATCATGCGCTTGCTCTCGTCGAGCGTCATGCCTACGGGATAGTAACCACCGGCCCAAGGGTTGTGGAGCGATGTCTGGTCGGAACCCAAATTCACCTCTATGTTCTCCTCAGCGAGGCGCTCCCATAGGTCGACCACATTGCCCACGTAAGCCATCGACACCACGCGCTTGTCGGCGATGGCCTGTTTTGTGGCGCTCATCAGTTCGTCGAGGTCATAGTGCATCTCGTCGACCCACCCCTGTTCGTAACGCTTCTGCGCAGCCTTCGGGTTGATTTCAGCCACGATGCTCACTACCTGGGCAATGTTGCCAGCCTTGGGTTGAGCACCGCTCATGCCGCCCAGACCGCTCGAGACGAACAACGGGATGGGATTGGTGGCGTGGCGCGACGGGTCGTGCATCACTCGACGTGCGGCGTTGAGCACAGTGATTGTAGTGCCGTGAACGATACCCTGTGGGCCGATATACATGTAAGAGCCGGCCGTCATCTGGCCATACTGACTCACGCCGAGGGCGTTCATGCGCTCCCAGTCGTCGGGTTTCGAGTAGTTGGGGATAACCATTCCATTGGTTACCACCACCCTTGGAGCGCGCTTGTGTGAGGGGAAGAGACCTAAGGGATGACCCGAGTACATGACAAGCGTCTGCTCATCGGTCATCTCCGAGAGGTATTTCATCACCAAACGGTATTGCGCCCAGTTTTGGAAGATGGCGCCATTGCCACCGTAGACAATGAGCTCATGGGGATGTTGCGCCACCTTGGGATCCAGGTTGTTCTGGATCATCAGCATGATGGCAGCAGCCTGCTCAGAGCGATGGGGATACTCGCTGATGGGGCGCGCCTTCATCTCATACGTGGGACGATAGCGATACATATAGATGCGACCATACTTGCGCAGCTCCTCAGCAAACTCAGGAGCGAGGTCGGCATGCAGATGCTTGGGGAAATAGCGCAATGCGTTGCGCAGGGCCAGTTGCTTCTCCTCTGGCTTTAGGATGTCCTTGCGCTTGGGTGCATGATTGATGGCAAAATCATAATCTTGCAATTCCGGCAAGGTGTCGGGTATGCCGACTCGAATGTCGGCCTGAAATTCTTCAAGAGTCATGTATAATGTGGTTTAAAATGAAGGCGGACACAATGACCCGCCCTCATTGTTGTTATCATTCAGTTTGATGGATAGTGGTACGTTCTCAATCCTGCGCCCATAGGCAAGCAGGTGGAACGAAGGGGCGTTAGGCGTCGATCTTGCCGTTTACGATGGCCAGAATTTCCTGTTCCATGCGCTCAGCTTTCTCCTCGTAGTCAGTTGCCTCGTTGATAAGCGCCTCGGCCACGGCCTTGTCGGCCAATGAAGTGGCGTTGATTCGCACGTTCAACGCAGCGCCTCGCACGGCGGCACGCGCAGCAAGAGCGCCCACACCAGCGTCGCTAACGCTTGCGGGGTTGCCATCCTGGGCCATGGCCCGACAGAGATCGAACACCTCATACGAGCATCTCACGGTCTCCAACGGCACCTCAGCGGCATGACGGGTGGCCGTCTGGATGGCCTCCTTGCGAGCGGCCTTCTCCTCGTCGGTGCCCTTAGGCAAGCCAAAGGCAGCCATGATCTCGTTGAAGGCGTCGGTATCCTCGTCGATGAGGTGCATGAGCTTGTTCATGAGCTTTTGGCCCTCTTCAGCCTTCACGCTGAACTCCTGCCAACGATCATCCCATCCGCGCTTGTGTGCGGAGAGGTTGGCCACCATAGCACCGAGGGCAGCGCCCAGCGCTCCCATGGTAGCGGCGATGGTTCCACCGCCCGGTGCGGGACTCTCACGAGAGGTCTCTTCCACGAATTCCTTCACGGTCAGGTCGGCCAAACGCTTCACGGGCGTGGCGTCTTCCAACAGGTATTCGATGACCTTCTCGCGTGGGTTGAAAGGCTTTAGGTCGTCGAGACTCATCGACTTGATGGCTATCTTGATAATGTCTTCCTCTGGAATACCTACCGAGCGCTCCTGCTTCTCCAGGAAATAGGTGCCGGCCTCGATCAGCACACGCTTGGGAACCAGTCCCACAATTTCGGTGCCTGTGACGCGCACACCGCGTGCGGCTGCAGCGCGGCACACCTCGTCGAAGGCCTTGTGCAATGGCGTCACATTGATATTGGTGATGTTCATCGACACCTGGGCGATGCCATACTCATCGATAAACCAACCGATTGCTTTCGTGCCCTTAAGCGTTCCGGGCTGCATGATGGTTTTTCCGTTCTCATCCTTCAGCGGCTTGCCGGTAAGCTTGCCACCCTCGCGCATTGGACGGCCCTTCTCTCTAACATCGAACGCGATGGCGTTGGCCCTACGGGTCGACGTGGTGTTCAGGTTATAATTGACAGCGATGAGGAAATCGCGAGCGCCCACTGCCGTGGCGCCCGTCTTGGCCAGCTCCTCATCCCAGGGACGAGCACCGAAATCGGGTGCCTCGGCGGGATTGTTGACACGCTCTGCCAGACCCTCGTATTCACCCTTACGGCACACGGCGAGGTTGCGGCGCTCAGGCTTGAAAGCGGCTGCCTCATAGCTGTAGCAAGGCACTTTCAGTTCGTTGGCTATGCGCTCAGCCAAGCGGCGTGAGAGTTCGGCGCACTCCTCAAGGGTCATGCCACTCACAGGAATCAACGGCAACACGTCGGTGGCTCCCATACGTGGGTGTGCTCCGTGGTGCTCCCTCATGTCGATGACACGTGCGGCTTGTGCCACAGCGCGGAAGGCAGCCTCACAAACGGCGTCGGGTTCTCCGACGAAGGTCACCACCGTACGGTTGGTTGCCTCACCCGGATCAACGTCGAGCAACATAACTTCCTTGACGCTCTTCACAGCATCCACAATCGAATTGATTTTCTGCATGTCGCGTCCTTCACTGAAGTTGGGCACGCACTCAATGATCTTTTTACTTAAAGCCATAGGTAAATAGATGTGTTTTGTTACTAGATTTTACGATTTCAAAATTATAATTTTTCTTTGAGAACCACAAATAAATATGCGGGAAAAACAACAAGGGCCCTTCTTTTCATGGATTATTCCATTTCAAAGAAGGGCCTTTGGCTATTGTAGCTATCATTTTAACCCCAATGGGCCATTAGACTAAATAGGAGAAACAGTAGGCTGTTATTGATTCTCTACTACTCTTGTCAGCGTTACGGATGGCTCACAAATTTCTTTCCACCTTTTATATAAATGCCATGCTGTGGACGATTGATGCGCTGCCCCATCAGGTTGTAGATGACATCGGCGTTGGGGCGCACATCCACGCGCATCACATTGGCTATGCCATCGGTTACCTTTTCGAGCAATCGCACATGGTCCACATACAGTAAGGTGTTGTTAGCTGCACCTACCGACTTGTCGCTCTGATAGCCCACGCTGACCACAACCTCAGCGGGCTCGTTGAGGTCGATGTTAAAGGGCATCACGGTCCATGTGTTGGCCACCTTCGGATAGGCATATCGCTTTTCGCCGTTGACCACCACACCCGTCAGACTGGTGTTGTTGTTGCCGCCGCTTGTGGTGATTGTGCGACCGTCATTGCCCGTTTGGTTGGCACACTCATACTTCATGTCGAGCAACAGGCGATAGCTTCCGGCAGGCAGCGTGATGGTCTGCGTGATGGCGTTGGCGCCCGAATCCCATGAGTTGAGCACCGTCAGGCAGCGCACGCCGCAACTGTCATCGGCCACCGGTTGGGCTGTGCGGGCGGCATAGTTGCCCACCGACGAGGGACTGACGCAATAGAGCGTCTGGCTGAATGGCATCGAGTACATGCGGCAGAACTTACTGCCGGCGTTGAGTTTGGTGGCTGAGGCCCATCCCTTCACGGGCAACACGTTGGGCCATTTGCTGCTACTTGCCGACACCACATTGGTGTAACAGTCGGCGTAGGTCACACCGCTCGCCGTGACATTCTTGCCTCGTGCGCCATAGGTCTCGTCTTGTTCGAAGTTGGCATTTGCCAGATAGCGGTCGGTTACGTCAGCGTATCCGTCGGTGAGCGTGTCGCCGACCGCTTCGGGAAAAGGGATGTTTTCCACCACCAGTTTGCCCTCAACGAGGCTTACTTTCACATCGCCTTTCACGGCGACAGCTTTCTCAACCACCTTGCCCTCATGGGCAGCTCTCACCGTTACGGTTTGTTTTGCGCCCTTGTTGTTGCGGATAAAGATGGCCTTTGCGGTGGAATCCTGCTTGGCGGTGACATCGCTGCCCGTCACAAAGAAGCGTATGGGGCAAGCCACGCTGTTGTTTTGCTCGGCCACAAAGGTAGCCTCGGCCACCTCACTGCCTTGGATCTTGGTGGCCACGGGGAACACCGGAGCGCCAAGCGAGGTGCCAACGCCCTTGAGCGTAGCCTTTTGCACGCTGCAGAAATTGCTCATCAGCAGGTAGCGAACCGAGTCGGGATCGGCTGCGATCACGCCGTTCCATCCCTCGGGCAGCAGGTCACGCAGGACCACAAGGCCAGCGTTCATGCTGCGTGTGGTGGTGGCGTCCACATTGCTGTAATACACAATGTTACGACGGTCAACCACTGTGCCATTCTCGAACGCACGGCTTTGCGTGTCGTAGGCAGGGTAAATCTTCGACGTGAGCACCGAGTTGTTGTTGGCGCAGTCGCCAAACGCCATCTTCTTGTTGTTGGGAGCCACAATGCCCAAGGCGTTGTCGATGTTCACCCAGTTGGTCTCGAAGGTGGTCAGTTGGGTGCCGTCGAGCTGCTTCACGCCCTCCTCGGTGTAGAGGGTGCGGCGTGTGCGCGTCAGCGTATCGGTGCTGATGGCCATCAGTCCACCCTGTTCGCGTGTGATGGTGCCATTGGCCAGTCCGGTCACATAGTCGAGATAGATGACGGCATTGCCCGGTGTGGAATAAATGGCGAAACGGTTGTCGAGCGTAGTCTCGTTGGTGGAGATCTCGCCATTCATCGTCCACGCCTCACCGTCGAGTTGGTAGATGCCGTTCACCACGGGTGTGGCGTTGGTCTTCTTGCCGTTCACGGTGTACCAACCGAGGAAGTTGCCCGTGTTGTTGGCCTTGAAGGGAACGATGATCTTGTTCTTGTCGACCGAGTTGGCGGCGATGTAACCTGTGTAACTGGTGATGCCCGGCGCCCACGAGAAGGTGGTGAAACGGTCGCGGGTATAGCCTCTCACAATGTTCTGTGCGGGTAAAATCTTCGCTGCGCCGTAACGCTCACGGAAATTGTCGAACGTGCTGGGCGTCAGGTCTGCCGTGGTGTTGGCCTCGTGCATCAGCCAGGTCATCATCACACGGTGGGCCTCCACACCCATGCGGCGGGCGCCAATGTCGGAGCGGAGTAGCCATGAGCCGTCGTCGGTGGTTTGCTGGCGTGCCTTGATCATCTTGTAAGCGAGGTTCTCGAGCATCAGGGCGTCGGCGTCGCGCAGGAAGCAGGCGTTGGTGGTATAGCTCGTAATCTGGTCGTAGAGGAACAGGCTCCAGTCGTTGCCGTTGGGCATGGCCAGCTCGCCATCGGCCAGGGCCAACCAGTTGAGCACCTCTTTCTGCACCGCGTCGTTGTTGTGCATCAAGGCGTTGGTCTTCCATTTCTCGGTTCCGTGGAGCGTGTTTTGGAAGAGTTTCAGGGCCAATGCGGCCTCGCCCAACTCCTGGATGACCACGTTCTGGTAGGAGGTGTGGAAATAGTTGTGGTTCTGCAACGTGTAGTCGTCGTAGAGATTCTGGCCCTTGTAGAGGTCGGCCACGGTGGCGTTGTCGTAGTCGGGGTCGACCACCGTGTGGTTATTGGCGTCGTTGCGGTGGCTATAGCTGTTGATGGCAAACTCGCGCAGACGTGCGAACCACTTGGGAGCCAACTCGTCGTTGGGGAACAAGCCAAGTGTGGCGGCCAGCACATCGGCCTCCCAACCATTCTCCTCGGCCTTCGTGTCGCCAGCGTAGCCGGTGGGGATGGTGCGTCCCAACTCGTAGTTGCACTCGGCCTTTAGCAACGCCTTGACGTAGCCCTTCTGGGCATCGGTGAGCTCGTCCCACTGGAAGAAGGCCGAATAGGCCACCGACATGGCCCACAGCGAACTCTCCCACACGTGGTCGGCTGTGCTGGTGGAGCCCCAATAGTTGTTGCCTGCGCACACCTTTAGGCGGTTGGCCTTATGGGTTGAATAGGCGAAGACGAGGCTCTTGCGCGCCATGTCTTGCAGGTCGGTCCACGTCACCCCCTCGGGCAGCGTCACTTTGTCCTTGCCATATTTCACCAGGAAGGCGGCAATCATGCCCAGGTCGGCGTTCGACCGCACACCATCCTCGTTGGCCTGCATGGTGGAGTTGCTCTTGAAGCATCCGCACGCCTCGCCCACGCTGTTGGGTGCGGCGCAGTCTTGGAAATCGTTTTTCAGGTATTTGGCGAAACGACCGAGCATCTGCAGCAGGTCGCCCTTCATCGTGGCCTCGTCCACAAAGTCGGCGGTGATGACGCCCTCGGTGATGCTCTTCACCGAGTCTACTTTCTCTGTCGGGTCGACGTAGCCCTCAGGCAGACGCATCAGGCGGAAGTTGTCGATCATGAAGCAACTGCCACCCGACAGCCAGTCGACCTGCAGGCCGATGCTTACATTGCCCTCGGCAGTGGTGGTGAACGTCACGCCCATTTCCTCCCAGGGCATGGTGGCGAAGCATGAGGCCTCGCCCTTGGTGAAGGTGAGCGACGTGCCCTTGCCCTCGGCGAACAGACGCATCGATGAGGCGGCGGCGTTGGCGTAGGCTGAGCGCACGTTGGCGGTCAACTTATAGGTTCCGGCCGGCAGGTTCGCCAACGTTTGCTTGAGCGTGGTGGCATTGGTGGCCCATCCCATACGCATGTAGAAGGCTTGGTTGCCGTCGGCCACGGTGGTTACCCTACCGAAGTTGTTGTCGGTGTAGCAGGCCGGGGTTACGATGAGCGAGGCGCCCATCCCGCTGGAGTTGGTTACGGTCCAACCCGAGGGAGCGTTCGCCTTGTAGCCACGCAGTCCGTCGGCGTTGTTGTTGACAACCGTCAGCGTCGCTGTGTTGTCGGCCTCAAACGAGGGGTTGTTGACATAGCTCGCCGTCACGTCGGTCTGTGCCGAGGCCGTAGCCGACAGGGCAAGTGCCAATAACAAAAATGATGTTTTCATATCCATCTGAATGTTGTTTGCTTGTAGATGAGTTTCAGTTCCAATGGGGTCTTCCCACGATCGCCATCGCAGGTTTAGGTCAGCCCTGAGGGCTACCCATTGGGTTCATGATGCAAATTTAATGTAAAAAATCGAGATTCGGCCTTCGTGTCCGCATTATTTCGTCTCTACACCTATTATTAGGGAATACCGATGGGGTCTATTCGTTGGCCTTTTAGGTGATGCGTGACAGAAGGAAATATGCGAAGAGGAGTAAAAATGTGGTGGATGAATTAGGGTTATCGATTATTTTGTGTACTTTTGCATGGTATAAAAATAACACAACCTGAAAAACAGAATTGATTCTTATGCACCATCTGATAGACTGTTTCCTGCCTTGCAGCACGCAAGAGGAAAATGAGCGCAACCAGCAATGCCTGCAACAGGACATTGTGAACGAAGTGAATTTCCTTTCTTCTTCCATGACCGAGAGCGCCACATGGAAGGCCATCGCCGCCAAGGCCACCGCCCCCTACTCGCTCGTTTACCTGAACCGCCAGTTCATCCAATTGGGTTACCTGGCCCTGGAGCGCATGGTGAACGTGGCCGAGATGACGGGGGCCGGCATGCTCTACGCCGACCATTATAAGCTGACGGCCGACGGTCGTCGATTGGAGGCGCCCACCATCGATTACCAACAGGGCAGTCTGCGCGACGATTTCAACTTCGGTAGCGTGGTGCTCCTGAAGACTACCGCCTTGCAGGAGGCCGCCCAGCGCATCACCGCCAATTACCAGGCCGCTGGCTTCTACGACCTCCGCCTGAAGTTGTCGGAGGCGCAGATGCTTGTTCACGTCAACGAGTATCTCTATTCGGAGGTGGAGCTCGACACGCGCAAGACGGGCGAGCGCCTCTTCGATTATGTCGACCCGAAGAACCGCCAGTCGCAGGTCGAGATGGAACAGGCTTGCACCGAGCATCTCAAGGCCGTGGGCGCATACCTCGCGCCGGGTGCCTACAAGCCCATGCGTGTCGACGAGGGAGCGTTCCCCGTGGAGGCCAGCATCATGATTCCCGTGAGAAACCGCATACGCACCATCAAGGACGCCCTGACGAGTGCGCTCAACCAGAAGACCTCCTTCGCCTACAATGTGTTTGTGGTGGAGAATGGTCCCGAGTGCCATTCCACCGACGGCACTACCGAACTGGTGGAGGAGATGGCTCGCGCCGACGAGCGTATCGTCCACATCGTGACCGACCGTCGCGACCTGGGCGTGGGTGGCAGTTGGAACCTCGCTGCCCACGACCCACGTTGCGGCCGATTCGTTGCCCAGCTCGACTCCGACGATGTGTATGCCGACGAGAACACGCTGCAAAAGATTGTCGACGCCTTCCATGAGCAGCAATGTGCCATGCTCATCGGCGCCTACACGCTCACCGATATCCACCTCAACGTGTTGCCCCCGGGTGTCATAGCCCATAAGGAGTGGACACCCGAGAACGGTCGCAACAACGCCTTGCGCATCAATGGCCTGGGTGCCCCGCGCTCGTTCTATACGCCGGTGCTGCGCGAGATCAACCTGCCCAACACCAACTATGGTGAGGACTATGCCTTGGGCCTGGCCATCAGTCGCGATTACATGATTGGTCGTCTCTACGACCCCATCTACAACTGCCGCAGATGGGACGACAACTCAGATGGCGACCTGAGCATCGAGAAGGAGAACCGCAACAACGTTTACAAGGATCGCATGCGCACGTGGGAACTGATGGCCCGCATTGCCAAGAACCGTAAGAACCAAGCATGATGAAGCAGCGCAACGTTTCGCCATGGGCATGGATCCCTACGGTCTACTTTGCCGAGGGACTGCCCAATGTGCTGGTGATGGTGGTCTCCGTGACCATGTATATGCAACTGGGAATGAGCGACACCGAGATTGGCATCTACACCGGATGGTTGCAGTTGCCGTGGGTGCTCAAGTTCATCTGGAGTCCGTTTGTCGACCTCTATCGCACCAAGCGCTGGTGGGTGATCATCATGCAACTGCTGATGGGCGCCTCGTTGGCGGGCGTTGCCTTTACGCTCAACACGCCCCTCTGGTTCCAGGGCACCATGTGCTGCTTCTTCCTCATGGCCTTCCTCAGCGCCACCCACGATGTGGCGGCCGATGGCTATTACATGCTTGAGCTCGACGAGCACCAGCAGAGCCTGTTTGTGGGTATACGCAACACGTTCTACCGCATCGCCGTCATCTTCGGACAGGGTGTGCTCATCGCCTTGGCGGGTGTGTTGCAACGCTACTGGAGCGACAACAAGGCGTTTACGTGGAGCCTCATTTTCTATGGACTGGCGGCTCTCTTCATCATGCTTTGGTTGTGGCACGGCTACATCCTGCCCCATGCCAAGGCCGACGCTGAGCGCCCATCGAGCGCCCACGAGGTGCTGCAAGGATTGAAGGATACGCTTGTCACCTTCGTCACCAAGGTGCCATGGCGGTCGTTTGTCTTCGTCTTGCTGTTCCTCTTGTTCTATCGCCTGCCCGAGGCCATGCTCACCAAGATGTGCGCCACGTTCCTGCAACGTCCCGCCTCGGAGGGTGGACTGGGTCTCTCGCCCATCGAGTTTGGCATTGCCAACGGCACCGTGGGCCTTGCAGGACTGCTGTTGGGTGGCATTGTGGGAGGATGGTTGGCCTCGCGCGACGGTCTGAAGCGGTGGTTATGGCCATTCGTTTGCGCCATCACCTTGCCCGATGCTGTTTATGTTTACATGAGTTACGCGTTGCCCACCAACCTCGTGTTCATCAGTTCTTGCCTCTTTGTGGAGCAGTTTGGTTATGGCTTGGGCTTCACCGCGCTCACCCTTTACATGCTCTATTACTCGCAAGGCAAGTATAAGACGTCGCACTATGCGCTCTGCACGGCCATCTCGTTCCTCGGGCTGATGTTGCCGGGCATGGCCAGCGGATGGCTGAAGGATCTGTTGGGCTACCAGCATTTCTTCATCGCCGTGATGCTGTTCTGCATCGTTACGTTTGCCGTTACGGCGTTTATCAAGATCGATCCGGCCTTCGGAAAGAAAGAGTAATGATCCATTCCTAATCAATAAATCATCATATCATGATACTGATAGCTGACAGCGGCTCTACCAAGACCGACTGGGCTTTGGTGGATAACCACCAGGCCGTGAAAGAAATAAAGACCCAAGGACTCAACCCGTTTCAGGTGAGCGGCGAACAGATTGCGGCGGAAATACGCTCTGCCTTGCTGCCCCACTTGCCGACCACCGAGGTCGACGCGGTTTATTTCTATGGTGCTGGTTGCACACCCGAGAAGCAACCCATCGTGGAACAGGCGCTGCGCGATACGCTCACCATTCGTAACCACTGCACGGTGGCGTCCGATATGCTGGGCGCAGCCATTGCGGTATGTGGCCATGAGCCCGGCATCGCTTGTATCCTCGGCACGGGAAGCAACTCGTGTGCCTACGATGGCGAGCGCATTGTGAAGAACGTGTCGCCCCTGGGATTTATCCTTGGCGATGAGGGAAGTGGCGCGTCGATGGGCAAGTACCTGTTGGGCAACCTCTTGAAGCGCCAGTGGCCGGAGGCCATCATTGAGCGGTTCCATGCCAAATATGGGTTGACGGCTGCCGAGATCATCGATCGTGTGTACCGCCAGCCACGCCCCAACACCTTCCTGGCCTCGTTCATGCCGTTCCTTGAGGAGAACCTCCATGAGCCAGTGGTTTACCAATTTGTGAAGGACAACTTCCGCTCGTTCCTGCAGCGCAACGTGAAGCAATATGAGGGTTGGAACCGTCTTCCCATCGGCTTCAACGGCAGCTTGGCGCAAATCTACCGCCAACCGCTCGCCGAAGCCCTCCAGGAGGAAGGCATGCACCTGGGGCGCATCGTAAAAGCGCCCATGGAAGGACTCATCAAGAGCCTATAGCCCACCCTCGCAACCCACGATTTCTCAACAGCGGCTATCCACTCTCTTCATGAGCGATAGCCGCTGTTGTTGCTTTTATGGGTACCTATCTTGTGGTTTGCCGGATGCTCGCCATGAGCTTTTTCCAATGTTCACCTTACTCAACTCGGCCTTCTAACCTTATGCATTGTAGGGATATTTGGTGCAAAAGTTGTGTCGGAATTTTGCTCCAACCAGAGCGCGAATCATAGAGATTTATCGTGTGGAGCGCTGAAATTTGCGCGCCAAATTCACCGTTAGGCATCAATCGCATTGCGATACCTAAGCTTTCGAGTCGCCAAAGGCCATCTTTCGTCATGCCTTTAGGCATCTTTCGACCTGCGAAACATGCCTAAAGGCAACGCCTCATCTTAGACGAGGAACACCCAAATATAACCATTAATCACAACCGCTTGTAAATCAAGTCATTACCAATTCACGCGAGAATCGCGTATTTGGAGCCACACTGACCCTCAATGGAAAAAACAATGTAGATTCACAGGTAGTTTGTCACAATTTATCAACCTCATGATGCAAACGCAATAGAACCAGCTCGCTTTAGCCATCCCTATAAGCAGATAGCGTAACATCAGCTATTGCCATATCTGAGTATTTCTTCAATATGTTTTAGAACCTCTTACACTTGGATTCAATTACAACCATAAGAACTTGAGAAATTTTGTGTTTATGATAAAACGCTCATCATCTCATTGAACCTTGCTGTCAACAATAGCGAGTTCTACATATATGAATTCGGTATACGCAGAACAATTAGTAACTCGTGATACTGAATACAACTAAGCCAATATCTAATTGCAAAATATAAAGTATTTTAGGTTGGGTGTAGTAAGGTATGTGTCCCTTCTTTATATTTTCGACTTAACCCTTTGCCCTTTCTTGGTTTTACCATCTTCGTAGCTTGTCGCAAATATAGTCTTATCTTTGTCCTTTCACGTCCCTATTCTAAGGTGTCGCTACCGCCTCCACCTTGGCTTTAGCGATATTTGTAGCTTCGTTGATGTAGCCGATATAAAAGAACATAGCACAATAGATAATTTTGTCACCATAGTTGATGAAGTCCATTGCAAAGATATCGATTGCTGCTGTGAAGATGCTCGTTATACGAAGGTCTTTCATACTTTTATTTTTATAGTGCAAGAGAAAATGTCATTAGAAAGAATGAACAAAAATAATTCGTTTCGTTCTTCCAATTTTCAATTATTCTTTGTAAATTTGTCACATATATTAAATGTTTTCATAATCCACCTTAAAATAACACCCATGCTATCTACACTAAAAAAATATTTTGGATATAATTCCTTTCGACCTATGCAAGAAGACATTATACGCCATATACTTAGCAACAAAGACTGTTTGGTGTTGATGCCTACTGGCGGTGGAAAGAGCATCTGCTATCAGATACCCGCATTGATGATGCCTGGTACGGCTATAGTAGTTTCTCCTCTTATATCTTTGATGAAAGATCAAGTTGAGAGCCTGCGTGCAAACGGCATAGCAGCAGCTGCTCTAAATAGTAATGCTTCAGAAGCAGAGAATCATGATATAGCAGAACGTGCAAATAAAGGAGAATATAAGTTATTATATGTGTCGCCTGAAAAATTAATGTCAGAGATTCAATATGGTATTTTCAGTAATTCTCATGGAACAGCGCCTACTGGTTCTCTCAAAGTTAGTATGTTTGCTATAGATGAGGCTCATTGCATTTCTCATTGGGGCCATGACTTTAGACCAGAATACACTCAGCTTGGTTGGTTAAAAGAATTGTTTCCTAATGTACCTGTTGCTGCATTTACTGCAACTGCAGATAAAATAACCAAAGAGGATATAATACAGCAACTCCGGTTAGATAAAGATGAAACAGAAGAAGTAAAGATTTTTATATCATCTTTCGATCGTCCAAACTTGTCGTTAGATGTTCGTCGTGGCTATTCTGCAAAAGATAAGTTGCGCTTTCTGCTTTCGTTGATTGCTCGTCATCATAACGAGAGTGGTATTATATATTGCATGAGTAGAAAAACTACAGAAATGGTGGCTGAGAAACTTCAAGAAAAAGGTATTCGTGCCAAGGCTTATCATGCTGGACTTTCTGCTAAGGAACGAGATGATGTTCAAGAAGCATTTATTAAAGACGAAATAGATGTGGTGTGCGCAACTGTTGCTTTTGGTATGGGTATTGATAAGAGTAATGTTCGCTTTGTTGTTCATTACAATCTGCCGAAAAGTATAGAGAGCTATTATCAAGAGATAGGACGTGGAGGTCGTGACGGTCTTCCTTGCGAGACTATTTTGTTTTATCAAGTAGGTGATCTTATAACGCTTAGAAAGTTCGCAGAAGATAGTGGTCAACAGAATATCAATAATGAAAAGTTGGATCGTATGCAGGAGTATGCGGAGAGTCAAGTGTGTCGTCGCAGAATTCTGCTCAATTATTTCGGCGAAACAATGGATCATAATTGTGAGAACTGTGATGTTTGCAAAAATCCTCCTCAAAGATTTGACGGAACAATACTTGTGCAAAAAGCACTTTCCGCCATCATGCGTACTCAACAACAAGTAGGATTTAAACTACTAATAGACATTCTTCGCGGTGCTTCTAATCAAGAGGTTTATCAGAAAGGCTATCATTTGATTAAGACTTACGGATGTGGTCGCGATGTTATATTTAAAGATTGGCAAGATTATCTCTTGCAAATGCTTCACTTGGGTTATATTGAAATAGATTATAAAGATAATTCTCATATCAAAGTTACATCCCAAGGTGAGGATGTTTTGTATAAACGCAAACAGGCTCTGTTGGCAACTATTAATCGTGAAGATTTTACAGTAAAGGGTAGGAAACAAAAAGAACTCCAACAATTACATTTTGAAGAACAGCAAACAGAAAAGACAGAAGATAAAACTCTTTTTGAAAATCTACGTCAGTTGCGCTTGAAGATTGCATCCGAAAGAAGTGTTCCTCCTTATGTTATCTTTAGCGATAAAACTTTGCACCAGCTTGCTATCGTACAACCAATAACATATATTGCATTTGGTTCTATATCTGGTGTAGGTACTCATAAGCTCGAAAGTCTTGGAACTATATTTGTAAAGGCTATTAGAGAATATAAAGGGCTATCCACGAATGAATCTGAAGAATGGAATAATAGAAATATCAACAAAGACATTGAAATTAAAGATTCGGTCACTACTCCTAAAGCCAAAAAGTCAGTAAGAGACTTTGTTACATTCAATGGAACAGAATATCATATAGGAAGTGAATTAATGGGGTGCATCAAATGGCGTACAACTATAGAATATGTAGGCAAGGATGTTTATTATAATCTATGGAAGGAAAACCGTTACCCTATGACTCGATATATAAGTGAAGATGTGCAATGTCGTGATATGGTTGTAAAGCGTTTTGCTGAAATAATATCGGCAGTATATAACGTGGAGGTTTCTCCGGATTATCAAACCGTAATCATTCCTGTTAGAACGGAATATGACGAGAACGGTAAGCCGGTACATTCTTTAGATGGTGTATCTTTCGAGGAGGCTCTTGATAAATATAGAGAGTTTGTTGAGCAGAATGGCCATCTCCCATTTGCAACTTCTGGTGAATATGAATGCTCACTTCGTAGATGGCAGCAAGAAATAAATCATGATATAAGACCTCTGACCCATACTCAATATAAAGAATTTGAAGAACTAATGGCGTCTTATGCAGATGTGCCAAGGACGCGTGTGATATGGGAAAAGAAGAAAGAACAAGAAAAAGAAAATATGTCGTATATAGAGCAACAAAGGTTGAAGCATTCAAAGGCTTATGCTCAATGGACGAAAGAGGAGGACCAAAAATTAATTGAACTTTATTCCAAAGGAGAAACAATAGAAGAATTGTGCAAAATCTTTGCTCGTAATAAAGGAGCTATTAAATCTAGAATTAAAAAATTAAGCCAATAAGAGATATTAAAAAATATTGCTGTCCGGTAAAACTTTTCAAACAAAACAAATTAGGGCTGACACTTCTCACGAGGTATCAGCCCTTTTGGTTATCTTTGTTTTGCGAAAAAATATCACTAGTGTCCCGTTTAACCCAAATCGGTCATTAGGATTTCTCTGTGTCGTACGGCAAAGAGAAATC